>Ga0302190_10000971_pt1 | contig 19171 bp, 17 predicted proteins | sample II_Bog_E2_3_FD_198784 | JGI IMG/M metagenome (GOLD analysis project Ga0302190, IMG submission 198784) | Peat permafrost microbial communities from Stordalen Mire near Abisko, Sweden - II_Bog_E2_3 | ecosystem: Environmental > Terrestrial > Soil > Wetlands > Peat | place: Sweden: Abisko... | reverse complement strand
ATCGCCGGCAACCTGCATCGCGATGTGAGCGACGTGCGCCTGTTCGAGCTGGGCACGGTCTTCAGCGGGGCCATGTCGAACGGTGTGGTCGAAAAAGTAGAAGAGCGGCCCGCGGTGGCTTTTGGCGCGACAGGCAGCGTGCCGCAGCAGGGCGCGCTGCACGCGGTGCGCGCGATTGACTTTCACGACGTGAAAGGCGCTGTTGAGCAGGTGCTCGAGCGTTTTCAGGCACGCACAGTTTATTTTGACCGCTTTCCCGCCGAGGCAGGGCTGACGCCGGAGTGGCTGCATCCCTACCGCTCCGCGCGCGTCGCTGTGGATGGCGTGACGGTGGGCTGGTTCGGTCAGCTGCATCCGCGTGAAGCGGCCGCGCACAAGCTCAAGCAGCCCGTGCTGGTGGGCGAGCTCTATCTCGATCGCCTGTACAAGCTGTCTTTGCGCAGGCCGGCAGCAAGAGAGATCTCCCGTTTCCAGCCGGTCCGGCGCGATTTTTCTCTCGTTCTGGATCAAGGCATTGGCTGGGAAACGCTCGACCAGGCGCTCAAGAGCCTTGAAATCCCCGAGCTCGCCGGGTGGCGCGTGCGCGAGGTGTTTCACGATGCGCGGCTCGGAGCGGGCGAGTACTCGCTGCTGCTGGGCGCGACCTTTCAGGCCGCGGACCGCACCCTGCGCGAGGAAGAGCTGCAGAGCTACCAGGCGCGCGTGGTTGAAGCGCTGGGCAAAGCCGGCGCGCGGCTGCGGGTATGACGAATTGAAGCAAGCCAGCGCGCTATACTTTGAGCGTTGCAGCGCTTGCGCGCGGAGGAAGTTTGGATGGCAGAGAACGAGTGGGAAGGCGGCGGTGAAAAGCCGCTTGCAGAGTCACAGGACAACGCGCAGGGACCGGGAAACCTGACCCTGAGCGCGAATGATTTTTCCGCGCTCGAGCAGCGCATCCTGCGCGCCGTTGAAGTGGTGCGCCGGGAGCGCTTGGCCCGCAACCTGGCCGAGGAGCGCGCCAGCCGCGCCGAGGCGCAGATGCGCGAGCAGCAGCCCCTGATGGAGCAGTTGGAGAAAGACATTCACACGCTGCGCGCCGAGCGCGACCACGTGCGCGAGCGTGTCGAGCGGCTGCTCGGGCAGCTGGATGCGCTGGAGCTCTAACGCGGGCGCGCAATGCGAACGCGGCGACACGGGCAAAGGAGAGGACCCATGGCGGAAAACGAATCGGACGATGGACGCGCCTACGTGACCGTTGAAATCTACGACCAGGTCTACCATCTCTCCGGCCAGGACGCGGACCATATCCGCGAGCTCGCCGCGCGCGTGGACGCCAAGATGCGCGCCGTCTCCTCCCATGGGCGCACGGTCGATTCACTGCGCGTGGCTGTGCTGGCTGCGCTCAACCTGGCTGACGAGCTCACCCAGGCCGGAGTCGTCAATGCCAAGCCGAGCGAAGTGCGCGTGGCCAGCCTGCGCGGACTGCTCGACGAAGTGCTGGAAGATGAGCGCAAGACCGGATCGTAGATTCGTGCGTTCGTTGCCGTGCACGGTGAAGAATTCCTCTGCGCTTCACGCCGACAGAAATATTCTGAGCGCCTTCCGATTCTCGACCGGAATTCTTCATTGCACAGCGGGCCGAAAACGTAGCACACCGCGCATCCCTCGCACAAGGGCTTGTAATTTTTTGCGCGGGGCCATACTATCCGCAATAGAAGCCGGCCTGCAAAGCAGGTGGGCAGTCAACGCAGGTTGAACCAATACTCATGAACAGGGGCTCGACTCGATAATCGGTTCCGTGTGCCGTGTCCGCCAGTCCGGAATGCCTAACGAACCGCGGAGAGCTCCACCGTCTTTGGACGGGTTCACCTGCGCATTGCTCACGGCCCAGTGGGTCGGATTCTACCTTTCACGCACTCTGATGCTCTATCCTTGCTCAGGTGCATCCCGTCCTCTTCAGCATCGGCTCTTTCCTCATCCCCGCCTATGGCGCGGTTGCCGCGCTGGGCGTGTTGCTCGCTCTGTTTCTTGCGCAACGTACCGCGCGCATGGCTGACGTAAACCCCGCGCAGGTGTGGAACCTCTGCGTGGTCGCATTGTTTTCCGCGCTCATTGTGGAGCGGCTACTGGTGGTCGCGCTCAACTGGAGCGCGCTGCGCCTGCATCCACGCTGGATGCTGGCGCTCTCCATGATTCACCATCCGCTGCTGGCGGGCGTGGGCGCGCTCACTGGTCTGGGAGCGGCAACCATCTATGCGCGCCCCAACCGCATGCCGCTCGCGTCTACAGCCGACGCTCTGGCTTCGCCGCTGGCGCTGGGCCTGGCCTTCGAGCAGTTCGGCGCGCTGCTGGCCGGCTCAGAGTTTGGCTCGGAGACGACGGTGCGCTGGGCGGTGACGTATTCCAGCCCGCTCGCCGCGCGCTGGAGCGGAACGCCGCTGGGCATTCCGCTGCATCCGGTGCAGGCCTATGAGGGCGTGGCCTTTCTCTCGCTCTCGCTGTTGCTGCTAGCGGGTTTGCCTGCGCGCCGCCGTGCAGCCGATGTGGCCGGGCTGGGCCTGATGGGCCTGGGCGTTGCCGCCTACGTCACCGAGCTCTGGCGCGACTGGGAAGGCCGCGGCGTTCTCTTCGGCGGTGTGTTGGATGGGCCGCAAATCGCGGCGATTGTGTTTGTGCTGGCCGGCGCATTTGTGTTGATGGAGCGCAAAGGATCAGGCGCACCGATCGAATGTAAACAACAGGGCGTAGAAAACGAGGCGGTCCATGGTTAAGCGCGTCACGGGGGCAAAGCAAGTGGCGGGGGCTAAGTACGTCACGGCTGAATTCAACCCGGAGGGAGGCGGGGGTTTTAACCCCCGCAACAAGCCGTCACGATCGCCACGGGCTTTAGCCCCGGACGGACAGTCTGCGCCCATTCCATCGAACGCACTGCCAGCTTCAACACCCAGTGAACCGGAAGACGCAACGCGGCACACGATCGAGGTGCCGGCCGACTCAGCCGGACAGCGGCTGGACCTGTTCCTCTCCACGCAGCTTGACGGCGTGAGCCGCTCGCGCGTGCAGATGCTCATGGACCAGGGCGATGTGCTGGTCAACGGCGAGCGCGAAAAAGCCTCCATGAAGCTGCGCGGCGGCGAGCAAATCACCGTCACCGGCGAGCCGCGCCCGGAGCCGCTCAAGGCAACGGCCGAAGATATCCCCCTCGACGTGGTGTATGAAGACGCGGATCTGGCCGTCATCAACAAGCCGGCCGGCATGATGGTCCACGCGGGCTCGGGCCAGAATGAAGACGCGCGCAGCAAGGGTACGCTGGTCAACGCGCTGCTCTACCGCTTCAAAAAGCTCTCCTCGACCGGCGGCGACCTGCGCCCCGGCATCGTGCATCGCCTCGACAAGGACACCAGCGGCCTGATCGTGGTGGCCAAGAACGACCGCGCCCACGCCGCGCTGGGCGAGATGTTTGCCAGCCGCCAGATTCGCAAGACCTATCTCGCGCTGGTGCAGGGCGCCGTGGAGCGGCCCAGGGGAACCATCAACGCCAGCGTGGCCCGCGACCCAGTGCGCCGCACCCGCATGACCACGCAGCCGAATGAAAACGCGCGCTCGGCCGTTTCGCACTACGAAGTAGTCAGCCGCCTCGCCACGCGCTTCGGCAAATTCACCCTGGTGCGCGTCCGCATTGAGACTGGCCGCACCCACCAGATCCGCGTGCACATGGCCTCGATCGGGCATCCGGTCGTCGGCGACACGCTCTACGGCGGCGCCGGCCAACTCACCGACCAGGTCGCGGCGCAGGCCGCGCAGTCCAAAGCCGCCCGTCGCAAGGCTGAACCCGAGCGCCTCAAGCTGGGGCGAAACTTTCTGCACGCCGCGCGCCTTGAGTTCCCGCATCCAAAGACCGGTAAGGTATTGCAGCTGGAAGCGCCGCTGCCGGCAGAGCTGGAAAGCTTTCTGGCCCGGCTGGAAGAGGATGCGCCGGCCGGGGTGCCGTTGATAAAATGAGGAAGCTATGAATCGAAAGTTCTTTGTTCTGGTCCTCGCTGCAGTGTATTCGCTCTCCGCTGCGACCGCGCAGCAGCCCGCAATCACACCCGCCCCTCCCCAGGCCGCGCCTCAAACCGCGGCGCCCGCAGCCGACGCGCAGAGCGAGGACACCGGCCCCGTGGTTCACCTCGGCGTCAATGAGGTGAATCTCATCTTCACCGTCACTGACAAGCACGGGCACTATATCCCCAACCTGCAGCAGAGCGACTTTGCCCTGCTCGACGATCAACGGGCGCCGGCCAGGGTCAACTCGTTCCACCAGCAGATCAACCTGCCCATCCGCGTGGGCATTCTCATCGACGCCAGCACCTCCATCCGCTCGCGCTTTCAGTTCGAGCAGCAATCCGCCACGGAGTTCCTCCTCGACATCCTCAAGGCGCGCAGCGACCGGGCCTTCGTGATGGAATTCGACGAGACCCCCACGATCGATCAGGATTGGACCAACGACATCGACAAACTGGAAGTGGGAGTGAACAAGATTCGTCCCGGCGGCGGAACGGCTCTGTATGACGCCGTCTACACCGCCTGCCGCGACAAGCTGCTGGAAGGCGCACGCGATCGCGAGCCCGTCCGCAAGGCCATGGTTCTCATCTCCGATGGAGACGACAACGTAAGCCGCGTACATCCCGATGAAGCCATCAAGGAGTGCCAGCGCGCAGAAACCATTATCTACGCCATCAGCACCAACTGGACGCCCAGCCGCGGCAAGGGCGACAAAGCCCTCACCGACATGGCCGAGGCCACCGGCGGCGCGGTCTTCTTTCCGCCCAGCGTGGAAGAGATGTCCAACAGCTTCAAAAGCATTGAAGAGGAGCTGCGCAGCCAGTACGCGCTCAACTACACGCCTGCCGACTTCAAGATGGACGGCGCCTTCCGAAGTATTTATCTCTATTGCAACGACCGCCGCTACCAGGTGCGCGCCAAAAAAGGTTACTTCGCGCCCCGGCAGTAGCGATTGAGCATTTCGAACGCAGCGGTCGCATCCAGTCTCCCACCGCTGCGCATGCATCCACTAGAAATTGAAAAGCATGAGCAGATTGCTGTCTTGCGTTGGGCGGATTCGTCCCGATTCAGGACTCCGCCCGTTTTCCGCGTTCAGATTTGGCCCATCTCCTGATTCTTTCCCCGTAAGACTGACCGATCCCCGCCTCTGCGCGATGAAATGAATGCAGGCGCGACCCAAAGCATTTTGGATTGGGGCCCTCGCGGCTCTCCTTGCATTGGTGCAGCGGTGGGGGGCCGGGGGCAGCGACGGGCGGAGCGAAGCCGCGGGCAGACGGCGCGGACGGGGAGAGTGCGGTGATCCGGCAGGCCATATCATGCGACATCTGCGCAGCGGAAAAGAAGCAGAACAACAATTGGTTTGTTGCTTCGGAACTGGGCGGAGAACTGCGGGTGAGCGGGTGGAACTCGCGCAACCGGCTGCGCCCCGGCACCAAGCATCTGTGCGGGCAAACCTGCCTGCACAAGCTGGTGGACGAGTTCATGGCCAGAACCATCGCCGTGCGCATGCAGCAAGGCGCTCAGGAAGAACCTGTCCATGAGCGCCCGGCTGCGGCGACAGATGCCAGCCTCACCGTGGTCGCAGCCTACGAGCATCCAGCCGCGTCGTACGAGCATCCAGTGTTTGCAGAGGGTGACTCGTCGGCGCGCCTGCTTGCGCCTGCGCCGCAAGTGCCGGTGCTGCCCAGGCGGCCCGCATTGCGGCCGGCGCCGGAGCTGGTTCCCATGCCCGGAAGGCGCACGGACGAGGAGCCAGCCTTGTTGGACGACACGCCGCGGTTTGCCTCGCGCAACTGGCGTGCCGAGGCGTGGGACCGGGAGCGGGAACGCGAATTGCGTTCCGTTGAGCGCCGCTCAGAGATCAACCCCCGCCGAAGGGCCGGGTCTTAAACAGAGGATGGGCAAAGGTGTAAAAGGATTGGATCGGGCAGGAGGATGCCGTGTGGATCGATGTGTTGCTTGTCATTGTGGTTCTTTTTCCGCTGCTGGCCTGGGGCGGCGTACGCAATCGCCGCTCGCGCGATCCCTTGCCGCAAATTCGCGAGGAGTATTCCAGCGTCATTGAGTTTCCAGCAGCGCCAGCAGACCGGCCTCATCAATCACCGGCAGCTTGAGCGCCAGCGCTTTTTCAAGCTTGGAGCCGGCCTCGTCGCCGGACACCACGTAGCTGGTCTTCTTGCTCACTGATCCGACTGTTTTGCCGCCCGCCGCTTCAATGCGCCGCTTGGCTTCTTCGCGCGACAGCGTGGGCAGCGTGCCGGTCAGCACAAACGTCAACCCCGCCAGCTGCGTGGACCGCTGCTTCTTCTCCGCCGTCATGTCCACGCCGGCCGCCTTCAGCCGCTCAATCAGGGCAAGGTTGGCCGCTTGCGCAAAAAACTCCAGAATCGCCTGCGAGATGCGCGGGCCCACTTCTTCCACCCGCTCCAGCTCTTCCGCCGTCGCCGCCTCCAGCGCTCCAATCGAGCCGAACTCTTCAGCCAGCAGCTCGGCCGTGCGCTCGCCCACAAAGCGAATGCCCAGTCCCATCAGCAGTCGCGCCAGTCCTGCATTCTTCGATTGCTCAATCTCATCGAGCAGAGCGCGCGCGGATTTTCCCGCAAAGCGATCGAGCGCGGTCAGCTGCTCTTCCGTCAGATGATAGAGATCGGCAACACTATGCACTAACTGCTTATCGAGCAGCTGCTGCACCACCGCATCGCCCAGGCCCTCGATGTTCATCACCGAGCGGCGGCCAAAGTGCAGCAGGCTCTCGCGCAGCTTGGCCGGGCAGTTGGCATTCACGCAGCGGTAGTCCACTTCGCCTTCCACGCGCACCACGGGCTCGTGGCACTCCGGGCACTCGGTAGGAAAAACAAAGCGAGCTTCCCCGCGCGGGTGTTCCGCGTCGGAGACGACTTCCACCACTTTCGGGATCACGTCGCCGCCGCGCTCGATCTTCACCCAGTCGCCCAGCACCAGGCCCAGGCGCTCAATAAAATCCGCGTTGTGCAGCGTGGCCCGGCTCACCGTTGTTCCACCCACAAAGACCGGGTTCAGCTCGGCCACAGGCGTCAGCTTGCCGGTGCGGCCCACCTGCACGGTAATCTCGCGGACCTGCGTAACCGCCGACTGCGCGGTGAACTTGTAGGCGATTGCCCAGCGCGGCGCGCGGCCCGTGTAACCAAGCCGCTGCTGCGTGGCGTGCGAGTCCACCTTGAAGACCACGCCGTCAATCTCGTACCCCAGCGTGGAGCGGTTGGCCTCGGTGTTGTCGATGAATGCCGTCATCTCTTTGACCGACTCCGCCAGCCTGCGGTGCGGATTGACGCGGAAGCCGAGCGCAGCGAGCGCGTCCAGCGTGGCCCGCTGTCCCTGCGGCCAGTACTCGCCCTCCACCAGCAAAAAGTAGGCGTACACGTCGAGCCGCCGGCTGGCCACGATCTTGGGCTCCAGCGTCCGCAGCGTGCCCGCCGCGGCATTGCGCGGATTTACCGCCGGAGCCAGCCCCTCGCGCTCGCGTTCTTCATTCAGCCGCAGGAACGCAGCCAGCGGCATTACGGCTTCGCCGCGCACTTCAAACGTCTGCGGCAGTCCGGCCTTTTCGAGCGCCGCGGCCGGGATCGTCAACGGCACGCTGCGAATGGTGCGGATGTTTGAGGTCACGTCCTCGCCGGTCTGCCCATCGCCCCTGGTCAGCCCGGACAACAGCCGTGAGCCGCCGTCGTCGGAAGCACCGTAGCTCAACGCCACGCTCAGCCCGTCCATCTTCAGCTCAGCCATGTATTCGACTGGCAACAACCCGGCCAGCTCGCGCACGCGGCGGTCCCAGTCGGCCAGCTCCTCGGCAGAGTAGGCATTATCCAGCGAGAGCATGGGCCGCGAGTGGCGCACCTTCTTGAAGCCGTCAGCCGGCTTGCCGCCCACGCGCTGCGTAGGCGAGTCCGGCGTAACAAGCTCCGGGTGTGCGGCCTCAATCCGCTTCAGCTCGTTCATCAGCGCGTCGTACGTAGCGTCGGTGACCTCCGGCGCGTCCAGTACGTAGTACAGGTGCTCGTGGCGCCGCAACTCGTCGTGCAGCTCGGCCGCGCGCAGGGCCGGATCGGAAGCGGGATGTTTGGCATTGCCCATGGGGTGAATTATAGGAGGCCGCGCGCGCAGCGTACCATGGATTCCGAGAGCCTATGGAACCCGTCACGCACTTTCTTACCGGCGCCTGCATCGGCCGCGCCGGGCTCAACCGTCGCACCGCCTACGCCACGCTGGCTGCGGTGCTGGCCGCTGAAGCCGCCGACATGGATATTCTGTGGACGCTCCGCGGGCCAGTTGATGTACTCAAGCACCATCGCGGCATTACGCACACGCTCATCGCAGCTCCGGTGGTGGCCGGCGTCATTGTTGGGGTGGTGGCCGTCGTCCACCTCTGGCAGGATCGGCGTCGCGCGCACAGCCTGGCGGCCATGAATCTCGAACCGGGAGCGCCTATCCCGCACCGGCTCGAACCCAAAATCATTCGCTGGGGCTGGCTCTATGCAACCGCGCTGATCGCCGCACTCAGCCATCTGCTGCTTGACTGGACCAACAACTACGGCGTCCGTCCGTTTTTCCCCTTCAATCCGCGCTGGTACGCGGGCAGTATCGTGTTCATCGCCGAGCCGGTACTCTGGGCGCTGCTGCTTGCGGCCATGGTGGTCCCCGCGCTGCTCGGCCTTGTCGGCGGCGAGATCGGCGCGCAGCGCCCTCGCTTTCGCGGACGCGGCTGGGCCATCTTCGCGCTCACGGGCATGGTGGTGGTCTGGGGCTGGCGTTCGGCAGAGCAGGCCCACGCCCGCGCCCTGCTTGAAAACCAGCCCGTGACCGCGGACCCGGTCAAGCGCATGGCCTTCGAGCCCTACCCCATCAACCCCTTCCGCTGGCACGCGATTGTGGAGACGGCAAATTTTTATCAGACCGCTGAGATCAACACCCTCAGCGGCTCCATCGCCAGCGACCCGCAGCGCGATGTGCTCTTCAAGCCCACCGATTCGCAGGCCGTTGAAGCCGCCAAGCAAACGCCGCTCGGCCAGGCCTATCTCGACTGGGGCTCCTGGGCTGTCGTGCAGGATGTGGGCCAGGAAGCGGTGCCGGGCATGGACCCACCCAGGCTTCTCCCTCCGCAAACGTGGACGACGGTCGTGTTCAGCGATCTACGCTTTGACTACTCCTACCTGGGCCCGGGCCGTACCGTGGGCCGCAACCCGCTGGGCGCAGCAGTGTACATCGTGGATGGCCGCGAAGACGCCGGAGAATTGATGAACGGCCGCGAGCAGCACTGACCACCTGCGGTGGGGCAGACGGCGCTTGCGCGCCAGGGGGGGGCGGTGCCTCCCACACTCGTGATAGAAGAAATCGCGAGCATGGCGCACCGGGGCTTATTGCGCGGGCGTAGTCTTCGTTGTTGTCGTGGTGGTGTAGGTGATCATGTGGCCCGCAACCACAACCTTGGGTAGATAAAACCCCTGCACGTCGACGCTGGTCTGCGTCCGCCCAACACGGGAGTATTGCGTGAACGTGATGGGCGTTCCGGGGCACAGTGCGCGCCTGTCTTTGGTCCCATTCTCCAGCTGGTTGTTGGAGAGGTTGACGTGCATATCCAGAGCCGCTGACAGGTTGATCTGCCCCGGCCATGGGTCCAGCGAGCCCACCCAGCCAGCGCCCAGCACGCCCGCGTCGGGCGCTGTGGGCACCCCGGTGCACGGAGTGCTCGACCAGCGGGTGCTGATGAAGGTGAGCGGCGGATCGGTCACCGGCGCGACGCAACGAATTCCCGTCACTTCGCCGGGGATCGGCGTCCATCCGGTCTGCAGCGCGCACACCCCGAAGCCGGGAACAGCAAACCGGCCCATCGGCATGGGAATGCTCGTCGCGCTGGCGACATGCGCCTGCGTCAACGCCAGCACCAGGTGTACGCTCAGCGGCTGCGATCTGAACTTGTTGTAGACCTCGATGGGCATGCCGAACTGGGTGCTTACGCTGCCCTCACCCGGCCCCAGGGGCGCGGTGCCCAGAGCCTGCCACTGCGATGTCCAGCGTGAGCCATCCGGAGCGGTGACATCGGCGCGCACGGCATCGACGATGACAGCATCGCCTTCTGCCACACCGGTCTCGGAAAGATCGAGAGCAACCGGCACAGTGAGTTCTTTCAGCGTGCTCGTGGCCGAACCGGAGCTGCCCGTAACCGGAACGTAGGACAACCGGACCGGCGCGCCGGATTGTGTGACCGGATAAACGCGGTCCATCCGCGCCTGGTCGTACCACGAGTCGGGGTAGACCGTGGCCGCGAGGAGCAACGGCAGGGCCAGCAGCACCGCGCGTGCCACCCACACCCTGCGCAGCCAATATTGCAGCCCAATGGCCGCGGCGCAAACCACGACCGGGGGCGTGAAGAACAGGTATCCGTCAAGGTCACTGGGGGGTCCGCTAAACCGGCTGGCGACCGTGGCCACAGCTGCGGCGAGAGCCACAAACCCAACCAGAATCCCGAGCAGCGTGAGCGTGTTGCGCGCAAAGCTCGACGTGACCGTGGCAATCGCCGCCAGCGGCAGCACGCAAACCCCGGTCAGCAGCAGCAGGTTGAACAGAATGCCGGCAAGATAATGCTGTGGCGGGAACCCCGCCTCCGCCAGCAGCACCAGCTGCGCGATGAAGAAAGGAAGATAAAGAAATGCAAGCAGGAACAGTGCCTTGGCCGCGAGCAGATTGCTCCACACGTAGGGCCGAGTAATCCAGAATTGCGTGTCGCCCACCAGCCGCTCCGCGTGGATCACGCGCGTGGCAAGGATCCACCAGCCCACCGGCACCAGCATGGCCAGCAACAGCGTCAGCACTTCCACCGAGCCGCCCGGCGCATCTCCGTTGCGCAGCGTCGCAACTGTGCCGCCCACAAAACACGCAGTAATGGCCAGAGAAAGAAAAATCTCTCCCCACAGCCGGCGCGCATCCTTCCAGAAAATATGCAGGATCTGCTTCATGCTTGTTTCTCCTGGTCGGTTGATGTGTGGGAGCTGCCGCCATGCGCCCCGCGTGCGGATTTGGCGATGGCCAGAAAAATCTGCCGCAGCGAAATGGGCTCGAAGCCAATGTCGCGCGCAGCAGGGAAGCGCTCGGCCATCTCCCGCGGCGAGCGCTCGTCGCTAAAGTCGCTCTGCACAAATCGCAGCACGCAGTCGGCAGTCTGCGGCTCGAGCCATGCCGCGGGCAGATTGGCCGGCAAGGGCGAAGGCCCGGCCAGCGTGATGGTCACTTCGCGGAAGCGATTGCTGAGCGTGGTCATCTCTTCACTGAACAGCAGCCGCCCCTGGTGCAGATACCCGACGTGGCTCGAGAAGCTCTCAATCTCCGCCAGGTCGTGCGAGGAGAGAAAGATGGTGGTCTCCGGCGCGCGCTCGATCAGGCCCTCGATCAGTTCGTCGCGCACCAGCGGATCAAGGCCCGAGAACGGCTCGTCGAGAACGATCAGCTGCGGCCGGTAAGCGAGCGAGCTGGCGAACGACGCTTTCATCTTCATGCCGCGCGACAGGTTCTTCAGCTTGCGCGTGAGCGGCAAATCAAATTGGCGCACCAGCTGCGCTTCGAGCTCACGATCCCAGGTGGGATAAAAGGGGCGGAAGTAATCGAGCATGCCGCCGACTGTCATGCCGTCGGGCAGTTCCTGGTTTTCTGAGACGTAGCCGATGCGGCTCAGGCTTGTGCCGCCCAGCGCGGCCGAGTCCATACCCAGCACCTGCGCGCTGCCGGCCGTGGGGCGAAGAATATTCATCAGCAGCTTGATGAGCGTGGTCTTCCCTGCGCCGTTGGCGCCCACCAGAGCATAGATGGCAGACTCGGGTACGTCCAGGCTCACGCTGTCGACGGCCGTGGTGCGGCCGAATCGCTTGCTCAGACTTTCTGTGCGGATCGTGGGGTTCATCGCTGCTTGTTCCCTCCATCGTTGGGCCTGTTCAAGTGCCGGCCTGCGCCCGTTTGGCCGTCGTGGCCGCTCAGCTGCTTCCAGTGCGCGGTAATCGAGTCCAGCATCTCGGCGAGTTCAATGCCCAGCCGCTTGGCCTCGACTACCAGCTCTTCAATCTCGTGGCCCAGCAGCTGGGTGCGCTCCTTGCGCGTCGAGTCGGGCAGCACCGCCACCACGGTGCCGATGCCCGGCCGCGTCTCCAGCAGCCCCTCATTCACCAGGTGGGCCACAATCTTGTGCGCGGTGTTGGGATTGATCTTCAGTTCCTTGCTCAATGCGCGCACTGAGGGATAGGGATCGCCGGGCCGCAGCTGGCCGCTGACCATGGCCTTGATGGACGCGTAGACGACCTGCTCGAAGATCGAAACGCCCGCGCGAAACGTGATGCGGAAGGGAACCATGCGTGTACTATAACAGATAGTACAGTTGACGCAAGCAGAAACCTCCCCATCGCAGCTTGGCTCTCGACAAAGGGCGCGGCCGTCGTCCATGCTTGAACAAGAGCGGTCTGGGGCCGCGCGAGTTTTTTTCGAATTCAGGAGTTCGAGCGATGACCCAGGCCGAAGTCTCGCATCCATGCGCAGTTGCCGCGCTGCGTTCCGCTGTCCGGGCCGATCTTGCCTTCCGTGCCGCGTTGATCGTGTGCTTCATGTCTCCGCTCTCGACCGTCGCGCTCCATGCGCAGGCTGCGCGTCCGGCAAGCCCGCCAGCCGCTGCAGCACCGCAGGCCACGCTCGCCCGCCGCTACCAGGACGGCGAGAAAATCGCCTACACCATCAACTGCTTCAACCAGGGCCGCGCCAGCACGACCGAGTATGAAGCGCGCGTCGAGGGCACTGTGCGCAAAGACGCATCGGGCGCATTCGCCGAAAACCTGGCCTGGACCGACCTCAACGTGAACGACGAGCAGGTTCGTCTCTCCGCGGGCAGCCGCGCCTTCCATGAGCCGCTCTCTCTCGCCCTGGGCACAAAGCTGTCGTTGCCCAGCCTGGCCGGCGTCCAGCCCGCGCTGCTTGACCCCATCTCTGACCTGCTCACCTTCTACGCCGACCTGAAGATCGCCATCAACCAGCACGCCCTGACCCGCGCCGGCGACCACGCTTATGTACCGTACGGCGCGCCCGTCTCCTGGGCCGACGGCAAGCACGTGATCCTGGGCCAGGACGCGGTCGACTTCGAGGTAACCCTCCAGTCCATCGACCCGGCCACGCAAATTGCGACCCTCGTGATTCGCCATATTCCGCCGGCGCAGCCGCAGATCAAGCTGCCCGCGCCCTGGATGAGCGACCACGTGGGCAACTCACCCAACAACTGGGTGCAGGTGGAAAAGACGTCGGACGGCAAGTACATCGCCGGCGTGGGTCAGGAGACCTTCGAAGTGCGCATCCGCATCGCTGTCGCAACCGGCCGCATTGTCTCCGCCACGCTCGACAATCCGGTCACGGTGTCGGAGCGGGCCTGCACGGATGCCGCGCTCGCGGCCTGCGGCGCCCCGGAGCGCTACACGCTCGGCCGGCAGATCACGCTGCGTGCTGACCCTACTCCTGCCGCGCCACCGGCAACCGCCCATTAGCGGGCATAGCCGGCCGGCCGTATTCTCAGTCCTCGTGGCTGTTTGGTCTCATTGTGAAAACAAATGTTGGCCGTGTGGAACAATAAAAGTTGACCCTGCAACCGCTGGACCGCAGAATGAAGAGAGCGCTCTTGTCTTTGCGCGGCCTTTCATCGTTTTTTGATTCCCAAACACCGGGAGTTCTTCCCGCACATTGAAGAGACTGAGGTTTCCATGCCCGCATATCTGTTTCTGCTGTTCGCCGTTCTGAGCCGCCTGGCGCTGGCCGCCACGCCCCATCCCGAGTGGTTCAACTTCACCGCCGTGGGCGGCATGCTGCTCTACTTTGGCGCGCGGCGCTCCTGGCGCGAGATGCTGGCTCCCCTGGCCGTGCTCATGGCGCTGGACTTCTTCCTCACCGTCTCGGTGTACCACTACGGTTTTGTCTGGCAGCAGTATCTGCCCACCTGGGCCTGGTACGCGGCCGCCATGGTGCTGGGGCAGATCCTGATCAAGGCCAAGACGACCACCGTGCGCGTCGGCGCCGCGGCGCTGCTGGGGCCGACTTCGTTCTTCCTGCTCTCAAATTGTGCAGTCTGGGCCACCAGCCCGATGTATCCGCACAACGCCGGTGGCCTGGGCGCCTGCCTGGTAGCCGGCCTGCCGTTTTATCGCAACGACCTGATCTCCACCACCCTTGTAGCCGCCATCGCCTTCGGCGTTCCTGTGCTGGTGCGGCGCATGCAGGGCGTTGAAAGCCCGGCCGCACTCGCCAAGTAGGGATGACCCAGGGGCCGAAAGCCCTGGCGAGAGGAGGAGCGATGGCAGCCACAGCGCAGATCACGCATGTGCCGCTTGATGTCTACCTGAGCAGCTCCTTCGAGCCGGACGCGGAGTACGTCGACGGCATAATCGAGGAGAGGCCGATGGGCGAATGGAACCATGCAAACTGGCAGGCGGCGATTCTCGAATTCTTCCGCAGCCGGCGTAACGACTGGAAGATACGAGCTGCCGCAGAGCTGAGAGTCCAGGTGTCTGCCGGCAACTTCCGCGTTCCCGACGTCACTATCCTCGATCGCAGCCTGCCCATCGAGCAGGCCATCACCCACCCGCCCATCGCTGTCGTCGAGATCCTGTCGCCGGAAGATACAGTCACGCGCATGATGACCAAGCTTGGCGACCACGAGCAGATGGGCATCCAGAACATCCTGGTGCTCGACCCCGCCGGAAAGCACTTCCGCTACAAGGCCGGAAGCCTCGAACCGCCCCCCGCAGCCGCATTCAATCTCGCCGGGAGCGCCTCCCGCTTTGACTTGGCAGAGATTGAAAAGCTGCTCGACTAAAGCATTTTCGATTCGGCTCTTTACAGAAAACTGGATGCCCCAGTGGCTTTTTCCTCAAGAAAAGGCCACCTCGCACGCCCCCAATAGTGTCAACATGTGAATCGAAAGTGCTCTAGCCTTCTGCCGGCAGCCCCGTCCGTTTCTTTCTGAACCACCACCACGCAAATCCAGCGATCGCCAGCATGCCGACCACGCCCACCACGGCCAGCGAGTGGTGCGCCACCACGTCCACGGCACCGGGGCCCAGCTTGAGCACCAGCAGCGACAAGATCAGCCAGCGGACCATCCTGCCGCAGAAGACCGCCAGCATGAACGGGACCATCCGCATCTCAAACACGCCGGCGGCAAAGACAAAGGCCTTCCACGGCGTGGGCGGCGGGAGCATGGAAGGAATCATCATGGCCAGGAACTCCTGGCGCTCAAAGCGGGCGCGCATCCGCTCGTAACGCGCGCGGTTCACGCGCTTCAGCAAGAACAGCTCACCGCCTGCCCGGCCCAGCCCATACGGAAGCAGCCCGCCGATGGCCGAGCCCACCGCCGCGGCAATGCAGTAGAGCCAGAAACGGGGCTTGTCGTTCCATACGGAGAAGGCAAGAAACGCGTCCATGGGCACCGGCAGAGTGGAGGAATCGAGCAGCGCCAGTGCGCCCATGCCCCAGAAGCCGAATTTGGCCAGGAACGGCAGCAGCACATGGTTCATTCTGGCCATCATTCGCACAACAAACGACTTCAAACGGGTCCCCTTCCGCCCAGCAAAACGTCTTAACAATCAGGTACCATTGTACGGGCCTGTCTCGGTGACCACGGGCTTGAGCGGAATGAGAGAATAGACAGGAAGGACTCCCCGGGAGCCGGCATGGGTGTGTGCGCCAGCCTCCCTCCCCAACGCGAATGCCCACCAGCGAAGCGCCAACCAACGGGTACGAGAACGAACCCACCGGGCCTCCGGAGCCGGAACCGCAACGGCCGGACGGCCCCGTGCCGGTGGTCGTGCGCGGGTCGCGCTGGGTAGACTACGATACCCACGAGCTGCTGGAGATGATCAGCGAGCTCGAGGACGAGCGGCGCTGGGCGCGGCTCCGCGAGGGCGTCCTCTGGGCGCTCCTGTTCCACATACTGCTCATCTCCGCCATCACCTGGATTCCCAAGTACGTCTTCAAGGTGCCGCAGGTTATTGATCCCATTGACGCCATCAAGAACCGCAAAGACCTCACCTATCTCGACTCGCTCCCTGACGCGATCCGCGAGCTGCACCCCAAGGTCACGGTCAGGCCGACGCCACTCAAACAGACCACGGTCGAGAAGACGATGGAAGCACTGAACCGCGCCGCCCCGCCCCCGTCGGCGCCCACCCCCGCACCCACGCCCCAGCCAGCCCCTCCGCCTCCATCTGCGGCGCTGCCGCCGGTTGCGTCGCCTCCTCTACCCAGCCAGCCGTCGCTTTCTGAGGCGCCCCGTCCGTCGGCGGTTCCGGCGCGGCCCAGCTTTGCGCTCAACTCGCAAAACCCCGCCGACCAGCTCCGCGACGCCATGCACGGAGCCTCGCGCAACCCAGGCTCCGGCAGCGCCGGCAACCTGGGCGGTAGCGGCCTGGCGCAGCATCCCGGAGCCGGCTCCGGCGAAGTCCAGGTGCTTTCGGATACCCAGGGGGTGGATTTCCGCAGCTGGCTCGATCGCTGGCATCACGAGACGGAAAGGACCTGGGATCCGCTGATTCCCGACGAGGTCAATGCCCCCATCAACAAGTCGGGCATGGTAGCCATTCGCTTCAAGGTGCTGCCCAATGGGCGGCTCATGGAGGGCAGTCTGGTGCTCGAAGGCCGCTCCGGCGACACGGCGCTCGACCGCGCAGCCTGGGGCGCTCTCACCGGCTCCAATTACCCGCCGCTGCCCAGGGACTTCCACGGACCGTACCTGGAACTGCGCGCCTACTTCCTCTACAACATGGAAGTGCCCAAGTAGATTTGTCTTGTCTGCCCGTACCCCATCCTTTCGCCTTGTGCCTGGCGAATGGGTCGAAACGCACATATCCCATGCGAGCATCCCGCGAGTCCGCCGCGGCGGACCGCACCGCAGGTGCATCAGTGCGCCGCTTCCACATCCATGCCCGGCAGGTACTCGTTGTCGGGCGGTTCGTGCGGGCCGCCGCCGTGCGGCAGGTAGATGTCGTCCTGGGCCAGCAGCGCGTCGTACACCGAGGTGCGGCGCCAGTGCCGCGCCAGGGCAAACGCGCTCATGTTGGCGATCATCAGCGGAAGCACCAGCCCGTAGCCACCAGTCATCTCAAAGATGATCAGGATGCTGGTCATCGGCGCGCGCACAATGCCGGCGAACACCGCGCCCATCCCCACCACCGCAAACGCCCCAATCGAGTCCGCCGAGTGGTGGAAGACGGTCACGTCCAGATAGCCCACCGCCCCGCCCAGCATGGCGCCCATAAACAAGGCCGGCGCAAAAATTCCGCCCGACCCACCGCTCGAATACGAGCTCACCGTCGCCGCCAGCTTGAGCACGCAGAAAACCAGCATGGGCACCACGGTCATCTGCCCGGTCAGCGCCAGGGTCAGGGTTCCGTAGGGGTCGCCGGCAATGCCGTTCAAGTGGAATAGGCCCAGCGCCAGCGCCGCCATCGCTCCTGTAGCCGCGCCCCCAATCGCCGGCTGCACCCAGCGGGGAATGCGCTCCAGCTTGCGGAACCACGCGCGCAAACCCAGCAGCGAGTCCGTAAAGGCGATCGAAACAATCGCCGCCAGGATACCCAGCAGCGCATACCAGATGAGCGAAGACGCCTTGCCCAGCTGGTAGTTGCCCTGCACGTGAAACACCGGGGTCGAGCCCAGCACCGAGTGCTCCACCACGGCCGCCAGCGCCGCGGCCACAATCACGCCGGAGAGCATGGTCTGGTCCAGGTCGCCGATCAGCTCTTCCAGCGTGAACGTGACCGCGGCAATGGGCGCGTTGAAGGCCGCGGCGATGCCCGCCGCCATCCCCACCGACGCCATGCGCCGCGAGTTCTTGGGTCCCAGCCGCGCCAGGCGCGCCAGCATGCTGCTCACGCCCGCGCACACCTGCACCGTAGGCCCCTCAAGACCCAGTGAAGCGCCCGAGCCGATCTGCAGCGCGCAGATGAAAAATTTGCCGATCGTTTCCCGCACCGTGACAATGCCCGAGCGCAGCGTGTAGGCGACCTTCACCTGGGGAATGCCGCTGCCCGCCGCGGCCGGCGCAAAGTAGGTGAGCCCCACGCCGGCCACCAGCCCGCCCACCGTGGGCGAGATCACCGTCCACCAGATCCAGCTGTGGCCCGGCGCCGCGTTGGCGCGGTTGATGAGCAGCGCTTCCAGCCCCATGATGCTCAGATGGAAGGCCACCGCCGCCAGCCCGCACACGCCGCCGGCAAGAATCGTCACCGCCAGCAACCGCTGCCGCTCGGTGGGCATGCGCCGCATCAGCCACGCATGGAAGCTCGCGTGCAGTCCCTGGAGTCCCGCCCAGTAACTGGGCTCCGGCATCTCCTCGGCGTCTAAAGGCGTCACAGTACCAGTATAAAGGCGGAGCCAGATGCCCTGTGCCGCATCCTTCTCAGCTGAGTCGAAGAAGCTGCTTCTCGTCATCCCGGCGGAATGGGGGCAAGCCACAAACCCCATGCCGCCGACCTTCTGCCGCTCTGCGATCGCGCCACTTCGCGATGAATCCATTTCCTGCGCCGCTCCACACGCGCTAGAATTCTTGTGTCCACCATGTTCAGCCGCGCCGCAGCCCGAATCTCATCGACCCCAGTGGTCAAGCGTTTTCGCCATGGCCACCGCGACCGCGGCCGCCGCTCTTCCCATTGAGCAAACACTCTTAACAGAATCATCCCGGAGCGGTCCGGCCATGCGCCGCGCATCGCTGCATGATTCTCCACGAGCCGAAAACTCCGAGTAAAATTACATTGCTCCATCCGCACGCATGCGGATAGAAAGGTTCTCTCCCATGGACAGTTTTTTGAGCCGCGCCGTGCTGAAATCCGGCAGCCACTCCTACACCATCTTCCGCCTTCCCGCCCTTACGGCGAAGGGCTTTGACCTGAGCCGCCTGCCCTTCAGCCTCAAGATCCTTCTCGAAAACCTGCTGCGCCGCGAAGACGGCGTCAACGTCACTGCTGCGGACATTTGCTTCCTCGCCAACTGGGACGCCAAGGCCGAGCCCAGCCGCGAGATCGCCTACATGCCCGCCCGCGTGCTGATGCAGGACTTTACCGGCGTCCCGGCCATCGTCGACCTGGGCGCCATGCGCGAC
>Ga0302190_10000937_pt1 | contig 19424 bp, 30 predicted proteins | sample II_Bog_E2_3_FD_198784 | JGI IMG/M metagenome (GOLD analysis project Ga0302190, IMG submission 198784) | Peat permafrost microbial communities from Stordalen Mire near Abisko, Sweden - II_Bog_E2_3 | ecosystem: Environmental > Terrestrial > Soil > Wetlands > Peat | place: Sweden: Abisko... | reverse complement strand
GCCAATCGTGCGGGCCTTCATGTTCTTCTAGGAAGGTGCCCGGCGAGCCCCACGGCCAGACGTATCGCACATGGGCGAGAGGGTCTAGCGCGAACGAGCCAATATCCCCTCGAAGTGCTTGCTCTTCTGCCGGACTATTTGCTCTTGCTGGCACGTTTGCGCGCCTCTGCGATCGCGTCCGCTAGGCTCACGCCGCCGCTCAACTCTAGATCCTGCTTGTCGCGCCAATCCTGTGACTGGCGATTCTTAAGCCAGAAGATTGCCGCAGTCACATCAGGCGGAACGTGCTCAGTATACGGAACTTTCGTAACAGTGCCGTCTTTCCCGCAAAATATCTTGACAGCCTCATAGCTGTAGCCGTTGGCGCGCTCATATAGCGACCGCACGACGCGGGCATCTGCAATGGGCTTGTTCGCGACCATCGCCGCCTGGAACTCGGGGAACTGCGATGCCCAGTGCCGGATCGTCCACGTGGATACGCCGAACTCTTTGGCGAGCTCGGCGTTGGTCGCACCGTTTGCGCACATCTCTTTCGTGCGCTCTACGTACTCTGGCTTGTATTGAGTGGTTGCCATTAGAGTTTTGCGGCGACCTTATCGGCTTCAGCCTTTGCGGATGCAGCCAGGGTATCGCGCTCTTTGGTGAGCGCATTTACCACAACGCTCTTGTAGATAGCGGTCAGGACAACGCCTGCCGCAAATGCCACGACTGCAACGATTACGTAAACCATGATGCCTCCCTATTCTGGCTTGGTTGGGGGGCAGGGCGCGTCCGGAGGCTGTACCTGTGCCTGCGCGTTGGGTGCCCGGTTGTTGATCGAATCAGCGCCGTACTTGAGCGCCGCAAGCGTACCGCAAAGCATTGTCGCGAATGTGCCGGCTGCTCCGATGAAGGTCACAATATCGGTCACGGTGATGATCGCGTGTAACTTGTAAAGCAGACATGAAACCCATGAAACTACAGCGATTACGATGATCAACACGCAGACCTTGGTATTGCTCACCGTGCCGTCTTTGTCGCTCAGTTGCGAACGGAGGAATCCTGCTGCCCAGTTGCCGCTCATTTGGTCAGCCTCCCAACTCCATAGCCTACTCCAGCGCTGATGCCGATCTGTAGCGCATCGTGTCCGAGCCTATGCCAGAATGTTCCACCCTTGGCTGTGGTGCGCCAGGTATCGCGCTCTTTAGTCATCGCCGTGAGCTGCGTATCTGTGCTGGTCTGGATGATCGCAGAACTGGCCGCGGTGAGCGTGCACGCATTGAGCTTGGCCTTGGATTCGTCGCAATCGAGTTTGTACGCCTGAAAGGCGGGTATGTCGGCCTGCGGAACCACGAGCTGTTGCGATGCTGGCGCAGTGGCCGTGGCCGGAACCTGCTGGACTTGGACCTGCGCGGGGAGATTGGGAAGCGTATTGGCGACTGCGGCCGCCTGCTGGGGCGTGACCACGATGGTGCGCTGACTGGCGATTGCTGAGAGTTGAGCGCTAAGGGTGCTGGCAGTCTGCGCCTGGTCGGCCTTGGCCTGGTCGATGGACTTCTGCGCCGCGGTGATTACCTGCTGCTGCGCAGACTGCATACTCTCATCCTTGAGGCGCGCGTCATACTCCTGAAGCAGCTCATAGCCGCCGAGCACCAGCGCAAGCGCCAGGATCGCGACGGCCATAATCGCAAAAGTTCGCGAGATTGTCATGCTGTCTCCCACATCGCAAGCTCAGCTTTGCGCCGAGCAGTGAGGCCGGGCTGATGCACGCCTGCGGCCATGTCCCACTTGAGCAGCTCCTGGCCGGCTGCGGCGTAGTCTCCAGCGTTGAGCAGTTTGAGCAGTGTCGAGCCTGCTAGGCGGCCGCCGCCGAGGTTGAAAACGAAGTCCGTCAGCGCATCGAGCTGGCCCTGAGTGAGCGGCACGGTCACAAGGCTCCGAACTCGCGCGCAGGCATACATAGAATCGCTCTGAAGGAATGCGTCGGCTGTTAATTGGTCAATGGAGGGAGAGGATAATTCAGGGTGAATCACTCGATGGCCGTAGCCTATCGTGGGCACACCGGCCACGTCCACGTATGTATTTAGGCGCAGGCCCTCGGAGCGCTTGATTAGGTCGAGGCAATTTTGGCTAGGCTGCAACATGCCAAGATTCTACCACCGAGCCAGTGCTACGCTGGAAAAATGAGCGATATCCCTATCGGCGCACGCGTCTACCTGAAATATGCGATCTGCGGCCAACCTGGCACCGTGCTGCGCGCCGAACGCGGGCGGCTGGCGGTGCTCTGGGCTGATATTGCGCCGGATTATGTGCGTTTGCACCGCGCCGAGTCGCTGCAATTCGCGTGATATCGCGTTGATCGCATGGAAAACTTTATTTATTTTATGAACAATGTGCACTCTTTGGGCGAGTATTGCATAATTTGTGCACAATATGGCCACTACTTGCACAAAACGTGCACGCAGGTACTTGACATTACCAGTATGCTTGATTGCAGAAGCAAAGCGACAAAGCAATCCAGCGCTTACAGACGACATCGCCGCCCATCACTCAGGTGATTCCAGCGGTACCTCAACCCCCTCTACTACATATCAGCACAATTCCAGTGCTGCTCCCAGGACCCCGCTTTGCGCTTCTCGCGCGCGCGTTTGGGATGCTGGGATGAGAGATGGGAGCAATCCGCACACACGCACCTCTTATGCGATTTCCTACGTAACTCCAATATCTACAGCGACATACATACGCACCACGGCGCACATTGTGACGGCGCGCACACTCTCGGAAATAATCGCAGATTCCTCTTGACATATGCCGGAATGTGGCGCATGATGGTTATGTTGTTGAGTAGGTACGGACATGACAGACAAGCTGATCGATCCGCAGGGAAATGTCCGGGAGGTTTTGCGTTGTCTTCCGGGAGGAAAGCTGGACATGCTTGACCGCAAGAGGACGCGCTTTGGGATGTTCCTTCATCGCGAGGTTAAATACTGGCCGCGAGGTGAAAAATGAACCCGACCGCACAGCGCATACCACCCGCGCCAGCCTGGATCGAAGAGCAGTGGCGCACCTACGAAAGGAACCGCGCATGAACACACAAGCGTTTGTTGACAGCATCATGCAGAGCATCGCAGAAGATCCGATGGATATATGCCCTTACTGCGGGCAGCAACTCGACGCACTTGGAATATGCCCAAACACGAAAGTAACAGATGCCGTACGTGGCCTATGCTTTTGTGGCGGACCATCACAATCTCACCCTGACTCGTGCTCATGTCAGCGGTGCGATTTCACTAAACTTTTCACCAACTGAGGATAAGCTCACATGATCGACGCACTGATTCACATCTCGCTGCACAATGACAACATGGACACCAACGCGCTCCTGTGCGCATATGAAGGGAGCATCTCAGAAGAACCATACGAAGAGGCGTACGAGATCGCACTCACCAGCGCTGACGATCTTACCTGCCACGCAAACATTCTCGCGGACGAACTGGCGCTCATGCGCGAAAGGGAAAGGATTCTATGACCAGCGAAGAGATCAGGATGATGGGTAAAACTGTCATGGACGATGGCAGTGTGAAAGACGGAATCAACGGCGAATGGAACTCCGACCTACTCCGCGAGTTAACAGCCCAGCTCGCACAGCTCAACGAGTGCTTAGCATCCTTGACGCATCCAGGCGGGGCGCAGTTCAACATCAACGCAAGCTTTTAAGGAGGCACCATGCAAGCACTAGCAGTACTCGCAATCTTCCCGTTGATCGGCATTCTTTTCATCGGCGCAATGATCACCCGCGACACCTGGATTGGAGGCACGGAATACAAGAATCAGTAGGCGTACCGCTATCAGTCCTGCGCGAGTCGGCAGAAGACGCGCAGATCCGCGCAGAGATTGCCAAACAGGTCGTCGGCGAGTGGCTGGACTGCCCAGATCACGCCGACACTGCGCACTCGCTCAACGTATACCCTTTTGCAAACATCCTGCGCGAGACTTGGCTTCGGAGCTTATGGCGCTTTGTGCGCGATATGAAATGGCACTTGATCGGTTGCCTTTTATTCTGCCTGGTGGTTGAAGGCGTAGCAGTATGGGCGATCTATCACGCGTTCGTGGGGTGGTAACTTGGATCGAGAATCAATCTGGACAGCCGCAGTAGCCTACGCAGACGAGCACATGCGCAGCGCTGGTCGCAAGGCATGGGACGATAGCGACTGGTGCGCGATGGTCGCGGAGTTTGATCGCCTATGCCCACCGCTGGAGCTACTGCCTACCGCGCAGATCCGCGCTGAGGTGAACCGGCGCACCGCACACGATCATCCGAAGCCTAAGAGAAAGAAAGGATGTGTTGGCTGCGGACTGTTGCTCGGCGCACGAGAGAGGCGCACCGCTTGCCCTATGTGCGGTGCAAGGAATCCACGCAAGTAACAACGCCGCTGGCACTACGTTACCAAGAAAGGCAAGATGAAAGTCCTTATCGGTTGTGAATTCAGCGGGCTTGTGAGAGACGCATTTATCGCACGCGGTCACGATGCGTGGAGTTGTGATCTGTTGCCAACGGAAAGGCCGGGGCCGCACCTACAGCGCGATCTACTTGAAGTGATTGACTGGACCTGGGACTTGGCAATCTTTCACCCGCCATGCACGCACCTTGCCGTAAGCGGTGCGCGGTGGTTCAAGGAGAAGCGCACAGAGCAGCAAGAGGCACTTGCATTCGTTGGAAGGCTCATGAATTGCGGCATTCCGAAGTGGGCGCTTGAAAATCCGGTTTCCATTATTAGTTCACAGTTCCGCAAGCCAAACCAGATTATTCAGCCGTGGATGTTTGGTCACGGTGAGACGAAATCAACGTGCCTGTGGCTCAAGGAATTGCCGAAACTGGAACCGACAAACATCGTATCGGGGCGAGAGAATCGGGTACACATGATGCCTCCGTCCCCGGAACGCTGGAGAGAGAGAAGTAGAACATTTGAAGGCGTAGCAACTGCTATGGCTGAGCAATGGGGCTAGGCACCGTAGCGACACGCACTGCACGCAAAATAAACATGCGCACACTGCGTAAATCGTGCTAGATTTGATCTGCGCTAGTTATCACGCTAGAGCGCAACCAAAACAATCAACCGCAGTACCGGAGAACATCATGACTAACTCCTTTTCTTCTTCGCCCGCATCAACCACCAAAAAATTACAAGATTACGCAGAGATCCTCGCAGGCCGGGAGGAAGACGTTAAGGCGTCTGAATATCGCGTGGACGAATGCGGACGCAACCTGCTGGAAGCGCTGAAGACTCTGCGCTCCGACCGCAATCACCTTGACCAACTGCGCACGCTTGTGGCTGAATTCAAGCGCCGGGAAGAGGCCGCAGCATGAGCCGCGAATACAGAGGCGAAAGCGCAGATGAGTTCTATGGCGTGACGTGCCCAGAGGACGAGGTCTTGTTCGCATTTCACCAGGAATGCGAACGACCATCAGCCGAGCAGATTGTGGCATGGGTGAATCGGTTTCCGCAGTTTGCAGAAGATATTCGCGCACACGCAGCCGTTGCCTGGGACTGGGCAACGCAGGCAGCAGAAGGCGAAGTCGTAGTAGATGAGATATTGTCGTCGCGAGCTTATAGCCAGGCGCTCAATATCATCTACAGCGCGGAAACATCATCCGCATCAACCAACGATCCAACACACTGTCGGACGTTCCAACAAATGCAGGATGCCATCGGTAAGGAGACCTACCAGCGCTGACGATCTTACCTGCCACGCAAACATTCTCGCGGACGAACTGGCGCTCATGCGCGAAAGGGAAAGGATTCTATGACCAGCGAAGAGATCAGGATGATGGGTAAAACTGTCATGGACGATGGCAGTGTGAAAGACGGAATCAACGGCGAATGGAACTCCGACCTACTCCGCGAGTTAACAGCCCAGCTCGCACAGCTCAACGAGTGCTTAGCATCCTTGACGCATCCAGGCGGGGCGCAGTTCAACATCAACGCAAGCTTTTAAGGAGGCACCATGCAAGCACTAGCAGTACTCGCAATCTTCCCGTTGATCGGCATTCTTTTCATCGGCGCAATGATCACCCGCGACACCTGGATTGGAGGCACGGAATACAAGAATCAGTAGGCGTACCGCTATCAGTCCTGCGCGAGTCGGCAGAAGACGCGCAGATCCGCGCAGAGATTGCCAAACAGGTCGTCGGCGAGTGGCTGGACTGCCCAGATCACGCCGACACTGCGCACTCGCTCAACGTATACCCTTTTGCAAACATCCTGCGCGAGACTTGGCTTCGGAGCTTATGGCGCTTTGTGCGCGATATGAAATGGCACTTGATCGGTTGCCTTTTATTCTGCCTGGTGGTTGAAGGCGTAGCAGTATGGGCGATCTATCACGCGTTCGTGGGGTGGTAACTTGGATCGAGAATCAATCTGGACAGCCGCAGTAGCCTACGCAGACGAGCACATGCGCAGCGCTGGTCGCAAGGCATGGGACGATAGCGACTGGTGCGCGATGGTCGCGGAGTTTGATCGCCTATGCCCACCGCTGGAGCTACTGCCTACCGCGCAGATCCGCGCTGAGGTGAACCGGCGCACCGCACACGATCATCCGAAGCCTAAGAGAAAGAAAGGATGTGTTGGCTGCGGACTGTTGCTCGGCGCACGAGAGAGGCGCACCGCTTGCCCTATGTGCGGTGCAAGGAATCCACGCAAGTAACAACGCCGCTGGCACTACGTTACCAAGAAAGGCAAGATGAAAGTCCTTATCGGTTGTGAATTCAGCGGGCTTGTGAGAGACGCATTTATCGCACGCGGTCACGATGCGTGGAGTTGTGATCTGTTGCCAACGGAAAGGCCGGGGCCGCACCTACAGCGCGATCTACTTGAAGTGATTGACTGGACCTGGGACTTGGCAATCTTTCACCCGCCATGCACGCACCTTGCCGTAAGCGGTGCGCGGTGGTTCAAGGAGAAGCGCACAGAGCAGCAAGAGGCACTTGCATTCGTTGGAAGGCTCATGAATTGCGGCATTCCGAAGTGGGCGCTTGAAAATCCGGTTTCCATTATTAGTTCACAGTTCCGCAAGCCAAACCAGATTATTCAGCCGTGGATGTTTGGTCACGGTGAGACGAAATCAACGTGCCTGTGGCTCAAGGAATTGCCGAAACTGGAACCGACAAACATCGTATCGGGGCGAGAGAATCGGGTACACATGATGCCTCCGTCCCCGGAACGCTGGAGAGAGAGAAGTAGAACATTTGAAGGCGTAGCAACTGCTATGGCTGAGCAATGGGGCTAGGCACCGTAGCGACACGCACTGCACGCAAAATAAACATGCGCACACTGCGTAAATCGTGCTAGATTTGATCTGCGCTAGTTATCACGCTAGAGCGCAACCAAAACAATCAACCGCAGTACCGGAGAACATCATGACTAACTCCTTTTCTTCTTCGCCCGCATCAACCACCAAAAAATTACAAGATTACGCAGAGATCCTCGCAGGCCGGGAGGAAGACGTTAAGGCGTCTGAATATCGCGTGGACGAATGCGGACGCAACCTGCTGGAAGCGCTGAAGACTCTGCGCTCCGACCGCAATCACCTTGACCAACTGCGCACGCTTGTGGCTGAATTCAAGCGCCGGGAAGAGGCCGCAGCATGAGCCGCGAATACAGAGGCGAAAGCGCAGATGAGTTCTATGGCGTGACGTGCCCAGAGGACTTGGAAACCAGCTACTCCACTCCCAACGAAGACGAGGCATACGAACGCGCACGGCAGCGCGAGATTGACGAGGACGAAGCATGAAGGGCTATAAAGGATTCGACAAGAATATGAAGTGCCGATCGATGCAGTACGAGTTCGGCAAGAAGTTCACACACAACGGAACGGTTTCGCTATGCAAGCAGGGTCTTCACTTCTGTGAGCACCCGCTCGATACATGGAACTATTACAAACCACTCGACGGAAGCCACTACGCCGAAGTCGAAGCCGATGATGTATCCGACAAGGCCGAAGGGGATAGCAAGCGCGCCGCTTCATCTCTGACCGTTAAGTCCGAGGTAAAGATTCCGGCGCTCCTAAAGGCTGCGGTTGAGTTTGTTTTCAGTAAGGTAAAACCATCTGCCGGCGACTCCGCTCACAGCGCCACCACTGGCATCTCCGCTCACAGCGCCACCACTGGCATCTACGCTCACAGCGCCACCACTGGCGACTCCGCTCACAGCGCCACCACTGGCATCTACGCTCACAGCGCCACCACTGGCAACTACGCTCACAGCGCCACCACTGGCGACTCCGCTCACAGCGCCACCACTGGCATCTCCGCTCACAGCGCCACCACTGGCGACTCCGCTCACAGCGCCACCACTGGCAACTACGCTCACAGCGCCACCACTGGCGACTCCGCTCACAGCGCCACCACTGGCGACTCCGCTCACAGCGCCACCACTGGCAACTACGCAGAATCTAGCGTGTCGGGCAAAAACGCAATTGCCGCATCTCTCGGGATCAAGGGTAAGGCTAAGGCAGCAAAAGGTGATTGGATTGTGCTCGCGGAATACGACAAAGACGAAAAAATCATCGCCATGAGTGTCGCTCAGGTTCGCGGAAAACTCAAGGCCGACACATTCTACTCGCTCAAGGGCGGTAAGTTTACCGAGGTAAAGGCATGACAGACAGCGCACTGACCAAACAGCAGCCAGAACCACTCGCTCCTATGCAGCCAATGGAGATATTGGCCGAAATGGCACGGCGCAGCGAAGATCCTACCGTCGCCGTTGCCGTGGCTAAATCAATCGTTGATCTTCAGCAAAGTTCTGAGCGTTTCGCGTGGGAGCGCGAGGAGCGACAGGCAAAGATTGACTTCGACAACGCGCTAACCATTTGTCAGTCCAAGATCGCTACGCTGAAAACAAACCAAGGGAGAAAGAGCAGGAAAACGGCGCTAAAGGATGACATTTTTTGGCTGGACTACAAAGGGCTCGACGAAGCCGTGCGTCCTATCTACTTAGAGCAGGGATTTTCGATAGGCTTTTCCGAGGTGCAAGACGAAAAAGATAACTATATCGGAATGAAGGCTATCGTTTCGCGCAGCGGAGTTTCGCGGGAGTACTTCAAGCGCCTGACTCTTACCGCAGCATTTGATGGCATGCCCAAAGCAGACGCGGAGACTTCGGCTGCATCCCGAGTAAAGCGCTATCTCATTCTGCAGATATTCAACGTTGCCATTTGTATCGACAAGGACGAAAAGAAGCCTTTCGAGAACGGGAAGCAGCCAGGGGAGCTCGATGAGCGCGAACACCTGACGCACCTTGAGAACATCCGCAACGCCGGAAACGGAGAGGAGCTGCGCAAGATGTACATGAAAGCGCAGACAGCCGCAGACGCTACCGGCGACACCAAGAGCACTCTAACCTTTGCGGAAGCCAAAAACAAGCGCTATCGCGAACTGCAATCGGAAGGACGGATCTAACGTGAGATTCAAACAGGAAGCACCCGCAGAAACTCCACTCTTTACCAGCGCATCGACCGAACTGGCAACCATTGCAACCCTGCAAACCATCGTGCCGGTGGAATTCTTTAAGGAGGGCGGATCGAACGACATTCTTACCAACTTGGAAAATGAGGTTCGCGCACAGGCCGCAAAGTTGGACATCAGCACCAAGGCTGGCCGCGATGCAATCGCCTCGCTCGCCCACAAGGTCGCGTGTTCGAAGAAGCCCCTGGAGAACCTGCGCAAGGGCCTTACCGAGGATATCCGTAAGCAGAAAGAGGCCATTGATGCTGAGGGGCGCAAGGCGGATGAGCGCCTTGAGGCGCTCAAGATCGAAGTACGCAAGCCTTTGACTGACTGGGAGAACGCAGAGAAAGAGCGGGTAGCCAACCACGAGGCGGCGCTCCACTTGATCGAAGACGAAGAACAGCGCGCGGGCATGGGGTGGACAGTCGAGGAGATTGAATCAAAGATCGCGCTCGTTAAGCAGATTTTCAATTCACGTTCCTGGCAGGAATTTATAGAGCGGGCGAGCAAGGCGAGAATTATGGCAGTCGCCGCACTTGAGCAAGCTCTATTCCGCGCCCAGGAAGCCATCCGGGAGAAAGAAGAGCTTGAACGCCTTCGCGCCGAAGCCGCGGAGCGCGCCATCAAGGAACGCGAGGAGGCATCCGCCAGGGCAGCCAAGGAAGCCGCAGAGCGACGCGCAGAGGAACAGGCACGTATCGCACGCGAAGCAGTCGAACGCGAGCGCCAGAGGTTGGCGAATGAGCGCGCAGAGGCTGAAGCGCGCGCGAAGCAGGCCGAAGCGGAGAAGATCGCAGCGGAATTACGCGCAGAAGCATTGCGCCTAGCAGAGGCCGAATCCTATCAGGCGCAATTGGAAAAGGAGCGCCGCGAAGCAGAGGAAGCGGAAGAGCGCGCGCAACAAGCTCTACGGGATGCTGAGGCGCGGCGCGTAGCTGAGGCCGAAGCGGCAGAACTTGCAGCCAGCGCAGCAGTAGCAAAGGCAGAGCGCGAACGGTATGCGGCGGTCGAGGCTGAGCGCCAGCGGGTAGCGGCGCGGCAAAAAGAGGAACTCGAAGAGGCTGAGAAGCGCGCAAAGAACCGTGCGCACCGGCTCAAGATCGACAACGAGGTATTGGGCGCAATTGTTGCGCTCGACATTCCAATGGACCGCGCTCAAGACTTGCTCATCGCCATCGCAAAGAACGAAATCCCAAACATCTGCATCCAGTACTGAGGAACTTCCATGAAGCTTATCAACTGCGCTCAACTATCACCCGCATGGTTTCAAGCTCACTGCGGAGTTGTAACCGCATCAAGTATGGCCGCTCTGCTTAGTTTCTCCAAGGAGCGAGTTTTGAAGAGCGGAGAAGTGCGCGGCGGGGAGCCACTAGCAAAGCGCAAAGCATACCTTGATCGGAAGATCGGGGAACTTCTAACCGGTATCGTTGTCCAAGATAACTACGTGAGCACGGAGATGATGGACGGTATAGAGCGCGAAGCTTCAGGGCGAGCCGCGTATGAGCTTGAGGAAGATGTGATGGTAGAAGAGGTTGGATTTGGGATGCATGAAACTATTGCACGGTTCGGCGCTTCGCCAGATGGCTTGATCGGATTATCGGGAGGCTTGGAATTGAAGTGCCCAAAACCAAGTACGCATCAGCGTTGGATTCGCAGTCAGGTCATACCTCCAGATCACATTGACCAGATCGACTCCTGCATAGCTGTTTTCGAGCGAGAATGGTGGGATTTCTCTATGTTCTGCCCTCTCGTTCCTAAAGAAATGCAATTGGTGACGATTCGCCGTTTTCGCGACGATAAACGTATCGCCGAGATAGAGTGGAATGTTTCCGAATTCAACGAACTAGCAGATCAGGCAATCGAAGAACTGCGATCTATTTGCGGGCCATTTGAATTGCCTGCCGCGGTTTCCGTTATACAGCGCGATACAGATGACTTCGGCGATCTTGGGATTACGGATTCTGATCTTGCATTCTTGGACTAACAGAAGAAAGGGAAATCATGCACAAACAAAGCGAGAAGTTTACCGGGGTGGTAGAGAATGCATTACCGCACAAAGACATTTTCTGGGTGCTCACAGACGCGGGAGAGACTCTGTTCTCTCACAAAAACTATGCAAAGGCGCGCACTGTTCCAGAGATCGGCGCGCGCGTAAAGGGTCTGATTGGGCGTGTTCCTCAAGAGGACAAGCAAGCGCGTGCATTCAATGTGGAGGTGGTGAGCGCATGAGTGACTATATCAAGTTCGAAGTACTCGGACGCGCCGCGCCACAAGGAAGTATGCGTGGCTATGTTGTCAACGGTAAAGCTAAGCTCACCTGCGACAACGCGCACACGATTCCCTATCGCCAAGCGGTCGGATATGCCGCACTCGCCGCGCGGGACAGTGATGCGATTTTCGCAGGCCCACACGTTGCAGTTTCTGTGCAGTGCGACTTCTACATCAAGCGCCCAAAGGGTCACCGCAAGACATGGACGCACCCGCCAACGAAGCCGGATATAGACAAGCTATGCCGGGCCACCCTGGACGCGCTGACAGGCATCCTGTATGTCGATGACGGCCAGGTCGTAGGCATCAAGGCAGTCAAGCACTATGGCTTGCCAGAACGCACTGTAATTTCTATTGAAAAGGCGGATTGATGCGATGAAGTCCGGCCCCGCAGAGCTGAAACGTTACCGCGCGGAAGAGATTGATCAGCGCACAAACGCAGAATAGAAAGGTCATCATGCCAGAAACAGACAGCGCAATGCAGATCGGGATAGCCCTGAGAGCGGCGCACATTGCCAAGCAGAGCTTGGAGATGATGCAGTTACCTCCGCGCCTCTGCAAGATGCAAATACTGGAAATCACAGAGTGCCTGAAAGAGCTTCAACAGTTTCTCGACCAGAAAGGATGAACATGCAGCACACACCCGCACCTGAATACGACGCAGAGACAATCAAGGCCGCCGCACCGCGAGTTGCAGCGATGAACCTGAGCGCAGACAAACCCTCCTTCGCAGCAGAGATCAATGCAATCCGCGAGGAGACCAAAGACCTGCCTCCGCTGGATACATCCCACAACAGCAAGCCCACCAAGCCGGAGCGCAAGACCATCACCGTCGATCTGACCGACTGCCCGGAGGTCTACGCGCGCATCAAGCAGCTCGCAGAGGCCGACGACCGCACCCTGGCGATGTGGCTGAAACGCTACCTGCGCAAAGAACACGGCGCAGCGGTGACGAAGTGAAGCCGCGCCGCAAGCCCCTGGTGGGCCGCAAGATACCGTGCAACCATTGCGGCCACCGCACAGTGCAAGGCGCGGCCCGCGTGCGGCGCAAGGTGCTGTTCTTCTTCTGCCCGGACTGCTGGACGAAGAAGCACGCGGACTGCAACGCGCTGAACGTCAAGGTGGCCGCATAACCCACGCGATGGAATTCGCAGAAATGAGACAGAAATGAAAGCTCCCAAAGTAGACCTGTTCACGATTTGCCGGGGCGCTGCGCATCCGCTTTTCCAGAACGCTCTGGAGGCGGTCAACGCGAACATCAAAGACCCAAACACGCTGCTCGACAAGCACCGCAAGATTTCCCTGACTTTCGAGTTTGTCCCATACAAGGACCGCTCCGGGGCCGCTGTCGTGTGCTCGGTTGACACCAAACTGTCACCGGTCAATGGTGTGGACTCCACCATCTACCTCAAGAAGATTGACGGCGTTATCGAAGCCTTTACGCAGGACACCAGCCAAATCGACCTGTTTGAAGGGGAAACCGAAGCAGAACAACAGCAGAAAGAGACGGTGTAATTTGGACCAATCCGCAGCATTCATTCAGAAAATCGTTGACCTTGCGCCCGCAACGCAGATCCAAATTCATGGTCTGCCTTATGGGACGCGCGCCCTCACGCTTATTCCCACCCCATCGGCTCCGGCGCTCTCTGTCGGCACGCTGGATGGATTTGTCAACTTGCTCGAATCTGGCGTGGATGGCTTCGAAGTTGCTGGGAGTTTGATCCACATCACAACCTTTGGCCGCGTGGATCTCGTTCAGCGCAAAGCGGACAGCTACGGCCGCCGCATTGCACACGTGACCGCGGTACTGACCGAGGGCGTAACCACCTTCCCATATTTCAATCGATTTGGGACGCAAGAAGACTTCATCATCGGCCTGCAATCCCACTTCCAGAGCACCCCTGACCTCGCCGGACTGCTCGACCTCGCCAGCCACATCACCGGCAAGGAAACCGTGAAGCAGGTAGACAGCGGAATCACTCAGGAGGTAACCGTCCAGCGCGGTTCCGCCTTCAAGGAAAGCGTCGAAGTAAAGGCGCGCGTCACACTGAAACCTTTCCGCACGTTCCGCGAACTGGATCAGCCGGCCAGCGATTTCATTTTTCGCGTGAAGGATGGGGCGCAGTTGGCGCTATTCGAAGCGGACGGCGGGGCCTGGAAGATTGCGGCTATTGGGATGATTTCCGAATGGCTGCGCAACCGCATCAAAACGTCCGAAGTGGCTGAACTGGCGAATCTGCCAATTATCAGCTAGGCAACCTACACGCAAACCGGGCGGGAATCAGCGCAGTATCCCGCCCAGCATTTTGTCCAAGACAGTCCGCGACCAAAGGTGCAAACTGATCCTGTCCGCCGCGCCTGCGAAGGACTACGGCGCTCTGCCTGATCAGCGGAGCCGAAAGTGGCAGAGGAGAGTTTCTAAGGCTCTCCTCGCCAGCCCCACTTAGAAGGGAACGAAATGAACCAGTGGTTCAGGATGTACGCTGAATTCTCCACGGACCCAAAAATTCGGACCATGAGCGATGTACTACAGATTCGGCTTGTTAGACTGTTCTGCTTGCGCAGCTCCGGACTCACCGAAAAGCTTTCCTATGACGAGTTGAAATATGGAATTGGATGTAACGATGATGAAACGTTTCTTGAAACAAAATTAGCGTTTCAAGCGAAGGGTTTTATCGATGAAAATTGGGCTGTTTTGAACTGGAATAAGCGCCAATTTGTGTCGGACTCAAGCACGGAAAGGGTCAACAAATTCCGCGCAAAACAAGCGTTGAAACAGTCTGAAACGTTTCTGAAACGCGATGAAACGCAAAATGAAACGCACCAGAACAGAACAGAACAGAACAGAATAGAACAGAAAAAGACTATTGCGCGGAGCGTTCCGCCGGAAGAACTGGCAGGAACCCTTCCGCTACTCGGAGGGGATATGTACGAGATTTCCAAGCAGCAAATGGCCGAATGGCAGCAGGCGTTTCCGGGCGTAGATGTGAAATCAGAGCTGAAGCGGACGAAAGTCTGGATGGACGCTAACCCCACACGGAAGAAAACTCCGAAGGGAATAAACCGGGCTATCGTTTCATGGCTTACGCGATCGCAGGATAGCGGCAGAACAATCACCAACGGAGGCACCAATGGAAAACAAACTGGAAAGATCGAATCAAATCTCGAAATCCTCGCAGCCTGCCGGGCGAGTCTTGAAAATAATGGACGCACTGACGGAAGTGCATTGCTATCGCGGGGCGCAGATGAACGAGATGTACCTCAACCTGATGAGCGCTAGACTTGCGCAGGAAGACCTAGCGCGAGTGTTCCGGGCGCTGAAGGATCTAGGGGAGCGCCCGCGCAAAGATGGAGAGTCCGCGCTGCTTGACCTTGGCACGATCCTCGGGGAGATGAACTCGAAGCCGCGCATACTGAGTGCGCCAGGTAGTGCGGCATGACCGACCAAACGCTAGACGCAGGTATGCCCTGCAACACACAAGCCGAGCAAACTATCCTTGGCGCGATCATGCTCGAAAACCAAGCCTTCTACGAGGCGCAAGAGTCCGGCATAGAGGCGCAGGACTTCTTTCTCGACAGCCACCAGCGCACATGGTCCGCAATGTGCCGCTTGATGGACGCACAGAAGCCTGTTGACCTCGTGACCCTTGCGCACGAACTGAGAGGCACCAAGGAGCTCGCATCGGTCGGCGGCGTGTCTTTTATCGCGGCGCTCACTGAGGGGCTTCCGCGCAGGCCAGTAATCGCCGAATACCTCCGCATCGTGCGCGACAAGTCACTAGCGCGTCGCCTGATGCAGATTGCCGGGGCTGTGCAGGACCGCGCTGCGGACGGTGGAACTCCAGCGCAGGATTTAGCGGGGGAAATGTCAGACGCGGTTCTGGAGGCATCCTCGCGCGTTTCCAGCCACGGGCGGCAGATCGACGCTATCGTGGTCGAGGACGCGATGCGGTTCGAGGCTCAGGCCGACGCGCCGTTTACCGGGATTCTTGGCGCCAGCCTGTTTACGCCAGAGCTTTCGCGCATCACAGCCGGCCTGCAAGACAATGAGCTTTGCCTGATTTGCGCACGCCCAGGGCAAGGCAAGACTGAGGCAGCAATCCAGATCGCGGTAGAGAATGCGCGGAATGGGCTACGCGTTCATTTTCAGTCAATGGAGATGAAAAGCTGGCAGCTTGTGCGCCGGATGCTGCGCTACATGGCGCGGATACCAGTTTCACATATGCGTGATCCTCGGTGCTTGCGGCCGGAAGAGCGCCAGGCGATCCGCAACGCCCGCGAAGAACTTCTAGACCTGCCGATTTTCATTGATGACACGCACGAACTGACGTGCAGCGATTACCGATCCCGCGCGGTATTGGCCACTAAGCGCTGGAAGGCGGATCTGATCCTCGTGGACTATGCGCAGCTTCTTATCGTGCCCACGGCGAAGGGTGACGCGATCAAGGCCGCGCCAAAGCAAGCGGAGACGTTGCGGCACATCGCCCGCGACTACTGCCGCACGATTGCGCTGGCGCAGTTGCGCCGCAGCCCACCGAATGACCTGAACCTGTACCCCGACATTGAGATGATCTTCGGCGCAAGCCAGTTCGAGCAGGCCGCGCAGATGATCCTATTGCTACACCGTGAGCGCAAAGAGAAGCGCTACACCGGAGAGGACTTCTGCTTTATCGGCAAGATGCGCGAACTCCAAGGGATAGAACCGATTGGGATTAAGGCGAATCCGTGGGGTGGATTCGTGGACCGCTACGAGAGCGGAAGTTCAAGCACATGGCACGACAAGGAGGATTGATATGTGCAGAGAAATGAAATTGATTCACATGGCCGAGGCTCATGCAAGAGACTGGCTTGCCAACACGCGACGAGGTGAGATGCCCTCAAAAGACTTGCAGGCGCTCTACGCGCAGTGGGCGCTCGTTGCCCAGCGTATGCAGGCGGTACACGCGATGAACTGCGCAGAGTGCCAGAAAGAAGAGGTGAGCAGTGAGTGAGCATAACCAGCATTACGTCGATTCGGATACCGGGATGGCAGAATGTGAGTGCTGTTGTGGGTGGGCGCTCGACTTGGAGCGCGAACGCAAAGACCACACCGAAGAAATCAAACGAAAGGACGATGCGCTGGTTACATTGGCGCAACAGCACGCACAAAGCGGGGTAGATATGGCGCGGATCGAAGCGCTGGCCAAGCAACTGGCGAGTGCTTTAGATGGAGTTATGATGGCGGCAGACCTTCCGGGCGACCATTGCGAATATGAGGACACAAAGCCAATTGCAGTCGAAGCCTTATATGCATGGCTAAACCACAACAACCAGAATCCGAAGTAGATTATTCCTTGTCAGACTCGCGCATAGCTTCGCAATGGCATGGCACTCCAGCGCATAGAACGCACGGTAGGTGGTCGCCGATGAGCCGGGGCCACCTAACGGGCTGCGGAAGTCGAGCGGGGCGTTGCTTGCGGGTTGTAGTGCGGAAAATCATGCGTTGACTGGGCCGGGAGGCTTGCCAAACGGGTACGGCTTGTCTGCTGGCTTCGGCTTTACGCTGGTCTTCTTTACGATCTTTTTGGGCATTTAGTTTTCTCCTTCTGTGGTCTGCGTGTTCCTGTTCATAGAATACGCTGGATCAGATTGCCCAGTCGAATTCTTTTGTCTAATCTCCGACTTGTGCACAGTCTCCCACTCCTGCACAATCTGGTAAATGTCCGACGCGTAATAAATAACTCGCATGCCCACCCAGCTTGCAGGCGGCAGGCAGATCACCGTGAGTATGCCGGCAATGGCGATCCGGTTTGAGCGCCTTTCCTTCCTCCGCTCATCGGCGCGCGCCTCCCGCTCTTTGCGCTCTGCTTCCTGCTTCTTCTCGGCCGATTCGCGTTCCTGGCGCACTGCGCGATATTCGGTGTAGAATTCGCGGGACTCTACCTGAAACGCGCGAAAGTTAGAGACGCCCAGCATGAGTTCTTTGATTTGCTCTGTGTGCGTTGCGAGTTGCTCTGCCATCTGCCCGGGCGTCATGCGATTCCTTTCATTTGCGTCCTTCGCGTTCAGGTAACGTAGCGGTTATCTAGCTCCGGAGTCTATTGCATCCCCGTCATTTTGTACTGGCCCATCATGCTTACGGTTGGGTATGTAGTTGTGCAAGATGCGCCGGGAGAATTAATGGCAAGTTTGATGGTGTGCCCAGCCGCAACCACATACGGAGTTGTGGAGATAACCTGAGAAGCAACCGAGTTCGAGATGGTTCCAATCGCGGTATACGATCCATTATCAATAACACCGACTGTGACAGCGGTACACCCGACAGCCTGCACGTTAAAGCCAACATCTATGCTGAGTATTGTGATGCTCGATGTTGGAGTAAATTGAAAAAATGCAGATTGGGTGCTGGTTGAGTTAGCTGTCGGTGATCCTCCCCAAAGGGCTAGTCGGACGGGCGTACCAACAGACCCAAAATTGACATTCAATGGGCCGTCGATGGTAAAAGGCTCTACGGAATTTGTAGGTCCTTGTGTGTAGTAGTAGGCTGGCTCTATGTAGTTCCCCGATGTAGTAGCGTATCCTGTTACATCGTTCTTAACCGCCGGATTTCCTGCGGAGGCACTACACCGTGCATTCTCCACGGTGATTCCCCTCAACTGACCCGATACGGTTTGACTCAGTTCTATACAAGGCTGGTTTGCAGAAGCTGTGTGGTAAGAAAAGTTTGGATTATAAAACGCGACGTTTGCGGCATCTTTAACAAGAATCTCCCCAGTAGTATTACCAGAAAAACCCTCAAATTGAGTCCCAAAAAAAGCGATATTGTACATCTTGTCACTGTTTCCGGACCCATTGACGTACAGTTCGTTATTACCCGATCCAGCGTGCTCTATCGCCCCTCCGAACCAGCTTACCGCGCTTATTTGACCCGTACCTGTGTAGTCGATAACTACAGGCTGCGCTCCGGTATTTCCTGATCCGTTCACCCATACGTTGTTAAAAGAAAGAACGTTTAAGCCACCAACTGCGAATGCGTCCGAGCGAATATGAAGTCCGACAGATGAGGCGAACCCATAAATAAGATCGTCGCGGAGAGCAGATGGTACATACAGATTATCAAGATCTACGCATCCGTTGGTAGGAGAATGACCGTTGCAGTTTATGTTCCACCCTTGCACAAGGAAAAACTCTTGCCCTGTACTGTGTGAAAGATTTGTGAGTAGAGAAACAGGAGACCCAACTTGAGCTGATACCAAGTTACATCCTCCCACGGAAGACGCATTCCCGACCGAACCAAGACAAATCATGGAAGACCCGCTAGCAATCGTAACCCCTGAGTTGCCAGTAACCGTAATAGTAGTTCCAGTACTAGCGAGTAGCGTTACTACTTGGGTAGGGGAGCCTATAGCCAAGGTGGTCAGCGTCTCTGTGTAGTTTGGGGGAGTCATGACGGTTCCCCCAGATGCCGGGAGGGCCACGATTGCAGATGCGATATTAGGATGCACAACACCATCTACGTAAACTGTAGAATTTATACTTGGCCCGCTAAGTGGCCCGCTAAGAGCACCCCCAGGACTCACGATGTTCGTAAAGGCCCCTGCTTGCGAGTTCGCCCCGGTTCCGCCACTCGATACCGGAACCGGAGTCGTTGAGGTGATAGCGCCAGCCGCGACGGTGCCTGAGACGTTGAGGT
>Ga0302190_10000936_pt1 | contig 19430 bp, 17 predicted proteins | sample II_Bog_E2_3_FD_198784 | JGI IMG/M metagenome (GOLD analysis project Ga0302190, IMG submission 198784) | Peat permafrost microbial communities from Stordalen Mire near Abisko, Sweden - II_Bog_E2_3 | ecosystem: Environmental > Terrestrial > Soil > Wetlands > Peat | place: Sweden: Abisko... | reverse complement strand
CCTGGGCGGACCCGGCGCCGGCCAGGTGGCCCAGAGCGGGCAGGCCCTGCGCCTGGAGGGCCAGGCCCTGGAGCAGGTGCTGCCCCTGGTGCGGACCGAATTCCAGCCGTACTTCGAGCGCTTCCGCATCCACAGCCTGATGGTGGTGCCCATGCGCACCGAGGGGCGCACCATCGGCACCATTTCGCTGGCCATGGGCGGCGCCAGCCGGCCGTATTCGGTGGAAGACCAGGCGGTCATCCAGAACCTGGCCGACCGGGCCGCCCTGACCATCACCAACGCCCAGCTCTACGCCCAGAACCTGGCCCAGGCCAAGGAACTCAAGAAGACCAACCAGGAGCTGGAACGCCGGGTGGAGGCGCGCACGGCGGAGCTGGAGCAGGCCAACGTCCGGCTGCAGCAGATGGCCATGGAGGACGGCCTCACCCGGCTGGCCAACCGCCGGCTGTTCGATTCGGTCCTGGAGAAGGAGATCCGCCGGGCCATGCGCAACGGCGATCCGCTGGCCCTGATCATGGGCGACGTGGACTTCTTCAAGCGCTACAACGACCGGCACGGGCACGTGGCCGGGGACCTCTGCCTGCAGGAGATCGGCGCGGTCCTGAAATCGGTGTTCCGCCGGGTGGAGGAGCTGCCCGCCCGGTATGGGGGCGAAGAATTTGCCGTGATCCTGCCCGGGGCCGACCCCGAGCGGGCCCGGGCCGCCGCCGAGAAGCTGCTGCACGCGGTGGAGGCGCGCCAGATCCCCCATGGCAACTCCGAGGTGGGCCCGTACGTGACCCTCAGCCTCGGGTTCGTGTGCGCCCCGGTGACCGCCGCCACCACCCCCGACTGGTTCATCACCTGGGCCGACGAGGGGCTGTACCGCAGCAAGGCCGAAGGCCGGAACCGGGTCACCTCGGCCAACTGAAGCCGCTGGGCGGGTTCCGGACCAGGTGGGAAAACCTTACCGTTCTGCTCGGATATTGGGCATACTGGCCCTCGCGCAGCCCGGGAGCGAGATATGTGGACAACGCGATTCTTCATGCTGGCCCTGGGCCTTTGCGGCCAGGCCCTGGCCGGAGCCGACGGCCCGGAGCCGCAGTCCTGTCCCCTGGAGCCCGTGGATCTGTGGCGGCGCATGGCCCTGGACCCGGCCGGCCAGCGCCTCTACTTCCCGGTCGCCGACGGGGTGCGGGTGACCGATCTGGAGGGCCGGGCGCTGGGCGCCGTGGCCGATCTGGGTGGGGTGCACAGCGTGACCGTGGCGCCGGAACTGGGCCTGGGCATCTGCAGCCAGGTCCGGGCCGGCCTCGTCTCCCTGTTCAACCTGGACAGCCTCGAGGTGGAAAAGGAGCTGCGCACCACTGGCGGCCGGCCCGAGGCGGTGCTGTTCGATCCGGCCTGCCGGCGGATCTTCGCCTTCAACACCCGGGGCCGCAGCGCCACCGCCTTCGACGCCTTCGGCGGGGCGGTGGCCGGAACCCTTCCCCTGGGCGGGCGGCCCGGCACCGCCGTGGCCGATGGCCGGGGCCGCCTGTTCGTGACCCTCCGGGACACCCGCGAGGTGCTGCTGGCGGACACCTGGCGCCTGGCCATCCTGGCCCGGATCCCGGTGCCGGATCTGGAGGACCCCAGCGGGCCGGCCCTGGATCCGGCCCGCCGGCGGCTCTTCGTGGCCGGCGCCAACGGCCTGCTGGCGGTGCTGGACAGCGTCGGCGGCGAGCGCCTGGCCACCCTGGCCATCGGCGCGGAGGCCGGGGCGGTGGGGTGCGATCCGGTGTCCGGCGAAGCCTGGGTGCCGCACCGGGACGGTTCCGTCACGGTGGTGCGGGAGGACGCCTCCGGCCGCTATCAAGCGGCCGCCATGCCGATCGAAACGCCGGCGCTGTTGAGCCCCGTCGGGACTTGAACTGGGCCGGTGTGGCAGGCCATCGGCTGGTTCTTATCCTGCAGGTGTCAACAGTCCCAATTATATTTATTTCACGGCCTCATCCTGGCCCCGGAAAGGGCCGATACTGGTACGAGCGCCGGAATCAGGACCTGGTTCCGCACCTCCTGGGAGTTCAAGTGCAGAATAAAAGACGTTGGGATCATCTGAATACCGGCTTCCTGCTGGGTACCCTCGGGCTCGCCCTGGTGCTGGTGCCGCTGGTGTTCGCCCACTCCCTCCACCACTGGGGCGCCTGGGTGGTGTTCCTGGTGATGCTGGTGTCGGTGGGGCTGGCGGTCACCTGCGGCTACCACCGGCTGTTCAGCCACCGGGCCTACCAGGCGGTCTGGCCGGTGCGTCTGCTGCTGCTCTGCCTGGGCGCCGCCAGCTTCGAGAATTCGGCGCTGGTCTGGGCCAGCGACCACCGCCTGCACCACCGCAGCGTGGACCGGGACGAGGATCCCTACAACAGCCGCAAGGGCTTCTGGTATGCCCACTGGATCTGGGTGATGGAGGCGCGCACCCACGGCCTGGCCGGGGTGGCCGATCTGCAGAAGGACCCGCTGGTGCGCTGGCAGCATCGGCATCCGTTCCTCATCGGCGCCCTGGCCGCCACCGCGCTGCCGGTCCTGGCCGGCCTGGCCACCCACAACCTGGTTGACTGCCTGATCATTGGCCTGCTTTTGCGCATCGTGGTGACCCACCACACCACCTTCTTCATCAACAGCGCCGCGCACTTCTTTGGCACCCAGCCCTACTCGGACGCCCATTCCGCCCGGGACAACGCGTTCCTGGCGCCGCTCACCTATGGGGAGGGCTTCCACAACTACCACCACACCTGGCAGTGGGACTACCGCAACGGCGTGAAGTGGTACCAGTGGGATCCGGCCAAGTGGATCATCAAGGTGTGGTCGTGGGCCGGTCTGGCCAGCGGCCTGCGTTCGGTGCCCGCCGCGGTGATCGACCGGGCCCGGATCCGCATGGAGGAGAAGGCGCTGCTGGCCAGCCTGGCCCAGGCCTCGCCCCAGGCGGTGGAACTGCTGAATCCCCGGGTCACCCGGGCCTGGCAGCGCCTGGACCAGGCCCTGCAGGTGCTGCAGGAGCACCGCGAGGCCTGGGAGCTCCGCAAGGCCGAGCGCAAGGCGCACCGGGCCGAGGCCTGGGCCCAGCGCCGGGCCGAGTGGCGCCAGGCCATGGTCCAGCACCGGCAGGAGCTCAATCTGGCCCTGGGCGAATGGCGAGCTGCCCGGCTGGAGGTGCGTCGGGCCGCCTTCGTGTGATCGGCCAGCCGCGCTCCCGTTGAACCGGAGAACCTCATGGATCGCTCCATCCTCATCGTCCTGGGTCTGGCCGCCGTGGCGGTCGCCCAGGACCCGTTCGTGCCGCTCGATCTGAGCGCCCCGGGGCCGGTGCTGGACCAGGCGGGGGCCCGGCAGGGCTGGGTCCAGGCTACCAACCAGCGCATGGCCATGGCCGGCCGGTCTCTGCGGGTGGCGGTGGAGGACCGGGGCCAGAGCGCCGTGGTCCTGACCCGGGAAGTGACCCGGCCGCGCCAGGCCCGCGCCATGCTCACTGGCCGGGGCGAGCACGTCGCCCTGTTCAAGTCCGTGACCGGGCTCGGGTTCACCCGGATGATCGTGCGCAACCCGGAGACCGGCCAGGCCTGGGCCGCCCGCCTGGAGCGGGGCAGGGCGGTCCTGGAACCCTAAATATGCGGTCATGGGCTGGAACACCGGGGAGGTTCGGGACATCCAGTTAGCACTGGAGCCGTCCTGAACCGCGCTCCCCAGGAGAACCCATGCTGAGCAGCACCATGCAGGAAGCCCTCAACGCCCAGATCGCCAAGGAGCAGTACTCCTCCCAGCTCTACCTGGCGATGGGGGTGCACCTTCGTTCCCGCAACTACAACGGCTTCGCCCACTGGCTGCGCATCCAGGCCGAGGAGGAGACCGATCATGCCCTGAAGCTGCTGGCGTTCGTCCTGGAGCGGGGCGGTCACCCCGATCTGCGGCCCATCCCAGCTCCGCCCCTGGACTTCGATGGCGTCATCCAGGTGTTCGAGCAGGCCCTGGCCCACGAGCAGGACACCACCGGCGCCATCCACCGGCTGTTCCAGCTCGCCCGGAGCGAGCAGGACTATCCCAGCGAGATCACCCTGCACTGGTACGTCACCGAGCAGGTGCGCGAGGAATCGGTCATCCTCGCCATCGTCGAGCATCTGCGCGCCGTGGGCGACCAGGGCGGGGCCATCTGGTACCTGGACCATCGCATGAGCCGCCGCGTCCGCGGCGAAGCCACCGGCCCCGAGCAGGCCTACTGAACCGTCCACGCCCTTGCTCCCCGTCCGTTCGCCCTGCCCGCCAGGCCCACCCTGGCGGGCAGCCGCGTTCCAGGCTAGGATGGGCGTTGCGGGTCCCGTAGCTCAGTGGATAGAGCATCCGCCTCCTAAGCGGAAGGCCACGCGTTCAAGTCGCGTCGGGACCACCAGAAAAATCATTCAACCCAGAGGCCCAAGGCTAAACAGAGACGGGCCTCTTGGTTTGTTGAACGGGTATGGGCAGGTTTGGCCGGTCGCGGCGGTGCTTCCGCATATGAAAAATTTACCTCCTGGGGCGGAGGGCTGAACGGTTGCCAATAGGCAAAGGATTTGGGGGTCACGCCGGCTCGAGGGGGTTGCCGCTGTTGATGGCCCCGGGGGCATCTGTCGAGCAGATGTCCGGACCTGCTATCGCCCACATGGTGCGCCACTGGCGACAGATCGAGTGGTTCCTTCCACGGGTGGCCGACTGTGCCGAGGGCCTCTTTGCTGATGTCGGACTATTCGGGAACGCGGTTGGCCCAGACGATCCGGTGCCCGGTGGGCGCCTGGATCTGGCCGTTGGCCTCGGCCGTCACGAACAGTTCAAAGGCGTGCAGAGGCGTGACGGTCTTCAGGGTGCCCTTGCGGCGGGCGTTCACCTCCAAGGCCCCGATGTTCTGCGCCGCGGCGTCCTTGTCCGCCCGCACCCAAGCCACGTAGACCGAGGCGGCCGGCTGGAGTTTCTGGGGCTCGGTCATGTACTTGACCACCAGATAGATGGAGATGTTGTTGTTATCCGCCTTGGCGAACTTCACTGTCCCCTGGGCGGCTGGCATATCCGGCGAGACGCTCATGGGGGTTGCATGTTGGAACATGGTGGGGAGGGGCAGGGCATAGGCGGCGATGGGCGCAAACACCAAAAGGGGCATCACAAGGATCATGCGTGGAACTTTCATCGGTATTCTCCTTTGGCATGGCCTCCTGATCGCGGAGAGCCGAGGGCGCCAGATGGATGCGAGCAATATTTAGGCCGTAAAATAAGATCAATTATATTCATAGATAGCCATGACTGATGGGCGCCTTTAATCAAAATGGAGGCCTCCAGCCCGATAGCCCTTGATTTTGGAGGACCGGCTCTTAATTTTGATAGCCTTGGCTGGCACCCAGGGATGTCTTGTTGGTTAATAACCAATAATTGCAATATTTACCAAATGGCATCAAGTATGCATTTTACCCTGAAATCCTTCAAGGGATTTGCCATGCGCTATTTCCGCACTTCCGACGACACTTGCAAAGCCATCTGCTCCACCTGCGCCGGCCAACCCGGTCACGAGGAATGGGCAGCCTGGGTCGAAATGGACCCCGCCACTCTGGATGGTGAGGAACCCATCCACTGTGATCAATGCGGAGCTTCCGCCGAGCAGCCCTGAACGTCTCCCAGCAGACTGTGGGTTTCCGTCGATGTAATCCACCCCGTGGAAAGTCGTGATCATCTACCGATAGTTCCAGAAGAACAAGGCGGCCATCGAGAAGCCGATCAAGATCACCAAACCGGGGGCTCATTTGATGAGATCGAGCACCCCGCTCCGCAGGGAGAACCATACAACTTGCATGAACGTATCATCCCGTTTTTTCTGGTAGTCGACCTTGCCCTCTTTCACCGCGCCCGCAGTGTCTGGACCATTGCCGTGCCGGAGCCTGAACGCGTTCATGAGGAACGATGCCAGCCGGTTGCCCAGGCCCTTTTCGGTTCCGGTTGCCTGGTCCAGGACGGCCATTTTCAGATCTCGATAGCTCGCATGCACCCGACCATGCGCCTGGCCGGCGATGACCTGGACCTCGAACGCCACCTCGCTCACCCTGCCTGACTTAATGCGGATATGTTCGGCCCGGTCCAGGAATGCATCCAGGCGGGTCAGGTCCATTGAGCTGAGCGTGCCGGAATAGCGAAGCGAGACGTCCGGACCCTTGAGCGGGATGGTCATCATGACCTTCAGAGTACCCGCGTCCATGAGCTTTCCTTGCGCCTTAAGCCGGATGGTGGCGGAGGCTCCGCCACGGTTGGAGATATCCTTCGCGCGCAGGTTCAAGGCCGTAAAGGTCAGCACACCGGGGGCGGCGCCGGCGACGACCCGCTCGCCATAGTTCAGGAAGCCGTCGTTGATGCTGAGCAGGTCCACCTGTAGCGGCGGCCGGATCCTGGCCAGTGCCTCGTTGACCATGAGTGGACGCGGCCCCGACGTCCGTACCGGCTTGTCCCGATCAGCCAACGCATCGAAGGATGGGCGGAGGAATTTAACCTCGCGGGCCCGGAACTCGCCTGCCTGGATCCAAGCGGCAAACGCCAGCCCAAGGACCTGGCACTCAGGAACCACCACGTGAAACCGTGTCGTTCGAAAACGATCCGCCGCGAACAGTGCTTCATCTCGGAGCAAGGGGCGAATCTCGGTCCCTTCGGCGACAAGTTCAGAACTTGGCACGGACGCCCTCAGCCGCCTGGTGGTGATTCCGTAGTGGGCATGGGGGAATACCAGGCCGAGGCTGGTCGCCTCGAGGCTGGCCTTGGCGAAAACCTCGGCTGGAGCGGCCCGGCCCAGCATCAGCCGCGTCCAGCGGACGCCGGCCAGCGCGACCCGGTCGACCGCGAACGTCGAATCCGGAGTTTTCATGGTGACGGACTTCGACACCAGGCGGTTCGCGCCGAACGAATATTCCAGTGCCCCGATCCGCAGCACACACCCGGGATGGGCCGTGGCAAAAGCCCGCTCCACTTTCCCTTTGACATAGCCATTGAGGAACGCCCCGCCGAGCCACGGGATGAGCAGCGCGACGGCGAGGATGGCCACACCCAGGCCAGCACCCACATATAGCCCTAGCCGCCGGCCTTGCGCCGACGCAAACCATGGACCCGTTGCTGGGTCCATCGGCGGAAGGTCACGCTGCCACATTCCTGGCCTGGTCTGCAGGCTTGGCGGAGAAACGGCACGGGATGCTCAAGGGGAAGGGGCGGGGATGGTCGAGGAGGATGAAGATGTGATTGAACCTTCCCAGGACCCAGAGGGCGACGAGGATGACTGCGGCAGTCCCCAACATGATGTTTTCCTTTCTGAATTCCGGCCGGGACGGGTCCCGGGTTCAGCGGGTCATGGTCACTTTGTTCAGACGGGGCGGGTGGTCGGGGCTGTGGCCCCGGGCCCGGGACACCGCTTCGGCCAGGGGGTAGAAGCTCTGGATCGCGGTGATCGGATCCAGTTCTTCCGAACCGGTGGTGGCCAGGGTGAGATCCCGTTCCGGCACATCCGCGGGAGCGGCCAGGAACACCTGCGCCCCACGCGTCCTCATTTCTGCCGCCAGCTTGACGATCTCCGCCTGGGCGGGACCGCGCAGAGCGAAGGCGATCAGGGGATACCCGGCCTCCACCAGGGCCTGGGGACCGTGCCGCATTTCCGCGGCGCTGAGGGCCTGGGCCTGGATCCCGCAGGTCTCCTCGAATTTCAAGGCGGCCTCCTGGGCGATGGCCAGCCCGACCCCACGGGCCACCACCATCAACCGCTCGGAGCCGGCCAGCGCCTTCACCGGCCCGGACCAATCCAGGGCCCGGGCGGCTTCCAGCGCCTCGGGCAGAGTCTGCAGGGCCTGCAGCAGGTCATCGCTCTGGCTCCAATGGGCGGTCAGCGCGGCCGCGGCCGCCAGGCTGCAGATGAAGCTCTTGGTGGCGGCGACGCTGCGCTCCTCGCCGGCGTGGAGCGGCAGCACCCGCTCGGCAGCTTCCGCCAGCGGCGAAGCGACTTCGTTCACCAGCGCCAGGGTGGCGGCCCCGCCCTGGCGGAGCACCCGGATCGGCTCCACCACGTCCGGACTGCGCCCGGACTGGGACACGGCGATGGCCAGCATCCGATGCGCCTCCAGGGGGGCACGGTAGAGCGTCACCAGCGACATCGGCAGCGAGGTCACCAGCCGCCCGGTTCGCACGGTCATGAGATAGGCCAGAAAGCCCGCGGCATGATCGGAACTGCCCCGGGCAATGGTGACGATGGACGCGGGCGGGGCCGAACGGAACTGCGCGCCCAGGGCCTGGTTTGCTGCCAGGTTCGCGTTGAGCATTGTCCGGACCGCTTCCGGAGCCGCAAAGGTTTCTTCAAGCATCAGCGATGTCAAGAGATACTCCTTCCAGAAATACAGAGGTGAGCTGCAGGGCGGGATCCATTACCACCAGATCGGCTACCTTGCCGACGGCGATCCGGCCCCGGTCGGCCAGGCCCAGATACTCGGCCGGGTAGGCCGACACCCGGTGGGACGCATCCTCCAGAGTCAAGCCGATGCCGACCAGATTGCGGAACGCCCGGTCCAGGGTCAGGGTGCTACCGGCCAGCGTCCCATCAGCCAACCTGACGGCGCCATGCTGCTTGACGACGCACTGGCCGCCCAGATGGTAGGGACCGTCGGGCATGCCGGATCCGGCCGTCCCGTCGGTGACGCAGTAGAGTTTGGGAATGGCGCGCAGGGCGGCCCGGATGATCCCGGGGTGCACATGGATCAGATCGACGATCAGTTCCGCATACTCGGCGTGGGCCATGGCGGCGGCCGCCATGCCCGGCTCCCGGTGGAGCATGCCGGTCATGGCGTTGAACAGGTGGGTGAAGCTGCCCAGGCCGGCCTCCAGGGCCGCCACGCCCACCTGGTAGTCGCCGAGGGTGTGCCCGGCCTGGACCCGGATGCCCTGGCCGACCAGGGCCTTGATGAGGTCAAGATGGCCGTCCAACTCCGGGGCGAGGGTCAGGATCCGGATCGGAGCCAGCTCATTCAGCGCCAAGACCTCCTCTAGGGTGCCGGGACGGGTGCAGTCCGGCTGGGCGCCGAGCTTGCCTGGGTTGATGAAGGGGCCTTCCAGGTGCAGGCCCAGCACCCGGGCCCCGCCCGCATCGCCTTGCCGCACGACCGGACCGATCTCGGCCGCAACGCGTTGCAGATCTTCCCGGCTGGCGCAAACCGTCGTCGCCAGCATGCTGGTGGTACCATGCCGAGCGTGCATCCGTGCTGCAGTCAGCACCGCAGAACGGCCGGACATGATGTCGGCACCGCCGCCCCCGTGTACGTGCAGATCGATGAAACCCGGCAGGATCACCGGCCGGCCCGGTTCCGGGCCGGCCACGGCTTCGCCGCTCAGCGAATGGATGTGTTCGCCGAACTCTACCATCCCACGCATCCAGCCGTTGGAGGTGAGGATGTTTCCCTCCAGCCATTTCGGCTCAGTGGAACCTTGCTCGCGCATTCCAGTCATCCCGTCACTCCCTTCGGTGCTTTCTGCCGCATACGAGATACAGGGATCAGGAGTGGCTTGTTGCCAGTGGGTCCCCTGCGGCCTGACGGGTGGCACGGATTTCCGCGTTGATCTCGTCGGCCACCGCATCGGCGATGGGCCCGACCACCACCTGGATGTTGTCGTCCGAAGGCCGGACGACGCCCATGGCCCCGGCTGCCTTGAGCGCGGGATCCAGCACGATCTTGCTGCTCTTGACGGTGACCCGCAGCCGGGTGGCACAGGCTTCCACCTCGACGATGTTGTCGATGCCACCGAGAGCCTGGATATAGCCATAGGCGCGGTTGCGGGCGACCGGGAGGACCGCTTCAGCATCGGTTTCAGCATCGATCACCAGCGGCTCCCGGCCCAGGGTCTTGAAGTTGAACCGGCGGATGCACAGGGTGAAGATGCCGTAGTAGAGGCCGAAGTAGATTGCGCCCACCGGGAGCGCCATCCAGCCGTGCTGCGACTTGCCGTAGGAAAGCACATAGTCGATCGCGCCGGCGGAGAAGGTGAAGCCCAGCTTCACGTGGAGCAGGTTCATCACGACCAGGGAGACGCCGGTCAACACCGCGTGCACCGCATACAGCGCGGGGGCGACGAACATGAACGAGAATTCGATCGGTTCGGTTATGCCGGTGACCAGGGACACCAGCGCCGCGGACAACAGCAGGCTGCCGACCTTGACCTTGTTCTCGACGGTGGCGGTGCGATACATGGCCAAGCAAGCAGCGGGAAGCCCGAACATCATCACTGGGAAGAAGCCCGCCATGAAGGATCCTGCGGCGGGGTCACCGGCGAAGAACCGGTTAAGGTCGCCATGGACCAAGCCTTGGGGGCCGGTGAAATTGCCGAACACGAACCAGATGAAGGTGTTCAGGACATGATGCAGGCCCGTGACCAGGAGCAGGCGGTTCAGCACGCCATAGAGGAACAGACCGGCGTTGCCGGACCCGATCACCCAGTGGCCGACCGCGTCGATGCCACGCTGCACCATAGGCCAGACATGCCCCATGATGAAGGCCAGCGCCAGGCAGGCCACGCCGGTGATGATCGGAATGAAGCGCCGGCCGCCAAAGAAGGCCAGCCAAGCCGGCAGCTTGATGTCCTTGAATCGGTTGTAGAGGGCCCCGGCGATCAGGCCGGAAAAGATGCCGCCCAACACGCCCATGTTGATGGTGGGGTTGATGGCTTTGGCCCCCGCGTCCAGCACGAAGTAGCCGACCATGCCGGCCAGCCCTGCCGCGCCGTGCTGATCCCTGGCGAAACCGAAGGCGATGCCGATGGCGAACAGCAGGCCCAGGTTGGCGAAGATGGCGCCTCCGGCCGCGGCCATGAACGGGATCTTGAGCAGATCGTCCTGGCCGAGCCGGAGCAGCAGTCCCGCGATCGGCAGCACGGCGATGGGCAACATGAGCGTGCGACCGAAGCGTTGAAACGCGTCAAAGTGTGTGGTTGACATTGGACCCTCTGGTGGTTCGTTGGCGGCATTGCGCCGGTATAAACCTTCACTAGTCACTTTCCCGAAGAAAAGGGACCTGAGTCTCCTGCCCGACGGGGATGGCCTGGATCTGGAACCCTATTTAAGGACCACCTCAACCCTTTTGTAATCTGGTTCTTGACCGATGTCGGGCACCAATTCCGTGTGGATCACTACTCCTTTTTCATCAACAACCACGACGGAGCGGGCCAAGAGGCCTCGCATGGGACCATCCATGATGGCAATGCCGTACGCTTCACCAAAGACAGAACTGCGAAAGCAAGATGCGGGCACGAGGTTATCCAGGCTGGGGAAGATATTAAGCACCACGCGACGGCCCGGGTAGTCGTCCAGCCCGGTTTCGGACAGGTCTGTCCTCACCAGGGTGAAGGGAGGGGGAATCTGCCCCTTCCTGGGGAGGTCCCCAGAGGTCTGAATGGCTTTGCCCTTGAAGGTGATTTGAGCCACGGCATGCTCCTTGAGCTCCGTTTTCCGGCCTGGTCTGAAAAAACCAAGCCAGATAGTTTCGGCAAGCATGTTTGATACCATAACTTAAATAAGCACAGAAACAAGAACTTACGATCATGGATAAACCACAAATTTTAAAACCATTCAATCAAAATGGAGTTGCTGCTATTCAGCAGGCCATGGCGTTTCCTGCGGATGGCCAACGGTGGCGAACGAGGTCCTACCCATTCGGGATGAATTCCCCCAGATGCTGCTGAAGTGCACCGCCATCCACGGAATGGGAACCCCTCCACTCCTTCGCTATGCATCGGACCCACTTCATAGTGATTGATCCAATTCCGCCGTCTTTGAGGTGATCTAAGGCTTAAGTTCTTGATTTTTTTATATGTTAATCCATGGCTCAATAAATGCTTGGCCATACACTCTTGATCAGATTCCGTTCCCCTGCTTAAGAGTCTTCTACGGTGGGAACCCCAATAGGTCCTTTCATCACTCCTTCACGAGTCTTTCTCTCCCTGTTCGTCGCATCCGTGCTCGATACCCAGCCGGACATCGACGCGGCCAACCAGCCCCATCCCATCCCTATTCTTCCCTTCGAACCAAAGCAGCAGGAGGTTCCCCATGACCCAAACGAAAACCACGACTCCGGATGGGGCCAGGCAGGGAAAACCAAGGGGGGAAGCCCATGTTTCAGTTGGTGCCGGCGGCGAATGGCATCAAAGCGCCACCAGCGATCAGGCGGGGTTGACGACAAATCAAGGTTTGAGTATTTCAGACAATCAGAACTCTCTGAGAGCCAACCCCCATGGTCCCACCCTGCTCGAGGATTTCATTCTGCGGGAAAAGATCACTCATTTTGACCACGAACGAATTCCTGAGCGGATTGTTCATGCCCGTGGCACCGGAGTGCATGGCTTTTTCGAGCTGACCAAATCGCTGGGAAAATACACGACGGCGAAGGTGCTGACCGAAGTGGGCGTAAAAACCCCGCTCTTTACGCGCATCTCTACCGTGGCAGGAGGGTCCGGTTCTGCCGATACGCCGAGAGATGTCCGCGGCTTCGCCGTTAAGTTCTGTACGAAAGAAGGGAACTGGGATTTGGTCGGCAATAATATTCCGGTGTTCTTTATCCAGGACGCCATTAAATTCCCCGACCTCGTGCATGCGATCAAGATGGAACCGGATCGTGGCTTTCCTCAGGCAGGAACAGCGCACGACACCTTCTGGGACTATATTTCCCTGACCCCAGAATCCATGCACATGGTGATGTGGATCATGTCTGATCGCACCTTGCCAAGGTCCCTGCGAATGATTGAAGGCTTTGGTATCCATTCGTTCCGATTGCTCAATGCCGCGGGCGAATCCACCTTCGTGAAATTTCACTGGCGACCCAAACTCGGGTTGCAATCGACGATCTGGGATGAAACGGTAAAAATCGCCGGTGCCGACCCCGATTTCCATCGACGCGACATGTTCGAGGCTATCAGTGCCGGGGATTTCCCGGAATGGGAATTGGCAGTCCAACTCTTTTCCGAAGAAGACGCCGAGGGCTTTCCGTTTGATCATCTCGACCCGACCAAACTGATTCCGGAAGAGCTGGTGCCCTTGCAGGTTATTGGCCGCATGGTGCTCAACCGCTGGCCGAACAATTTTTTCGCGGAGACGGAGCAGGTGGCATTCTGCCCGTCACACATTGTGCCCGGCATGGATTTCACGAACGATCCACTCCTGCAGGGGCGCCTGTTCTCATACCTGGACACGCAATTGTCGCGTCTGGGCTCGCCGAATTTCCACCAGATACCCATCAATGCGCCGAAATGCCCGTTCGCCAATGATCAACGCGACGCCCACATGCAGATGGCGCAGCCCATGGGACGTGTGTCCTACGAGCCGAATACGCTGGCGGAAGACTCTCCGCGCGAACAACCATCCGTCGGCTTTCACAGTGCTGCGGCGGATGAAACCGGTGCTAAGGGCCGGATTCGGGCAGAGCGGTTTGCCGACCATTACAGCCAAGCCCGGCAGTTCTATCGCAGCCAGAGCTCCTACGAACAGGCCCATCTGGCATCGGCCTTGGTGTTTGAACTGTCGAAGGTCGAGCATCCGCATATCCGCGAAGCCATGGTGGGTCACCTGCGTCATATCGAAGAGGACCTCGCACAACGCGTGGCCTCGGCCCTCGGCATGGCCGAGCTGCCGCCGGCACCGGCCACGGCCGTGGCGGTTCAAGAGCTGCCCCCCTCCCCGGCGCTCCAACTCATCGGGAAAATGAAAGATACGCTCGAAGGCCGGGTGATCGGGCTGCTGGTTGCCGATGGATCGGATGGTGAAAGCATCGATGCGGTCACGAAGGCTGTCATCGCTGCAGGCGCCAAGGTAAAACGGGTCGCACCGAACGTCGGCGAAGCGAAACTCGCCGACGGCTCGCGCTTGATGATCGATGGACAATTGGCCGGCACGCCATCGGTCCTGTTTGATGCGGTCGCAATCATTCTCTCCGACGAGGCCGCTGCGTTATTGAGCAAGGACGCTGCCGCTGTGGATTTCGTACGCGACGCCTTTGGCCATTTGAAAGCCATCGGCGTCGACAAGGGCGGCGAAGCCCTCCTGAAAGCGGTAGGAATAAATGACGATCCCGGCGTGATGGCGATCGGCGCCTTGGAAAGCTTCATCACAGCGGCAAAAACACGTCAATGGGAGCGGGAAGCGAGCGTCCGAACACTCGCCTGATTTTCTCGACGGTGCGGTTCGTCCCAATGTGCGAATGGTCGCAGTATATCCGTATTGTGCCTGCGGTTCGGCGGCTTATCAGCCTGATCTTGCGCTACATCTGAAACTTTCCGGAGGGAATCCCCCATGTGGCCCCGCCTGCTCAGATTCATCCGGGGGAGCCCCGGCAAATCCGCCCTGGCCGCCTTGCTGCTCCTGGCAGTGGCCGCCCTGGTATGCGCCGACGCCCTGCTTGCGGGGCCCATTCGCATTTGGGGTGAACAGAAGATCAATGCGAACCTGAAGGGCTACACGGTGCGCATCGCTCGGGCTCGCCCACGCATCTATAAGCTGGCCTTGGCCCTGGACGGTCTGGTGCTGACCCAGAACCGTCACCCGGATCCGCCGGTGGCGGATTTCGCCGCTTTGGAGTTCACCCTGCAGTGGAGCCAGCTGATGCACTTCAAGGTGGCAGCGGAGCTGACCCTCATTCGCCCCGCCCTGCACCTCAACCTGGCCCAGATCCAGGAGGAGGCGGCAAGTAAGGTCAGCCTGAAGGACCAGGGGTGGCAGGCCGCGGTGGAGTCCATCTATCCGTTCAAGCTGGACCAGGTGCGGATCCAGGACGGCTCCATGCTCTACCTTGCCGCCGCGCCCACCAGCAAACCGATCCAACTCACCAGCGTGGCTATGCTCGCCAAGAACATCAGCAACAAGGCTTCCGCCCAGGGCACCTACCCCTCGCCGGTGACCTTCCAGGCCGCGCTGTTCGATACCGGCAAGGTCTGGTTCAAGGGCGCGGCGGATTTCCTGCGCGAACCCTATTCCGCGGCCATGGGCGAAATCCGTCTCGATCGGGTGCCCTTGGACCGGCTCGGCCCCCTGGCCAAGGACTACAACCTGAGGACCACCGGAGGGTTGCTGTCCGCCAAGGGAACCCTTGAATACACCCCGAAAACCCAGAAGGCCCACCTCACCGAGGTCCAGTTCGAGGACCTGCGAGTGGACTACGTCACCAGCACGGCCACCAAGGCCCAGGAAGAGGCTCACGCCAAACAGGCTTTGCAGTTGGCCAAGGATGTCCGCAACTCACCCCAGGTGGTGGTGCAGGTGGATTCACTGAGGCTGAGTCGTAGCCAGATCGGGTTCATAGACGAGGCGGCCAAGCCTCCCTATCGGTTGTTCATGTCTGACGTAAGCTTGAAACTGACCAATCTGAGCAACCAGGCCAACCAGGGACGGTCCGAGTTCCATGCCCAGGGAGCTTTCATGGGCAGCGGCAAGACCATGCTTTCGGGCGGGTTCCTGCCCACCGCCAAACCGGCCAATTTTGCCATCCAGCTCCGGTTGGAGGATGCCAAGTTAACCGATCTTAACAAATTCCTACTGGCGCATACCGGAGTCGACGTGGCCGACGGCCTGTTCTCGGTCTACACCGAACTCACCGTGAAGGGCGGCAGGGTGGAGGGCTACCTCAAGCCCCTGGTCAAAAACCTGAGGGTTTTCGACAAACAGAAGGACCGGGCCAAGCCCCTCGGCAAGCGTGTGGAGATTCATGTGGTGCAATGGCTGGCCACTCTTTTCAAGAACCGGTCCAGCAAGCAGGTTGCCACCATCACCCGGATCTCCGGGTCCACCAGCGATCCCAAGCTGAGCGAGTGGGAAGCGATCCGCAAGCTGCTCGGCAACGGCCTGTTCCGGGCGATTCTTCCAGGATTTCTGGACAAGAGGAAGGATGTAAAGCCGGATAAGGCGGCCTCCTAGCGGGCATTTGGTCGCCTCATTCCAACTCCGTGACCATTTCGGGCGCGGCTGCCAAATGGGTCGAGTGCACGATGACGGGAGCCACCGGCGCGTGGCAGGCAAAACATGGATGTCGCCCAACCTCGGCAACGCTGGAGAGTCCTTCGCTATGACCGTCAGCAACGACGCTGAGAAGGCTGGATGGTCAGGCGCCCGGTTCCTCGTGCTTGGCTTCGTCCTCTGATGCCCACACTGAGCGAATGGCGGTTCCTGATTCCTTGGCACTGCGCTTGAGCTTCCAGGCCAGATCCTTGATTTCTTCCCGGAGATCTGGACCACTCTTGGGCGTGACCAGGGCCACTACCGCCGCTCCCGCAGCCGCACCTAGCAGGAATAACAAAATACTTGTTCCAAGTGTTCCGTTCTCTTCACTCATCGGAGGTCTCCTTTGGCTCGGTGAATTCCCGTGTCAATATGTTTGATAACGCGTTTTTATCATGTATGTCAATATAAATATCATGACAAGACAAGGAACTTGTCGAACGGGGCCACATCCAGAGTCACGAGTAGCCGGCAGCATTCAAACGGAAAAGCCGCCCAGCCTGCGCCACATCACGCTGAACCAGCTCCGCCAAGCCCCGAACACGAAAGGGAACATCCGGTACCGCCGACTCAAGGTCGAGGCAGACCGAATCCGGGCAAGAGGAACGTTCCTGGCTGATGCCACAATCCTGGAAATGGAAATAAACGGCAGAACAGACTCGCATTGGGAGGCTTGGCGGCCTACCCTCGGATTGGCGCCCCTCCGGGCGCGGGATTGTTCTCGACCATGGGGGGAATGAATGACCCAATCTCCTGTCCTGCTTCATGACTTCCAGAGCCAGCGGCCCAAGCACCACGCCGAGCAGGGAGACATCCTGGAGTGGATCGCGGCGGCGCACGCCCGGGCGGAACTCACCCTCCGGCGGCCGGCCACAGACGAAGAACGCGAGATCCTCACAAGGAAGCTGCGCAAGTTGGTCCTGCGCTTCGGCTGTAGCACCGACCGGATCGGTACCCGCAACGCCTACCTGGACGACTTCACCCACACCGACTGGGACCGGATGCGTATCTTCCGGCTGAACGAATTTCCTCACGGGTTGCCGGCGGCGGAACGGAGCCGTTTCTATGGAGAGATATGCGGCCAGGCCTTCGACCAATTCTATGGCGAGGAAACTGAACCTCCCTCAGCGATCATCCACGTGACCTGCACTGGCTACGTCTCCCCCAGCGGGGCCCAGCGGATGGTGGCCCAGCATGGCTGGGGCGAAAGCACCGAGGTGATCCACGCCTACCACATGGGTTGCTACGCCTCGCTGCCCGCCATTCGGCTGGCCGCGGGACTGGTGGCGACCGGAAAGTCGAGGGTTGACATCGTCCACACCGAGCTGTGCACGCTGCACATGGATCCCTGCCAGCATCTGCCCGAGCAATTGGTGGTGCAGACTCTATTCGCGGACGGGGTGATCCGTTACTGCGCCTCCCGGCCGGGATCCCCCGCGGCCGGCCCCGGGCTGGAATTGGTGGCTACCCGGGAAGAGATCGTTCCGGACACCGAAGCGGACATGAGCTGGATGGCCTCGGATTTCGGCATGCAGATGACCCTGTCGCGCAAGGTCCCGGATCACATCCGCGCCCGCCTGGGGGGCTTCCTGGATCGGCTGGGGGCGAGCGCTGACCTGACCTCCGCGCAACTGGTCGAACAGGCTCTCTTCGCTATCCATCCCGGAGGCCCGCGGATCATCGATGAGATCGCTGAGCACCTGGGCCTGGGCCCGGCCCAGGTCCAGGCAAGCAATACGATCCTGAGGAACTACGGCAACATGTCCTCGGCGACCTTGCCCCATGTGTGGAAGTCGATTCTGGACGATGAGACGGTCCGTCCCGGCACGCTGATCGTCTCCCTGGCCTTCGGTCCGGGGCTGACCATCTCCGGTGGATTGTTCCGGACCCGCTCATGAACGAGTCGCTCTGGGGTCTCCCGATTGCCCTCCAGGGCATGGCCATGGCGGTGGACGAGTTCGTCTTCCACCGCAGACGCGAGGTGCCCCGCTGGGAGTGGCTGGGCCACGCCCTGGACACCCTGGTGTTCCTGGGCTGCCTGGCCTGCCCGCTGCTACTCCCCCCGCTGGCACCGAACCTCCGGATCTATGCCGGACTGGCTTTGTTCTCCTGCCTGCTGATCACCAAGGATGAATTCGTCCACCAGCGGCTCTGCTCCGGTGGCGAGCACTGGCTGCACGCGGTCCTGTTCCTGCTGCATCCGGTGGTGCTGATCGGCACCGCCCTGCTCTGGGCCGGCATCGGCGCCATGACTGTGCCCGCCCCGTCACCGGGGCTGGCCAGGGCCATGCTGGTGGGCCAGGGGCTGCTCGTGGCAGGGTTCCTGGGCCTGCAGTTGGCCTTTGGGGCCGGGCGCAAATCACCCAAAGGGACCGGGGTCGCCGTTGACAATACGCTATACGAACAATTGGGGGAACGGTGGTATACCGCCACCGACGATCCGGTCGGCCTTCTCCGGGCAGAAAGCCGGCTCAGGACCCCCTGGGTCCTGGACCAACTGAAGGCAGCGTTCGGGGAACGGCCCTTGGCCATCCTTGACGTGGCCTGCGGTGGCGGATTCCTGGCCAACCCATTGGCCCAGGCCGGGCATGAGGTCACCGGGGTGGATCTGTCCTTGGCCAGCCTGGAGGTGGCCCACCGGCATGATCCCACCGGCCGCGTCACCTACCTGGTCCAGGACGCGCGCATGCTGGCCTTTCCCGAGGGTCGTTTTGACGTGGTCTGCATGATGGATTTCCTGGAGCATGTGGAGGACCGGGACGCGGTACTGGGGGAGGCCGCCCGGGTGCTGAAGCACGAAGGCCTGTTGTTCTTCCATACCTTCAACCGGACCCCGGCCAGCTGGCTGTTCGGCATCAAGGGGGTCGAATGGGCCGTGCTTAACACCCCGAAACACATGCATGTCCACCGGCTGTTCCTGAAGCCCGCGGAATTGGTAAAACTGTGCGCTCGCCGCGGCCTCGCCATCGAGTCGATGCTTGGGGTGCAGCCCAGACTCTTCAACTGGCCATTTCTCAAACTGTTGATAACTGGTCGGGTCAGCGACAGGTTTCAGTTCGGTTTCAGCCGGTCCCTGAACATGGGCTACTGCGGCTGGGCCCGAAAGAACTCCTGACTGCCCTGAGCTGGACCGGGGATGAGTCGTAACCCATGGAGTCAAGCCTTTGCACTAGTGATAGAAAACACTGTGCTTCACATTGGACGGCTACAATTGCCTGAAATCGTATTCTCCCCCATGGCTATCTATTTTGAATAACCTATACTCAATGTGGGCGAGGCGGCGTGATTTCTGGCCCATCGCCGTTTTGAATGGGTGGCCACCCCTTGTAGAGGGGTAGCCCCAGGGCGGAGCGGGCAGGGTTGTTGGGCCATGAAGGCGTCTTGATTGCCGGAAAGGCTTCCGGGAAAGAAGGGC
>Ga0302190_10000934_pt1 | contig 19444 bp, 9 predicted proteins | sample II_Bog_E2_3_FD_198784 | JGI IMG/M metagenome (GOLD analysis project Ga0302190, IMG submission 198784) | Peat permafrost microbial communities from Stordalen Mire near Abisko, Sweden - II_Bog_E2_3 | ecosystem: Environmental > Terrestrial > Soil > Wetlands > Peat | place: Sweden: Abisko, Stordalen... | reverse complement strand
GGTGGCGAACTTCGATCCGCCGGCGGCTCTGGGCCGCATACGGGCGGGGCAACATGCGCGTCTGCGGCTGGAAGGTTTTCCCTGGGCGCAATATGGAAGCGTCACGGCCACCGTCACCAACGTGGCCAGCGAGATTCGCGATGGCAGCATCCGTGTGGAAATGGCGCTCGATGCCAATTCCGGCTCTCGTATTCCTCTTCAGCACGGGCTGCCGGGCTCGGTTGGGGTGCAGATTGAGACCCTTTCGCCAGCGAGTCTGGTGCTGCGCACGGCGGGGAGTTTGCTGGCTGGCCCCAAAAACAACCCCACAAATCTAAGCGCGGTGACGCCGCAATGAATCTGGGCGACCGGCGGATCTTCGTTCCGGAAGTGGTGCAGACCTCCGCGATGGACTGCGGGCCTGCGTCGTTGAAGTGTCTGGCCGAGGGATTCGGGATCCCAGTCAGCTACGGGCGACTGCGGGAGGCCTGCCAGACTGACGTTGACGGCACTTCCATCGACACGATGGAAGAAGTCGCGATGCAGCTTGGGCTGGAAGCCGAACAGATCATGGTGCCGGCGGATTTTGTGATGCTTCCGGAGGCTAACCTGCTGCCTGCGATTGCGGTTGTGCTTCGCGCCAGCAAACTCACCCACTTCGTGGTTGCCTGGCGGAGCTACGGCGCTCTGCTGCAAGTGATGGACCCTGCCGTTGGCCGCCAATGGGAAGGCAAAGCGCAGTTTGCTTCCAGTCTCTACATCCACACGCTCGCGGTTCCCGCGCAGGGCTGGAGGGAATGGGCAGAGTCGGAGAAATTCACGCGGCCGGTGCGACGGCAACTGGACGATTTGGGAATTTCGGGGAAGGCTGCCGCGCGTTTTGTCGAATCCGCTCTGGACGCTCCTGGCTGGCGTGCGCTGGCGCGTCTGGAGGCAGGCACGCGAAGCGTGGGCGCAATTGTGCGATCCGGGGGATTGCGCCGGGGAAGGGAAGCCGAGCGGGTGCTGGAGCGTCTGATCGAACAAGCCGGTCGAGACGGGAATGAAGGACACGGCGTAATTCCGCTCAATTATTGGTCGGCGTGGCCGGCTCCGCCGGAAGAGGGATCTCCGGAATCTCCAGAAGAAGAAGAGCGCGTCTTCTTTAAGGGCGCCGTGCTGGTGCATGTGAAGGGCCGCCGCTCGGAATCCGCAGCCGCGGAAATGGGAAAGCTTTCACCGGAAGTGGCTGCCGCACTGGAAGAAAAGGCGAGTCGGCCCGCGGTAGAACTTTTCCATATGCTGAAGGCGGATGGATTGCGCGCGCCCGCAGTCACGGTCGCCGCACTCGGTCTCGCGACCGTCGGAGTTTTGTTTGAAGCAGTTTTGTTTCGCTGCCTGATCGACATGCCGCGCGAGTTCGGATTATCGGGGCAGCGGCTCGGCGTGATGTCGGCCCTCCTGGTTTTTCTGACAGCTCTCATGCTATTGGAATTACCAATCGCCTCCAGCATCTTGCGCATCGGCAGGCATCTCGAAGCGCGATTGCGTACTACGTTCCTAGAAAAAATTCCCAAGCTCGGGGACCGCTACTTTCATAGCCGCCTGACGTCCGACATGGCGGAGCGCAGTCATAGCACCCACCGCATACGGCTGTTGCCGGGATTGTGCGGGCAGCTTCTCCGTTCCGTGTTTGAGCTCGTCCTCACGGCTGCCGGAATCATCTGGCTTGATCCGCGACTCGCCTTGCCGACTCTTGTCGCCGCCTCGCTGGCGGCAGTCTTGCCCGCCCTGGCGCAACCGGTGCTCACCGAGCGCGACCTGCGAATGCGCAGCCAGAATGGAGCCTTAAGCCGTTTCTATCTGGACGCTCTGCTCGGCCTTGTTCCGATCCTCACGCATCGAGCGGAACGAGCCTTGCGCCGGGAACATGAGAGCTTGATGGTGGAATGGGCACACGCAGCATTTGCGCTCGTTCGTGCGGCGATTTGGGTCGAAGCAATTCAGCAAATCCTCGGATTTGGTTTGGCCGCATGGCTGATGCTCGACCACATCAGCCACGCCGGTGAGACCGGAGGCGCGCTGCTGCTGGTGTATTGGGCGCTCAACCTGCCCGTCCTGGGGGAAGAAATCATACAGTTTGCGCGCCTGTATCCCACGTACCGCAACATCACCCTCCGCCTGCTGGAACCGATTGGCGCCCTCGAAGATGAAAGCGCGGTCCCCGAGTCGGCGGGGGAGGCCGTATTTGCGAATGTTGTTCCGAGTGAGGTTGCGAGTGAATCTGAGAGCTCTGAGCGAACCGACGGAGTCGCCATCCAGATGGCAAACGTCAGTGTGCACGCCGGGGGGCACACCATTCTGGAGGCAATCAACCTGAAGATTGAGCCGGGCGACCACGTAGCCATTGTTGGAGTCTCGGGCGCTGGCAAATCCAGCCTGCTTGGCCTGCTGCTGGGATGGCATCGGGCAGCGGCGGGCAGCGTACTGGTGGATGGGGCGGTGGTTGAAGGCGCCCAGTTGGAGCAGTTGCGGCAGCGGACGGCGTGGATCGACCCGGCCGTGCAACTGTGGAATCGCTCGCTGTTTGCCAACCTTTGTTATGGCAACTCCGACGGTGTGCCGACGGCGGACTTGTTGGAGCAAGCCGAACTGCGCCAGCTTCTTGAAAAATTGCCCGATGGATTGCAGACGGAATTGGGAGAAAGCGGCGGCCTGGTTTCTGGCGGGGAGGGCCAACGGGTTCGCTTTGGACGAGCTCTGCTGAAACGCGGCGTGGGTCTCGCTTTGCTCGATGAACCTTTTCGAGGGTTGGATCGCCATCAACGGCGAGAGTTGCTGGCGCGCGCGCGCCGTCACTGGGCGAACACGACATTATTGTGCGTCACGCACGATGTGGGCGAGACGCTGACCTTTCCTCGCGTGTTGGTGGTGGAGAACGGCCACATCGTCGAGGAGGGCAATCCGGGGGAGCTTGTGCGACAGCCAAATTCCCGTTATCGAGCGCTTCTGGACGCCGAAGAGAGTGTGCGGGAAGGATCATGGTCCGGCAGCCGGTGGCGGCACTTGCGCCTGGAAGATGGCCGCCTGATCGAAGAGTTGCAATGGGCCCAGGTGTAACGGGCTGAGGTGTGACGAGAGATATGAAAGAAAATCTGGCGGCGCTTCTCTGGTCGTTGTCCGAGCTTGGGTCTGGGCTCGAAGCGCTGGCGCGGAAAAGCGAACTTCAGCCTTTAGGGGTGCAGGTGCCGCATCCTCCAAGCTCGCTGGCTTCCCTGGACAATTCGTCCGCCAGCCGGGACGCGCTGAGCCAATGGATCGAGTCGGCGGGCAACTGGTTGGGCCTGGAAGCGGAGCCCTCGGCCGTGCCGTATGAAGGCTTGGAACAACTGTTGGAAAACGCCGGCCCGGCCGTGCTGCAAGTGCCGGGAAATGGACTGCCAAGATTCCTTTTTCTTCTGCCGCGAAGCCTTTTTCCTCGAAGGCGGGGACATATCGCGGTACTTGCTCCCGATCTGCGCACCGTGTCGCTGCGCTTAGATACGGCTCGCACTCTGCTCTGTTGCGCGCTGGAAGAGACGGCGGCTCCCGAGGTTGACCGCCTGCTCGATGAGACCGGCATTCCCGAAGCTCGCCGCGGACGTGCTCGATCGGCGCTTCTACTCGAACGCCTGAGGACCAAGGAAGTTGGCGGATGCTGGCAGCTTCGTCAGTCCCCCGGCGCCACTTTCTGGAGCCAGGCGAAGCGCGCCGGCTTGCCGCGCCGGCTAGGAACGCTCCTGGTGGCGCATGCGGCCGAATACTTCCTGCTGATTACTTCCTGGTGGCTCATCGGACGCGCTGCGCTGTCCGGCCATCTGGACCATGGCTGGTTGCTCGCGTGGGCCCTGATTCTGCTTACGCTGGTTCCCTTCCACGTTTTCGGCACCTGGTTGCAAGGCTTTATCGCCATCAACGGTGGACTTCTCTTCAAACAGCGGCTGCTGTTCGGCACGCTTCGTCTGAGGCCGGAGGAAATCCGGCACAAGGGTGTGGGCCAGTTCCTGGGAGAGGTCATGGAATCGGAAGCCGTGGAATTGCTGGCGGTGACCTCCGGGTTTCAGGGCCTGACCGCAGTCATCGAATTGATTGCCGCCGAAATCGTTCTCACGCAAGGCGTGAGTCGTGCGCTGGAGTTGTGGTTGTTGCCGCTGTGGATCGGACTTACGTTGTTCATGGCAGTCCGCTATTTCCGGCGCCGGCAGCGATGGACAGCGGCGCGCCTTTCGATGACCAACGATCTCACCGAACGAATGGTCGGGCACCGCACCCGACTTGCGCAGGAAGCCCGTCAGAAATGGCACGAGGGTGAGGATGAAGAATTGGAGCGTTATCTGGAGCTCTCGGAGAGCACGGACGCCGCGGCCGCCCTGCTAACGGCGCTGGCACCGCGTGGCTGGTTGGTTCTGGGGACGTTCGGGTTGACTTGGGCGTTTGTTGCCAGTGAGGGACTCAACATCAGGCTGGCGATTTCCCTGGGCGGTATCTTGCTGGCGTACCGTGCGCTGAAGAGGATTTCGACAGGCCTGATCATGATGGCCGACGCTGTCATTTCCTGGCAAAAAGTGGCTCCGTTATTTGAGGCTGCGGCGAGGCGGCAACTCCAGGGCTCTCCCGCCGTCGCTCTCGCGCCCGTCTCTCGCACGCCTGTCCCTTGCAGCGATGCAAAAGACGACACGCGGGATAGTGACAATGGAAAAGACGCGGTCATGGAGGCTCACGACCTCGTCTTCCGTTACCAGGATCGGGGCGAGCCGGTGCTGCGAGGATGCAGCCTGACGGTTCGTAGCGGCGACAGGCTCTTGTTGGAAGGCGCGTCGGGCGGGGGCAAGTCCACCCTGGCTTCGCTGCTGGTTGGCTTACGAGTGCCGCAATCCGGCCTGCTTTTGCTGCGCGGGCTGGACCGGCAGACGTTGGGTGACGAAGGCTGGCGGCAACGAGTGGTGTCCGCGCCGCAGTTCCACGAGAATCATGTGCTCGCCGAGACGTTCGCGTTCAATTTGTTGATGGGCCGCCGGTGGCCGCCTCACGAGGAGGATATGGTGGAAGCGTCGGCCATCTGTCGCGAACTCGGCCTTGCACCGCTCCTTAGTAAGATGCCTGCGGGAATGCTGCAAATGGTGGGAGAAACGGGCTGGCAGCTCTCGCACGGAGAACGCAGCCGTGTTTACATCGCCCGCGCGTTGCTGCAGGGCGCGGAGGTGGTAATTTTCGACGAGAGCTTCGCGGCTCTCGATCCGGAAAATGTAAAGCTGGCGCTCGATTGCGTGCAGCGGCGGGCGCGCACGCTGCTGGTGGTGGCGCATCCATAAGCTACGCAACCATGAGAAGAGCCCCATTAAGAGCTGCTGAAAATAGCTTTCGGCTGTGCACGCCTACAGCGCGGACATTCGTTGCCGGTAGTCTGTTCGGCTTTCGGTAATGGGATACGAAGTTTGTGGGGCAGCTTCCGATGTAGGTTAGAATTGCAGCCTTCACAGGTTCATCCGCGAAAGGTTCGTTCATGATCGGCAAGACACTTCGCTTCTATCGCATCGAGTCCAAACTCGGTGCCGGTGGAATGGGTGTGGTGTATAAAGCCGTGGACTCGCGCCTCGACCGGACGGCCGCGATCAAGGTTCTGAGCGCCTCCGCCGTCAGTGGCGACCGCGAAAAGCGGTTTATTCAGGAAGCGAAGACTGCTTCGTCGCTGAATCACCCGAACATCGTCACCATCTACGACATCGACACCCAGGAGATCGACGGCAAGGCGGTTCATTACATCGCCATGGAGTACGTGGCCGGCGAAACGCTCGATCACTTGATCGGGCGCAAGGGCCTGCGCGTCCGCACGGCGGTGAAATATGCGGCGCAGATTGCGGACGCGCTTGCCGCCGCGCACGCCGCGGGGATTGTCCATCGCGATCTGAAGCCCTCGAATGTGATGGTCACGCCGCAAGGTGTTGTGAAGGTTCTCGATTTCGGCCTCGCCAAGCTGAACGACGAGACCGAAGCCGATGCTTTTGCGGAAACGATCCACGGCGACGGCGGCCCGCTCACGGAAGAGGGAACGATCCTGGGCACGGTCGCTTATATGTCTCCGGAACAGGCCGATGGCAAGAAAGTCGATGCTCGCTCCGACATTTTTTCGTTCGGATCCGTGCTCTACGAAATGGTTACCGGGCAGCGCGCTTTTGCCGGCGGATCCAAAATGTCCTCGCTTGCGGCAGTCCTGCACAAGGAACCGCAGCCTGCTTCGCAGTCCGCGGCTGATATTCCGCCGGAATTGGACCGGATCATTGCCCGCAGCATGAAGAAGGATCCGGCGCGCCGTTGGCAGAGTATGGCCGACGTGAAGGTGGCTTTGGACGAGTTGCGGGATGAGATGGAGTCGAGCAGCATAGAGCCGAGTCGGACAAGTGCAGGTCCAAAGAATGCGGGAAGCCGGAGGGCACTGCCCGCCAAACGCTGGCTTATTCTGGGTGCTTTGAGCCTGCTGCTGATTGGCCTTGCTCTTGGCGCCTATTCGGCGCGCAGGTACTTAAGCGCAGCCCCACTCACATTCCAGAGGTTGACATTCCGGCGAGGCGACATTACCGCAGCGAAGTTTGGCCCTGGGGATGCGATTGTGTATAGCGCCACTTGGGACGGCGCTCCATCGACACTGTTTTCCACCCAGCCAGGAAATCGTGAAGCCAGAAATCTGGGTCTTCCGACCGGCAGAGTTCTGGCCATCTCTCATACCGGAGAAATGGCGATTCTGCTGGGCGACGATGACGTAGGCACGCTCGCGCGCGTGCCCTTCAGCGGAGGCGCTCCGCGGGAAATGCTGGAAAATGTCAGCGGCGCGGACTGGAGTCCGAGTGGCGACACGCTGGCGGTGGTGCGAGCGATTGGAGGGAAGAATCGCCTCGAATATCCGATCGGGACGGTGTTGTACGAAAACGATGCGCGTCCTCCGCTTTGGCCACGGGTCTCCGGCGACGGCAAACTGGTCGCCTTTTTCGATTACGATTCGGAAGCCCGAGACTATTCTCTTTGCGTGGTAGGCCTAAACCAGCCGAAACAAGTGCTCTCGCGGGGATGGCGCGCGGTGGGCGCGTTGAACTGGTCTCCCAGAGGAGATGAGATCTGGTTCTCCGCTGGCCAGCGGAGCAGCGATCCGGTGCTCTACGCGGTCGATCTTTCGGGCAAGCAGAGATTTCTTGCCCAGGCGCCCGGTTGGATCGTGATGCAAGACGTGATGGCGGATGGCCGCGTCCTGCTCAGCACGGTCAACTCGCGTTTGGGTATCCGCTACGTCGACTTCGACCGCGGTACCGAACGCGATCTCGCCTGGTTGGACGCATCCCTGCTTTATGAGATCTCCAGTGACGCGAAGAGTCTGCTTTTTGCGGAACTCTCCTATGGCGAAGGCCGCAACGACGCGATCTATCTGCGGAAAACCGACGGGTCGGCTGCGGTGAGGCTGGGGTACGGCAATCGGCCTTCGCTTTCTCCCGATGGAAAATGGGTGCTGTGCATTCGTCGCGAGGACACGCGTTCGCGCTTGCAGTTGCTGCCGACAGGCCCTGGAGAGCCGCGCTTTCTGAATGTCGACGGAGTGTATTTCGAATCGCTGGGGTGGTTCCCTGACAGCAAGCGGGTCGTATTTACCGGGAATGAGCCGGGGCGCCCGGTTCGGACCTGGATGTACGACTTGGATTCCGAGAAAGCCACGCCGCTGACTGCCGAGGGTACCAGAGGGAGTCAGGTGTCACCCGATGGTCGCGAGTTCGTTGTTGCCGACAAGCAGCGACTGTTGCTTGCTCCGATTGCGGGGGGCACGCCTCGGACCGTCGGTGAGTTGCAGAATGGCGAGACGGTGGTGCGGTGGAGCGGGGATGGACGGTATCTTTTTCTGCGGCAGCCGGAAGGGGACGCCATCAAGATCAGCCGACTCGATGTCGCCACCGGACATAAAGAGCCTTGGCGGACCTTGAAAGTTCCGGAGCCAGGGGCGGTGTTTGTCGGGGTCGTCGCGTTATCGGCGGACGGCAAGGCATGCGCGTTTTCGTTTCAACACGATCTTGCCAACCTCTACTTGGTAACGGGCCTGAAGTGAGGACCTGCGAGACTTCTGCAAACCGCCGAGTTGAGGACGAGCGCGAGTCTTGCGGCGGATTCCGTTCTTATGCGCGGCGCTGGCGCTTGGGAGTGAGATTCAATGTGCGGATTAGACGGAACAGGTGGTTGGGATGCACGCCGAGGATTCCGGCCGCTTCGGTGTAGTTTCCGTCTGCCTGCTCAATCGCCTGCTCGATCAGTTTTATCTTTGCCTCGCGGATGCCGTCGTGGAGCGCCGTAACCGGTTCCCCGGTCGATGCCGTTTCTTCGAGGATCGAATCGGGCAGATCCTCGGGCAAAATCAATTCCGTCGAACCCAACACAACCGCTCGCTCGATCGCGTTTTCGAGTTCGCGCACGTTGCCGGGCCAGGGATAGCGCAGCAGGCAGGCTCGCGCCTTGGGAGAGATGCCGGCCACGCGCCGCTTGATTTTCTCGCTGTAGCGAGCCGTGAAGTAGGCGGCGAGCAACGGAATGTCTTCCGTGCGCTCCCGCAAAGGCGGAATCACGATGGAGACAACGTTGAGCCGGTAATAAAGATCCTGCCGGAATTTTCCGGCGCGTGACGCCTCGTTCAGATCGACGTTGGTCGCGGTAATCAGCCGGATGTCGAGTTTAATGGGGCGCGTGCCTCCGACTCGTTCGAACTCGCGCTCCTGCAACACCCGCAATAGCTTGGCCTGGAGCGGCGCGGCCAGTTCGCCGACCTCGTCGAGAAACACGGTCCCGCCCTCGGCGCTTTCCAGCTTTCCTTTTTTCTGGCCAACTGCGCCGGTAAAAGCGCCCTTCTCATGACCAAAGAGTTCACTTTCCAGCAATGTGTCGACGATCGCCGCACAGTTGATGGCCACAAATGGCCGGTCGGCGCGACCGCTGTTGTTGTGGACGGCGCGGGCCACCAGTTCTTTGCCGGTGCCGCTCTCGCCCTGAATCAAGACGGTGGATTCTCGCGCCGCCACGCGGGAGACAAACTGATACACCTCGCGCATGCGCGAGCTTTCGCCGACCATGCTGTGCTCAATGCTGATCTCCTGCTGTAGCCGCCGATTCTCATCGCCGAGCCGTTCCAGGTGACTGGCGTTTTCAATCGCCAGCGCAGCCACGTTCCCGAGCGCGGTCACCAGTTGCAAAAGCCCGGAATCGAAGCGGGATCCTTGCGAACTGGTATCGAGGTAGAGCACGCCCAGGATTTTGTCCTGAACCTCGAGAGGAACCGCCAGCACCGCGCGCACTTTTGGCTCCAGCAGGCTCTCCGCTTCCCGAAACGTCTCGTCGCCTGGAATATCGTTGGAAAGCACGGCGAGATTCTGTTCGAGGACCTGGCTCAAAATCGTCTGGCTGACTTGAATTGTTTGATTCGGGCCCAGCCGACGGTCGCGCCCAACCACGGAAGTGAATCCCTCGGTCCCTGCTTCTCTTAGCAGTATGGCGACTCGGTCGGCGGGGGAAATCTCGAGGACCGCTTCCAGCGCTTTCTGCTGCAGGGCGGCCAGGCCGCGCACTGCATTCAGACTCTTGCTGAAGTTGAGGAGCACGTTCAAATCCCGAACCGTGCGCTCGGAGGCGTCGAGCGCGTGCACACGGGCAGGCTGGAGATAAATCGCATCCTGCTTGCGCAGGACCACCGTGGCTCCGCCGGGCGTTGGGGCGGAATCAAGCTCCACCGAAGAGCTGTCACCGGAGGGTTCCTGCGGCAGGCCTTGAAATACAAACATCGATTTGCCGACCCGAATCTGATCGCCATCCGCCAGCAGGCGCTCTTTCACCGGCACGTTGTTCACGAATGTGCTATTCCGGCTGTCCAAATCCTCGAGCAGAAACCCGTTGTCGCTTCGGCGTATCACACAATGCCGGCGCGATACCAAAGAGTCCAGCAGGGAAATCTGGTTGGACGGCTCCCGGCCAAGCGAGAATTCACCCTCTGTCAGCGGGAAGGTCTTGCCTTCGAGCGGGCCCGCCACCGCTTCCAGTCGGGCGAGACCGGAGGAAACGCTCTCCGGATGGGGGTCTTGGTTCACCGGACGAGTATACCAACCGCCCATTTCAGGCGCTTCCTAACATAAAGGTGAGGTCGCCGAACCTGATTGTTAGGGATTCTTGGGACCGCCAGAGCTGGGAGCGCCGTCCATCCGGCACCATTCCAATTATCTCCTTTGTTTTCAATGCAGAATGGCTGCCGGAACCGGCTGGTTACCTTTGGCACACTGCTTGCATTACTTAAGTGCGTCAGGGCAAGCAGAAAGACAAAAGAGATTCCAAAAGAAAGGAGCAACCCAATGAAAGTCAAGACGAACACCAAGGCTGGCAGCGCACTGTGGGGCAGCTAAGTTCAGGGCTAACGATTTACAAACCAGAGTCGGAAGTAACGAGCGGCAAAATTCAAAAGAAAGGAGCAACCCAATGAAAGTCAAGACGAACACCAAGGCTGGCAGCGCACTGTGGGGCAGCTAAGTTGAGGGCTTCTCAAACGAGTCAGAACAAGAAGAGCAGACAAGAAATTCCAAAGAAAGGAGCAATCCAATGAAAGTCAAGACGAACACCAAGGCTGGCAGCGCACTGTGGGGCAGCTAAGTTGAGGGCTTCTCAAACGATTCAGAACAAGAAGAGCAGACAAGAAATTCCAAAGAAAGGAGCAACCCAATGAAAGTCAAGACGAACACCAAGGCTGGTAGCGCACTGTGGGGCAGCTAAGTTGAGGGCTTCCGAAACGATTCAGAACCCAGGTTTAGAAGTGATCGAGCAGGCAAAAATTCCGAGGCAAGGAGCCAATCCAATGAAAGTCAAGACGAACACCAAGGCCGGCAGCGCACTGTGGGGCAGCTAAGTTTTGATTACGAGACAAGTTCTAGCCATGAAAGCAAGGATGCTCCGAGAGGTTGATGAGTCTGGGTTCTCCGCCCAGCCCGCCCCGGAGGCATCCTTGCGTGATGTAATAGGGCTCGCGTCCCCTCGGCGAGCCAATCCAGCTTCGACCATGGCAGCGGCCAATCTGCCGTGCGGCACATCTGACCTCTCGATCCTGTAGCATCCACTGATTCAAACCGACAGTACTTCGGTCGCCACGCATACCTCAATCAGCAAAGCGCCGTCATCGTGATTGGTTGCCGCGAGGTGTCAGCCGTGAGTCAACTTGCCCGGAAGCGAAAGAGTATCATTCGGGTGACCCACCAGAATCTGCTGACAACGAGGTTACGCAATGCCTGAGTCCATCGACTGGCCGCCGCCGCACTCTCCGCACCCGCCGCGGCGCCGCGGACGATTGTTTCTCCTGTTGGCGGTCCTTGCCGGCATCTTCTTCGGCAGCCGGACCGCGTTGTCGTACTACGTCGACACGCTCTGGTTCGGGTCGCTTGGATACGGCGAGGTGTTCTGGAAAACACTGGGTCTGCAGTGGGGAATCTTTGCCGCATTTGCGGCGGCCACGTTTCTGATTCTCTATGGATCGTTTCTGGCTTTGAAGCGGGCGCATCTGCCCGATTTGCCGGACGGTCACACGATTCTGATTGGCGGACAACCGCTGAAGCTCCCGGTGGAGCCGGTTTTGCGCACGATCGCGCTTGGCGTTGCGCTCGTGATTGCCGCGGTCACCGGCGGCAGCATGATGGTGGAGTGGCCGGCGCTCGCGCTGTATTGGTATGCGCCTGCCACAGGCGGGGGCGTCGTCTCCGATCCGATTTTCGGCAAGCCGCTGAACTTTTTTCTGCTGGCACTGCCCGCCTGGCAGCTCATCGTCGGCTGGCTGCTTACTCTGGCTGTGATTATTTGTGCGCTGGCCGGTTTTTTCATCCTCATCACGGGCGGGAGCCGCGCGCTCAGCGGGCGTCTCAGCCGGGCGGTCACCCTGCCCTGGCGCGGGCTGTCGATCGCATTCGCGTTTCTCTTGGCGATTCTCGCGGCGCGTGTCTATCTCAGCCGGTTCGAGTTGTTGCTGGAAGATCACACGATCTTCGGAGGCGTGACCTACACGGACGCGCACGTCACGCTGACCGGGTTGCTGATTGTCTGCGCCGCGCTGATATTCGGCGCGGCGATTGCGGCCGTCAACGCCGTGCGGATGCCACGCGGGCTGTGGCTGGCCGCTGCGATTCTGCCGGCTGCGGTCTGTTATATCGCCTTGCAGGGAGTCAGCTGGTACGTCAGCAGCTTTATCGTCAAACCGAATGAACTGGTGCGCGAGCAGCCGTATATCGCGCACAATATCGAGCTCACTCGGAAGGCTTACGGATTCAGCCGCATTACGCAGCGCGAATTTCCCGCGGAGACAACGGTGGAAGCGGCGGACGCGGCGAACAATCAGGCGACGTTGCAGAACATCCGGTTGTGGGACTGGCGCGCGCTTCAAGACACGCTGCGCCAGATTCAGGAGATCCGCACCTACTACGACTTTCCCGACATCGACATCGACCGCTATGACATTGACGGCGCGACTCGCGAGGTGATGCTGGCCGCGCGCGAGTTGAACGTCGACAAGCTCCCGGAGAGCAGCCGCAACTGGATTAACGACAAGCTGATCTACACCCACGGCTACGGCATCACGATGAACCCGGTCAATGGCTTTACGCCGGAAGGGCTGCCCACGCTAATGTTGAGCAACATGCCGGTGCAGAGCACGGTGCGCGGGCTGAGCGTGACGCGTCCCGAGATTTATTTTGGCGAGATGACCAACACCGACGTCTACGTGAAGACGCGGCAGAAGGAATTCAACTATCCGCAAGGCGCCAGCAACAGCCTGACGTCGTATGAAGGCTCGGGCGGTATCGTGCTGGGCGGCTTTCTGCGCCGCATCATGATCGCGCTCGACCGCGACGACCTGGCGAAGCTGCCGTTCAGCGACGACGTGACCCCGGAGAGCCGCTTGCTCATGCGTCGCAACCTGAAGGATCGCGTATCGGCGCTGGCGCCGTTTCTCACCTACGAGTCCGATCCGTATATCGTGCTTGGCGACGATGGCCGTCTGTCCTGGATCATGGACGCGTTCACATCTTCCGACAGTTATCCCTACTCGACCCATTACCGGCTCGGCAACGATTTGATTAACTACATGCGGAACAGCGTCAAGGTGGTGATCGACGCCTACGACGGCACGACCACGTTCTACGTCTTCGATACGGAGGATCCGATCATCGCGGCGTATCGCCGAATTTTTCCGGACTTGTTCAAGGATGCGTCCGCGATGCCGGCCGGGCTGCGCAAGCATGTGCGCTATCCCGAGCTGCTGCTCAAACTGCAAGCGGAAGTGTACGGCCTGTATCACATGACCGACGCGGAAGCGTTCTACAACCGTGAAGATCTGTGGACGGTCGCGACCGAAGTGGGCATGGCCGAGGGCGGCGGCCAGACGACACAGGCCATGCAGCCCAATTTTGTACTGATGAAACTGCCGGACGAAACCGGCGAGGAGTTCGTGGAGATTCTGCCCTTCACGCCCGCCAACCGCAATAATCTGATTGGCTGGATCGCCGGGCGCAGCGACGGCGCGCAATACGGCACGTCGGTGGTTTACAACTTTCCGAAGACGAAGCTGGTCGACGGACCGCTGCAAATCGAGGCGCGCATCGACCAGAACGCGCAGCTTTCCGGACAATTGACGCTTTGGAATCAGCAAGGCTCGCACGTGCGGCGCGGGGCGCTGCTGGTGATTCCGTCGGGGCGCGCGCTGTTGTATGCGGAGCCGATTTACCTTCAGGCGGAGCGGAGTCCGATGCCGGAGTTGCGGCTGGTGGTGCTGGCGCTGCAGGATAAACTCGCGTACGGGCCGACGTTCGAGTCGGCGATGGCAGCGCTGTTTGGCGGAGCGGCTTCGTCCATGAGTGCGCCAACGACGAGCGCGCCAACGACGAGTGCGCCGGCCAATTCTCCATCAACAAATGCAGCGGCGGGTGCTGCTGAGGCTGCACGAGGCGCGGCAGACGCGTTGTCCCAGCCCGCAGGCGATCTCAATCTCAATGCACTCATCGCGGAAGCGGCCCATGACCTTGCCGACTACGAGCGCCTGACGGCGGAAGGCAAACTTGGCGAGGCGGGGCAGAAACTGGAAGAGTTGAAGCGCGTTCTCGACAAGCTGAATGCGCGCCGAAAATGATTTCACCGTGGCGGCGCCGCATGCGTGGTTGATTCGACGTCAGGTTTAGTCGACATTCCGTGGCTGGCATTGGCCGCTAGCAATCCGGAGCGACGTTATAATTCACGCATTGCGACTGCTCATTTCCCACGTACCAAATTGCGGACATGTTGGTCTGATTGGGGAAATGGGTAAACCAGAACGTCCATTCATAGTCCGGGCTGAACTGCAATAGTTGTCCGTACCCAAATTCATCGGCCCAATCGTTGGGGTTGCAGGTCGCTCCGGAATAGAGAAGGGCGTTAAAAGAATATGTACCCGCGTTGGCGACCGTAACGTGGACTCCCTGATAGCTGTCGCTGCCATGCTTGTACCAGCACCCCTGGAAGGTCGCCGCCGGTCCTCCTGTTGATGCCACATTCAGCGTCAATTTTGCGCTCTGCGATGTGGTGCCATCGCTAGCGATCACTTCCATGGCATATCTTCCATCGGCCACGCTGCTGTGGACCTTGATTTCCGCAACGGCCGTGCCGCCTCCCGGAGCGGCGATCAGCTTGGGGGTAAGGATCACCGAAACGCCGGCAGGCACATTGGACGTGGTCAAATGCAGTGCATGATCGTATCCCAACGTCACCGTGGTTGTAACGTTGGTCGATCCGGATTCTCCAGGGGCTACTGTGATGGTAGAGGGATGCATCGCGACTTTGAATGAAGGGGCAGTCGCGGGAGTAGCGACGATGATTGCGTCGGAACTTTCCAGTTGCGCGGCTAAGTCATCAATCGGAGCCGCCAGGTTCGCCGCGATTTCAGTGGAAGCACCACCCGTAAGGCGTTCTCCAATCGGGGTCGCCTTGCCCGCTCCGTTGCGCCCGGTATAGGCATCGGTGGCGGAGTCGTTCGATTTGGCGATGGTTTCGGAGACGCTCACGGGTTTCACCAGCCGTGAACCGGAGCCACAGGCCGCCAGGGACAGCAGAGCACTTGCTGCTACTACGATCAGCGATAAAGGCAGGTGTTTATGAGCGTTCGACACGTGGGGTACCTCAAATCGTGGAAATTGACGAAGGAAGCCGAACCTGCCCAATTCTCACACGGGTCCGGGGCGAAAACATAGACTCGAAAGTACATCCGCTTTCCGCATTCCGGGCACCGTCCGCCCTCGCATTTGCTGCAAATCGTACAGTTCTCAGGCCGGGGAACTTGTGTATAGTTGTGACCTGTAAAGATGAATCTTGCAGCAATCCGCAGCATTGGAAAAGGTGATCGAGTGAGACGCTTTTCGCGATATTCTTTGTTTCTTCTATTGGTTACGACCTTCTTTCTTGTTCAGACCAATGCCGCGCTGTGGGCACAGGGAAGCTCCGCCGAACGAATCTTCTTTCATGCCAAAGTGTTTACCGGCGATCCGCAGAATCCTTACGCGGAGGCGGTTGCGATTCGCGGCGACAAGATCGTCGCGGTCGGCAACCTTCCCGAGGTTGTAAAGTCCGCTCCCGCAAACGCCGAACGCGTCGATTTGGAGGGCAAGAGTCTTTTCCCCGGGTTCATCGACTCGCACAGCCACTCGATCGATGGAGGACTCGGCTTGATTTCCGCCGACGCCAGCGAGAAGGTGCATGCGCTCAACGATCTTCCGGCATTTGCCGAAGACGCGAAGAAAACGGGCAAGGGCATGCGCGGCGACATTCTTGAGATTCTTGGCCTGCCGCTGGAGTTCTGGTCGCACTGCGACACCCTGAACGCCATGTTCAGCACCGGCGCTTACGAGAAGCAAAGCGTCATTCTGCGCGGCATGGATGGTCACACGGCGTGGGCGAATCGCGCCCTGTTGCAGCGCGCCGGCATCACCGCCGATTTCCTGAAGAAACTTTCTGCGAATGAGCGGAGTTACTACGGCACGGATAAAGATAAAAACAAGGACATGCCGAACGGTTTTCTGGTCGATGCCGGTACGGAAAAAATCGAGCCGTTGCTGCCCGAGCCCACGTCCGACAGTTTGCTGGCGGCGGGGCGCGCCGCTCTGCAATATAACTACAGCCTCGGAATTACGGCGTGGCTTGACCCGCTGGCCAGCGATTATGTTTTGCGGGCTTACAAGATGCTCGCGGACCGGGGAGAGCTGACCTCGCAGGTGGTGGCATTTCCCCAGGTGTTGGCGAAAGATCCGGCAGCGGAACTCGCGGCGGTGCAGAAGACGCGCGCGGCTTACAAGAATGTTCCCAACTTGCACGTAACCGGGATCAAGGTCTTCGCGGATGGCGTGGCGGAATATCCTTCGCAGACGGCGCATCTCAGCCAGCCCTACAAGAACACGGGGCGCAACGGCGACCTGCTGTTCGATCCCAAGAAATTTGCCGAGGTGTGCGTTGCGGCCGACAAGCAGGGGTTGATCGTTCACGTGCATGCCATCGGCGACCGCGCGGTGAAAGAAGCGCTCGACGGGATTGCGGCGGCGCGCAAGGCGAACGGCAATTCCGGGCTGCCGCATACCATTACGCATGAACAGTTCGTGCAGCCGGAGGATTTCCCTCGGTTCCGGGAACTGGGCGTAGTGAGCGCATTGCAGCTTCTTTGGGCGGAGGCCAGTCCCGACACGATTGAGATTTTGAAACCGTATCTGGATCCTGAAATTTACCAGTGGCAGTATCCGGCGCGGTCGATCCTCGACAACGGCGGAATTATTTCCGGGGCCAGCGATTGGCCGGTTTCGAGCGCGAACGTGTTCTGGGCGATTTATCAGGCCGAAACGCGCAAAGGATCGGAAGGAGTGCTCGACCCATCGCAGGCCATGCCGCGCGAAGCGATGTTCTATGCCTATACGCGAAACTCGGCTCACGCCATGAATCTCGATTCCATTGGAACCATCGCCGCCGGCAAGCGCGCGGATTTGGTTTTGCTGGATCGCGACGTTTTAACCGTTTCGCCGGAAGACATGCGCGAGACGAAAGTACTGTGGACGATGGTGGCGGGAAAGACGGTATATCGGGCAAAGTGAGGGGTGGCCTGAACACCCGCGAATCGGCGTTTACCGGACCGACTTCTTCGATGCCTGCTTTTCACGATCCAGTTTTTCGCGATTCAGCACCATTTGATCGAAGGCGTGGGGCAGCGACTCACAACGGGAATAGGGACCGGGCTTATAGGCGCGGGACTGGATTCCGGCCTGCGAGAGCTCGGAGATCGCCCAATCTTCACGGTTGGTGATGTCCCAAAATTCAACCGCGTCATCGGCTTCGAAGTTGGGCTTGGCCATTGCGTTCGGATGAAAATGCAATTCACAGATCACGTCGGTGCGATCGACGGCCCGCGGCCACAGCATGTGCGTCATGACGTAATCGGGATGAAGGCTTAACAGCAGGTTGGGAAAAATCGCATAGTAATAGACTTTGCTGCGTTCGTCCGCGGTGAGCAGGGGAAGGTAGTCGCGCCGCAGCTTGCCGTCTTTGCTCATGGTCTTGGCGCCGCCCTGAAATTCCATGGAGCCGCCGATGTACCCGCGATGCGGCGGGTCGTTCTCGCCCGAAAGGTAATCGCTGATGGCGCTGAGCGCCGGGTGCAGAATGGGACAGTGCAGGCACTCGTTGTAGTTGGTTACGATCAGCTTCCAGTTGGCCTTCACCTCATATTTGACGCTTCGAAAGGTGCGGAGCTCGGCCATCTGCCAGTGCCGGAACTTCCGCGGCAGATCTTCCAATTGACCGGCGAGCGGGGCCGGATCGGCGCTGAGATTGATGAAGATGTGTCCGTCCCAGACGTCGACATGAACGGGATTGAGGGGATAGTCCTCGTGGCGGAAGCCTTCGTGGGCGTGGGGAGCGCCCATCAGACGCCCGTCGAGTCCGTAGGTCCATCCGTGGTAGGGGCACTGGATCCGTCCGGTGAAATGCCCTTTATCGAGAGCGCAGATGCGGGTGCCGCGATGCCGGCACACGTTGAAAAACGCCCGCAACGAGTTGCTCCCGTCGCGAGTAATAATGATGCTCTCCCCCGCGACCTCACGCAGAAAATAGTCGCCCGCCTTTAGGACTTGGTTGGTGCGCCCGGCGCAGATCCAGTCCTGGCAGAAGAAGCGCTCGAGTTCGTCGCGGAAGACGCCGGGGTCCGTGTAGTAGCGGGCGGGCAGCGTCGTCGCAACGGATTGGACGTCGGGGATTGGCATTTCAGCATTTCGCGGTCAGCGCTCGGCGGTCAAGCCAATTCGCATGCAGCAGTTGCCAGTCTGTTCGTTATAGTTTCCAGCGTAAGGATTCTACAGCAGGAATCCCGCGGGGCAAACTCATGGTTCAAATGCACTGCTAGCGGGCCGGCGAGATGCTGACGAAGATGGCCAAGGCGAAGCCAGTTGTCATCCAGATGAACCAGTCTTCATTCTTCGGCCCGCTGTTCGTCCGTGGCTCACGATCTCACTTGGCAACTGGCGCCGCTTCCAGCGTCAGCACTTCGAACGGCGCCAGCGAAAACACATGCGACTCGCCTGCACTGAGTCGAAGAGTTGGCATGGAGCTGTCTTTTGCCCACGGGCTCTTCGCCGCAAAGTGCGCGGGCGCATCTCTGGGAATCTCAAATGCCTGCCCGACGTCCAATGAGAGCCGCTGTGGCTTGTCGCTCGGGTTCCGCAGGACGAGGATTGCCTTCTCCGCCGACCACGAAGCCCAACCGTAGACTTCCAGTTTCGCCGGATTTCCGCCGACCCAGTGCGTATCGCGCAAGATACCGGCGTTGTGCCTCGACCACTTCGCCGCCTCGGCAAGCACATCCCAATTCTCTTTGCTCAGCAGCGAGGGAGTAATGTACATCTCCTGCAACTGCGTTCCTGTGCCGAAATAATCGCGCACCTCGTCCGCGAAATCGTTGGCCGGATCGGTGCTCAAGTTCTTCGCGTGCTGCGCGTAGATGAGGCCGTGCAGCATGAGAGCATTGAGCGGATAAAGCGGCCCCGCGGACACTACATGCTCGTACGTATCGGCATCGCGATAAGTGATCCACTTCTGTCGCCACGACCCGACACCCGCAAAATCATGGTCCTCCCCCCCGCGCCAGATCGAATCGGCATATTGCAGCCAGAACGGCGATGGATAAGTTCCGGTGGTGAGGTTGATGTAGACGTCGGGCTTCGCCGCTCTTAAGTCCTGAATCAGGCTGATCGCGGCCGCGAAATCGCTATCGAATTCACTGCCCGGAATCACTTCGTTGACATTCCCCGTTCCGTCGAACTTGAACTGGTTGATGCCATACGTGCGCATCATTTCCATGCAAACATCGTGGAAGCGCTGGTAGTATTTCAGCCCGGACAGCGCGAAG
>Ga0302190_10000923_pt1 | contig 19540 bp, 19 predicted proteins | sample II_Bog_E2_3_FD_198784 | JGI IMG/M metagenome (GOLD analysis project Ga0302190, IMG submission 198784) | Peat permafrost microbial communities from Stordalen Mire near Abisko, Sweden - II_Bog_E2_3 | ecosystem: Environmental > Terrestrial > Soil > Wetlands > Peat | place: Sweden: Abisko... | reverse complement strand
GGTCTCTGACGCCACCGGCGAGACTCTGACCTCCGTCGCCCGGGCTTGTCTGGTCCAATTCGAGACCATCGACGCCACCTCTCATCCCTGGTGGCTGATTCGCACCGAGAAACAGGTGGCCCGAGTCATCGCCGGCATCGAGGCCAATCCCGGCATTGTCCTGGCTACGGTTCTGGACGGCGGCGTGCGCGGCCTGCTGGAAGAGGCCTGCCGTCATATGCATGTGCCCTTCGTGCAAGTGCTCGATCCGGTGATGGGGGCTCTGTCCGGCTATCTTGATGCCGAGTTTGGCAGCCAGCCGGGCCGTCAGCATGCCCTGAACGCCGAATATTTCCGCCGCATCGACGCCATGCATTTTACCCTGGCCCATGATGACGGCCAGATGCTCCATGATATTGACGATGCCGATATCATTGTGGTGGGGATCTCTCGGACCTCGAAGACTCCCACCTGCATGTATCTGGCCAACCGTGGCATCAAGGCCGCAAATATCCCCCTGGTCCCCGGCATCGAGCCGCCGCCCGAGCTGTTCGCCGCCAAGCGGCCCCTGATCGTCGGTCTGACCAAGGAACCCAAAAGCCTGACCGATATCCGCCGCTCGCGGCTTCAGTTGCTGAACCACGATAAAGAGTCCGATTACGCCGACCCCGACAAGGTGCGCGAGGAAGTGACCATGGCTCGGCGATTGTTCACCTTGAAGAATTGGCCGGTGATCGATGTTTCCCGCCGCTCCATCGAGGAAGCCTCGGCGGCGATTCTCCAGCTTTATATCCGCCATACCGGCGGCGATCCGACGGGTGTGGTGTAAAGAGATGCGTGATGTGATTCTGGCTTCCACCAGTCGTACCCGTGGAATGATCCTGACCAATGCCGGCGTGTCTTTCACCGCCATTGCTCCCGGCGTTGACGAAGATACCATCAAGGCCTCTTTGCGGGCCGAAGGCGCTTCCGCCGCCGAAGCCGCCGAAGCCCTGGCCGAGGTCAAGGCCATCCGCCTGTCGGGCCGTCATCACGATGCCCTGGTGATCGGGGCCGATCAGATGCTGGTCAGCGAGGACCGCTGGTATGACAAACCCCATGACCGTGCTGCCGCCCGTCGTCAGTTGCAGGAACTGCGGGGCAAGAGTCATCAGTTGGTGACCTCGGCCGTGGTGATGCTGGGCGGCCAGCGCGTCTGGCATCATGTGGAGAGGGCCAATCTGACCATGCGGCCTTTTTCCGAGGCTTTTCTCGATCACTATCTTGATCAGGCCGGCGAGGATATTCTGTCCTCGGTCGGGGCCTATCAGTTGGAGGGCATAGGGGCGCAGCTGTTTTCAAAGGTCGAGGGCGATCATTTCGTCATCCTGGGCCTGCCGCTGTTGCCCCTGCTCGATTTTCTGCGCGTTCACGGAGTTCTCCCCCAATGATTTTGACCGGCAAGGCCAAGCTGGCCGGCGTTCTCGGCTGGCCGGTGGGTCATTCCCGTTCGCCCCGGCTGCATGGCTTTTGGCTGCAAGACCATAAGATCGATGGGGCCTATCTGCCGCTGGCGGTAAGACCTGAGGATTTCGAGGCGGTGATCCGCGCCCTGCCCCGCATGGGATTTAAGGGAGCCAATGTCACCGTACCCCATAAGGAAGCGGCGCTGGCGCTTATTACAAAAGAGTTTGGGGCCGATCATGTGGAGCCTTTGGCCCGGCGCATTGGCGCGGTCAATACCCTGGTGGTCCGCGAGGATGGCTCTATCGAAGGCCGCAATACCGACGCCTTTGGCTTTATCGAAAATCTGCGCCAGGGCGGTCCCGGCTTTTCGGCGGCGAAGGGTCCGGCGGTGGTACTGGGGGCCGGCGGGGCCGCGCGGGCCGTGGTGGCGGCTTTGCAAGACGACGGCTGCCCGGAAATTCGCCTGTTAAACCGCACCCGCGCCCGCGCCGAAGAAGTAGCCGAGGCCTTGGACGTACGGGTCACGGTATTGGATTGGGACAGCCGTACCGCCGCCCTCGACGGTGCCTCCCTTCTTGTCAACACGACAAGCTTGGGCATGAGCGGCCAACCGCCGCTGGAAATCAGCCTGGAGGTTTTGCCGACAGATGCCTTGGTCACCGATATCGTTTATGCTCCGCTCTTGACCAATCTGCTTAGGTCGGCGCAAAGCCGGGGGAATCCGATTGTGGATGGTTTGGGCATGCTGCTGCATCAGGCTCGGCCTGGGTTCGAGGCCTGGTTCGGAGTCAGCCCCAAGGTTACGGACGAACTGCGGATTTTCGTGGGGGAACTATGATCATTCTCGGCCTCACCGGCTCTATCGGCATGGGTAAATCCACGGCGTCGAATATGCTGCGATCCTTAGGGATTCCCGTTCACGACGCCGATGACGCCGTCCATCGCCTGCTGGCCAAGGGCGGCAAGGCGGTCCCGTTGGTGGAAACCGCCTTTCCCCATACGGTTTGGGGCGGCGCCGTCGATCGGCCCCGGCTGGCGGCCCGGGTTTTCTCGGATAGCGCCGGGCTGAAAGTTTTGGAAGGCATCCTGCATCCGCTGGTGCATCAGGAGGAACGCCGCTTTCTGCAGCGCCAACGTCGGCGGCGGAAATCGGTGGTCGCTCTGGATATTCCCCTGCTGTTCGAGACCGGCGGCGACCGCCGTTGCGACGCCGTAGCCGTGCTGACCTGTCCGGCCTTCCTGCAGGAACAGCGGGTGATGGCCCGTCACGGCATGACCCATAATAAACTGGACGTCATCCGCGACCGCCAGATGTCCGACGCCAAAAAGCGCCGCCGCGCCGATTTTATTGTTCCCACCGGCATGGGCCGGCATCTGACCCTGGTGAAGATCAAGCGGGCCTTGTTGGCTTTGAAGAGCCGCCCCGGCAAGACCGCCTCATGAGAGAGATCGTCCTCGATACCGAGACCACCGGCCTCGATCCCGCCTCCGGCCATCGGGTGGTGGAAATCGGCTGCGTCGAGTTGCTTAACCATATGCCCACCGGGCGGGTGTTCCATAAGTACCTCAACCCCGAACGGGACATGCCGGACGAGGCCTTTAAGGTCCATGGTCTGTCCGAGGAATTCCTCAGCACTCAGCCGCTGTTCGCCGATGTGGTGCAGGAGTTCATCGAGTTCGTCGGCGATGATCTGCTGGTCATCCATAACGCCGAGTTCGACATGAAGTTCCTGAATTGGGAACTGAAGATTTTGGGCCGGACTCAGATGCCGATGGAACGCTCCATCGACACCGTGAAGATGGCCCGCAAGAAGTTCCCCGGCTCTCCGGCCAATCTGGATGCCCTTTGCCGCCGCTTCAGTATCGATAATTCCGCCCGCGACAAGCATGGGGCTTTGCTCGATGCCGAGTTGCTGGCGGAAGTTTATCTGGAGCTGATCGGTGGCCGCGAGCCCGGCCTGACTTTGTTGGGCAACAAGGGTGGCGGCAATAGCGCCCGGCCTCAATCCCAGGCGGTATCCGACGCCACGCCGGAACGGGTGGCCCGTCCCGCCCGCCCCCATGCTCCGACCGAAGAGGAACTGGCGGCGCATCAGGCCTTTGTCGGCAAGCTCAAGAATGCGATTTGGCTGGCCGAGGAAACAAAGGCCTAAAGCAGCAGCCTGATCGACGGCCGACTTCCCCCGCCCGAACTGCCGCCGCCGCCGCCATAAGTCGGCGGGTCGCGGTCGTGGGGCGGAGGCTTGGGATCGGCGTCGGTTTGCCCCACCACTTTATACTCCGCCTCGATGATGGTGCTGTCCTGGCTCTCTTCTTCCCGGCGCATCTCGGCCTGGGCCGTGGTCTTGAAGGAGGTGCGGATCATCACCGTCATCTCGCCATAAATCAGAGCCCGTACCGGCGGCAGCAACAGCAGCAGGCCGATGATATCCGTGACATAGCCGGGGATGATCAGCAGCAATCCGGCCAAGGCTCCGGCGGCATTGTCGAACAGCTCGCGCATGGGCATCTGGCCCTGGTTGAGCTGGGTCTGGACCCTGCGGGCGGTGGAAAAGCTTTGGCCGCGCAGCACGGCTAGCCCCAAGGCCGCCGACAGGAACAGCCCGAGAATCGCCAATGGCGTGCCGACCCATGCGGCCACTTGGGCGAAGGCGGCGAATTCCATCACCGGCCAAGCCACGAGGATGAGGAGGAAAACCCAGGCCATGCTTGCTCTTTATCCCTCAACCGCTTATCTAGAATGAGGTTAATCCTCTGACGTGTTACGGCCCTGACGGCGAATCCTGGCGCAGTAATCACGCTGAATCTTTCATTGCGGGTCGGTTATGCCTTATCTCGACATCCTTATTCTGGCTTTGGTGGCGGTCTTCGTCGCCCTGCGGCTGCGCTCGGTCCTGGGCCAGAAGGACGAAGGCGACGGTGATCAGATCGTTCCGCCGCCCAATTCTCCTGTTCGCCCCTTGGGCAACGTCATCCATCCCGCCGCCTGGAGCCAGCCGGGTCCGGCCCTGGAGGCCACGCCGCTGGAGCAGATTGCCGCCGTCAATCCCGGCTTCTCGCCGGAGGGCTTCCTGGGTGGAGCCAAAGGCGCCTTCGCCATGATCGTCGATGCCTTCGCCCGTGGCGACGAGGCGGCCCTGCGGCCCCTGCTGTCCGACGAGGTCTTTGCCAATTTCACTCGGGCCATTCGCCATCGCGCCGAAACCGGCGAGATTTGCGCCAACCGGCTGGAGGACATCGTCAGCGCCGAGATCGCCGATGCCAAGCTGGAGGGCCGCAATGCCCGCGTCACCGTGCGCTTCGTCAGCCGTCAGGTGATCTGCAGCAAGGATAAGGATGGCGCCGTGATCTTTGGCAGCGACAACGCCAGCCACGACATCACCGACCTGTGGAGCTTCGCCCGCGACGTGGTCAGCCGCGATCCCAACTGGCAATTGGTCGCCACTCAGAGCGGTTTGGAAGCATGAGGTCTTTATTACTGTTGCTGGCGGCTCTTTCCCTGGCCGCTTGCTCGTCGGGGCCTGATCTGTCTCAAGGCCGCGCCGCTCCCGCCGGACCCATCGCCAGCGGGCCTTTGAGCCTGCAGCCGGTGAGCTTCGACGCTCTGCCCGGCTGGCGCGACGATGGTGTGGCCGAGGCTTTGCCGGCTTTGCGCAAAAGCTGCGACAAGATCACCACCCAGCCTAGTCACAAGACCTTAAGCGAAAGCTTTGCCGGCACGGCTGGCGATTGGCTCGGCCCCTGCGGCGCTTTGCGGCAAATTCAGGCGGATAATTCGGCGGCGGCCCGGGCTTGGGCCGAACATTGGCTGCAGCCCTATCGGGTGACGGCGGGCGGTGTCTCCGAAGGCGTCTTCACCGGTTATTGCGAGGCGGAGCTGCGCGGCTCGCGCCATCAGGGCGGGGCCTATCAAACGCCGCTTTACGGACGGCCTCAGGGCTGGCCCGCCGATCCGGCCAAGGCCGGGCAAAAGCTGGCCACCCGCGCCGAGATCGAGGCCGGAGCCCTGGCCGGCAAGGCACAGGTGCTGCTGTGGGTCGATGATCCGGTGGATGCCCATATCCTGCATATCCAGGGCTCGGGCCGGGTGCTGTTGGACGATGGCTCCTCGGTGCAGGTGGGCTATGACGGCAACAACGGCCAGGAATGGGTGGGTCTGGGCAAGATCCTGATCCGCCATGGCCTGCTCGGTCCCGGTGAATCCAACATGCCGTCGGTGCGGGCCTGGCTGAAAAGCCATCCGGCCCAGGCCACGGCCCTGATGGATGAAAACCCCCGCTATGTCTTTTTCCGCATGCTCAACAGCGGCGAAGGCCCCATCGGCGCCCAGGGCGTGCCGCTGACGGCGGGTCGCAGTCTGGCGGTGGATACTCATTTCATTCCCCTGGGCACGCCGCTTTGGCTGGACACTACCGATCCCTCGGGCAAGCCTCTGCGCCGCCTGATGGTGGCCCAGGATACCGGCAAGGCCATCACCGGCCCGGTGCGCGGTGATTTCTTCTGGGGTCCGGGCGAGGCTGCCTTTAACAATGCCGGGCGCATGAACAGTCGTGGCGGCTATTACATCTTGCTGCCCCGCCAGCGCTCGGCGCCGGTGGCCATGGAGTCCCAGTCGTTGATTATTGCGGAGGCGGAATAACCATGGCCCGCCAGCCCACGCCGTCGCCCGACGTCGCTTACGAGGCCATTCGCCGCGCCCATATGGCCGGGCGGATCGTCGTTTTTACCGATGCCCATGTGCTGAACCGTCCCGGCTCGCCGGTCTATTCGACGGTGGATGTGTTTGCCCCCACCCTGATCCTGATGGCCAGCAGCCTGACCCTGCTGTTCGCCTTCGGCATCAAGGAATGGATCGTCGCCCTGGTGCTGATCATGTTGTGGCAGGCCTATGGGGCGCGGTACTTCGTCGAATGGCGGCTGCATCGCCGCACCGTCGATGCCACCGTGCGCAACATGCACAATATGCGCATGCTATGGGAATTGGGCGGCATCGCCATCGCTTTGAAGGACTGGCCGGAAAAGAACTGCGTCTCGCCCTATGGCGACTGGCGGGCCTTTGCCGGCGACTATCTGATCGACCCGGAGCCGATGATGGAGCAGCCTCAGGGCTGATCGCTCCATGAATAATGATCGCCGCCGCCGGCTTTTGACCAAGGACGAAACGCTGTTGTGGCGGCAGGTCATGCAAGAAGCCCAGCCGCTGCCGGGCCGCGACCTTCCCGATGACCCGGAAGAACCGCCGCCGGTGCCTGATCTGGCGCCTCTGCCCAAAATGGCCGATTATCAGCGCCTGCGCGAGGTGCTGCCCCCCGGCTATAGCCATCCGCCCCAGCGCCTGGATCACGGCAAGACCGCCGGTGTTGACCGCCGCACGGCGGACCGCATGACCAAGGGCGAGATGGTCATCGATGGCCGGCTGGACTTGCACGGCATGTATCAGGACGCCGCCCATGCTTCTTTGCGCGGCTTCATTATGGCTTCCTCCAACATGGGGCGGCGCTGCCTGTTGGTGATCACCGGCAAGGGCAACCGCGAGGGCTCGGGCGTTTTGCGCCAGGAAGTGCCGCGCTGGCTGAACGAGCCCGCTTTGCGGCCCTTCGTTTTGGCCTTTTCCTACGCCAAGCCCCAGCATGGCGGCGAAGGTGCGCTTTATGTGCTGCTGAAGAGGCACCGATGACCCCCTTCGGCCAGAAGCTTCGCGAGCTGCGCAGCCAAAGGGATTTGTCCCTGAAGGAAATGGCCCTGGCGCTGAATCTGTCCTCGGCCTATCTCTCGGCTTTGGAACATGGCCAGCGCGGCCGTCCCAGCCCCGGATTGGTGATGCAGATCATCGGCTATTTCAACGTCATCTGGGACGAGGCCGAGGAGCTGAAGGCCCTGGCCGAGATCAGCCATCCCAAGGTGACCCTGGATACCTCGGGCCTGTCGCCGGCGGCCACCGAGCTGGCCAATCGGCTGGAGCAATCGATCCGTCACTTGCCGCCCGAGACCGTGGAGCGCATCTTGAGCCTTCTCAAGGAGCAGGGCCGATGACCTATCCCGACGCCCAAAATCCTGCGGAATCCCGCCGCATTCTGTGGAACCAGTTCATCCTGGCCCGCGCCCTGGCCCGTGTCGCCCGCCAGCGCTGCGACCCCGAGGAAGCCGAGGACGAAGCGCCAGCCTTTCATTACACCGACACCCATGCCGGCTCGGGCCGGATGCCGGGGCCTTTGAGACAGACGGCGGCGCTGCTGGCCGTCCGCAAGGAATTTTCCAGCCCGCTGTTCTTCGACGCCCTGCGCCCGGCTCTGCCCGATGGGGCTCATCCGGGGTCGTGGATTCTGGCGGGACGAGTGCTGAGCAATCTGGGCTTCGCCGCCGAGATCGACGTCAATGACATCGATTCCGAGGCCATCCGCTTAGGGCAAACCTACCGGGAATCCGCCTGGACCCGCTTTTGGACCCATGACTGGTTCCAGTTTCTGCGCACCCGGCTGGGGGTGGGCAAGCTTCCCGACTTCGTCTTTATCGATCCGCCGCCCGACGATATCCGCGGCCCGGCCTATGCTCAGGATGCCGCCATCCTGCTCGATACCCTGAAGATTCCCTATATGGTCAGCTATCCCGCCGAGGACTGCCAAGCCTGCATCGACCAGATCGGTCGTACCGGGCTGGAGTTATGGTTCGAGGGCGGAGCGGCGGGCGTCTTGCTGGGTGGCGGCGCCGAGGGCGCTTTGCTGGACTTGCTGGCCGATCTAAAACTATTGGCTCCGCTGCTGGGGGGTGATTTTACCACCCGGACCCCGGGCGCGTCCGACTACAGCATCTAAAGGTGGAATACTTTCGACAGCCTTTAGCTCTCCAAGTTCGGACTGTATCCTGGCAGGAGTCGGGAAGGCGCGTTATGGCCAGCTGCCGTCAGCTGAAAACCATCATGGTCTGGGGAGTAGCGGCAGCATTCATGGCGCTGGCGGGCAACCCTGCGCTGGCGCAAGGGAACGCGCTTAAGGCCTGCATGATCGACGAAGAGCCATGGGGCAATGCTGCCCTGCCGGCCGACAGCATCTATGCCGAGACTTTCCAGCAGATGGGCGTCCTGCTGGGGCAGAAGATCGACTTCTTCACCGCCCCCCTGGCCAGGGTCCTGGAGGCGGTGAGGTCGGGGAATTGCCAGTTCACCATTACCTCCTGGCAGCCGACCCGTTTTGACAAGGTCACTCCCGGCCCCGTCTTCGCCAAGCTCGACTATGGCATCTTGCCGCGCCAGGGGTTGGAGTTGTACAGCCTGGCGGATCTTAAGCATCTGAAGATCGCCACCGCCCGTGGTTTGCTGATCGGCGAGGCCTTCGACCGCGACCGCGACATCGATAAGATCGAGGTCTATGGCTATGACCAAGCCGTCCGGCTGGTGGAAGCCGGGCGGGCCGATGGGGCCGTGGGGTCGGTCATTACCTTGAAGCGGATTGCCCGACTGCATCACTGGAGCAATCGCTTCGGGGCACCCTTCGTGGTGTCCCAGGTGCCCTTGACCCTGCAGATGAACAAGGACTTTGCCCAGACCGAGCTGGCCCAGCGGGTCGATGACGCGGTGGCGCAATTACGTGAGAATGGTCAGGCCGCCGAAATCATCGCCCGTCATTTTGACGTGACGGGCGATGAAACGCAGTAAGTCTTAGGCCGTCTTTTTCTTCTCGATGTTCGGCAAGAACACCGTCAGCAGTCCCAGCAAAGGCAGGAACGAGCAGAGGCGATAGACGAAGTCGATGCCTTTGGCGTCGGCCACCAGTCCCAGCACCGCCGCGCCACTGCCGCCGATGCCGAAGGCGAAGCCGAAGAAGATGCCGGCAATCAAGCCGACCCGTCCCGGCACCAGTTCCTGAGCGAAGACGATGATGGCCGAGAAAGCCGAGGCCAGCACCAGCCCGATCACCACCGACAGCGCCGCCGTCCCCCACAGATTGGCGTAGGGCAAGGCCAGGGTGAAGGGCAGCACCCCCAGAATCGAGCCCCAGATCACATACTTGCGGCCAAAGCGATCTCCCAGCGGTCCACCGATGATGGTGCCGGCGGCGACGGCGCCCAGGAAGACGAACAGCAGCATCTGCGACTGTTGGATGGTCAGCTCGAACTTATGGATCAGATAGAAGGTGTAATAGCTGGACAGGCTGGACATATAGATGAACTTCGAGAACATCAGCAAAGCCAAAACGCCCAGGGCCATCAGCACCTTCCTGCGGGGCAGCGCCACATGGGTGGCGCTGGCGGCACGCTTGGAACGGGCGGAATGGTGACGGCTGTACCAGCCGCCGACCCGCCACAGCACCATCATCGCCACCAAGGCGGCACCCGAGAAGATGGCGACGCTGGATTGGCCGCGCGGCACGACGATGAAGGCGGCCAGCAACGGGCCGATGGCCGAGCCGAAATTGCCGCCCACCTGGAACAGCGACTGGGCCAGACCGTGACGCCCGCCCGAGGCCATGCGGGCCACCCGCGAGGATTCCGGATGGAACACCGACGAGCCGATGCCGACCATGCTGGCGGCGATCAACAGCAGCCAATAGGTATGGGCGAAGGCCAGCCCGATAAGACCCACCAGGGTGAAGGCCATGGCGCAGGGCAGCGAATAGGGCATGGGCCGCTTGTCGGTATAAAGCCCGACCATGGGCTGCAGCAGGGAGGCGGTCAGCTGATAGGCAAAGGTCAAAAGGCCGATCTGCCCGAAGCTTAAGCCGAAACTGGCCTTCAGCATGGGATAGATGGCCGCCAGCATGGACTGCATCATGTCGTTGAGCAGATGACAGAAGCTGATGGCGGCGATGATCGGAAAGACGGTGCTTTGAACGCTTGCCAAAGGGACGCTTGCCAAAGGGACGCTCGCCTGGGCGGGCGGCGCGTCAAAGGCGACGGGCTGGGTCATAACGGCCTCGCCTATAGGTGATTCGCTCACGGATGGAACTCCTTGCATTCCGGATTGAGAAAATCATAGCGATTCGCAGAAAGACCTGCTTACGTGATATGGTCTTGTTCTTTCGCAAGTGGGCCAAATTATGCGGTCTTTGAAAAACCCCAATATGATGACCTGGGCCAAGCATCCCGCTTCGAGCGAGGAGTTTGACGAACGTATCCGCCGCTGGGGCCTGTTGGAGGAAAGCGATCTTCAGATCGTTCCCCATATCGGCGAATATGCCCATGAATATCGGGTGCCGCTTCATCGCCACAGCCGGGCCCAATTGATCTATGCCCATACCGGCCTCATCACCATCATCACCGACCAGGGCCGTTGGATGGTGCCGCCGGATCACGCCTTTTGGGTGCCCGCCGGCATAGATCATTCCATGCATACCCATGGTTATGTCAGCATTCGCGCCATCTACGTCAAGCGGGGCTCGGTCCCGAATTTGCCCGAGACCAGCCGGGTGGTCGGTATAACCGATCTGATGCGTTGCCTGATCGAGGAGGCGGTGACCTTGCCCAAGGAAAATCCGCCGGACAGCCGGGGCGGATTGATCATGGCCCTGATCCGCGAGGAAATCCCCAATCTGCCGGAAAAGCCCTTAGGCCTGCCGTTTCCCGCCGAGCCTCGGCTGGAGGCCTTGTGTCAGGAGTTCCTGCGCAATCCCTCGCCCCATGCCACCATCGACGATTGGGCCGGAGCCATGGCCATGAGCCGCCGGGCTTTCACCCGGGCTTTTCGTCGTGAAACGGGATTGAGTCTGTCGGCCTGGCGGCAACAGGCCTGCCTGTTCGCCGCCCTGCCCCGGCTGGCCCGGGGCGAGCCGGTGACCAGCGTCGCCCTTGATCTTGGTTATGACAGCCTGCCGGCCTTCACCACCATGTTCCGCCGGATTTTAGGCGCGCCGCCCAGCCGATATCTGCCGGTTTAAAGGCTGACCCAGATCATCAGACCGCCCAGCACCAGCCGGTAAAGGGCGAAGGGCAGCAGGCTGGCGCGGCTGATCCAGGCGTTGGTGATGGCCACTGCCAGCCAGACCAGGACGAAGCTGAAGCCCAAGCCCAGCATGTCGCCGTCGCCAGGACCGATTCCTTGGACCGTATAAAGAAAGCCGCTGCGTAAGCAGGAGACCAGCAGCACCGGAATGCTTGCCAGAAGCACGAAGCGATAGGCGGCGGGGCGTTCCAGGCCGATCATGCGGGCCATGGTCAGGGCCATGGCGACCCGGCCGATGCCCGGCAGCAAAGCCGTCAGCTGAATCAGGCCGATGGCCGTGGTGGCGGTGGGCGACAGATGCTCGATGCGCTTGACGGTCATGCTCATGGCGTCGATGGCGCCCATGACCAGGGCCGATAAAATGGTCAGAACACCGACCAGGACCAGAGGAATCTCCAGCCGGCCCAGCCAGCTTTCCATCAGGATCCACGGCAGGGCGGCCAGCAGGGCCTTGGCCAGCAGGCGGGTGCCAGGTTCGACCCGGCCTTTGCGCAGACGCCACAGGCCCTGGCCGATCAGTACCATGTCCCGCCACAGCCATAAAATGATGGCCAGCAAGGCTCCGGCCTGGATGGCGACACCGATGGACCCCGCCTGCCAACCGCTGACGGCAGCCAAAAGGGCTCGGTGGCCGCTTTCGTCTAGCGGCAATATCCCGGCAACCCCTTCGATTAGGGCGAGAATAATGACATCTACAAATTCTAGTGGATGCAAAGCGGCCTACCCCCTGGCTGTGGGTTTATAGCACAAGGTTTCAGTCTTGTTAATTCCCGGAAAATAGGTCCGTTTTGATACCTATATTCGGGGAAATCCTTCCGCCGTCGCATTGGTGCAGGTGCCAGACGCAACATATAGGACAGTATTTATGTCCTATCACCATTTTTTCCCTGGATTTCCGCCCTATTCAAGATTATCAAGAAAAGCCCCGGTGACGCGGACCAGCTTGTCCGATGCCCTGGGGATCATTCGTCACCCTTCAGGGAATCCGGCCATGGCGTCGAAAATGCTGCAGTTCATCCATCTGGCTCAGGCCATGCCCTCCAAGCGCAAGCCCGCCGAGCGCAAGGAGGATTTCGCCGAGATCTATCAGGGCTTTCCCTCTGATCTGGCCGGTCAGCAGGCCTCGCGCTGCGAGCAATGCGGCATTCCCTTCTGTCAGATCCACTGTCCGGTGGGGAATAATATCCCTGACTGGCTGATGTTGACCGCCACGGGCCGTTTGGAAGAAGCCTACGCCATGTCCTCGGCCACCAATAACTTCCCGGAAATCTGCGGCCGCATCTGCCCCCAGGATCGCCTCTGCGAAGGTTCCTGCGTCTTGGAGCAGAGCAGCCACAGCTCGGTGACCATCGGCGCGGTCGAGAAATACATTACCGACACCGCCTGGAAAGAAGGCTGGGTCAAGCCGGTGCGGCCCTTGCGGGAACGCTCTGAATCCGTGGCCATCATCGGCTCGGGCCCGGCTGGCCTGACCGCCGCCGACCAGCTGCGCCGTCAGGGCTATCAGGTGCATATCTATGAACGCCAGGACCGCGCCGGCGGCCTGCTGATCTATGGCATTCCCGGCTTCAAGCTGGAAAAGGAAGTGGTCGAGCGCCGCACCAAGCTGCTGGCCGAAGGCGGCGTGCATTTCCATCTGAACTTCGCCGTGGGCAAAGACGCCAGTCTGGACGAGCTGCGCCACAAGCATGACGCCGTCCTGATCGCCACCGGCGTCTATAAGGCCCGCGAGCTGGAGGTGGTCGGCGCTGGCCTGACCGGCGTCCATGCGGCCCTGGATTATCTGATTGCCAACAACAAGGTGGGTCTGGGCGACAAGGTCGCGGCCTATGACAACGGCAGCTTGAACGCCAAGGGCAAGGACGTGGTGGTCATCGGCGGCGGCGACACCGCCATGGACTGCGTGCGCACCGCCATCCGTCAGGGCGCCAAGTCGGTGAAATGCCTCTATCGCCGCGATCGCGCCAATATGCCCGGCTCTCAGCGCGAAGTGGCCCATGCCGAGGAAGAAGGCGTCGAGTTCGTCTGGCAGGTGGCTCCCGAAGCCGTGCTGGGTCAGACCAAGGCGGAGGCCGTGCGCTGCGTGCGCATGCATCTGGGTACCGCCGACGCCTCGGGCCGTCAGGTTCCCACCAAGGTCGAGGGCTCGCAGTACGAGATTCCCGCCGATCTGGTGATCAAGGCCTTGGGCTTCGACCCCGAAGACGTGCCCAGCCTGTTTGGCAATCGCGACCTGGGCATCACCCGTTGGGGCACCGTCAAGGTCGACCATAAGACCCAGATGACCACCGTTCCCGGCGTCTTCGCCGCCGGCGACATCGCCCGGGGCGCTTCCTTGGTGGTTTGGGCCATCCGCGACGGCCGCGACGCCGCCGCCGCTATTCACGATTACATCCAGGCCGAGGACAAAGTCCCGGCCGCCGGCCAGCGCGCGGCGCGGGCTTGAACGGAATCAGGAGGCACGCTCATGCTGACCCTCTATGACGATCCTTTGTCGCGCAACGGCTACAAAATCCGTCTTCTGCTGGCCGAGTTGGGGCTGCCGGTGCGTGTGGTCCGCAAGGACATCATGACCGGCGAGACCAGGAAGCCCGACTTCATTGCCAAGAATGTGGCTGGACGCATTCCCGTGTTGGAGCTGGAAGATGGCACATGTTTGGCCGAATCCAATGCCATCCTGCTCTATCTGGCCGAGGGAAGCACTTTGCTGCCGGCGGATCGTTTGGCCCGAGCCCAGGCGCTGCGCTGGATGTTCTTCGAGCAGAATATGATCGAATGCACCATCGGCACCGCCCGCTTCTTTAAGAAGGTGGGCCGCGACGCCAGCCGCCCTGACGCCTATGCCCATCGCCTGGAAAATGCCCAGGATGGTCTATCGGCCTTGGAGCGTCAGTTGGGTGGCGGCGAAGATTGGTTGGCCGGAGACTTCTCGGTCGCCGACATCGCCCTTTACGGCTATTGCAGCGTCGCCGGGGAGGCCGGGATCGATATGACCGCCTATCCCAAAGTGACCGACTGGCTGAAACGGGTCGAAGCCCGCCCCGGCCATGTCGGCCCCAGCGATGGCTTCGCGGCCTGATCACCGTTTTTTGAACGTAGAGACAATTTTCAGGGGCCTTTCCGCCCCTCACGCGAAGGAGAGTGCCATGAGCCAGAACCACGGCGAGCAATTCGTTGCCGAGTATCTGGAGAACGCCGCCCTGCTGGAAGCCGCCGGCATCGACACCACGCCTCACGACGCCTGCGGCGTTGGTCTGGTGGCGGCCATGGACGGCAAACCCCGCCGCTCGGTGGTGGTGGCCGGTATCGAGGCGCTGAAGGTTCTGTTCCATCGCGGCGCCGTCGATGCCGATGGCAAGACCGGCGACGGTGCCGGCATCCATGTGGAAATTCCCCAGGACTTCTTCAAGGACCATATCCGCCACCAGGGCCACGAGCCGGTGCCGGGTCGTCTGGCCGTGGGCATGTGCTTCCTGCCCAAGACCGACCTGGGCGCACAGGAACGTTGCCGCTCCATCGTCGAGACGGAAATCCTGAAGTTCGGCTACACCATTTATGGCTGGCGTCAGGTGCCGGTGAATGTCTCGGTGATCGGCGAGAAGGCCAATGCCACCCGCCCCGAAATCGAACAGATCATGGTCGCCAACCGCCGCAATGTGGACGAGCAGACCTTCGAGACCGAGCTCTATATCATTCGGCGGCGCATCGAAAAGGCCGTGCTGGCCGAACATATCGGCGACTTTTATCTTTGCACCCTGTCCTGCCGTTCGGTGATCTATAAGGGCATGTTCCTGGCCGAAGAGCTGTCGGTGTTCTATCCCGATCTGCTGGACGAGCGCTTCGTCTCGTCTTTTGCCATCTATCACCAGCGCTATTCCACCAACACCTTCCCCACCTGGCGGTTGGCCCAGCCTTTCCGCATGCTTGCCCATAACGGCGAGATCAACACGCTGAACGGCAATCTGAACTGGATGAAAAGCCACGAGACCCGGCTGGCCAGTCAGGCCTTGGGCGCCAATATCGCCGACATTAAGCCGGTGGTGCAGGCGGGCGGGTCCGACTCTGCCGCTTTGGACAATGTCTTCGAGCTGATGGTCCGCTCGGGCCGCGACGCCCCCATGGTTAAATCCATGCTGGTGCCGGAAAGCTTGGGCGCCAATGCCACCATGCCCCAAAGCCACCGCGAGTTTTTCGCCTACTGCAACTGTGTCATCGAGCCCTGGGACGGCCCGGCTGCCCTTTGCGCCACCGATGGCCGCTGGGTTGTCGCCGGTATGGACCGCAACGGCCTGCGCCCCATGCGCTATACGGTCACTGCCGACGGCCTGCTGATCGTCGGTTCCGAGACCGGCATGGTCCGCCTGAACGAGCAGGATGTGCTGGAGAAGGGCCGCGTCGGCCCCGGTCAGATGATCGGCATCGATCTGAAAGCCGGCAAGTTCTATAAGGACGAAGGCCTGAAGGATCTCATGGCCGCCCGCAAGCCCTATGGCCAGTGGGTGCAAAAATCCACCCAGCTGGACAGCCTGATCCGCACCGATGCCCCCGAACCCTCGGACCTGTCGGTCGAGGAGCTGCGCCGCCGTCAGTTCGGCTATGGCCAGACCATGGAAGACCTGGAGCTGATCCTGCATCCCATGGTCGAGGACGCCAAGGAAGCCATTGGCTCCATGGGCGACGACGCCCCGCTGGCGGTGCTGTCCGACCAGTATCGCGGACTGCATCACTATTTCCGCCAGACCTTCAGCCAGGTGACCAATCCGCCCATCGATAGCCTGCGCGAAAGCCGGGTGATGAGCCTGAAGACCCGTCTGGGCAATCTGGGCAACATCCTGGATGAAGACCAGTCCCAGTGCGAGCTGCTGCAGCTGGAAAGCCCTGTGCTCTCCACCGCCGAGTTCCGCGCTATGCGCGCCTATATGGGCGACACGGCGGCCGAGATCGATTGCACCTTTGACCCCGAAGGCGGCGACCATGCCCTGGCCGATGCCTTGAAGCGCATCCAGCGCGAGGCCGAGGACGCCGTGCGCGGCGGTTGCACCCATGTGATCCTGTCCGACGAAAAGACCGGCCCGGGCCGCGCTCCCATTCCCATGGTTCTGGCCGCCGGTGGCGTTCATACCTATCTGGTCCGTCAGCAGCTGCGCACCTTTACCTCGCTGAACGTGCGGTCGGGCGAATGCCTGGATGTGCAGTATTTCGCCGTTCTGATCGGCGTCGGTGCGACCACGGTCAACGCTTATATCGCCCAGGAAGCCATTGCCGATCGTCACCGTCGCGGCCTGTTCGCCGGCCTGAGCCTGGAAGACTGCATGCGCCGCTATAAGTACGCGGTGGATCAGGGTCTGCTGAAGATCATGTCCAAGATGGGCATTTCGGTGATCAGCAGCTATCGCGGCGGCTATTGCTTCGAGGCGGTGGGTCTGTCCCGTGCCCTGGTGGCGGAATTCTTCCCGGGCATGAGCTCGCGCATCTCAGGCCTGGGCCTGACCGGCATCCAGCACAAGATGATCGAAATTCATCGCAAGGCCTGGGGCGAAGATGTCATCACCCTGCCGGTGGGCAGCTTCTATCGCGTCCGTCGCGGCGGCGAGACCCACAGCTTTGACGGCACCTTGATCCACACCCTGCAGACGGCGGTGAGCACCGACAGCTACACCACCTATAAGCGCTATTCGGACGGCCTGCGGAAGCTGCCGCCGATTTCCCTGCGCGATCTGCTGGAATATCGTCCCAGCGGCCCGGCCATCTCCACCGACGAAGTGGAAAGTGTCACCGAGCTGCGTAAGCGTTTCATCACCCCGGGCATGAGCCTGGGTGCTCTGTCGCCCGAGGCCCATGGCACCTTGAACATCGCCATGAACCGTATCGGCTCCAAGTCGGTGTCGGGTGAAGGCGGCGAAGATCCGGCCCGTTACAAGCCGGCTCCCAATGGAGACAACGCCAATTCGGCCATCAAGCAGGTCGCTTCGGGCCGTTTCGGCGTCACCGCCGAATACCTGAAGAACTGCCGCGAGATCGAGATCAAGGTGGCCCAGGGTGCGAAGCCCGGCGAAGGCGGCCAGCTGCCCGGCTTCAAGGTTACGGTCGAGATCGCCAAGCTACGTCACTCCACCCCCGGCGTCATGCTGATCAGCCCGCCGCCGCACCACGATATCTATTCCATCGAGGATCTGGCCCAACTGATCTATGACCTGAAGCAGATCAACCCGATCGCCAAGGTTTGCGTCAAGCTGGTAAGCCGTTCTGGTATCGGAACGATTGCCGCCGGTGTGGCCAAGGCCAAGGCCGATATCATCCTGGTGTCCGGCAATGTCGGCGGTACGGGCGCTTCGCCCCAGACCTCCATCAAGTTTGCCGGTCTGCCCTGGGAGATGGGTCTGTCGGAAGTGCATCAGGTGCTGACGCTGAATCGTCTGCGCCACCGGGTCAAGCTGCGCACCGACGGCGGTATCAAGACCGGCCGTGACATCGTCATCGCCGCCATGCTGGGCGCCGAGGAATTCGGCATCGGCACCACGTCGCTGGTGGCGCTGGGCTGCATCATGGTCCGCCAGTGCCATTCCAACACCTGCCCGGTGGGCGTTTGCACCCAGGACAAGGCCCTGCGCGACAAATTCACTGGTACGCCGGAAAAGGTGGTCAATCTGTTCAGCTTCGTGGCCGAGGAAGTGCGCGAGATTCTCGCCTCCCTGGGCGTCAAGAAGCTGGAGGACATCATCGGTCGGTCCGATCTGCTGGCCCAGGTCAGCCGTGGCTCGGCTCATCTCGACGATCTCGACCTCAACCCGCTGCTGGCCCAGGCCGACACCGGCGGGCTGCCGCGCTATTGCACCCAGGTCGAGCGCAACGAGGTTCCCGAGACTCTCGACGCCCAGATGATCCTCGACGCCCGTCCGGCACTGGAAGAAGGCGAGAAGATGCAGCTGACCTATACGGTGCGCAACACCCACCGCGCCGTCGGCACCAAGCTCAGCCACATGATCACCAAGCGTTACGGCATGTTCGGTCTTCAGCCCGGCCATATCACCGTGCGTCTGCGCGGCTCCGCCGGTCAGTCCCTGGGCGCTTTCGCGGTGCAGGGTCTGAAGCTGGAAGTCTTTGGCGATTCCAATGACTATGTGGGCAAGGGCCTGTCGGGCGGCATGATCGTTATCCGCCCGTCTGTCTCCAGCCCCTTGAAGACCAATGAAAACACCATCATCGGCAATACCGTCCTTTACGGGGCCACGGCGGGCAAGCTGTTCGCCGCCGGTCAGGCCGGTGAACGCTTCGCCGTGCGTAATTCCGGTGCCGATGTGGTGATCGAGGGCTGCGGCTCCAACGGCTGCGAATATATGACCGGCGGTACGGCGGTGATCCTGGGCGCAGTCGGGGCCAATTTTGGCGCCGGCATGACCGGCGGCATGGCCTTCGTCTATGACTCCGACGGCAACTTCGAGCATCGGGTCAATTCCGAGACGGTGATCCATCAGCGGGTTCAGGTGCGTTATTGGGAGGAGCAGCTGCTCGACCTGATCAACGAACATGCCCTGGAAACCGGTTCGCCCCACGCCAAGGAAATCCTGGCCCATTGGCACCGCGAGAAGAACAACTTCTGGCAGGTGGTGCCCAAGGAAATGCTGACCCGTCTGGAGCAGCCGGTCACGGCCCAAGCGGCGGAATAGGCCTTAACGTCCCTCCCCCTTGCGGGGCTACGGCATTCACACATCTCTTGCCGTGAGGTCTTTTCTCTGATTCGGTCTGGTTATCAGGCAGGATCGGAGGATTGGGATGCTGGAGATGTCGCTGGGGCGGTTTGGTGACCGCCGCCTGGAAAAAGGGGGGCCTTTTTGCTGTCGCGTCTTATGGAGAGCGGCGGTGGCGGGGTTCGGGTTCGCCGCTTGGGTGGGACGCGCGCCGGAGAGATCCGTTTGACGCGGTTTCTGCGCAATCCTTCCGTCACGCCAGAGGAAATGCTGTCGGAGGCCGCTGACCAGCTTTCTCGGCGTTGTGCCAGTCGCGGGGTGCTTGCGATACAGGATACGACCGTGGTGCGTTCGTCGGGTGGGGGTGGCGACTACCTGCATGTGGTTCTGGCGGTGGATGCCGATGACGGAGCGATCCTGGGGTTGCTCCATGCGGATTTTTTGTCGCGTTCCTCTGGCCGCAAGCAGACGCGGCACGACCGTCCGGTCGAAG
>Ga0302190_10000920_pt1 | contig 19598 bp, 18 predicted proteins | sample II_Bog_E2_3_FD_198784 | JGI IMG/M metagenome (GOLD analysis project Ga0302190, IMG submission 198784) | Peat permafrost microbial communities from Stordalen Mire near Abisko, Sweden - II_Bog_E2_3 | ecosystem: Environmental > Terrestrial > Soil > Wetlands > Peat | place: Sweden: Abisko... | reverse complement strand
CGACTTGGAGCAGCAGGGCAGCGTCAACGTAGTATCGGGGGGCTGTAGCCATCAGTTCCTCAATCGCGGCGACAGAGTGAATGCCGCCCCTGGCCCCGGTCGCCATGCAGTTGAGTGCCGCTGCGGCACAGGCAAAATCGAGTTGCCGTTCGAGCGGCCAGCCCTGGAGCAGCCCATAAATGAATCCGGCGTGGAAGACGTCTCCCGCTCCGGTCGTGTCCACAACCGGCACACGGTAAGCGGAACGGTGATGGAGCCGCACGCCATCCCAGGCCAGTACACCGTCTTCTCCCAGCGTCGCGGCCGTCAGTGCGCAGCCATAGCGCAGCTGCATCCCGCGGAGCGCCTTTTCCAGATCTTTTTCTTTCATCAGCCGGGAAGGGAAGTCGCGGCTCACGATCAAATAATCCACATTCTCTAGCAAATGTTCTACGCCGGGATATAGCTCATCGAGATCGGCGATGACGGGGATTGCCGCAGCACGCGCCCAGCCGGCTGCCAATGTGGCCGCGGCAGTGTCGTAGCCGTCCACATGCAGCGCGCGCGCATTCTCAATCCATGCGCGCTGCAAATCCGCCGGCTGCAAAATCAGCCGCTCGTCCTTTCTGCACAAAACGGTTCGCTCGCCTCCGCCGTCGACGATAATGATCGACTGCGGGCTTGCGGCTTGAGGGACTTCAATAAGCCTGGCATCTACTCCCACGAAGGCAAAGGTTTCGCGGTGCAGCCGGGCCGCGTCATCGTCGCCCAGCTTGCCCACATAGCGTGTGCTCATTCCCCAGGTTTGGCAGGCAATCACTGTGGTTGCCGTTTGGCCGCCGGGCATCACCGTCGCTCCGCGAAACTCGACCTTGGAGCCGCGCGCTGGGTAATCTGCTAGAGGAATCAGCGTGTCCGTGGCGTTCAATCCAACGCCCACCAGGTCAACTATCGACGGCTCCGTCATACAGATATTGTAACGGCAGCCATGGCGTCTTCATAGGCGCTGATGGTTGAGACCATTGCTGTACTGTAGTCTCAAGAGAGAATTCTTTCGGGAGTTGATTTTGTCACTATCTTCGGCCCCATCGCAGCGCCCACTTCATTATCCGCAAAAGGACAGTGCTTTGTACTGTGACAAAGTCTCGCTGGAAGCGCTCGCCAAGCGCCACGGGACGCCGCTTTACGTTTACTCCGCCGATCAGATTGTCGAGCGGCTGGGAATGTTTCAGCAGGCGCTGGCGGGCAGGGAACACCTGGTCTGTTACGCCGTCAAGGCCAATTCTGCGCTGGCTATTCTGAAACTGCTGGCGGACCATGGCGCGGGCTTCGACATTGTCTCCGGCGGCGAACTGGAACGAGTGCTGGCTGCAGCGCCCGAGGCAGTTGGCCGAGTAGTCTTCTCAGGCGTGGGCAAGACAGCCGCCGAGATTGACCTGGCACTGACGGCGGGAATTTTGGAATTCCACGCCGAGAGTGAGGGAGAGCTGAAGCTGTTGGCGGCACGTGCCGCAAAGCTCAAGCGGAAGGCGCGCTTCGCCCTGCGGGTCAATCCCGATGTCTTCGCGGATACCCATCCTTATATCTCCACCGGCTTGCGTGAGCACAAATTCGGCGTTGATATCAGAAAAGCGCTGAAGATTTACGAGAGCGCCGCCGGCAGCCGCTGGCTTGAGCCGCACGGCGTCAGCGTTCACATCGGCTCGCAGATTTGCTCCGCGGCGCCTTTTGGCAAGGCCATGGAGCGGGTGAGGAAGCTGCTACGCCAACTGGAGCGCGCGGGCATTGGCCTCAAGAGTGTCGATGCGGGTGGCGGGCTGGGGATCGATTACCACCGGGGCAGCTTTGACGCTGCTGCCAAGGTGCGCGAATACGCCTCGGCCCTCCAAGCTGGGCTTGAGGGCTTCGAGGGGCAGCTGCTCATCGAGCCGGGCCGCTTCATCGTCGCCCAGGCCGGTGCGCTCGTGACGCGTGTCCTTCAGGTCAAGCGCAATGGCAAGAAGACGTTTGTGATTACCGACGCCGCCATGAACGACCTCATCCGCCCGGCGCTCTACCAGGCTTACCACGAGATTGTGCCAGTGAGGCCGCGCGCGGGGAAACCTCGCATCGTGGACGTGGTAGGACCGATTTGCGAAACAGGCGACTTTTTTGCCCGCGACCGCGAACTCGCGCCCGTCGAGCCAGGAGACCTGCTCGCGATTCTCGACGCTGGAGCTTACGGTATGTCTGAGAGTTCAAACTACAACACTCGGCTGCGTCCCGCCGAGGTACTTGTTGAAGGCGCCAAGGCTCGTCTGATCCGACGCCGCGAGACCATGGCAGACCTTCTGGAGCCGGAGAGAGTTTCGATCAAGGGCTGAATTCAGGTCTTTGTAGGGTGCGTCGAAGGCAGGATAAGAGAAAGTGCTCCGTGGCTATTATGTCCGATAACGTATATTCTGTACACCTAGACCAAATCAAGAAAACTTGGTCGTAACGCCTTGAGGTCAATCCCTCAATACACCTTTCCACTTCCCTGGAACTGACACTTAGGATCGCGAATTGTGCGCTCTTCCCGCCGGGTGCTCTTGAGATTACATTTTGTAACGGCCGAGGTCCTCGTCGTTCAGACCTTCGAGCCAGCCGCGCAACTGTTCTGCGGTCGGGCCTTCCGCGGGGCCTGAAGTATTCAGCCTGGCCAGTTGCATCACTTGCTCTGTTACGTAGATTGGGCAATCGGCGCGCAGCGCCAAGGCCAGGGCGTCGGACGGTCTCGCATCAAGCGCCACGCGTTCATCCCCTTGCCGAAGCCACAGAACGGCAAAGAAGGTATCGTCTTTAAGTTCCGATATAACAACACGTTCCAGCGTTGCGTTCAAGTGATGGATTAGATTTCTCGTCAAATCGTGGGTCATAGGACGCGGCGCCGCAACCTTCTCGATCTCCAGGGCAATCGCATTAGCCTCGAAGATTCCCACCCAGATGGGCATCACCGTTTCGGAAGCGATGTCCTTCAGCACAACGATGGGCATGCTGGTAGCCGGGTCCATCATCAGCCCGCGTATTCGAACCTCGATATCCATGGCTTCCCTTTCCTTCGCCTGCGCCAATCTTAGACGGCCTCACCCGAGAGACTGTTCGGATGTGTCGCGGTAATCTTCACCGGGAGGTAGCTTCCGGGCGCCGGTGTAATAAGTTGGGCGCAGGTGAAGTTGACGGGCTTGTTTTGGCTGCTACGTCCGATAACTTGTCCTCGCGCCGAGTTTACTCCTTCGACCATGACTTCCATGACCTGCCCCAAATGCCTGGCATAGTTGACCCTTTGAATCTCCCGCTGGCGATCAAGCACCACTTTAAGCCTAACTGCCTTCTCGGCTTCTGGTATGGAATCGATCATCGCCAAAGCCGGAGTGTTCGGCCGGCCTGAGTACTTGAAGCCGAAGACGCAATCGTACTCGACCTCGGCTAAAAGGTCCATGGTCTGGATGAAGTCGTCTGCTGTTTCGCCGGGAAAACCCACGATAATGTCGGTCGAAATTGAGATGGGCCGTCGCGCAGCTTTGATCCAGCTAATTCGCTCCAGATACCACTCGCGCGTGTACTCGCGGGCCATTGCCTTGAGAATCCGAGAGGAGCCGGACTGGACTGGTAAATGAACGTGGTCACAGAGCGTAGGCACGGCGTCGATGGCTTCGACAATGTCGCGGGTAAAGTCGCGCGGATGGCTGGTGGTAAAACGCACGCGCCGGATGCCCTCGATCTCGCCCACGGCAGCAAGCAATTCCGCGAAGCTCCGCTTCCCTTCCGTGTCGTGATAGCTGTTGACGTTTTGGCCCAGCAGTTGAATCTCGGTAAAACCCTCGTCGGCGATGCGCCGTGCTTCGGCTAGCACTGAATTCGACCCGCGGCTGCGCTCTTTGCCGCGGGTGTATGGAACTACGCAGTAAGCGCAAAACTTGTCGCAGCCTTCGATGATGGTGATGTAGCCGCGATAAGGGTTCTTGCGGGCGGTAAACTCAGTCTCGAAGGTCTCATCGGTCTGGCGATCGTCGAGGCCGGTGATGCGAGTCTCGCCGGCTTCCAGGCGCGTGAGCATCTCGGGCAGCTTGCGGTATGAGGCTGAGCCTGAGACGAGCGAGACGTATGGCGCCCGGTCAAAGATCTTCTCGCCCTCTTGCTGTGCCACGCAACCCAGCACGCCGAAGCGCTTGCCTTCTCTGTGCTGGCGTTTGTATTCGTCCAGGCGGTGAAATACCTTCTGCTCCGCCTTGTCGCGAATGGAGCAGGTGTTGTAAAGGATCAGGCCGGCGTCTTCCTCCGACTCGACCTGGCGGTAACCTTCGTGCTCCAATGTGCCAATGACCTTTTCCGAGTCATGGGCATTCATCTGGCAGCCAAAGGTCTCTATATAGAAGGTTCTCTCGGTTGCCATAGCAATTCCAAGTATAGCGTGACGGCGTTTTTGATGGATTTTGACCTCTCGGTCAGCGGGTTCCCAATCCAGACCGATAAGCAGATAGCCAAGGAGAGCTGTCATGTGCTGGTCCTTGAATCGACGTGCGACAGTTGGCATCATTCGGCGCCATCATTTTGCTCATTTGCCTCGAAATTATCGTCTAATCTTTACTATATTCGCCTTGTATTCTCTTATTGGCAGATAAATTGCTCAATATTCCTCAATATGCTCATTGCGAATGCAGATTTGCTGCTCTATACTTCGCCCATCTGTATTTCCTAGTCAAGGAGGGTTCCCCATGTCCAAACGCTCAATTCTGAGCTCGCTTCAAGCGATCTTGACGAGTCTCATCGTGTTGCTGGTATGCACCTACCCCTCGTTTGGCCAAGATGGCCAGCAGGGCAAGATCCTGGGCGGATACTTCGAGGAGTGGAGTATCTATTATGCCGGCTACAACATTGCCAACCTCCAGCAGAATGGGGTCGCTGATAAGCTGACTCACCTCATTTATGCCTTTGCCAACGTGACCACCACTCCGGCACCGGCTTGCGCTATCGCCGATTCCTGGGCAGATTATCAGACTCCGTATCTTCCCAGCGTCAGCGGGACTCCCTATCCGGGACCGCTCTACGGCAATTTCGCCGCAATTCAACAGCTCAAGCAACTGCATCCACACCTGAAGGTTCTTATCTCCATGGGCGGTGCATCAGCGGCTAATGTTGCGGCCTTCGTGAGCGCGTCGAGTACGGAGGCAGGCCGTCAGGCGCTCGCCTCTTCGTGCATCAATATGTTTATCCAGGGCAATATCGCCACCGGCGTAACGGCTCCAGGTCTCTTTGATGGCTTCAACATCGACTGGGAGTTCCCGACGGCGGCGGACAAGCAGAATTTCACCTCGTTGCTCAAGGAGTTCCGCAGCCAACTGGACGCATTAGGCGAAACAACTGGCAAGCACTATGTTCTGTCGTTCGACGGACCTGCGGGCGCTCAGAACTATGTGAATATCGATCTGAGGAAGGCTGCCGAACAGGTGGATTTCATCACCATCGACGGCTATAACTACGCCGGATCATGGGACACGCAAACTAATGACGCATCTCCGCTCTTCGACGACCGGCAAGATCCTTTGCATGGGCAAGGTCTTGACATCGATTCCACAGTCAACGCCTATCTCAAAGCCGGGGTTCCGCCCCACAAATACACCATGGGCCTGCCGCTTTACGGAGCAGGATGGACCGGCGTTCCCGATGTGCATCATGGCTTGTACCAAGACTCAACAGGACCGTCTCCGGTGCCCCTGGCCAACGGGAAAGGACTATGCACCGACCTGAGCGGCAACACTCCAGGGTGCGATGTTCTGTTGACTCCTGGAACCGCAACCTATTCGACTCTTGCCAAACTGGCAGCGAACGGATACAGCAATTGGTTCGATCGGCAAAGGGTCGCTGTTTCGCTCTATAACCCGGATTCAGATACCTTCTACACCTACGATGATCCCGACACGGCATTCCTGAAGATGCTCTATGTGGACGTGAAGGTACCGGGCGGCCTTGGAGGCGCCTATGTCTGGGCTCTGAAGGATGATGATGCCAACGGGAGCATGGTCAAGACCATGGCTGCCGGTCTGGGGCGTTAGCTTCAACGATTCGCAACCGTAGTGGAGTTCCGGCTGTGGGCTGACTTTCATTGCCAGCCCACACCCTTTGCACTTTTGTGCGGCTTATTCGGGGCTCGGGCGGCTCTCAGCGCAGCCCGGTGTGCAGGTAGGCCAGGAGTGCGGCCATTTGCTCGTCCGTGAATCGGCCTGCGAAGGCGGGCATCGTTCCCTTTCCCGCGAGCACAATCTGCTGCACTACCGCATCCGTGGCTGGAGCGCCGTTCAGGAGGGTCTGGCGGTCAAAGATGCTGTGCAGATCAGGCGGAATCTTCCTGAGTGCCTGGTCGTTGTCCTCGTGGCAATGGGCGCAGCGGATCTGGTAAAGGTGCTTCCCTTCCGCCTGCTGCGGCGTGAGCGAGGGTTTTGCGCGGCAGCCGCCAACGGCAAGGCTAGTCGTCAAAGCGATACAAACTAATGCCCCGGCTACTTTCCGGCTTGCCATCCAGGCCATGATCTCCTTACGTCTTCTGAGCAAATTGCCCACTCACGTAGTCCCAGTTGAGCACTTGGTAGAAGGCCTTCACGTATTCGACGCGCCGGTTCTGATACTTCAAATAGTAGGCGTGCTCCCAAACATCCACAGTCAGTACAGGCTTGTGGCCCAGGGTCAGCGGGCTGTCCTGATTGGGAGTGGTTTCTATGGCCACGGCTCCATCAGGTAGCTTGACCAGCCAGGCCCAGCCACTGCCGAAGACGCTCAGAGCCGCGGCGGTCAGCTTGTCCTCGAAAGCCGAGAGCGAACCAAACTTCAGATCGACGGCCTTGGCCAACTCGCCAGTGGGCGCGGTCGCCGATCCTGGCTTGCCCAGCGTCGGCCACCAGAAGGAGTGGTTGGCATGGCCTCCGCCGTTGTTGCGTACGGCGGTGCGGGCGGATTCAAGTAAAGCGCTCAGGCTGGCGACCAGTTCGTCCACAGTTTTGCCCGCCAGCTCTGGATGCGCGGCCACGGCGGCGTTCAGGTTGTTCACGTAGGCCTGGTGGTGCTTGTCGTGGTGCAGGTGCGTGGTTTCGGCGTCGAAGTGAGGCTCCAACGCGTCGTAGGCGTAAGGCAGCGGCGGCAACGTGAACGGGCCGGTTGGCGGCGGAGTCGAGGCGGTGGGCTGGCCGGCGGGGAGGGCCTGACCACTAAGGGATTCTGTCAGGAGCAGCGCGCTCGCCGCGCCGCCGAGATGTTTCAAAGCAGTTCTGCGGTCCATCATTTCGGAATAACCTCCAGATAATTCGATGCAAAGAGGTTGAGAAAGACTGCGGGAAAAATCTATAGATTCTGAACACAGTCGATTCGGATTGACGCCTCCGTTATGCTGGAACCATGGATTTACCAACCGAAAAGCTAACCCCCATGGCGCACAAGGCGCAGAACTGCTGCTTTGGCTGCGGGCCGGCTAATGCAGGTGGCTTGCATTTGGAGTTTCTGCTTGCCGAGGACGGACGAGTGGTGTGCCTGCCCACGATTCCGGACAGCTTCGAGGGCCCTGCCGGTTATCTGCATGGCGGCATCATCGCCACGCTGTTGGACGAGGCGATGAGCAAGTCGGTACGAGCCCAGGGTTTGACCGCCATGACCCGACAGATGGAGATCAATTACCTTCGCCCCGTGCCGTCTGGAGCGCCCATTCGCGTGGAGGGCCGCCTCGTCCGTAGCGAAGGCCGCAAACATTGGAGCGAGGCGCGGATTGTCGACACAAGAGGCCACACGCTGGCCGATGCGAAGGGACTGTTCATTGAGGTGCGCAGTGGCGAGAGATTTTGAACTCCCCGCGCGCACCATACCGCCCCGCCAGCCACTGGATGAACGCGTTATTGAAGTTTCGGGCGGCCCGAAGGCCGCCCGCGAAGAACTTAGTGGATCATGTTAATGGTTTCCTGCGTGATGGTGTCAAAGGTGGTTACCGCCTTGGAGTTGGCCTCGAAGGCGCGCTGCGCTACGATCAGGTCGGAGAACTCAGCGGAGATGTTGACATTCGAGGCCTCCAGAGAGCTTCCTTCGAGCGTGCCAAGTCCACCCGTGCCCGCCACGCCTACCGAAGCTTGGCCTGAGGCTGTGGTGGCCTGGTACTCGGTCGAACCTACGTCGGCTAGTCCCTGCTCGTTGCTTACCGTGGCAAGCGCTAGTTGCCCTACGTCCTGAGTTTTGCCATTCGAGTATGTAACAGCCACTGTGCCGTCGGAGCCGATGGCAAAGCTCGAATAATTACCGCTTGCGTAGCCGTTCTGGGCAGGAGACGAAGTTGAGTTGGCGGCAGCGGTCTGGCTGATGTTGGGGGTGCCGGAGCTTCCCACTACATCCCAGGTCATGTTCATCGTCGATGCTCCGTCGGATAATCCGGCAAAGGTAATTCCGCTCACATCTCCGGCCGGATTGACCAGGGTGCCGCTGGAATTGAAGGTCAGCGTTCCTGTGGTATTGGCGCTGACCGGATCTTGAATCACGCTTCCGCTGGTGGAGATATTGGCGCCGGAAATGGTCAAAACGCCCGCCGCTGTCGATGAAACCGTTACACCGCCCGCGCCAACCGTGATGCCGGCAGCTGTCAACGCGGTTTTCATATCTGTCACATAGTCGGCCACCGTCTCCGGAGAGCCGGTGAATGTCGGTAATGAGGTGGTTGCAGTACCGCCCGCTGTGGCCGGCGCGGTAATCGTCAGGCCTGATCCTGTATTGACGGTCGCCAGCGTACCGCCGCTTGCCCCAAAGTCATAGTTGATCGTTGTGGTCCCGCCTGATGTGGTTGAGCTGGGTGTCAGCTTGTCAGGCATGGAGACGCTGTAAGACCATTCGTTGGTTCCCGTCTTGGTGTAGTTCACCGTGGCAACGTAGCTGTTGCCCAGCGAGTCATAGACAGTTACCGGACTGGAAGCTGTGGTGCCGGCAGAGTCCAGATTCTGCGTCACGCTGAATGTTGTCGTCGCCGAAGGCGCCATTACCCCGCCGGTCGGAATCACGATATCGCTCAATGCGCTGCTGGTATTGATCACCCCATTGGTCGCGGAATATCCCATGACCGGCTGGCCGGAAGTGGATTCCAGCGTTCCACTGGAACTCAGCTGAAAATCGCCATTGCGGGTGTAGAGTTGGCTCCCGTCTCCGCTGTCCAGGACAAAGAATCCTGTGCCGTCAATCGCGGCATTCGTCGAGATGCCGTTGGAGGAGATCGTGCCGCCGGTAAAGTCGGTGGTGTTCGAGGCAACCTGCACGCCTGTTCCCTGCTGAATCTCGTCTCCAGATCCGGTCGTGCCCACCTGCTGGTAAAACAGGTCACTGAAGTTTGTCGTCTGCGCCTTGAATGCTGTGGTGTTCATGTTGGAAAGATTATTGGCAATGGTGTTCAACGCCGTCGAATCGGCGTTCAGTCCGCTGAGTGGGATGTCAAAGTTGGGCATGGTAAATCTCCTCTCGATTGCATCTGCGGTTGGCGCGGACCTTGGGGGCCAGCGGGTAAACAGGCTTTGCGGGCTGCTCGAAAGTCCGCAGAATCGCTATTGCACGCGTGACCGGCCGCTCAGGGATTGAGCCACGCTCTGGGCCGCCAGATTGGCCGCAGGAATGCTGAGATTGCCGGGAGCCAATTGTGTCGCAGCGGTATTCAGAGCGCCCGGAAGGGTCGTTGCTGCGCCCGACGAAGACGATTGAGCTTGTGCCTGCGTGCTATTGGTCTTAGCGGAGGCAGTGCTGCTGGTTGCATCGGTAGTGGAGGTGGAGCTGCTGGAATCCGTCGTCAGCGTCTGGTTGATCGAGATCAGTTGCTCCAGGCTGTTCACGTTCACCAACTGGTTGATGTACTCGTTGGGGTCTGTGTCAGCTGTTGGATCCTGGTTCTGCATCTCCGTCACCAACAGGGTGAGAAAGTCGTTGGCTGAGATGGTGGACGAGTCGCTGCTTGTGCTGCTGGTTGTTGCATCCACCTTGGCTGTAGTGTTGCTTGAGGCTGCCGCTGCAGGCGCTGCGACGTTGGCTGAGAGAGCCTGCGCCGCCGTCATGTGGTGATTCAAGATTGCCGCTGCCATTTTGTCTCCTTGCTCATTTCTGTTTCTGCTCGCACTCTTCCGAGCTCTGTTTGCCGTGTCGCTGGCCGCATGTTTGTTCGCGGTCCAAATCTGCCCTTTGCCTGTCAGGCCATCACCGAAATTTGATGGCCCTCCAGCCCTGCTGCCTGTCCGCCTCCGTCCCGCCCCGCAAACCAATCCGGCGACTCCGGTGCCGCTGACGAAGCGAATTGTTCTCGGGAGTCGGTGCCTTGCGTTGCCCCTTGCGAGGCTTCGTGCCCCGGCCCTTGCTGCGTCCCGCCTCCCGTGCCCGCACCGCCGCCTAACCCCGAAGACCCGCTCTCGGGTGAAGTCAGCGTTAGCGTTTGAACCGCAGTGTGGTGTTCGGCAAGATAGGCGTTCAGGCCTGCCATGTGACTGCCCAGCGTCTGGGCCGCGTCGGCGGAACCGGGTACCAGCTCGGCGTGAATGCCACCCCCACTCGTATCCGCCCGGACCCCTACCCAACCCAGGGACGGGTCTTGAAAACCTGCTTCGGCGCGCTGCGCCCCGGCCTGAATCCAGGTTGGCTTTCCGGTTCCTCCGCCTGCGTCAATGGTTGCGAAAGCTTCGCGGGAATCGGGACCAGTTGTCGCGGAAGAAGCACGAGCCGTCAGATCGCCAATTGCGCTTGCAGCTCCACCTGCGCCAGCACCGGCACGCGCTGTCGCGGAGGCATCCGCTGCAGCGCCGGAAGACTCCCCTTGCACCATGGGGTTTCCATGCTGGGCCGAGGCAAAATTGCCGGTTCCACGCCTGGACTGCTGAAGATCGGAGGCGGAGAACTTCTTCTCGCTGGCCGTGCCGGGCTTGCTTTCAGTTCGGGATGCGGCCGCATTGGCCGGTGTTGGCGAAGCGTTCAAGCCGTTGCTGTCCATCGCAACCGGAAGTACGTTGACTTCTCGGTTTCCTGGCTGCGCCGGAATCTCGCTTTGGCCCGGTGCCGGAATCTGAGTCGGAGTCAGGCTTTGGCTCGTCGCAGGCGTCTCCAGTGAGCTTCCACCATCGGTGCGCTTCGCGATGAGGAGTGTTACGCTTTCACTCGCAGCCGAAGCGTCAGTTTCGTCGAAGACATTGCCGGATGAGCCGCTCGAGTTCCGAACAGGCAAAGCTGCGCCCTGCTTCCCAGACTCCTCAAATCCTTCCGCAGACTTCCGCACAGTTGCGTTCGCGGTTCCGCCAGCCTCCTTAACAGTATCCAGATTGGACGAATACAAACCTGAAGATATTGAAGCAAACTTGCTTGGAGAGTCGATCGCCGGATCAACCGATGTCTCCGCATGAGTGGATTGGGCAATCGGGCTGGCTACAGCAGCTACTGGCACAGGTTGCGAGAGACTCGCAGTTGCCACGGGGATCACTTCTGGCAACGATGCTGCCGCGATAACCCCCGCTACGGCAGCTTTTGCAGAATGGATCAGCCGCGAACTGCTGGTCGATTCGGATTCCCGATTAGCCGGCGTTTTTTTCTCATTCGCACTGCCTGCGGATGTAGTTTTAACCTCTGTAGTCGATAGGGCCGCGGAGGCTTCTGTTCGGGCATCGGCCTCGGAGACCTTCAATCCCGCGCTCGCAAGCCCAGTTCCCTTCTCCGCTTCCTGCCTCACGCGCAAGCCCGCACCGGCCTCTGGAGTAGAAGTTGAAACGGGGAATTTTTCGGCGGCATCGGACAGCGTCTGCTCGGCGGAAGCCGCCCCTTGATTCGTTTCGGCCTCTGTCTCGCTGAGGCCCTCCATGCCGGAACCGAGCGAGGCCAGCAGCGATTGCAATCCAGAGCGAAAGCTCTCCGCTCCAGCGGCATTCGGCTGCGAGAGAGCCTGATTCGCCGCAGCTTGTCCAGCGCCCCGCGCCGCTCCTTGTGTTTTGTCCAGGCCTGGTGTGAGAGTTTTCCCTGTCCCAATCTCGATGGCGGCTGCAACGGTCATGCGGAGAGATAGAGCAGAAGGCGTGCCAAAAGCATCGGTCGCGGGTTAGAGCATTGTCAGAAATGGGACCGGCAATCCCTTTTCCGGAAGCCGAGGGCCACTCTGCATGGATTTTTCCTCAAGATTCCCCTGCCGCGCACGCATCTCAGCCGATGGTCTCTTCGGAGGTGGCCTTCGCCTGGCAGACGAGCTCGGTAAGGCGCGACGGATTTCGCTCGCTATCGTCCTTTTCAACGCCCCCATCGCCGCACAGGCGGGAGCCGTACCAGTCGTCGAGAGCCTGCTGGCTGCGCCGCCCACTCTCAACGACCTCTCTCGCCTCGTTCTCCTGAATCAAGGTCTCGGCCTGGCGGCGTTCCACCCTCCTCAAGAGAAAATCCTGGCGCAGTCCCGCGACTTCTTCTCCCATGGCGTTGATTCTGGGCACAAGGGCGGCGCCATGGCGGCAGGCCGCGAGCGTCTCTTCGAGGCCGGCAAGGCGATCCTCGAACTCGCCTGTTTGTGCGCTGGTCTGGATCAGGCTCCGGCCCTGGCGATCACGCTCGACTGTAGCCGTCATGGCGTTCTCCAGGCGATGCAATTCGCTTAGCGCGGACTCGAGAACCAGCCGGCTCTGCTCCTCTTGAAGATCCCGGATACGCAACAAGCGGCGCAACGCGTGCGAAACAGCCATAACTCACACCTCCCCGGCTAGCTGGGCCAGCCGGCTTACACACTCGGCAAAACGGACCTGCTCGCGCGAATCCTGAGTCATGAAAGCCCGTATCGCTCCACGAGCGCGCAGCGCGCGGTCCAGATCAGGATCAGCACCCGGTTTGTAGGCGCCGATGCGCACCAGGTCCTCGCTGCGTGCATAGACTGCCATCAGCCTGCGCACCAGTGCGGCATGTTCACGATGTGCGGGCTGGCTGACAGCCGGCATCAGACGGCTGATCGAGTCCAGCAATTCGATAGGCGGATACCAGCCTTCCGCGGCCAGCGTCCGCGAGAGCACCACATGGCCGTCGAGCAGCGACCGAACAGCATCCACCAGCGGGTCCTGCTGGTCATCGCCTTCCATCAACACGGTATAAAAAGCGGTAATCGAGCCCACGCGGAATTGCCCTGCACGTTCGACCAGCCGGGCCAGGCGGCTGAAGACCGAGGGCGTGTATCCCTTGGCCGTGGGGGGTTCACCCGCAGCCAGGCCAATCTCCCGGGCGGCCATTGCAAAGCGTGTCAGCGAATCGAGCACCAACAGAACGTGCTTGCCTTGAGCGGCAAAGAACTCGGCAATCGTCGTGGCCGACAAGGCCGCTCTCATGCGCATCAGCGGAGATTGATCAGAGGTAGAAACCACCACCACCGAGCGCGCCCTTCCCTCCCCACCAAGCGAATCCTCAAGAAATTCGCCCACTTCGCGGCCCCGTTCGCCGACCAGGCCCACCACTGTCACATCCGCCTCGGTGTTACGGGTCATCATGCCGATGAGAGTGCTTTTGCCCACACCCGAGCCGCCGAAGATGCCTACCCGCTGCCCGCGGCCCACTGTCAGAAGGGCGTCGAGAACGCGAATGCCGGTGCCCAGCGGGGTGCGAATCGGCGTGCGGTCCAGCGGCGGCCTCACCACCCCCTCCAACGGTAGCGATCGGGAGACGGCTGGCGGGCGGCCTTCATCAATAGGCTCACCCAGCGCGTTCAGTACCCTGCCCATCAGCGCCGGCCCCACCTCAATCTCCGGATGCACATTCAGGGCCTCCACGCGATTTCCGTAGCGGATGCCCTCCGTGCTCTCAACCGGCATCGACAGTACGTTAGCGCCGCGAAAACCAATTACCTCGGCCAGATGCGCGTGGCCAAACTGGTCCTGAATCTCGCAGCATTCTCCAACCGAGGCCAGCGGTCCCGCCGACTCGATGGTCTGGCCCACCGATTCGAGCACCTGTCCGCGCCAGCGCCAGGGTTGACCGCGCTCAAGCCGGCCAAAGTAACGCTCCAGATTCTGGGTCATACGCCACCCTCCTCGCCCGTCGTACCGGCGGCTGCGGCCAGCTCGGCAGTGTCCGACCTGGGTTTGCTGGAACTGACGCTGCCCGCGCGGTCAAAAAAGCCCCGCTCAATCTCTCCCAACTGCGCGCGAATTCCCAGATCCACTGAGCCCAATTCAGTCTCAATCACGCAGTCGCCGAGTCGCATTCCATCGCCTGCGCTTACAGCTGGTCTTACGGCAAGATTGGGTACCAGCGCGATGGCTTCGCGCCACAAGTCTAGCTCCGCTTCAGGCACGCGCAGCCGCGCCTTGGTTGATCCGGCGAGCTGCCCCAGCGCCACCCGGACCGCTCCGGTCAGCAGCAGCGGGTCCATCTGCGCCTCGCGCCGCAGAATGCGCGCCGCGACAGCCAGCGCCAGCTTTACTACCTCGTGCTCGACCGCGCCCATATAGCGGTCTCGCTCCTGTGTGAAGCTCTCGATGAGCTCGATGGCTTGTTGGGCTCGCTGCTGTTGGACAGCTGCCTGCGGGCCGCTCTGGGCTTCACGCTCAGTTCGGCGGCCTTGTTCGCATCCCGCCTCAAAAGCGCGACGCTTCTCTTCCCCCAGACGCGCTTCGAACTCGGCGCGGAGCTCTCTCTCTATGGTCTCCTCTCCAGCATCCCTGTCTGTTGTAGCACCGCTCTTGCTTTCACCCTCTTCGGCAGCTTCGGCGTCGGCCCATCCGGTCCATTCCGGCAACGAGGGCGCATCGGGACAGGCGAGGTAATTGAAAACCTCTATGCGCGCCGCAGCGCCCTTGCTCGTTACCGATTCTGCTTGCCGCACGAATTCCTCCAAAAGCAGTGGACAGTGGTTAGTGGTTAGTAAACAGCGGTTAGTGAACTGTAGATGGTGAACAGCAAGGACCTAAACCATCAACACCGGTGTTCGATTGCTGTTCTATGCTCGCTCCATACTGCCCACTAGCCACTAGCCACTAACCACTGTTCACTGTTACGCCAGCATCTCGTCGCCGGTCTCCAACTTGAGAATGACCTTGCCCTCGGCTTCGAGACGCCGCGCCAGATTGAGAATCTCCTGTTGAGCCTGCGCCACCTCACGGGAGCGCACCGGGCCGAGAACCTCCATGTCTTCCTTCATCATCTCCACAGCGCGAGAGCTCATGGATTTGAAGATCTGGGCGCGCAGATCTTCTTTGGCGCCGCGCAGGGCGAGCGCCAGTTGCCGCTTGTCCACGCCGGAGACAATCTCGCGGATGGTGGCCGGCGGCACAGTCACCAGGTCCTCAAAGGTGAACATCAGGTTGCGAATGGACAGCGCCAACTCTGGCTGATCGTCCTCAATGGTCTCCAGTATCTTCTTAGACTCCTCTGCATTGAGCCGGTTCAGCAGGTCGGCCACCGCCTTGAAGCCGGAGTAGCTCTTGCGCGCCGTGTCACCCACGTTTTCCAGGCGGCGGTGCAGAATGTGCGCCACCTTCTGCGCCATTTCAGGCGAAAACTGGCGCATCTCCGCCAGCCGCTGGATGGAGAGGACCTTATGCTCTTCGCTCAGACTGTCCAGCACCATCGAGGCACGGCGCGGATCGAGGTGGGCCAGCACCAAAGCGATGGTCTGCGGATGTTCGCTGTCGAGCAGCTTGCCCAATTGCTGGGGATCGGTTCGCTGCAGCTTGGCCAGATTGCCCTGGGCCTCCTCCTGCGAACGGCGCACCAGCATCAGCAGATCGTCAGCGCGCTCCTTGCCAAAGGTCTCCTTCAATAAACGGCTGGCGTAGTCGAGTCCGCCATGGGTCATGAAATTCTGGGTTTCCAGCAGCTCCCAGAACTCCTCCAGTATCGCGGCGGAAGCCTCCGGCGAGACGCTGCGCAGTTCAGCCAGTTCCTCGGTGAGGCGCTGCACGTCTGCCTCTGGCAGCGCGCGCAGAATCTCCTTGGCCGACTCCTCGCCCACGGCCACCAACAGAACCGCCGCCTTGCGCACGCCACTCATGTTCGCCGGCCGTTGACGCCGTACTGCTCCGCTTTGGCTTTCCTGCTCGGACAATATCCCGCTTCCTTCCCGTTTACGATCTGCTCAGCCCTGTTCAAGCCCTGCTCTGCTCTCGTTGGCGCTCTCTTAGTCGGAGTGAATCCAGCTCTGCAGCAGCCGGGAACTTTGCGTAGGCTCGCGTTTTAGATGGCTGCTCACCTGCTCGTAGATCTCTTGAGCCCTGAGCCGCTCGGGGTCTACCTCGACCGGCTCTGGTGGACGCAATACGCGCGATTCCGCAACTTCGGCCTGGCCCGGCAGCTCCCTGATCCCTCCTTTCACCGCCGGACCTGCAGTTGACCGGGCACGGCGCAGGGCAGGTCGCACTCCAAAGGCCACCACCACTAGGATGCCTGCCAGGATGGCTGCGTATTTGATCAAAACCGGCGAGCCCTCCGCCGTGGCCAACAGTTGCCTGGGCAACGAGACGGGCTTTTGCAGGCGGTTTTCCTCGAAGGCCAGATCCTCAACCTGGAGCACGTCGCCGCGGGCTACGTCGAATCCAACCGAGGCTTGAGCCAGTGCTGTCAAGTTGCGCAATTCTTCCGCCGAGCGAGGCTGCCATTGCGCCGCTTTGCCCTGGGAGGCCGGTTCAAGCAGCCGGTCGTTCACCACGATGGCCGCGGTCAGCCGCCGCACTCTACCCGGGCCTTCAACGATATGCCGGACCGTCTTCGAGGCTCCGTAGGTTCCGGACTCGCTCTTGGCGCTCTGCGTCCCGCTGATCTGCTGCGGATAAACCGGCAGGGCCTGCGAGTTGGGCGCGTTCGAGGCGGTGCCGGGAACGCCAACGGCCACCGGCTGCGCACCGGAAGATTGCTCGGTGCGTTGCATGGATAGAGTCACCGTCTGATCCGGGTCGTAGTTTTCCTGCGTCTCTTCGGTCGCCGCCGGATCGTAGTCCAGAGTCACCGAAGCGCGTACGTTGCCCGAACCGGTGACCGGCTCCAGAGTGGCAATCAATTTTTCTTCCAACGCCTGCTCGGCGCTCAATTGCATCGCTTCGGCCGTCTTGGGTCCCAAGGGCAGGTTACCGGCCGCATCAACCAGCACCACGCGATCCGGTGTCAGCCCGTCCACGGCCGAGGCCACCAGGTTACGAATCGCCTCCGGTTCGCCGTCCGCCAGAGAACGATGGCGCAGCTTGAGCACTACCGACGCCTTGGCCGGCCGCTCCGCTTCGCGAAAAAGAGACTCATGGGGCATCACCAGATGGACGCGCGCCGATTCCACGTCGGAGAGCGAGCCAACGGTGTGTTCCAGTTCTCCCTCCAGCGCGCGCTGATAGTTGACCTGTTCGTCGAACTCCGATCCCACCCAGTTGGGCTTGTCGAAGATCTCAAAGCCGAGCCGCCCGCTCTTCATGCCTTTCGCGGCGGTCAGCAGCCGCGCTTTATCCAGTTGCGCGGCGGGCACCATGATGCCGCCGCCGTTGGCGGAGGGCTCAAAAGGTATCTGCGCCTGCGCGAGAATCTGACTGGCCTGACGCCCATCCTCCGGGTCCATATCCGCGTAAAGCACGCGCCAGTCGGTTCGCAGACCATACCAGAACAAGCCTCCAACGAGCGCCACAAGCAACACAGCCGCCACCAGCATCCAGCCGCGCTGCGCAGGCCGCATCCCGGCCCAGCCGATCTTTGCCCGGCCCCAGAGACCGGCCAGCCGGTCGGTCAACTGCGGTTGCCCAACCATCAAGGGCGCGCTTTTCTCTAACTGTGTTCCGGTGGCCATGGTCTCCGTATCCTGCCGTCTTCAGTGAACAGTGGTCAGTTGACAGTGGTCAGTCACTTGCCACATTAGAAATTCCTAGTCGCGAACACTCACGTTTCGCTAGAACTGCATCCCGATAACCTGCTGATATGCCTGAACAGCCTTGTTCCGCACCGCCAGCGCCAACTCAAAGGCCATGTTTGCCTTCTGCGTGGCAATCATGGCCTGATGCACGTCCACGCCGGAGCCGGTCATCAGTCCGGAGACTGCGGAGTGTGCCTGCTCTTCAAGTTGATTCACCTGGCCAACAGCATCGGTCAGCAGATCGGAAAACGGACTTGCCGCCGTGCCTGTGCCGCTGGCCGAAGTTGCAGCCGTTTGCGCGCCGGCGCCGGCCAGGCCCCCTAGCGCTTGCGTCGCTGCTGTCATAGAGTTGATTGCGGATATCATCGTTCCTCCTTGTTGCTTCCGTTGCTTAGTGATGCCTCGGCAAAATGTCGCGGATTACGACTTGGCGATCTCTAATGCCGACGAGATCATGCCTTTCTCAGCCTGTACCGCGGAACTATTCAGGCCATAAGCACGTGTTGCCCCCATCAGGTCCACCATCTCTGTGAGAGGGTTAATGTCCGGAAATGAGACATACCCGTCCGGTCCGGCATCCGGATGTCCGGGGTCATAACGCTTGAGCGGAGCGGATGTGTCCTCGACCACCGCCGCAATATGCACGCCCGGCGCTGTCGAATCCGAACCAATCAGGGAGCCATTCAGCGCACTGTTCAGGCTCAATGGCGAAGATGCCGAGCCAAGGCTGCCCAAAGCCGAGTTCCCCGAAGCGTCATTCAATGTGTCGGCGAACTCCGAGTTGCCGGAATTTGCGGCAAAGACAACATGCTGCCGGCGGTAAGGACCGCCCGTAGAGGTGCGCGTCGTCTCGGCGTTGGCCATGTTGGCCGCCACCACCTCGGCGCGCATTCGCTCAGCCTGCATGGCGCTGCCTGAGGTGTCCATCATTGCAAACAGGTTCATCTGCCCTCCTTCTTTCAGCCCAATCCTGCGCTTTGCTGTTCAGGCTATTTGCTGTCGGCATGGATAGCGTCCAGGACGTGCTGGTACTCCTGGTGAAGCAGCGCCACACCGGTTTTGAATCTCAGTTGCGCCTCCGCCAGATTCAAGCCTTCGCGGTCCATGGAGACGTTGTTTCCGTCGGGCCGGGTAATCAGCCCATCCACGGCCTTGACGTGCACCGGCCGCGCCGCGCGCCCTTTGTCCACGTCCGTCATCGCCTCCCGCATCTCTGCCTCGAAGTCCATGCCGGCGGCCCGGTACCCGGGGGTGTCGATATTGGCCATGTTGGCCGCAGTCAGCTTGGCCTCGCTGGTGGCCAGATCAAGATAACGGGCAATCTGGTCGCTGAGTTGGGTTTCAACCTGCATTTGCATCGAATTTCCCCTTCTGCCGATTTGCTATTCAGCCCCATTGATCCGGCGCCAAACCTCATCCTTGCCGCAACCGGCGCCGTCAGTTGATCGCCAACCCGAAGTCGATCTCCCGCGCGGTCACGACGGCCTCTTCGCCGGCCAGAATAGCGGCTCGTTCCATGACGTGTTCGAGTTCCCGGACATTGCCCGGCCAATCGTGCGCCGCGAGCTTGGCAAGAGCTTCCTCATTGAGCCGCTTGACCGGGGCCTCGCGGCCCATCCGTGCGAGAAAATGATTGACCAGCAGCGGCAGGTCTTCGGTGTGCTCGGCCAATGAGGGAGTGCGAACCAGAAAGACCGCCAGCCGATAGTAAAGGTCGGCGCGGAAGCCGCCGTTGTGGGCCTGTTGAGCCAGCGCCTGATGGGTGGCCGCGATAATA
>Ga0302190_10000917_pt1 | contig 19618 bp, 15 predicted proteins | sample II_Bog_E2_3_FD_198784 | JGI IMG/M metagenome (GOLD analysis project Ga0302190, IMG submission 198784) | Peat permafrost microbial communities from Stordalen Mire near Abisko, Sweden - II_Bog_E2_3 | ecosystem: Environmental > Terrestrial > Soil > Wetlands > Peat | place: Sweden: Abisko... | reverse complement strand
GCTCGCCCGCCTCGACACCGCCATCGCCAAAGCCACCATCGACGATGTCTACGTCGACGAAGTGAACACTCCGAAAGGCTGACGTGCACACTTCTTACGGCCAGTCGTGTCCACTTCAATCGATCGTGGACACATGCGGTCCCATCCCTCACAAACCCCCACCCCTCGTCCAGACGGCCAGAACGTCACGCTTACAATAAATCGGCAAGTAAGGTGCGATTTTCTGTGGAAAAGGCAGGGGGGGTGGGGGGGTACGTTTTTTGGGGGGAGAACGGATCGGGCGGTTTGGGCGAAAGAGTGCCTGTTTTTGCTGCGATGGAGTGAGGGCCGATCTGGTTCCATTGTGCGCTGCGTGAGGGTTATTTTATGCAGACGGATTTGCTCGCTGGCGGCTGAGGTCTTGGCAGGGTTCGCGCTGAACGATGCCGAAGGGGGAAAGAGGGTCGCTGGGCGACTTAAGGGTAGTGATCCCTGGCGACTGAGGCGTTGTTGCCTTCCCAGGTCTCAAATCGAGGGCACCCAGTTTTTTGACGGGTCAGAAGTGGGCCACGCCACTGTCAATGAGTGCAACGGCCTGTTCGCCTAAACCCAGAATTCTGCGGAACCTGATAGACGGAGCTTGGGCTACCTCACATTACAAAGCTTTCCGAGACTCAGACCCAAGGTTCGGCATAGAACACGCGAAAGACCAGGTCAACCGCAAGCCGTGCATCATCTTCGAGTCTCTGGCGCTCAGACCATTGTTGATCGACCGTTATCGCGGGGCTATCAGGACTTGAATGGATTAGTGCGTTACGGCGCTTTCTCAGTTTATGCAGTTGAGGATCGGCACCGGCTTCATCGATAGCGCACTTGGCATTACCGGTGCAACATTCCGCGTCGTGCAGATGTGCGTCGATTGCTGCCGCAGCCAATACGATCACTGCGATCCACGCTCCCGCGCAAAATACACTCTGTAAATCAGCTACTAGAGCACAGGCCTGTTCGCTTACCAAGTATCCGCCGTCGTTAGGTGGTTCCGCTTTCTGTTCAAACCAGCGCCGGCGCACTTCCCATATTTCTATTGACGGGTGTTCTAGATGGATCATAGCGGCCTCTATCAACTCTTCCAGAGTATTCCGGGAATCTACACATCCTAAAACAAGCTCTCCTGCGTCATGTGCGGCGGATGGAATGTACCGATAATGACGAAAGGATTTTTTGCTTTACGAACATGCCATTCGTAGGTCGTACCTAGGAAGAGGTACAGGTCTTTGGTCTTGACAAAGTCGTCCATGTATTTCTGGCGAACTTTTTTGACAGCCTGATCCTTTCCGTAGTATTTTTCGCAGTTCCAATATAGCTGGCCTACTTCCCAATCCTCGATCATCAGCTTGCTCTCGACGCCCGCATCGTCCTTGAAACGGTACGAGAATTTGTATGGTAGCTTCGGCATGATCTTGAAATCTTCGAGGTTCTGATCCTCGAAAAGATGGCCTTGCTTCATTTTGTTGAGAATCCCGATGATCTTGTCGTGCGGCCATTCGGGCTCTGCGGCTTCTGCGACGAACTCCATGACCTCGGCGGGCCTAAACACGACAAGTGAGGTTGTGTTGTCATGCGCCAAGCCGATGATTTCTTTCAGGTTGGTGTAGATTTTCTTGTTGCCGAGAACCAGCCTGCGGCGATCCGCCCACTGACGCTCGGTGCCGACTTCGTTCAGGAGTTTGATATCGCTCGTACTGAGAACACGATAACTTTCAGGCCGCTGGTCCCCCTTGTTGCGGACAATGTCCACCTCGACCCATTGGTATTTCTTGTATTGTTGCTCCTCATCGAGCAGCCGGAAAGGAATTGGATAAAGACGAATCCATGTGCCATCTTCACGAAAACCAGCCGTGCAGGCCAACTCGTTGTATTTTTCCGAGATGGTCGGGTAGGTTTTGACGGCGATCAGTACTTTTGCTTTTGCCATTTTTTTAGCGAACTTCAAATGTGACGAATGTCGTATTTCCAGCCGGGGAGCGCATACATTGCTTTTGCAACGCACCCGCGATGGCACATGCAGACATGCGCCTCGAAACAGGTGATCGCAACACGCTTGTCTTTCAGGAAGATGTCGAACAGGTTTTGCAGTGCTTTTCCGTTCTGCTTCAATTCCTGTTTTTCGTAGAAATCGAACAGGCGGTCGTAATCGGCTTGGGTATTCAACTCCTGCCGTTTGTCCGACGCGATACCAAGCTCCGGGATATGCACATAGCCGATTCCGAGCTTCTTGACAGTATCGGAGAGCGTTTTTTTGGAGAAACCAAATTTGCGGCTTAAGGGATTACGGCGCACGTCTACGAGAGTCTTGACATTGTTTTTGATGAGGCGGTTCAAATAGCCTTCAAAAGAAGACCCCTCATAGCCGATGGTAAAAAAGCAGGCGGCAGCGGTGGCGGGGCGTGCGGCCGTGATCGCGTTGACTTCCTGATCGCTCATTATCTTCACTGCACGTTCGCTGTTGATGGCGTAATAAGGATAGCGGCGGTAAACGTCCTGCAACAGCTTCGTGCCCTTCAGGTGCGAATATTTGGTGTAGCAGCGGTTAAATGTCGCCCCGTCGAACAGCCCGTCTGTGGAAAACCCTTCCTGTAATTGCCAATCATCAGTATCGGCCAAAGCGCCAATCTCGACGAGGCGACGCTTGTCGGCATAGGACTGAAACGAAAAGCTGCCGAATCTGTAAGGGACGAATTCAAAGGACGATTCTTGCTGGAATTCCTGCGTAAATAGGAACAGATATTTTTGGAAATCCGTGCTAAGCAAATGCCCGCCGAAGGCGCTTAGCAGTCCTATTAGCGTTTTCTGGCGGTAATTCATGGTCAACCTTCATTTCGGAGTACGAGTTCAATAGTACAGTCTAACTGCTGAAGCGACCTAGAGGAAGGGATTGCGCGAAAACCGTACCCTGCTAGACATTCGATGTAGCCGCGCGGCCCCTCGCAGTTGGGAGCCGAGGAGACACGGTAGCTTCACCAGAAAAATACTACTCTCTGTAAACGCCGCAGTGTCCCGGAGCATTTTGGAATGACGCCAAATCTCCAATGCACTCAATGAAGTCAGATAGGTATCCGAAAGTCGGCTTCGCGCCTGGAATTTTGGAATCTGGTGGCTCCGGGTGGTTGACCGCCAACCCGGAAATTGATAAGTCCCGCATCGCTAGCGATTGCCGTCGATTTCCTTTAGCAGGCTTTCGGCTTTGGCGAGATCGTTCTTGCCGGGATGGAGCGCGACTACCTTGTTTGCCGACGCGCGCGCAGCAGCTTTGTCGCCGCAGGCCGCCTGCGCACGTGCCAGTGTCAGGACAAACTCGGGCTCCTGGCCGTGCACCAGATCGACGGCATGCGATGCAAACTTGAGCGCCTGCGTGGGTGAACGCAGTTGCGCCGGTTCGGCGACGAGCAGATGCAATGCGGCATTGTCCATGTCGTCCGGTTCGGCGTTCGCATCCTCGGCAAGATGGATCGACAATGCCAGACCTTCGCGCTCGACCTTCTCCGCCTCGGCTTTGGCTCCCAGACGCCACTCGGAGCTGGCCAGCGAGATGAGCGCCTCGGCATAGTGTTCCTGCCAGACGTGATTGGCCGGGTCTCGCCGAAGCGCGGCAGAAAGAATGGCGACCAGTTGCTGGTAGGCCTTGCGCGCGGCGGCCCAGTTGGCCATGCCGTCGTAGCTTTCGCCCTCGTCCTGGTAGATGCTGGCCAGGGTTTGCTGCACACGCATGTTCCCGGTGTCAGCGGCTGCGTATGGAGCAACAATGCCCTCTGCGCTCTTCAACTCCACGAGCGATGCGCTGAAGTTGTTTTCAAAGAAATAGCAGTCGCCAAGTTTCTGATGGACTACGGCCTTTTGCCGCTCAAGCGAGGCGGGGGGATGCGGAATGCGGTCGAATGCGGCCAGCACTTGGCGATAGAGCGGCCGAGCATCGGATGGGTGCTCCTCGACCAGCAGGTTGGCGGTCTTCATGGTGCACACACCCACTGCCCTGAGAGCGCGCACGTTGCCGGGGTCGCGCTGGAGCACCTGCTGGCTGAGGCCGACGCACTTGGCATAGCTGGCAATGGCCGACTTCTGATCGCCAAGGCTCGATGCGCCCTGCAAATCGTTCTCGTCTCCGATGAGACTGTAGATGGTGGCCAGGTCACTGAGCATCGCAACGGTAGCGGCCTGCTGCGCCACCAGCTTTTCACCCAGCACAGCCGCCGTTCGCGCGTGCTCGATGGCTTCGGCTGTCTGCCCTTCGCCAAACTCGATCTCGCTCACGCTCTGCTCGGCGCTCAGAGCAAAGTGCAGCGCGCGCGCATCGCCGGGACGCAACCGCAGCGCCTCAGTGGCGATGGCCGCACCGCGCTTTACCGAGCGGATAGCGCCTTGCGCATCACCCAGATTTGGCTGGTAGGGACTGCCCTGCACGTTGCCCAGCCGCGTGTAGGCGTCAGATAACTGGAGTTGAAAATCGAAGTCACCGCCGGCATCGCGGCTCATCCCGTCCAGGTAGTTGAGCGCTTCGACGGTTACCCGGCGCTGGGTCTCAATCGAACCCGGCACCTCAGACATACGATCGCAGAGGTCCGTGGTCAGGAAGCCGGTGAGTTGGCGCACTGCAAGCATCTGCTGCTGCGCTCGGGCTTCTTCACCGCGCGCCATGCGGGTTTGGCGCACCGCACTGGCCGCGCCTGCCGCCAGCGCGACAACCAAAGCCAGCACCAGCGCCAGACGCCCCGCGTTGCGCCGCACAAACTTGCGCACGCGCTCACCGAGCGGCGTCTTGCGCGCCTTCACGGGACGATGTTCAGCGTAGCGTTTGAGATCGGCGGCGAACTCGGTTGCAGAAGCATAGCGCTGCTCCGGATCGGCTGCCATGGCCCAGGCTACGATGGCGCAAAGATCGGCATCGAGCCCTTCAATCTGTAGTCTGGTCCTGACTCCAAGCGCGGGATTTTCAGCGATTCCGGGGCGCACGGCGGCTGTAGCATCGACATGTGTTTCCACGCGCACCGGGGCGCGGCCCGTCAGCAGACGATAGAGCATTGCGCCCAGTGAATACACGTCGGAAGCCGCAGCGCACGGTAGCCCTTGGATTCGCTCGGGGCTTGCATACTCTGGCGTGAAGGCCGCCAGCACCGACGCTTCTTCGCCCTCAGCGCCCTCGGCAGGAAGCAGCCTGGACGCGCCAAAGTCTAATAGCTTGACCGCACCCTCGGCCGTCACCATGACATTGGACGGCTTCAGATCTCCGTGCAGAATGCGATGGCTGTGCGCAAAAGCCACGGCCTCGCATAGTTGCAGAAACAGCGCAAGAATCGCCTCAACGCCGAGCGCGTTCTGCTGGCAGTAATGATCCAGCCGCTGGCCGCGAATGTACTCCATCACAAAGTACGGCTCGCCGGTCTCACTCACGCCGCCATCGAGCAAATGCGCAATGTGCGGATAACGCAGGGCTGCCAGCGCACGGCGTTCCTCGGCAAAGCGCTCGATCAGCGCTGGCGAGTAGAGCCGCGTACCGACCACCTTGATGGCCACCTGCGCGTCTTCACCCGCATTTTCGCCGGCAGTAGCGGCTACACGCTCTGCCGCGTACACAGCGCCCATGCCGCCACGGCCCAGCGCCGAGACAATCCGGTAGCCGTCCACCACGCGGCCCAGCCATGGATCTCCCTGTGCAGGCTTCTGCTTGCCGCCGGTCTGCTCCACCGCATTGGCAGAGTTAATCAGCGACAACACTTCGTCGGCCAGCGCATCGTCATCGCCGGTCCATGTGCGCACCAGCACCGCTAGTTCTTCTGCCGAGCACGCCAGCCCCAGAGCCCGGTGAAAGAGCTCTTCGATCCGCTGCCAGCGGGATTGCTCTCCGGCCGGGGTGCTCATTTACCGTCCCTGGCGCCCGTCAGCTCGCGATAGAGCCAGCTGCGCGCAAACTTCAGGTCGCGCTCAGCCGTGGCGGCGGAAATCTCCAGCGCTTCGGCTGCCTCTTCGGTGGTGAAGGCCAGAAAGTAGCGCATCTCCACAATGCGCGCCTTGCGCGGGTCCAGATCCTCCAGCCGCTCCAGAGCGGAGTTCAGATCCAACACCTCTTCGGCCTCTGAACCGATGAACGCCATGTCGTCTGACAGCTCCATCTTGATCCACTCGCTCCCGCCGCGCCGCTTGGCAAGCCGCGCCCGCGCGTAGTCGGTGAGGATGTTGCGCATCAGCATCGCCGCAAAGGTGAAGAAGTGCCGCCGGTCGTTCCAGTCCGCCTTCTTCTGGCGAACCAGCCGCATGTACACCTCGTTCAGCAGTGCTGTCGGCTGCAGGGTGTGGTCTTCCCGCTCCCGCCGCATCAGCCCCGCGGCAATGCGATGCAGCTGTTCGTAGACCAGCGGCACCATCGCCTCGAAGGCTGCGCTGTCGCCCGTGCGCCAACGATCCAGCAACTGCGTGATTTCACCCTTTTGATCCGGTTCCATGGCGGTCCTGAAGATTGGCCTCCAGTATGCCCGAAACCATGCCGCCCTGTCAGCGATTTCCTTGCTTCGGCCGCTCTGCCGGTGCGCGCATCCCTCCCTGCTTTGTACAGCGCAAGGTCTCCGCAGTTCCCCTCATTCAGTCCGATGCAAGGCCGCAAATCGTCCGCTTCAGCCGTTTGCCACCCTTGCCTTCGGCCTCTCTGCCAGCTCTGCGGCTCCGTCTTCCTGCTACAAGAGCCACCCGCTCCAGCTTGACTTTCCTCCCCCAAAACCCCTAAATTGGCATTACACCCGGTTCGCAAAGAGCAGACCGGCGAGGTAAAACACTTGAATCACTCGTTCCACACTTCCGCGATCTGTTGCTGCTGCTGTCAGAGCTGCGCTGTGCGGACGTGCATGAAGAGCTGATTCCGAATCCTCGAATCCGTTTTTTCCTGGCCCGCCCGCTCCTCAGCGTGGTGGGTTTTCTGCATCTGGCCGAATTTCGGTTTCTTCTGGTTTCAACGCACCGGTGGCGAAGTGGCTAACGCGCAGGTCTGCAAAACCTGTATTCGCGGGTTCGATCCCCGCCCGGTGCTCCAACTTTCTTTCCCCGCCGATCGGACAATAGGCTCGCTTCCCTGTTTGAAAATTGTCCGTTGCCGCCTGACTACAACGCCGTTGATCGAACCCTGAACATGGTGTGAACACAAGACATGAAGACTTCCATTCGCCGCATCTGGCTCTCGCTTTTCGCCATCGCCGCCGTAGCCGCTCCGCTGGGCGCGCAGGCCCGCCTGCTCAACGTCTCCTACGACCCTACGCGTGAGTTTTACGAAGAGTACAACCGGCTATTTGCGAAGCACTGGAAGGCAACCACCGGGCAGGATGTGGTCGTCAACCAGTCGCACGGCGGCAGCGGCAAACAGGCGCGCGCAGTCATTGACGGCCTTGAAGCCGACGTGGTCACGCTCGCGCTCGGCTACGACATTGAGGCCATCGAAAAAAGCGGCCAGATCGACGCCAACTGGCAGTCAAAGCTGCCTTATAACAGCACGCCGTACACGTCCACAATTGTCTTGCTGGTGCGCAAAGGCAACCCCCACGGCATCCACGACTGGGACGATCTGATCCGGCCCGGCGTGAAGGTGATTACGCCCAACCCCAAAACCTCTGGCGGCGCGCGCTGGAACTATCTGGCCGCGTGGGGGTACGCGCTACGCAAGTCTGGCAACAACGATGCCAGCGCACGCGAGTTCATGCGCAAGCTCTTTGCCAATGTGCCGGTGCTCGACACGGGCGCACGCGGCGCCACCACGACGTTCGTACAGCGCGGCGTGGGCGACGTGCTCATCGCCTGGGAAAACGAAGCCCTGCTGGCGCTGCGGGAACCAGGCGGTGACAAATTTGAAATCGTAGTCCCCTCGGCCACCATCCTGGCGGAGCCGCCGGTTGCAGTCGTTGACCGCGTGGCCCGGAAGCACGGCACCGAACAACTGGCCCACGCCTATCTCGAATATCTTTATTCGCCGGAAGCGCAGGAGCTGGCGGCAAAGTACTACTATCGTCCGCGCCTTGAAAGCGTGGCCGCAAAGTATGCTTCCGTGTTTCCGAAGGTGAACACCTTCACAGTCGTGCAGGGATGCGGCAGCTGGCAGGCCGCGCAGGCACGCCACTTTGCCGACGGCGGCACCTTTGACCAGATCTTCGAGAACCGCTAGGACGGATCGATGCCAGCACCAGCACGGCCCGCAAAATCCGCCTTCCGTCTACTACGGCGGTCCTCGCCATTGCCCGGCTTCGGCTTGAGTCTGGGCTTCACCCTCTTCTATCTCACCACCATTGTGCTGCTGCCGTTGCTGGCCATTGTGCTGCGTGGACTGCGCGGCGGTCCCGGAGTGTTTCTGCACGCCATCGCCACGCCGCGCGTACTGGCTGCTTGTCGCGTCACACTCGAATCCGCCTTGCTGGCCGCCCTGCTTTCGGCGGCCTTTGGCATGTTAGTGGCCTGGGTACTGGCGCGTTATCGTTTCCCCGGCCGCAGCATTATGGACGCGCTCATCGATCTTCCCTTCGCCCTGCCCACCGCGGTCGCCGGCATCTCGCTCACCACGCTTTATAGCTCCGACGGATGGCTGGGCCGCTTCCTTGAGCCGCACGGCATCCACATCGCCTTCACCCAATGGGGCATCGTCATTGCCATGTCGTTTGTGGGCTCGCCCTTTGTGGTGCGCACGGTGCAGCCTGTGCTGGAGGAGCTGGATCACTCCATGGAAGAGGCTGCCGCGAGCCTGGGAGCTAGCCGCTGGCAGATCTTCACCCGCGTTCTGTTTCCAGTCAGCCTGCCGGCGCTGCTCACCGGCACCGCGCTGGCCTTTGCACGCGCAGCGGGCGAGTATGGCTCGGTGATCTTCATCGCCGGCAACATGCCCATGAAGACGGAGATCGCCGCACTGCTCATCGTGACCAAGCTGGAGGAGTACGACTACACGGGCGCAGCCGCCATCGCCATTGCCATGCTGGTGCTTTCGCTGCTCGTCATGATAGCCATCAATCTGCTGCAATGGCGCATCCAGCGCAGGGAGGGCAAACGCACATGAGCTCCCACGGTTCGCACTCCGCTCTCGGCTCCCCTTCGCTGGCAAACAAACTTGTGCGCCTGACGCTGATTGCCGCAGCGCTGTTCATAGTCGCGCTGTTTCTGGTGTTGCCGCTGGTCAGCGTCTTTGTGCAGGCTTTCGCGCAGGGCTGGCGCATGTATGTGGACGCCGTGCGCCAGGATGACGTGATCTCCGCGCTCAAGCTCACGCTGCTGGTGACCGCCCTCGCCGTGCCGCTCAACGTGGTCTTCGGCATCGCCGCCAGCTGGGCCATCACGCGCTTCGACTTCGTTGGCAAGAACGCGCTCATCACCCTCATCGATATTCCGCTGGCTGTTTCGCCCGTGGTCGCCGGCATGATGTACATCGAGGTCTTCGGCCTGCATGGCTGGTTCGGCCCCTGGCTCGACGCACACAATGTGCATATCGTCTTTGCCGTGCCGGGCATTGTGCTGGCCACCATCTTCGTCACCTTCCCGTTTGTCGCGCGCGAGCTGATCCCCTTCATGCAGGCCCAGGGCAGCGACGAGGAAGAGGCCGCCGTGGTTCTGGGCGCGGGCGCTTTCAGCGTCTTCTGGCGCGTCACCCTGCCCAACATCAAGTGGGCTTTGCTCTACGGCGCTATACTCGCCGCTTCGCGCTCCATCGGCGAGTTCGGCGCGGTCTCCGTACTCTCCGGCCACATACGCGGACGCACCACCACACTGCCTCTGGCCGTTGAAATGTCGTACAACGAGTACAACTTTACGGCTGCATTTGCGGCCGCATCCCTGTTGAGTTTCGCGGCTGTGATTACGCTGGCCATCAAAAAGATTCTCGAGTCCACCTCCGGCATTCACTCCAGTGCCGGCCGCGAAAAGGACCGCGCATGAGCATACAGATCGAAGAGATTCGCAAGAACTACGGCGCATTCGAAGCGCTCAAAGGCGTATCGCTCACCATTGAAGGCGGCGAGCTGCTGGCGCTGCTGGGCCCCTCAGGTTCTGGCAAAACTACGCTGCTGCGCATCATCGCCGGCCTTGAAGCGCCGGATCAGGGCGACATCCGCCTGCACGGCGAGGAGTCAACCCACCTGGACCCCGCGCGCCGGGGCATCGGCTTCGTCTTTCAGCACTACGCGCTGTTCCGCCACATGACGATCTTTGACAATGTAGCCTTCGGACTCCGCGTGCAGCCGCGCGGCCTGCGCCTGTCGCGAGCCCAGATTCGCGACCGCGTCGCCGAGTTACTGAAGCTCGTACAGCTCGACTCCTACGCGCGCATGTATCCCGACCAACTCTCCGGCGGACAGCGGCAACGCGTTGCACTGGCTCGCGCTCTTGCCGTCCGCCCCAAGGTGCTGTTGCTCGACGAGCCCTTCAGCGCGCTGGACGCCAAGGTCCGCAAAGATCTGCGCACCTGGCTCCGCCACATCCACGACGAGCTGCGCGTAACCACCGTGCTGGTCACGCACGACCAGGAAGAAGCGCTCGAAGTGGCCGACCGTGTCGTCATCCTCAACCGCGGCGTGCTGGAACAAATTGGAACGCCGCAGGAGATCTACGACAACCCCGCTTCGCCCTTCGTCTACAACTTCCTTGGCAACGTGAATCTCTTTCACGGCCGCCTGCTTGCCGACCTGACGCCCGCCGCCAGCAATGCGTCAGACAAGCACACCGCTCCCTCCATCGGCTTTGTGCGGCCCCACGAGTTCGACATCTCCCGCACCGAGCCTGACAATGGGCAGACGCTGCCGGCCACTATCGACCGTCTGCTGGCTACCGGTCCGCAGATTCGCCTCGAACTCACCGTGCCGGGCTCGCCGAATCCAGTCTCAGTAGAGCTGTCGCGCGCGCGTTCCCGCGAGCTCGACCTGCACGAAGGCGACGAGGTCTTCCTGAGCCCGCAGGAGATTCGCATCTTCCACGACCGCCCGGCCGGCGATCCGCTGCTTGAGCAGGGCGCTGGCATCTAACCCAAGTTGATGAATATCAAGTTAGCTCAGGCCAGCTTTCAACGCGCCGATTCGACTTCTTGCTTTGAACAGGGCACGACTTTAGTCGGGCCGTCAGGCCATATTTTGACGGGCGGGCTTTAGCCCCTGAACAAACCCATGTTTCTGAAATAAAAGACCGCAGGGGCTAAAGCCCGTCCCTTATCCCGCTGCAATCGGCCCGACTAAAGTCGTGCCCTGTTACAAAACCTTGCCCGTTCGTCCCTTGGGCAGCGGGGCCGGAGCTAACTTGATATTCATCTCGCGCATTTTACAAAGACCTTTAGAGACAGAGCCATAGACTAGGTTAACGCTGGGCTCCCGCTCCGAAGATCAACTGCTCGAACTTACTGAATCGCAGTCTTCGACATTTTGAGCTGGGCTAGATCTGAGGGTAGGTCAATGTCGATCTCTCCGCCCTCGAAAGGTAGTGCGATGAACGCGCAGGGCGGTTGCATCAGCAGGGAGCGAGCGCCCTTGTCACCGCTGAGTGAGAGCAGCTCACTGAAGACCTCGCGGGGAAACACGGCGGGAGTGCCGAGAACGCCGGCGTAGGTTGAAGCCACGATGGTAGGTGTGGGTTGCGCATCGAACGCCTGGAGCAATGCGCGCAAATGCGTGGTGGTGAGCCGGGGCTGGTCACAGGCTAGCACCAACGCACCGCGTGACCCTGGCGCGCTTTCAGCAAGAGCCGTAAGTCCGGCGTGAATCGACGTTGACAGACCCTGCTCCCATGCGCGATTGAGGATGGGAGTAGCATGATTCGCGAGAACGATTTCGTGCATCAACTCGCTGTGAGCACCAAGCACTGCAAGCACAGGAGAAGCGCCGCTCTCGGCGGCAAGGCGTAGGGCGCGGCCGATCATGGTTTCGCCGTCTAGCATCAGTAGTTGCTTGGGTTGGCCCAGACGGCGACTGGCTCCGGCGGCAAGGACGATGGCGGCAACTGTCATGCGCACCAGTTTATCTGCAGACACCAAAGGACGGTGAGCAAAAACAAAAGGGGAATCGCAAGAGGCTGCAATTGCGTCTCTTGTAAGAGAGAATAACTGCATGACCGACCTCGAACGCATTTTGCCGCTGTGGAGTGAGCTGAAGGCTGCCGGGGTGGAGTATGTTCTTGCAACGATCATCGCCGTTGAAGGCTCGAGTTATCGCCGGCCCGGTGCATGTATGTTGCTTGCGCAGGATGGCCGCCGTGCTGGCACCGTAAGCGGTGGTTGCCTGGAGGCAGAGGTTGCTCGCCGTGCATGGTGGCTTACCGCCAGCGGGCCAGCGGTTCAGCGCTACTCCACGGCGGAAGACGATGGCGAGCGTCCTTTTGGTTCCGGCTGTGGCGGCGTGGTCTGGCTGCTTCTGGAGCGCGCTTCAACTGCGGACTTGCTGCTGGGCGCATTTCAGCAATCTTTTGAGCGGCGCGCTTCGCTGGCACTCGCCACCATTGTGGAAGGTGCGCAGGTGGGGCGGCGTGCATTCGCGCCAGCTATGCCAGAGCAAACTGACGGCGTCTCGAACAACGCGGAAGATGCGCTTCAGCAATGTGCGGAACGAGCGCTTGCAATCAACACTTCAAGCGACGAGACGATCTTGCTCGATGGAACTGAAGCGCGCGTCTGGACAGACTTTCGGCGTGCGCGGCCGGGGCTTTGGATTTATGGGGCGGGGGACGATGCAAAACCGCAGGTGAGCTTGGCGAAGGAGCTTGGCTGGTATGTGGGCCTGAGCGACAGCCGGGCTCAACTTGTAACTCGGGCGCGCTTTCCTCTGGCCGATGAGTTACACGTCTTGCAACTGAGTGACATGCCAGCGAGCCCGTCCACGGAATATTCGCCAGCTCTCAACAATCTTCGTTCCCAGGACGCGGTGGTCGTCATGAGCCACAGCTTCGAGCAGGACTCGCGTGTGCTTGCTTCGCTGCTTGCCGGGCCCATGCCGCTTGCGTACATCGGCGTGCTGGGTACGCAGCGACGCACGCGCGAGCTGCTTGCTGAAGCCGCCCGCTTGCTGAGCATTGCTGCCGATCCAATTACTGGACGCCTGCCCACAGCCGAGCGTTGGCTGGCAGAGCTTCACGCTCCCACGGGACTTGATCTTGGCGCGGACTCGCCGGAGACCATTGCTCTCTCCGTGGTTGCGGAGATTCAGAAGTGCTTCACCAAAGCCAGCGCGCTGCCGTTGCGCGAAGTGCGCGCGGCAGCGCTAGTGTCGTGACCGAGGAATTTTGTACTTTGAGGTCCGTACTTTCCCACCCATTCGCCAGGAAAAAGGCGAATGGATGGGGCACGGAATGTTTCAGATTCACGCGGTCAAAATACTAGAGTGGTTCCCGAAATCACGTAGACGCGAACGTTATTGGTATCCCACCCTTTCCGCAGAAAAAAGCGGAAAGGATGGGGCACGGGAGTCTACAGCAAAAGGAGAAATGCTCTAGCAATATCCGCTGCGCCGATTTCAAGCCCAGCTGAATCCGCTTCGCTTGAGCGGCAATGTGCGCACTCGCTTGCCAGTGGCGGCGAAGATGGCATTTCCTATCGCCGGTAGAATCGGAGGCAGAGTGGGCTCGCCCAGTCCCGTCGGCGCGTAGTCGGTCTTGCGCCAATATACTTCCATCTTCGGCGTCTGCCTCATGCGCATCAGTGGGTGGTTGTGGAAGTTGGATTGATGGATCACGCCATCGACGAGCGTGATCTCCTGCGCCATGTGGCCCATGCCTTCCAGGATGCCGCCCTGGCCCATATTCTCCGCCGCGCCGGGATTGATAATCTGGCTGCCCACATCTCCGGCAGCCCATACACGATGCACCGTAACCTGGTTTTGCGCATCAACGCTCACGTCCGCCACTTCTGCAAAGTAGCCCAGGTGGCAGAACCACGCGGCAATGCCCATTCCATGGCCCGGTTCCTTCTTCCTGTTCGCCCAGCCCGATTTTTCCGCGACCAGTTCCAGCACGCCTTTGAAGCGCTCCGGAATCAGAGCGGCTGCTCCCGTCGGTTCGTGATCGCCCACAGCATCGTGTTCGCCGGAAGACCAGGATGCCTGCGTGTTACCGAGCAGATCGAGTTGGAACTCAAGCGGATCGCGCCCGGCGGCAAAGGCCACTTCGTCAAGGAAGGACTGAGCCACCCAGCAGTAGGCGTTGTCGCCCGGCGCACGCTGCGCGCCCGTGCGCAACATGAGCGGCTGTGCAGAGGTGTACAAAGCGTATGCCGGAGGGAAACCTGCTGGATACGACGCTCCTCCGATACCACCGCCAGAGGTGGAGTGCTTTGCATCGCCAAAGGTGATCAGGTGCTGCCGCCAGACCGTGATCTTTCCCTGTGCGTCGAGGCCCGCTTTGAAGCCCATCGTTCCGCCCGGACGGAAGGGATCGTGGGCGATATCGTCTTCGCGCGACCAGAGGAGCTTGACGGGGGCGTCAATGTTCTTGGCGATCCACGCCGCCTCAACAAGGTAGTCGTTCTGGAGCCGACGGCCGAAGCTGCCACCGGAGCGCACCATGTGCGTGGTGATGTCTTCCGGCTTGATGCCGAGCGTCTTCGCTACAAGCTCGCGGCCGTCACCGGGCAGCGTGCTGGTCGACCACATCTCCAGCTTGCCGTCATTCCAGTGCGCAGTCGCGCCCTGCGGCTCCATGGTGACATGGGCAATGAATGGATACTCATAGGTGGCTTCGACGACTTTGGCCGACGACTTGAGCGCTGCGTCGATGTCACCATACTTGCGCACGGTAGTTCCGGGCGCAGTCTGCAAGAGTTCTGCGGCGTGCTTCCTGAACCCATCACTGCTTTGCACGGCCGCGGGACCGAGGTCCCAGTTAACCTTGAGTTGCTTGCGAGCCCGTTGCGCCTGCCACCAGGTGTCAGCCACAATTGCGATGCCCGGCTCCATGCCCGGCTCCCAGGGCGTAAAGGCGGCGGGCGTGATGCCGCCATCGATGATCAGAACGTGGCGCACGCCGGGCAGTTTCTTAATCGCTTCAATGTTCGCGCTCTTTACCTTGCCCGCAAACACGGGAGCCTTCTCAATGGTTGCGTACAACATGCCCGGCACCGTCACGTCGATGCCGAAGAGTGGCTTGCCGGTCACAATCGCGCGCGTATCAACACCGCGCTGGGTGTGGCCGATGATGCGGTAATCCTTGGGATCTTTCAGCTTGACGCCGCTGAGAGCCGGTGGGGGCAGAGCTGCGGCCTTGGTGGCGAGCTCGCCATACCCTGCCGAGCGGCCCGAGGCTGCGTGCAGCACGCGGCCATGCTCCGTGGTGCACTCACTTTCTGGAATGTTCCATGTTTGCGCGGCGGTGGTGATCATCAACTGGCGTCCGGCTGCGCCAACACGGCGCATCGGCTCCCAACCCTGGGGCGTGTTCGCTGAGCCGCCGGAAAACTGGTGGCCATAGACCTTCTCGTTGAGCTCCGCCTGCTCCACGCGAACGTCTTTCCAATCAACGTCCAGTTCCTCTGCAATCAGCATGGGCAGCATGTTGCGCATACCCTGGCCAGACTCTGAAGCGCGCGCCATGATGGTGACCACGCCATCCGGAGCGATGTGGATGAACGCCTGCGGCGTAAGGTCAGGTGGCTTCCCCGGAGCTTGAGCCGCTGTAAGTGGTGAGAGATAAAAATCGACGGCAAGTCCACCGCCCGCGAGGGCCGTCAACTGGAGAAAAGATCGCCGGTCTATGCGCATTGGATGGCCCTCCTTTACTTGGTTGGGGCGGGCGCGCCCGCTTCAGCAGCCTGATGAATGGCTTGACGTATCCGCGTGTAGGTTCCACAGCGGCAGAGGTTGCCGCTCATGGCGGTGTCAATTTCTTCGTCCGTTGGGTGAGGTGTGTGCTGAAGCAGCGCGGCGGCAGACATGATCTGACCAGCCTGGCAGTAGCCGCATTGAGGCACGTCCAGCTCGTCCCATACCAACTGCAGCGGATGCGTGCCATCGGGCGAAAGCCCTTCAATGGTGGTGACTGGGTCACTGCCGACCATGCTCACCGTCGTAACGCACGAGCGCACGGCTCGACCGCCTATCAGTACCGTACAGGCGCCACAAAGCGCCATGCCGCAGCCAAACTTGGCGCCCTTCAGGTTTAGTATGTCGCGCAACACCCACAATAGGGGTGTATCCGGCGCCACGTCTACTGTGGCAACCACGTTATTGATGGTCAGCTGAATCGGCATCAGTTCACTCCACAATCCAAAAGGGGAAGAGGATCGGCGACGAACTCTGGTTTGAGTCTGGAGTTTATCAAATCGCAGCGTCTGAGCACCACTGCAAATCGAAGGTCAGCCGGAATGGTTCCGCAAATCAACGTTTGCGCCGGAAAGTACTTATTGATCCGGCCCATAAATACCGATATTGGGTGCCCCATCCATTCCGCGTTTTGTGCAGAATGGGTGGGAGAGCGTGACTCAATTTGAGGGCCGGATCAATAGCGCGGGCTCTGCGCGGGTTTGGCGAAATGGAAGATGCAGTTGACCTGATGCGTGGCAGGGTCGGCCTCGACGTCGTAGGTGGCGATGACGGTTTGCATCCATTTCGTCATCGTCTTGTCTTTCTTCTGTGCCAGCGCCGCAAAGTTTGGCAGATAGCTCTCGTCAAATACGTCGCCGGACGCCATCTTCCAGGCGAGTTTGAGCTTGGCGGCTATCGCGTCGGGAGCTCCGTCGAATTTGACCGAGGCCAGCCGGTACTGCGAGCCCGGCGCGATTTCCAGGTTGTAATTCACGATGCGAGTCGCCTCATTGAAGGAAGGGTGCGCAACGACGGAGCAATCGAGATAGCCACTCGCATGGTATGCGTCGCGAACAGCCTGGATAAACAGATCGAGCGGACGCCCAGAACCGGCTGGGTATTTCAATAGTTTCTTGTCGACATCTGTGCGTTCGACCAGTGCGCCAGCCGAAAGGTCGATGGTTCCGAGCTTGTAAATCCCACCTTCTTTGATCGTCACCGCATAGGGAATATCGACGGACCGATCCGAGACGATGGGTGGATTAACCTGGGCGACATCGACTTGTACGGCCGCATACCCCTGGTCCTGGTAGAGCTCTTCAAAAGCGTGCTGAAGACCAACGGCTGTGTTCTCTGTGTCGAAGCTGTTGCCGGTTTGGCCGCTGGCCAAAAGGCTGGCCTTGGCTTGCATCGCGGATGAGATGCCGGCAAGCTGGATGCGGCCGATGTGCACCGCTGGCGAGACGACTGTGAAGTTCATAGCCGTGAGTTTTTGCGGGCCCAGGCCGCTGGTGGCAGCAGCCTTTATCGTTGCCTTGATGCTCTTGGTCGCGAGCATCTCTTCGAACGTCTGGCGGACGCCTTCGGACATGGAGCCGCCAGCAGGCAAGAGGCCGTGATAGAGCGGGAAGCGCTCGTGAAGCCTGGCGTCGAGTTCCTTGCCGGGCGTAAGAGGCACATTGTCCAGGTGCATGGGGAATAGCTGGCTGGACGGCGTCAAAGTGAAGAGCAGCGATTTGCTGGTAGAAGTAAACTTGACCACGTCGAAGAGGCCCGTATCGTTGAGCATCTTGGCGTGAGCCTTCACGTCGCGCGGGTTCAGACGCGCGTCCGGCTTCAAGCCAGCGGCTGCGAGCAGCTCCTGTTGCGTGTATTGGGTTGCGCCTTGAAAACGGATCGCCTGAGGCGGAAGTTTCTTCTGCGCCAACAAAGGAAGAGAACAAAACAGAAGCAAAGCTACACGGACTGCGCCAGATTGTTTGGTCATGCTTCGCTCAGATTAGCAAACAGGGGCTGTTGGGGCCAAAGAGTTCTCCGCTTGATGCGTTATGGCGCCACCAAGCCAGCGTCCTTGGGTGCATCCACATATACAGGCGCGCCGAGCGGAGGAGGAGTCCAACACTTTTTGAACCTATATAGACGACAGCGCAACGCCCAGCGAGTTCGAACTGACTGGCTGTTGAGGCTTTCTGTTGGCTGAGCAAGGCAAGAGACTCGCTGAACCCGAGGTATTCAAACTCAACCCAAATCAACCGACCAATCGGGCGGGTCGATTTGGGTTGAATGCAAATACGCAGGAGTCATCCGGCAACAAGGCGCTGCGGCGTCTCTCGCAACAAACGCGCAAGGCCGGCAGTCAGATCAGCCTGAATTGCGGCGTACGCTGGATCGCCGTAGAGGTTGCGTTTTTCGCCGGGATCGTTGACCAGATCGTAAAGCTCGAACTCCTCCGGATCGTTGTAATAGTGGATCAGCTTGTGAGTCTTGGTGCGGATGCCGCGATGCGGTTTGACCAACTCCGGGCCGGGATACTCGTAGTAGTCGTAGAGCCACTCCCGGCGCCATGGCTCGGGATGACTCTCGACGGCCTTCAGCACGCTCTTGCCTTGCATGGATTTGGGTGTTTCCACACCGGCGAGATCGAGAATGGTGGGCGCAATATCCACATCGAGCACCATCGCATCGTTCACCTGCCCGGCACGTACGCGCTCGGGATAGCGGACCAGCATAGGCACGCGAATCGAGGGCTCGTGCATGAGGCGCTTGTCGAACAGACGCCACTCGCCCAGAAAATATCCGTGGTCGGAGCTGAGCACGATGGCGGTATCTTCAAGCTGCCCGGTCTGCTCCGGATGATCGAGAACCCGGCCGATGTTTTCGTCCATCGCGACCATGCCTGCGTAGTAGTCCTTGCAGAGTTCTTCGAGCGAACGTGCGGCATCGCTCATCACCGTGGTGCCAATCTTGTTTTGGGCATTGGCAAAGGCCCGCGGCTTGCCCGGATAGCCCTTCAAGTCGTCGTCGAAGGTATCTGGTTTGGGAATGGGGACGCCGTTATAAAGGTCCAGGTGACGTCGCGCGCGATAGAAAGGAGCATGTGGCGTCTGGTACCCGCCGCAATCTCACGGCTGTTTCTCCCCTGATTCGGGTGCTGTCTGGCGGCGCTTGCGGACCAGCAATTCCTCGGCTTTCTGATCCTTGATCGCGTCAGCATACGTGCTGATTCTGCGCAAGGTTTCGTCACTCAATGGCCCCTTGGAAGCAACCGCGAATAGGTTGACGATCAGGCTGCGCATAGCCATCACTTCCGCCAGCAGAACGGTGTCCGTCGCCTTCTCTTCACCTGTGGCGCGGGCCTGGGCGAGTGCGGCCTCGCGAAGCCACTCGGCCACCTTCTTCCCGGCGCTGGCAGCCGCAGATTCGATCTCGGCAAACTCGGCGTCGGTGAGCCGCGTCGCAATAGACTTGGTGCGATTGCTTTCGCTCGCCGGCGCGGAAGATGCTACGGAAGGAACGGCAACAGGCGTTTTGCCATTGGCGGAGGTCATGGGCGGATACCTCAGTAGAGGCATTGTAGCGCCGTTGCTGTGGTGGCGCTATTGGGGCAGAACACGATAACCCTTTACGGGAGAATGTGTTTACGCGCAGAAGGCATTAGAACCATTCGACCTATTGCCGCGTTTACGGCTGTAAACGCAAAACGCTAACCGATTGAATATGCGCATGTTAACAAAAGTGCTCAACAGGTATACTTACAGCAACCCCACTGGGGATGACGTATCAACCGTTCATCCGCTGCGCAAGCAGCGCGCACAACGGCTCCAGATAAGCCTTCGCCCTCGAAAACGCGGGGTCGCGACGTG
>Ga0302190_10000916_pt1 | contig 19620 bp, 19 predicted proteins | sample II_Bog_E2_3_FD_198784 | JGI IMG/M metagenome (GOLD analysis project Ga0302190, IMG submission 198784) | Peat permafrost microbial communities from Stordalen Mire near Abisko, Sweden - II_Bog_E2_3 | ecosystem: Environmental > Terrestrial > Soil > Wetlands > Peat | place: Sweden: Abisko... | reverse complement strand
GGGCGCTGTCCGTCACCGTCGGCCCCACCGCCGGACCGACCGCCGGGCGCCGCCGCCGGTTCCCCGACGTCCCCGGCCAGGTCGGGGTCCCACGGGAGGTCGGCTGGCGTCTCGTCCGGTGCTGCCACTGGCCCTTCCTCCGTCCCGGCCCGGTACCACTGGGCGTCCATCCGGTAGGAGCCATCAGCCAGTCCGGCACCGTCGGCGAGCCCCATCGCCGCTGGCGAGCGTAGCAAAGGCCGTCGGAACGGACGGGGGGACGGGGGTACTGTGGCCCCGGGACCGCGCCGAGACCCGGCGGTGTACCGGGGGACGACCATGGGACGGACGGACGAGACGGCGACGAGGCTGACGGTCTTCCTCAGCGAGGACGAACAGGTCGGCCACCGCGGCCTCGGCCAGGTGCTGGTCGAACGGGCCCGGGAGGCCGGCCTCGGCGGGGCCACCCTGTGGCGCGGGGTGGAGGGGTTCGGAGCGTCCACCACCGTCCGGACCACCCGCTTCCCCGACCTGGCCTCGGGCCTCCCCCTGGTGGTGGAGATCATCGACCGCCCCGACCTCGTCGAGGCCTTCCTCCCCGTGGTGGCCGAACTGGCGCCGGGGAGCCTGGTCACCCGGGAGCCGGTCACCGTCATCCGACAGCCCTGAACGGGAACGGCACCACCGGGACGTCCCGGTGGTGCCGTGCCCTCGGCCGACGGGTCGCTCGACCCCCGCAGTCGGCGAAGGAGGGTCGTGCGTCCCCCGGCGCCCCTCAGGCCGCCGCGGTGCCGCCCGGTGCCGACCCGGCCTCGGCCTCGTCGGCCCGGCGGGCGTGCAGGAAGCCCAGGATCACCAGCACCAGCATCAGCCCCGCCAGGATGAACGCCCCGATGGCCGCCCACGTGGCCACCTCACCGAACACGCTGAAGGCGTAGGCCTCGAGCAGCAGACCGCGCAGCGTGGTGCCTTCGAAGGACGTCGTGACCTCGGCGGCCAGCTTGGCGTTGGTCGGATCGGCCCGGGACGCCGTCGAGACGGCGGCGTAGTTGCCGCCGTAGGGCATCTCGCTCAGGTGCACGGCGATGAAGTCGTCGGCGTAGGCCTTGGCCTGGGGCCCGGTGAGCAGCTTCTGGCCGGCGTACATCGACACCGACGGGATCATGCTGGGGGTGATCTCCGTGCCCGGCGCGGCGTGGGCGAAGGCCGCGGCCGACGGGAAGGTGATGTCCTGCTGGGCCAGCTGGGTGTGCACGTTGTCGTTGACGAACGACGCAGCCCACAGGCCGAGACCTCCGGCGGCCAGGAGGGCGACGACCACGATGAGGCCTGCCGCGCTGACGAGTCGGTCGATGACCTTGCGGTCCATGGACGGTTCCTTTCCTCGGGGGACCACCGCGACCGGTGGCTCACCCCCAGTGTGGGACCCGTCCGGGACGGTCACCAGGGCCGAATGGCACAGCGGCCCGGGACCTTCGGCCCCGATCGCCGACTGCGGGAGACCGTCCTGACGATCGATGTCCGGATCGTGACAATCCGTACGCTTCGAACGACGGATTGACCGAGGATGGACCCTCCCGACGACCACGGGCCCCGCCGGGACCGGTGGTCCGCGCCGCCCGGACCCCGCTGCTCAGGTGCCGGTGAGCTCGGGGTCGAGGCTGACGGTCTCCTCGATGTCCTTCTGCGGATAGATGACGACGTGGAGGATGGCAGCCAACGCGCCGCCCACCAGCGGGGCCACGATGAACAGCCAGACCTGCTTCAGCGCCGTCCCGCCCACGATGAGGGCCGGGCCCAGCGAACGGGCCGGGTTGACCGACGTGCCGGTGAGCGGGATGCCGATCAGGTGGACCGCGGTGAGGGTGAGGCCGATGACCAGGCCCGCCGTGGTGGCGTTGGCGATCTTGTGGGTGACCCCGAGGATGACGAAGACGAAGATGGCCGTGAGGATGACCTCGGTCAGGAACGCCCCGCTCCAGGAGATGTGGGTCAACGACTTGGCCCCGTACCCGTCGGTCCCGAGCCCGGTCCCCTTGGTGCTGTAGAGCGGTGAGGCCTTGAAGATCAGCCACAGGACGAGGGCCCCGAGGATGCCGCCGATGAACTGGGCCACCACGTACCCGACGGCCTCCACCGGCTCGATGCGGCGGGTGAGCGCCGCCCCGAGGGTCACGGCCGGGTTCACGTGGCAGCCCGAGATCGGGCCCAGCACGTAGGCCAGGGCCAGCAGGGTCAATCCGAAGGCCAGCGCCGTGGCCACCACACCGGCGGCGATGCTCTTGCCGGCGAACCCGAAGCCCGGACCGAAGCTGAGCGTCGCCACACCTACGGCGACGAACACCAGCAGGAAGGTGCCGAGCAGCTCGGCGGCGAATTTGCGGGCCATGGTGAACCTCCGATCGGACCACCCGTGGCAGTTGCCACCGGTGGAGTTCCCAGAGGGTAACCGTGCGGCACCCGGGGATGGTGGACCGTCCCGGCGGCCCGGGGGCCCGATGGCCCGCCCCCGGACGTGCCGCCGGGGGTCGGTCAGCTGCCGCCGGTCGGCCCGGCCACCGCTTGGCCGTCCGTCGCCGCCTGGTCCGCCCCGGGCACCGGTCCGTCGTCCGATCCCCTGGTCGCCACCGTGTCCGGGGCCACGTCGACCGGGTCGCCACCACCGTCGCCACCACCGTCGCCGTCGGGGCCCGCACCGGCGGCGACGGCCGTCCCGGCCCGGGGCGCCGAGAGGCGACCGCGGAACACGTGGTACGTCCACCCCTGGTAGACCAGCACCACCGGGAAGAAGATCACCGCCACCACCGTCATCACCCGCAGGGTGTAGGACGGGCTGGCCGAGTTGGCCACGGTCAGGTTGTAGGCGTGGCTGGTGGTCGACACCATGACCCGGGGGTAGAGCTCGAGCACCAGCGAGCCCAGGGTGGAGGCGATGCCCACGGCCGCCGCGGTGAAGGCCCAGCCCTCCAGCTTGACGTTGGCCAGCCAGGCCGAGGCGATCACGGCCAGCACGGCCAGGACCTCGAGCGGGTTCGGGACGAAGCCGCTCCCCAGCCCCAGGTGCGTCCAGGTGACGAACCCCCAGACCAGTACGGCGGCGATCCACCCGATGACCCCCGACAGCCGGACCACCCGGTCGTGCAGGTCGCCGACCGTCTTGAGGGACAGGTACGTGGCCCCCATCAGGAGGGTCAGCACCAGCATGGTCACGCCGGTGTAGAGGCCGTAAGGGGTGAGCAGCCCGAAGAAGTTGCCGGTGTAGTTGTGGGCGGCGTCGATGGGCAGGCCGTGCAGCATGTCGCCGAAGGCCACCCCGACCAGCAGGGGGATGAGGGCGCTGCCGATGGTCAGCGACCACCGGAAGAAGGCCCGCCACCGTGGGTCGTCCACCTTGCGCTGGTACTCGAAGGCCACGCCCCGCACCATCAGGGCCAGCAGCACCACCACCAGGGCCAGGTAGAAGGTGGAGAACATGGTGGCGTACCACGACGGGAAGGCGGCGAAGATGACCGCCCCGGCCACGATGAGCCACACCTCGTTGCCGTCCCAGACCGGGCCGATGGAGTTGATGGCGATCCTCCGTTCGGTGTCGTCCTTGGCCACGAAGGAGTGCAGCACACCCACACCGAAGTCGAACCCCTCGAGTACGAAGAAGCCGACCCAGAAGAGGGCGTCGATCACGAACCACAACGTGCTGAGATGCATCTCGGCCTCCTAGTAGATGAGCGCGGGCACGCGCCCGGGCTCGTCGGCGTCGTCGGTACCGTCGGACCCGTCGGTCCCCTCCGTCTCCCCGGTGGCCGCCGGGGCGGCGTCACCCGAGCCCGACCCCCCGCCCCCCGGTGGCGGCTCGCCGCCGTGGCCCGACTCGGACCCGGCGTCGAGCTCCCGGCGGCCGTAGTGGACCATGAGGTAGGCGTCCGCCGCCCCGAGCACGGCGTAGATGGCCACGAACACCACCAGGGAGATCCAGATCTCCGTCGCCGTGACGCTGGGCGACACCCCGGCCGCCGTCTTCATCAGGCCCTGGACGATCCACGGTTGGCGTCCGTTCTCGGTGAGCATCCAGCCCGCCGTGTTCATGATGAAGGCCCCGGCCACCGCCCACGGGGCCACCCGGAGGAACCACTTCGACGTGTCGATCCGGCGCTTGCGCAACAGCCAGGCCCCCCACAGGGCGAAGAGGAAGCCCAGGGCGGCCAGGTAGGCCATCACCCGCATGGACCAGTACTGGATGAACACGTTGGGCACGTAGTTGCCCGGCCCGTAGAGCTTCACGTCCTCGGCCTGGAGCTGATTCATGCCCTTCACCTCACCGTCCACGTGGTTGGTGGCCAGGATGGACAGCAGGGCCGGGATGCTCACGATCTGGGTGGGCGTCTCGTCGTTGTTCCCCCCGCCGATCTGGGCCAGGGAGAACGAGCAGTGCGACGTGCAGGTGTTCCACTGGGCTTCGGCGGCGGCGATCTTCATGGGCTGGTACGTGCCCTCGATGACCCCCAGCTCGCTGCCCACGAACAGGGCCAGCAGCAGGGCCGGGATCAGCACCACCAGGGAGATGGTGGCCGTCCGGCGGAAGGCGTCGACCTCGTGCTTGCGCTTCAGCTGCCAGGTGGAGACGGCCAGCATGACCAACGAGCCGGTCACCAGCGACGCCAGCAGGACGTGCACGTAGCTCCACAGGAACACCGGGTTGGTGAACAGTGCGAAGACGTTGTTCAGCACCGGTTGGTGCTGGGCGTTCAGCACGTAGCCCACCGGGTGCTGCATCCACGAGTTGGCCACCATGATGAAGGCCGCCGAGATCATGGTGGCCGCGGCCACCAGCCAGATGCAGGCCAGGTGGACCCTCTTCGACAGCCGGTCCCAGCCGAAGATCCACAGCCCGAGGAAGGTGGACTCGAGGAAGAAGGCCAGCAGGCCCTCCATGGCCAGCGGGCCGCCGAAGATGTTCCCCACCTCACGGGAGTAGTTCGACCAGTTCATGCCGAACTCGAACTCCTGGACGAGGCCGGTGACCACGCCGATGGCCACGTTGATGAGCAGCAGCGTCCCGAAGAACCGGGTGAGCCGTCGGTAGACGGGCTCCTGCTTCCGGTACCAGGTGGTCTGCAACAGGGCCACGAGGAAGGCCAGCCCGATGGTCACCGGGACGAAGAGGAAGTGGTAGATCGATGTGGTGGCGAACTGCCAGCGTGCCAGGTCCGTGCTCACGGTCGGGTGCTCCTCTCGGACCGGGATGACCCGGTCGGTGGTCGGGGGTGTCGCAGGTCTCGGGTGGTGCGGTCGGTGGTGCCGGTGCGGTCGGTGGTGCGGGGTTCAGGCACGGTCGGTGGTTCCTCCCTCGATGGCCCGTTCGCGGTGCCAGCGGTCGGCGTACCGGCCGCCCCGGGCCAGCAGGTCGGCGTGGGTGCCCCGCTCGGCCACCACCCCGTCCTCGACCACCAGCACCTCGTCCACCGACTCCAGTCCGGCCAGCCGGTGGGTGATGAGGATGGTCGACCGTCCCCGGGTGACCCGCAGGAGGTCCTCGGTGAGGGCCCGGGCCGCCGGCAGGTCCAGGTGCTCGGCCGGCTCGTCGAGGACCAGCACGGGGAACCGGGCCAGCAGGGCCCGGGCCACGGCCACCCGCTGACGCTGGCCCCCGGACAGGTGGGCCCCGAACCGTCCCACCTCGCTGTCCAGCCCCCGGGGCAGCTCGGCCAGCCACGGCCCGAGCCCCACCCGACGGAGGGCGTCGACCAGGTCGGCGTCGGTGGCCGAGCGCCGGCCCACCCGGAGGTTCTCGGCCAGGGTGGTGTCGAAGAGGTGGGCGTCCTGGCCCACCAGGCCCACCAGGACGTGCACGTCGTCGGGGTCCAGCCGGTCGATCGGCGTGCCACCCAGGGTCACGCTCCCCGACTCGACGGGGAGGAAGTCCACCAGCACCGAGGCCAGGGTGGACTTGCCCGCCCCGCTCGGTCCCACCACGGCCACCCGGGTGGTGGCCGGCAGGCTGAGGTCGATCCCCCGGAGGGCCGCCGTCGGGGCCCCGGGGTAGCGGGCCACCAGGCCCCGGACCTCGAGGTCCACGGGAGGCAGCGGCCGCTCGGCGGGGTCGACGGGTCCGGGGACCGGCACCGGGGCGTCATCGACGGCGAAGAGGCGGGCCGCCGTCCGGCGGGCCCGTTGCAGGGTCTGGGTGGCCACGGGCAGCCCGGACACCAGTTCGAAGGCGGCCAGCGGTATGAGGGCCAGGCTGGCCAGCCACACCCCGGCCAACCGACCGGTGTGGACGGCGGGGATCCCCACCATGAGGGCCCCCCACATGGCCAGTCCGGTGAGCAGGGTGGTGAGCCCCAGCCCCACGCCGGCCGTCGAGGCGGCGGCGGTCGACACGTCGCGCAGGGCGGCGTCGCTCGAGGCGATGGCCTCCAGCTGGGCCCCGGTGGCCCCGTAGACGGCGAGCTCGGGGGCTCCCTCCACCAGGTCGACCACCCGGGCGGCCAGCTCACCCCGGACGTCCGCCTGGTCGGCCTCGTCTCGCCGGGCCAGTCGACCGGTCAACCAGGGCACGGCGGTGGCCGAGACGGCCAGGGCCACCAGCAGCACCAGGGCGGCGGCCGGCAGCAGCACCCACACCACGGCCACGGTGGCCGCACCGACCAGGGCGGCCACGCCGAAGGGCGGGACCACCCGCAGGATGAGGTCCTGCAGCGAGTCCACGTCGGCCACCACCCGGCTCAGCAGGTCGCCGCTGCGGAAGGCCGGCAACCCGGCCGGGGCCAGGCGCTCCAGGCGTCGGTAGAAGCGGACCCGCTGGGAGGCCAGCACCCGGAAGGCCGCGTCGTGGCCGACCAGCCGCTCGCCGTAGCGGGCGAACCCCCGGGACAGCCCGAAGAACTGTACGGCCACGATGGCCACGGCCAGGGCCGACTCCGACGGGTGCTGGGCCGCCCGCGAGATGAGCCAGGCCGAGGTGGCCATCAGGCCGATGGTGGCGCCGATGGCCGCCGAACCGAGGAGCGAGGCCAGGGCCAGCCGGCCGGCCGCCGGACGGGCCACGGCCAGGGTCCGTCCCACCGACGCCGCGGGAGGGGCCGGGGCCGTCACGTCGGGGGCCGCCGTCGGGGCCGTCGCGTCGGGGGCCGTCGTCGGGACCGTCATGTCCGCACCTCGTCGTGGGCGAGCGACAGCACCCGGTCGGCCACCGCGAGGAGGGCCGGCCGGTGGGTGACCAGCACCACGGTGCGGCCGGCCATGAGGCGACGGACCGAGACCACCACGGCGTCCTCGGTGTCACCGTCGAGGCCCGCCGTGGGCTCGTCCAGCAACAGGAGCGGGGCGTCGCGGACGAAGGCCCGGGCCAGGGCCACCCGCTGACGCTCCCCCTGGGAGAGACCCACGCCCCGGTCCCCGAGCGGAGTGGCCAGCCCGTCGGGCAACCGCCGCACCACGTCGGCCAGCCCGGCGTCCTCGACCGACCGCCACACCTCGTCGTCGGTGGCGTCGGGGCGGCCGAGGCGGATGTTGGCGGCGATGGAGGTGGCGAAGAGGTGGGGACGCTGGGGGACCCAGGCCAGGCCGGCCCGCCACACGTCGGGGTCCAGCGAGGCCACGTCGACACCGCCGAAGGCCACCGACCCGCCGGTGACCGGGGCGAGGCCCAGCACCGCGCCGAGCAGCGACGACTTCCCGCAGCCGCTGGGCCCCACGATGGCCAGTACCTCCCCGGGGGCCACGGACAGCGACACTCCGGCGACGGCGGGCACCGGGCGTCCCGGATAGGTGACCTCCAGGGAGTCGACGACCAGGGCGCTGGTCGACGGGTCGGGGACGGTCTGGCCGGTCCCCCGGGGGGCGGTCGGCCGCTCGAGCACCTCGAAGACGTCCTCGGCGGCCTGCAGCCCATCGGCGCTGGCGTGGTAGTGGGTCCCGAGGGCCCGCAGGGGCAGGTAGGCCTCGGGGGCCAGCACCAGCACGAAGAGCGCCGTCCGGTAGTCCAGGTGACCGCCGAGGAGCCGCAGGCCCACCGACACGGCCACCAGCGCCACCGAGACGGTGGCCAGCAGCTCGAGGATGAGCGACGACAGGAAGGAGATTCGCAGCGTGGCCATGGTCTCCTCCCGGTAGCGGTCGGTGACCTGGCGGATGGCCTCGGCCTGGGCCTTGGCCCGGCCGAACACCTTGAGGGTGGGCAGGCCCGACACCACGTCGAGGAAGTGGCCGCCCAACCGCTGGAGGGTGGCGGCCTGGCGTCGGGTGTGCTCCTTGGTCGAGGCGCCGACCAGGGCCATGAACACCGGGATGAGCGGGACGGTGCACACGATGATGACTGCCGAGACCCAGTCGCTGCCCGCCACGATGACCAGCACGGTGACCGGGACGATGACGGCGAGGAAGACCTGGGGCAGGTACCGGGCGAAGTAGGCGTCGAGGGCGTCGACGCCCTTGGTGGCGAGCAGGGCCACGGCCCCGCCGTCCTCCACCGGGCGGCCGCCCTCGCCCAGGCGGGCCACGTGGGCCACGAGGGCCGACCGCAGGTCGGACTTGGCCGACGCCGACGCCCGATTGGCCGCCCGCTCGGTCGACCACACCACCACGGCCCGGGCGGCCACCACGCCGAGGAGGGCCGCCAGGTCGGGGCGCAGCGCCGCCAGGTCCCGGTGGTCGAGGAAGGCCCCGGCGACGCACACGGCCACGAACCACGCCTGGGCGGCCACCAACGCCGCGGTGACCACGCCGAGGACCACCGACAGCTCGAGGAAGCGGCGGGTGTCCCGGGTGTAGCGGATCAGCCGGGGGTCGATGGGGCCGTGGCGTCGGGTCGTCGCCGTCGTCGGGTCCGGCGTCGGTGTAGTCGGTGCGGTCGGTGTGGTCGGGTCCGCCGGCGCCGCCGGTCCATCCGCAGCGGCCGGAACGGCCGGGTTGGTCGCGGCAGGCCGGGAGGTCGGGCCGGCGCCGGGCGGCACGTCCTGGAGCCCGGCGGCTGTCGGGTCGACCACGGTACTCACCGGTCTGACCCCGCGACGCGCAGGGCCGCCGTCCGCACCGCGGTGGCCTCGGCCACCATCGCCGCCCCCGGCCCGCCCGAGGTGGGGTCCTCGGTGGCGACGGTGGCGCCCACCAGGACCCCGAGGGTGGCGGCCACCGAGGACCGCAGGGCCCCGAGGTCGTAGCCCCCTTCGAGGAACAGGGCCAGGCGCCCGGGCCCCGGTGCGAAGCCGGCCACCAGTCGGGCCAGGTCGGCGAAGTCGCCGGCCGACAGGTCCATCCCCCCCAGCGGATCGCGCCGGTGGGCGTCGAAACCGGCCGAGACCAGTACCCAGGTCGGAGCGAACCGCTCGATGACCGGCAGCGCCACCTCCTCCAGGGCCCGGCGCACCACGTCGCCGGTGGCCCCGGCGGGCAGGGGCACGTTCACCGTGCCACCCCGGGCACCCGGGCCGCCGACCTCACGGGCCGTCCCCGTGCCGGGGAAGAGGGGCCACTGGTGGGTCGACACGACGAGGACCTCGGGGTCGTCCCAGAAGATGGCCTGGGTCCCGTTGCCGTGGTGGACGTCCCAGTCGACCACCAGGACCCGCTCGCCCGAGGCCCGCAGGGCGGCGGCGGCCACGGCGACGTTGTTGACCAGGCAGAAACCGTAGGCCTGGTCGGCCAGGGCGTGATGCCCCGGCGGCCGGGCGGCCACGAAGGCCACGCCCTCGCCGTGCCGCCGCAGGGCGTCGACGGCGGCCAGTCCGGCCCCGGCCACCCGCAGGGCCGCGGCCCACGACGCCGAGGTGGCGTAGGTGTCGGGGTCGAGGTCCCCGCCCCCGGTGCGGCAGAAGGCGTCCAGATGGTCGAGGTACCCGCCGTCGTGGACCGGGACCAGCAGCTCCCGCTCGGCCACCGACGGGGGGAGGACCCGCAGGTCGTCGCCCAGGTGGAGATCGTCGATGCCGGCCAGGACGGCGTCGATGCGCTCGGGTCGTTCGGGGTGGCCCGGCCGGTGGTGCCCACCCTCGACGTCGGCTCCGGCCACGATCAGCACGCCGGACCACCGGCCCCGGCCCCGGCTCCGGCCGCCTCGTGGTCGTCGATGGGGAAGCGCACCGTCACCACGCCTTCGTCCACCTCGGTGGCCACGGGGTGGCCGGCGTGGCGGAAGACGTCCAGCATGTCCCGGTTCTCCACCAGCGTGTAGGCCACGAACGAGGTGATCCCGACTCGTCGGGCCGCCACGGCGAGGTGCGACAGGAGGATCGGGGCGATCCCGTGGTGCTGGTTCCCGTCGGCCACCACGAACGCCACCTCGGCCTCGTCGGTCCCCTCCTCACGGTCGTAGCGGCCCACGGCCACCAACCGGCCGTCGATCTCGGCGACCAGGGCCAGTCGGTCGACGTAGTCCACCCGGGTGAGCCGGTGGACCTCGTCCTCCGACAGGACGGGGTGCACGAAGAAGTAGCGCCGGTACACCGACTGCGCCGAGAGGTCGTGGTGGAACCCGACCAGGGCCGCGGCGTCGTCGGGCCGGATGGGCCGCAACGAGAGCTCGTCGCCCGACGGGGTGACGGCCGTGGTGACCAGGTCCTCCGGGAACCCCACGACGGCCACGGCGTCCGGGGGAACGGTGGGACCGGCCGCTCCGGGTGAACCGGTCGTCCCGCCTCCGGCGCCCCCGGTCTCCGCATCTCCCACTCGACTCCCGTCCTCTCCGGGTGCTCACCCGGCCGGCACCGTCCACGGCGGGCGGCGATCCGGCTCGGACCATGATCACCCCGCGTGGGTGGCACGACCAGGGTCGAAGGTCCCGTCGACACCGCCGGTCAACCGGTGCCGGGCCCGACCGCCGGGGCGGTGCGGGCAGTGCGGGCAGTGCGGGCGGTGGGAGCAGGCGGAGCGGACGGAGCGGCGCGGGCGGTGCGGGAGGGTGGGGCGGACCGACCGGACGGGTCGGGAGGTCCGGACGGACCGGAGGCACCGGGAACGGTCTCCATGGGGGTGACGTTACCGGTCGCCCCCGACGCCCGAGGCGCCCCCCGGACCAGCAGGTCGGGCGTGGCCGGTGGACCCCGGAGCCATCGGGGGAGCGCGGGTGGTGGGACCGGACGACAGGGCCGGACTGTGACGTTCGGCCCTGGTGGACCGTCGCCGGCGGGCGCACCATGGGCCCCGGCGAACGAACGGAGGAGCAGACCATGGCAGACGCGACCGGCACCGACCAGCGCCCGACCGTGGCGGACGGGCCGGTGGAACGCAGCACCATGGAGCGTCTGAACCGTGCCCTCGACGAGTGGCGGGCCCGCATCGACGAACTGCTGGTGCAGCTCGACCTGGCCGGCAAGGACGTCCACGACGAGGTGCGCACCCGGGCCGAGGCGGCGGAGAACGTGTACCTGGCCGCCCGTTCCAAATTGGCCGACGCCGGTCACGACGCCGGGGGCGACGCCCGCTCCGCCGTCACCGCGGCCGAGCAGCTCCTGCGGGACCTCCAGTTGGCGTACGACGCAGCGGAGGCCGCAGTGCGGAGAGGGAGGACCTCCTCCTGACGGCACGTGGCCCCACTCCCCCCGGGGCCCGTGTCACCCGCAGCCACCCGTCGGGCGGCACCTTCCGGCTCAGGTCGGGGGCGTGCCGTGCGGCGAGTGGGCCGCCCGTTCGTCCAGGCGGGCGGCGTAGGCCGCGGCCTGGGTGCGGTGCTCCATGCCCATCTTGCCCAACATGACCGAGACGTAGTTCTTCACGGTCTTCTCGGCCAGGTGCATGACCTCGGCGATCTGCCGGTTGGTCCGCCCCTCGGCCACCAGGTCCAGGAGCCGGCGCTCCTGGGGGGTGAGCCCGGCCAGACGGGGGTCCTCCCGCTCCCCCGACCGCAGGCGTTCGAGTACCCGCTCGGCGATGAACGGGTCGAGGAGCGACTGGCCCGCCGCGGCCCGCCGGATGTCGTCGACCAGGTCGGTGCCGCCCACCTGCTTCAGGACGTACCCCGACGCCCCGGCCATGATCGACGCCAGGTGGGCCTCGTCGTCGGCATAGGAAGTCAGCATGACGCAGGCGATCTCGGGGTGGCGGGACCGCACCTCCCGGCAGACCTCGATACCCGTCCCGTCGGGCAGGCGGACGTCGAGGACCGCCACCTGGGGGTGGACGGCGGGGATGCGGGCCAACGCCTCGGCCGCCGTGGCCGCCTCACCCACGACGGTGATGTCGTCCTCGGCCTCGAGCAGGGCCCGCAGTCCGGTCCGGACCAGCTCGTGGTCGTCGAGCACGAAGACGGTCACTCCCATCCCACCATCCTCCCACGCTCCGCCCGGGCCCTCCCCGGTCGTCGTCCCTGTCGACCGGACGACCGGGGCCGGGGGTTGCCGGGGAGTCAGTCCTCCTTCACCACGGCGTACCAGACCCGGTGGGCCACGTGCTCCACGGCGTCGCCCAGCCGGGCGGACCGCCGGTAGAGCTCCCGGCGACCCATGACCTCACGGAGGTCCGTCTCGGCCACCAGGCCCGACATGGCCCGGCGGTAGGCCCGCTCGATCCCCCGCTGCCGGTGCACGGCGGAGTCGGCCGCCGCGGTGGCGGCGTCGGGGTGACGGGACAGGTCGGCGAAGGCGTCGACCAGGTCCCGTACGCAGTCCACCAGCACGTCGGCCATCTCGGCCATGGCCGCGTCGGGGGCCATGCCCAGCACCTCGGCCTCCCGCACCAGGTCCTTGGCCCCGTTCATCACTGTGTCCAGCCGCTCGGCCAGCTCGAAGGCGTCCTCGGGACCGATGGGGGTGATGAAGGCCTTGCGCACCACGGCGGCCACGGCATGACGGGCCTCGTCGGCCCGGTGCTCGGCCTCCCGGACGTCGGCCTCGCGGGCCGGGTCACCGTGGGCCCAGGCGGCGAAGGCCGTCATACCCTCGAGGGTCACCTCGCCCTGGCGGACCAGCAGGGCCACCAGGTCGGGCGTCTCGGGGAGGAACCAGCGTCGGAACGGCCTCATGCCAACCACCTCCAGACGGGAAAGGCCAGGGCGGCCAGTACGGCCGCCACCGGCAGGGTCACCAGCCAGGCCAGGCCGATCTCACGCACCACCCGCCACCGCACCCGCCGCCACCGCTCCCCCGTGCCCACGCCCACGATGGCCGGCGCCACCACGTCCGTGGTGCTGATGGGGGCACCGGCCAACGAGGCGGCCAGCACGATCACCGACGACGACCCCTGCCCGGCCAGGCCGTCGAGGGGCCGGAGGTGGGTGATGTGGCGGCCCAGGGTGCGGACCACCCGCCACCCGCCGAGGCTGGTCCCGAGGGTGAGCGCCGCAGCGGCCAGCAGCTCCACCCACAGCGGGACGGCGAAGTGCGACAGCCGTCCCCCGCCCACCAGGGCCAGGGTCACCAGGCCCATGGTCTTCTGGGCGTCGTTCGACCCGTGGGCGAAGGCCAGCGCCGCCGTGGTGGCGATCTCCCCCCGCTTGACCGGTCGTTCCACCGACCGCCGGGCCCGACGTAGCACCCGTCGGGCCAGGCGGATGGTCACCACGGCGAACGGGACGGCCACCAGGGTCGACACCAGCAGCCAGAGCAGGGAGCCGACGACGCCCTCGGGGCGGATTCCGTCGAGGCCACCCCAGTGGACGGCGTGGACCCCGCCCTCGACCAGCGCCGCGCCGGCCAGGGACCCGACCAGGCAGTGCCCCGAGCTGCAGGGCAGGCCCCACCACAGCGTGGCCAGGTTCCACACCAGGGCACCGGTGACGGCGGCACCCAGCACCACCAGGATCTGGTCGGTCGGGACGTCGATGATGCCGGCCACCGTGGCGGCCACCGCCGTGCCCACGACCAGTGCACCGATGACGTGGAACACCGCGGCCAGCACCACCGCCGGGCCCGGACGCAGGGCGTTGGTGACGATGGGGGCGGCGATGGCGTTGCCGGCGTCGTGGATCCCGTTGACCAGGCCGAACACCACGGCCAGCGCTACGACGGCGAACAGCACGACGCACCACCGCTGCGGCCTGGCACCAACTCGACCCTCTCCCTCTCCCGCTCCCGCTCCCTCGTTCCGTCCCCGTCGGGCCGGACCGTCCCGGGGCGGGGACCAGCATGGACCAGACCACGCGTCCCGTCGGGGATCCCGGCCGGGGTCGGGCCGTCGTCATGCGAACGTCAGGCGGGCTCCGTAGGATCCGGTGCGTGCCCTCCGACCGTCCCGTCTCCGACCACGCCCCGCCACATCCCTCGGCCATCCGGCGGACCCTGGCCCTGGTCGGGGTGGACTTCGCCCCCGGTCCGCGCCAGCCCTCGATGATCCGGGTGGCCCTGGCCACGGTGGCGTCCCTCGTCGGCTCACTGGCCGCCGATGCCCTCCTGGTGGTGCTGGGCACCGCCGTCTTCCCGTCGACCAAGGGGTACGTGCACTTCCACTTCCAGGACTACGCCCGCCTGACCACGGTCGGCGTGATCATCGCCTGCGCGGCCTGGCCCGTGGTCACCCGCGTCAGCTCCCGGCCGAGGTGGCTCTTCCTCCGGCTGGCCATCCTGGTCACCATCGTCCTGCTGGCGCCCGACCTGTGGATCCTCGTCCAGGGACAGCCACCCAAGGCCGTGGGCGTGCTGGTCCTCATGCACCTCGCCATCGCCCTGGTCACGTACAACTGCCTGGTCCACATCGCCCGCGTCCCTACGGAGTCGGACCCCCGTCCGGCGGACGAGCGGACCGCCTCCTCGAGGGACTGACTCGCTCCGACGGTCGCGGTCCGATTCCGGGCCCCTGGATCCGGGCCCCTGACCGGCGGCAGTGGGCGCCGGCGACCTCAACCGACCCGATGACCTTCGGCCCTGGTGGCGGGCCGGGCACCGGCCGACACTGGAGGGGAGAGAACGGGCGACACCGCCCACGGGGACGGAGGGGACCACGGTGTGCGACAACTGCGGTGAGCACGTCACCGGGAGGACCGGCTCCACCAGGGACGGCGCCCGGATCATCGTCGTGGGCCACGCCGGGGTGGGTCGCACCACGGTCTCGGCCCTGGTGGCCCGGATCCTGGCCCGGAGCGGCGGACGGGTGGTGGTGGTCGACGGCAGCGACGACAGCCGGTTGGGCGCGTTACTCGGGACGACCGACACCGACACGGTGACCGGCGGGGACGGGGTCCGTCTGGTCCATGTCGGGCCGGACCGTCCCTGGGCGGACGTCCCCGCTCTCGGCCCCGGCGAGGTGCTGGTGGCTGACGGCCCGGCGGGCCAGGGATCGTGCGGACGGAGCCTCGTCCGGGGCTTCGACATCGTCCTCGTCGTGGTGGACCCGCGCCCGGTGAGCGTCAGCTCGGGGCTGGAGCTGGCTCTCCTGGCCGCCGGGGAGGGGATCGGTACCGTCCATCTGGTGGTCAACCGGACCGCCACCGACACGGACGTCCTGGAGGTCCTGGTCCGACTCGACGACCTCGGCGGGTTCGGTTTCGATTCGGTCACCTCCCTACCCGACGACCGGGCCGTCGACGGCGTGACGCCGGTCGACGGGCTGCTCGCCGGTTCGGCCCTCGGCGACGCGGCGATCGGGCTCGTGGCCGGGGCACTGTCGCCCGGAGTGCTCACCGCGGTGCGGGCCCCGGTCGGAGCCCCGGCGTGACGGTCGCCGGCGTGACGGTCTCGTGCGGGTCCGGCCGAACGGTGGGCTGATCCGTGCGAGTCGTCACCGTCGAGGAGCTCACGGCCCGGCTCGCCACCATCCCGGGTGGCGAACCGAGGGTGGTGGTGTCGGGGAATTACGCCACGCCCACGGTGCTGCTGGGCGCCCTGGCCGCCGCCCTCGAGCGCTGCCGGGTCTTCGCCCTGGGTGCCCGGCCGGGTTGGACCGACCATCCGGGCTTCATCCACGAGACACCGTTCGTCGGCCCCGGGGTGCGCCACGACCCCGGCCTGGACTACCTGCCCATGCGCCTGTCGCTGGTCCCGCGCCTGTTCGACGCCCTGCGACCGGTCGACGCCGTGCTGGTCCACACGTCCCTGCCCCGCAACGGTCGGGTCTCGCTCGGCACCGAGGTCAACATCCTCCCGGCCGCCATCGAGCGGGTCCGGTCCCGGAGCGGCCTGGTGGTGGCCCAGCTCAACCCGGCCATGCCCTACACCTTCGGGGACGGTGAGATCCCCACCGAGTGGATCGACCTGGCCGTGGAGGTCGACGAGCCGCTGTCGTCCCCGCTCGGACGCGACCCGTCGGCCGACGAGCTGGTCATCGGCGGGCAGGTCGCCCGCATGGCCACCGACGGGGCCACCCTCCAGCTCGGGATCGGCTCGATACCCGACGTCGCGGCCACCCTGCTGACCGGCCGGCGCCACCTCGGGATCTGGTCCGAGATGATCAGCGACGGGGCCCTGGTCCTCGAGCAGGCTGGCGCCCTCGATCCGTCCCGCCCGGTCCGGGCGTCGTTCCTCGTCGGCACGCCCGAGCTCTATGCCTGGGCCGACACCAATCCCCGGCTGCGGATGACCCGCACCGAGATCGCGAACGACCCGGCCCGGATCGCCGCCAACCCGGCCATGCTCTCGATCAACATGGCCCTGCAGGTCGACCTGCACGCCCAGGTCAACGCCAGCCACGTCGGCGGTGCGGTCCACTCGGGGTTCGGGGGCCAGCCCGACTTCGTCGCCGGGGCGCTGCACTCCCCCGGCGGCCACGCCGTGGTGGTCCTCCACTCGTGGCACGGACCGACCGACAGCTCCTGCGTCGTACCCGTCCTGACCGAGCCGGTGACGTCCTTCCAGCATACGGCCGTGGTGAGCGAGCAGGGCTGTGCCGACATCTTCGGTCGGTCGGCCCGGGCCCAGGCCCGACTGCTCATCGACCAGGTGGCCCACCCCCGGGCCCGCGACCAGCTCCACCGGGCGGCGTCCCACGAGCCGGTGAGGACCTGAGCGGATCGGGCCGACGGCGACGGAAGCCCGGCCCGTGTGGCCCCGGGGGCCGCGGGCCGCGACCGGGAGACGGGACCATCGGCCCTGGCGGACCGCACCAGGCCGGCGCGCATACTTGAGCGGAGAGGGAGGTGGCAGGTGGCGCACTCGGTGGCCGGTGGCGCGTCGGGGACCCGGAGCGACGTACCGGTGGACCAGGCGGTCCCCGTGACCTCCGGGTTCCCCGTGGACCAGGTGGTGCTGACGGACCCGACGCTCCTCGCGGACCCGTCGGTGGACGGGGACGGGACCGGGGGTGGCGCTGGCGACCCGCTGTCGTACCGAGACGCCGACTTCGTGCTGGCCAAGATCCCGGTGGTCGAGCGGTTCATCGGGTACTTCTCCCCCGAGGTGATCGGCCTGGACCACATCCCGGCCACCGGACCGGCGTTCCTCGTGGGCAACCACAGCTGCCTGTTCTGGATGCCCGACGCCTGGGTGGTGGCCCGGTCCATCACCGAGCGCCGCGGGGTGGAGCAGCCCTCCTACGCCCTGGGCTACGACCTGCTCTTCAAGCTGCCGGTGGTCGGGGAGTTCCTCCGCAAGGTCGGGGCCATCCCGGCCGACGGGGTCACGGCCCAGCGGGCCCTGGCCGACGGCGACCTGGTACTCGACTACCCCGGAGGCGACCGCGAGGCGTGCCGGCCGTGGCTCGACCGCAATCGGGTCGAATTCGGCGGGCGGACCGGCTTCGTCAAGCTGGCCCTGCGGACCGGGGTCCCCGTGGTGCCCGTGGTGACCCACGGCAGCCACGACGCCATCGTGGTGCTCACCCGGGGCGAGCACGTCGCCCGGGCCCTCCACCTCGACAAGCTGCGCATCAAGGTCTTCCCGATCTTCCTCGGGCCGTTCGGTGTCTCCACCATCCTGCGCCCGCCCCTGCCCCTGCCGTCGGCGGTCACGGTGGAGTTCCTCCCCCCGTTCGACTGGAGCCGCTTCGGCCCCGACGCCGCCGACGACCCGGACACCGTGGCCGCCTGCTACGACGAGATCACCTCGGCCATGCAGGCGGCCCTCGACCGGCTGGCCGCCGAGCGCCCCCACCCCGTGCTACGGGGCATCGGCCGGCTGCTCACCGGGCACGGGCTGCGTTTCCTACCGGCGGACCCGTCCCGGACACCGCCCGGAACCCCGGACCGCTGAACGTCCACTCCACGACCGACCCTGGGGCACGGCGACCGGCAGTGTCAGACGGCGTCGGAACCCTCGACGGCCAGGTCGTGGCGGGCCAGCGCCTCCTCGAGCCGGCGCCGGGCCTCGAGCGGGTGGTGGAAGGCCGCCGGGTCCGTGGCGATCCCGGCCGACCGGCACAGGTCCACCAGGGCCACGTCATAGGCCAGCTGGTCGGCCAGCTGCATCGGTACGTCTCGGCGGTCGACGGTGTCGGCCCCCGGGAGGCGGGCCCGCAGCCGCCGGGCCTCGTCCAGCAGCTGCCCGGGCGACCGGGTCTGGGCCGACCGGGTGCTGTCGGTGGAGGCCGCCGCCAGGAGCTCGCTGTACATGGACACGTGATGGGGGCCGACCGGGTGGCACGGGTCAGGCATCAGGTCACCCGGTGCCCGCTCCGTACCGGCCGTCGGTCGGCCGCACCCCCCTTTCCGATCTCGTCGTCGCCGTCCGGCGCGTCAGTCAGTGTGCCCGCTGGACCGGTGCGGGCCAAGGGTCGAAAGTCCCGACCGACGGGTGGGGAGACCGCCCAGACCCCCGTCATCCCGCTGTCAGGTTCACGGGGCAGGATGGTGGGGCATGCCTCCCCCCGACCCCGCCCCACCCGGCGACGGGCCCCTGTTCACCTACCCGTTGGCCGGCACCCCCGACGACCCGGCCGGCAGTGGCCCCGAGCGGGTGGAGGCCAATGCCCGGCTGACCGGTCTCACCGCCGCGGTGCTCCTCGTACTGCTGGCCATCGAGGGATTCTCCATCCTGCGGGTGGGCCGGCACCTGTCCCTCCATGTCTTCGTGGGGATGATGCTCGTCCCCGTGGTGGTGCTGAAGATGGCCAGCACCGGTTGGCGCTTCGTGCGCTATTACCGCCGCGACCCGGCCTACCGGGCCAAGGGCTCCCCACCGCTCCTCCTGCGCCTCCTCGGTCCACTGGTGGTCCTCCTCACCGTGGCCGTCCTGGCCACGGGCATCCTCCTCCTGCTCGGACCGTCCTCGCTGCGCCAGTCGATGTCCCTGCTGCACCGGGCCTCGTTCATCCTGTGGTTCGCCGTCATGACGGTCCACGTCGTCGGCCACATTGCCGAGACGTCCCGGCTGGCCCCGGCCGACCTCTACCACCGGACGCGCCGCCAGGTCCGGGGGGCCGACACCCGGCTGTGGGTCGTGGCGGCCAGCCTGGTGGTCGGGGCCGTCCTCGGGTGGGCCACCCTGCCGACCGTCGGCCACTGGCTCGTCGGCGGACCGTTCCGCCCGGTGGGATGACGGCGGACGTCGAGTCGGCGCGGAAGGTGGTCCGGTGAGGGTGCTGGTGGCCGAGGACGACGCCGGGCTGCGGTCGGTGATCGACCGCGGGCTGCGCGAGAACGGCTACGTCGTCGACGCCGTGGCCGACGGGGTGGACGCCCTGGCCCATCTCGACGCCTACGACTACGAGGCGGTGGTCCTCGACTGGCGGATGCCCCACCGCGACGGCCTCGAGGTACTGGCCGAGATGCAGCGGCGGGCCGACCGGACCCCGGTGCTCATGCTGACGGCCCGCGACACCACCGTCGACCGGGTGACGGGCCTGGAG
>Ga0302190_10000911_pt1 | contig 19661 bp, 11 predicted proteins | sample II_Bog_E2_3_FD_198784 | JGI IMG/M metagenome (GOLD analysis project Ga0302190, IMG submission 198784) | Peat permafrost microbial communities from Stordalen Mire near Abisko, Sweden - II_Bog_E2_3 | ecosystem: Environmental > Terrestrial > Soil > Wetlands > Peat | place: Sweden: Abisko... | reverse complement strand
CGGCATACTTTGGTGGTGACTCTTTAATGCAAACGAAATACCTGCAAGCCATAGAGGAATTATTGAAGCGCGAGGGTAGGTAAGGCCGATTTAGAAGAGGGATTGGATGGCAGGTGGCCAACTCATCAATCCCGATTGCCCCCTGAACGAGAAGGACTGTGTCATCGAGTGTTTTGAGGTTTGCTGGATAGGTAATGAAAAACGCCGTAGGCTCCCGGATGATGGCCAACTCGGAAGCTGCCGTGCGCGGTCGAAATCCACGATTCTCAATTGAATATTGAAGATCGCAGATTGACGATGCCGACGATCTTAGCGCTGACTATCTCCCTGGCCCCGTGGTTTCCTCGCCGGCGGGGATGATAGACCCCGCGCTGCGCTCGCCGGCCGGGAGGAGCACGCATTCTGCTATCCTCCCGTTTATGTCCGTTCTGAACGACTTCCGGCGGCTGACCCGTTCCCAGAGGCGCACCTTTGCGGCCGCCTTTCTGGGTTGGACGCTGGATTCACTGGACTTCTTCCTGTTGATTTTCTGCGTCAAGGCCATTGCCGTGGAGTTCCGGACCCAGCCTTCGGCGGTGCTGGGAGCGGTCTTCCTGACGCAGGCTTTCCGTCCGGTGGGGGCGGTGGTGTTCGGCATGCTGGCTGACCGCTACGGGCGGCGCCCGGTGCTGATGGCGAACATTCTGAGCTTCTCGGTGATCGAGCTGGCCTGCGCTTTTGCGCCCTCGCTCACCGTGCTGCTGGCGCTGCGGGCGCTGTTTGGGCTGGCCATGGGCGGCGAATGGGGCGTGGGTGCGGCGCTGGCCTTTGAGACCCTGCCAAAGGAGGGCCGTGGCGCCTTCTCCGGCATTCTGCAGGAGGGCTACGCGATGGGCTCCATCCTGGCTTCGGCCGCCTTTGCGCTGTTCTTCCACTGGATCGGCTGGCGGGGGCTGTTCATCCTGGGCTCCATGCCCGCCTTGCTGGTGTTTTATGTGCAGGCGCGGGTGGGGGAGTCGCCGGTGTGGCTGGAGGGGGCAAGAAAGCGCAAGGCGCGGGCCGCCGGGCTCGGCCACCCGGCAGCGCCAGCCAACCTGTGGGCATTTTTGCCTACGTTTCTCTTCCTGGTGCTCCTGATGACCGCGTTCATGAGCTTTTCGCACGGCACCCAGGACGTGTATCCGACTTTCCTTGCGGTTCAGGCGGGGCTGAAGCCGGAGACGGTGGGGCTGATCGGTGTTCTTTATGGATTGGGGTCTATCGGCGGCGGCTTCGCGTTTGGGGCGTTAAGTGAAAAGTGGGGACGGAAGCGGGCCATCGTGACCGCGGCGCTGCTGGCCATCCCGGTGGTTCCGCTTTATGCCTATGGGCACTCGGCGGTGACGCTGGGCGCGGGGGCGGTGCTGATGCAGTTCATGGTGCAGGGAGCCTGGGGGGTGGTGCCGGCCTACCTGACCGAGTTGTCGCCGGCCCCGGTGCGGGCCACGGCTCCGGGGCTGGCCTACCAGTTGGGCGGCCTGATTACCTCATGGAACGGCAAGGCGCAGGCCCTGGCCGCCGAGCGCTGGGGCAACTATCCCGCGGTGCTGGCGATTACCGTTGTGGTGGTCGCGCTGTCCTTGGCCGGCCTGGCCTTGCTGGGCCGCGAAGGCAAGGGCACGGAAATGACCGCCGCGTGGGGGTGAGAGGGCGTTCGCTACCACGGATAGATGCCGGTCAGCTCGCCGCGGGCCAGGATGTGGCCCCGCATGGCGCTCTGGACCTGGTTCCAGGCTGGCAGGGGGGCAACGTGCGCCTACGGTTCGGGGGCAGGCTGGGCTGGGCGGCGGGGCAGCACGCGCGCCGGGACCCCGACGGCGATGGAGTTGGAAGGAACGTCGCAGAGGACCACGGCGTTGGCGCCGATGTCCACGTCGTCGCCGATGCGGATGGGGCCGAGGAGCTTGGCGCCGGCGCCGATGTCCACGCGGTTGCCGATGACCGGCGGTCCGCGCCGATGGGTGTGGCGCAGGCCGACGGTGACGCCGTTGCGCACCCGGCAGTCGTCGCCGAAGACCGCGTCGCCGCTGATGACGATGCCGCCGAAGTGCTCGATGACGAAGCGCCGGCCGAGGCGAGTTTCGCAGGGCAGTTCGATGCCGGTGAGGATCTCGGCAAGCACCTTGAGCAGTTTGTAGGCGAACGAAAAAGGCATTCTGAGCGGACGCCAGCGAATGGAGTAGCGCCAGCGCCCGAAGCGGTAGACGAGCAGGGTCCAGAAGCCCTGGCGGCTCCAGCATCGGTCGTGGGCGCGGAAATCCTCGCGGATGTTGTCGAACACGGCTTACCTCCGCCTCACCAGGGGCGCGGCGGGCTCACCCGGCCGCCGCCGGTTTCTTTCCATGCCTGGCGCATCAGGCCCAGCAGGACTTTTGCCTCATCGGCGCGGTCGAGCCGGGCGGGGTCGCTACTGACACGATTGCGCAGCCGGCGCAGGATGTAAATGGCCTCTTCGAGCCATCGCGCCAGCCATGCCTGGCTGCCGTGGTGCTTGCGGTAGTAGAGCAGCGTGGCTCTCATGCGCCACAGGACCACTTGAGATCCGATGGTTGAGAACTTGAGGGAGCGCAACTGGCGGCTGGATTCGCCGCCGATGTGAGTGACCACGATATCCGGCCAGTAGAAGACGCGAAACCCGGCGGCCTTGACCCGGCGGCAGAGGTCCACTTCCTCGCAATAGAGGAAGAACGCGGGATCGAAAAGGCCGGTTTTCTGAAGCGCCTCGGGGCGCAGGATGGAAAAGGCTCCCGGCACCCAATCCACCTGGGCTGGGTGGTTGGGGCTGGCCCAGGTGCGGTCCGGCGCGCCGAAGAAGCGGGAGTGGGGATAGCGTGCGGAGAGGCCGGTGATCACCAGGGCATCGCGGCCGATGGAGGGGAAGGAACGGGCCGAAGGCTGCCAAGCGCCATCGCGGCCCACCAGGCGGGCCCCGCCGATGGCCACTGTGGGGTCGGCGTCCATGTGCTCGATGGCCAGGCGGAGAGCGCCGGGGTGAAAGAAAGCGTCGGAGTTGAGCAGCGCCAGGTAGCGGCCGCGAGCCTTTTCGATGGCCAGGTTGTTGGCGGCGGCAAAGCCCAGGTTCACCTGGCTGCGGAAGAGCCGGACGGGGATATGGGAGGAGGAAGAGGCGGCTTCGATCATCTCGGCCGAGCCGTCGAGCGAGCCGTTGTCGACCACCAGCACCTCGGCAGAGGCAGGCAGGGGCAGGCGCGCGCACTCGGCGAGCAGGGAGGTGAGGCACTCGCGGAGGAGCTCCCGGGTGTTGAACGAGATGACGATGACCGAGACTTGGTAATCGTAGCGGGAGGGCGGGTTCACAGGCGCAGATCCCCCCGGAGGCGCTTTCGCGGCAATACGGGGTTTGTTTTGCCCGGTGCGGATTCGGGATGAGTGATCAGAGTGCCTCAAGTATAGAGCGTGCGGAGAGAGGGAGGGGCTGGGAGGCGCGCCATCGGGATCAGCGCCGATGGCGCTTTTGGGCCATAACCGTTCGGGGTCGGAGCACGCCCGGCGGCAGCATGGGCGGTCTATGCTGGGGTGTGCACGGAAACCCGGCTTGGCCGGCGCTGCCGGGGCCGGAGGGGTGTTGGAGAGATTGCGAATCGGGCTCATGGAGCTTTGTGCCGCACTGGGCCTGATGGGCGCAGTCGCGGCTCTGGCGTGCAGCGGGCAAACTGTGCCCGGTCCCGCGAGCGGCGTGACGAATTTACGCGTGACGAGCCAGGTGATTCTTCCCGGCGTGACCCGGCTGGGCATCAACCTGGGGGAGCAGAACTACTACGATTCCGGGCAGATGCTGAAGAACCTGCTCAATCGCAATCCCGGATTTGAGGGGATGACAAACCGCAGCATCCTGCACTGCAAGCAGGTGGGGGCCGACCTCTGCATCGACCGCCGGCCGGGTCTGCTGTGGCCTGCGGGCTTTTGGGACGGCGGCCATTTTGAGGTTTTGGACGGAGTCGCCGTGGGCCGCCAGGGCACGGTCTTCGAGAGCGGCCCGCAGTCCGGCGGCGGGCAAAGCCTGAGCCTGGACGGCAAGGGAAGGCCCATCGCCCAGGGAGACTGGATTGCGGTGAGCAAGGAGTTTCCGGGGGACCCGGTAGCGGGGTGGTGGCCCAAGGTTGAGGGCGGGGCGCGGTTCGAGGCGGAGCGCAAGGATCTGCCGCCGGGCCTGCCGGGCCATCAGGCACTGCGCATCGAGGCCGCGGGGCGGGGCGAGTCGGCCGAGCTCAAGTCCTATTTCGATTCCACCGAGGGAATGACCTTTCTGCGCCTGCGGGGCTGGTTCCGGCTCAGTTTCCGGGCCAAGGCCCTCGCGGGGTTCAGAATGCTGCACGTGCGGGTGCTGCGCATTGCGCCAGGGGCGCGTCCGTTTCTCGACCAGGACGTTTTTCTGAAGCCCGCGTGGGGAGAATTCCAACTTGATTTTGCGGCTGGCGAAAATGCCAGTCCAACGGGCCCGGTGGAGGTGAGCTTTACGGCGGCTGGGGGCTCGCTGCTAATGGACGATGTGGACCTGGAACTGACGGGCGGCGACCCAGCCAACCACACGGTCTTCCGCGACGAGGTGGTGAAGACTCTGAAAGAGCTGCACCCTGGCGTACTGCGGATGATGGAGAGCCACTGCGGGCTGGGCAGTAGCATCGACAACCTGCTGGCTCCTGCGGCAGCCCGGCAGCGGGCCGGATTTCTGGGCTGGTCGAACACCATGGAGGACATTCCGGTGGGGATTCCGGAGTTTCTGGAGCTGTGCCAGGAAGTGGGCGCCGAGCCCTGGATTGTGGTTCCCACGGCCATGAGCAAGGCCGAGGCGCGCACGCTGGCCGAGTACCTGACCGGAGCGCCCAGCACATCGGGCGGCGGGCTGCGGACGGCCGCTGGGCATCCGGCTCCCTGGATTGAAAGCTTTCGGACGATTCACATCGAGCTGGGCAATGAGACCTGGAACGGAATCTACCTGGGCGAATCGATGGATAGCGCAGCGGCCTATGGCCGGCGGGCCAACGTTGTCTTCGCCGCCTTGCGGGCCGCGGCGGGGGCCGAAGCCGGCCGGTTGGACCTGGCTGTGGGAGCGCAGGCGGCGGCTCCGGGACGGAACGGGGAGATTCTCGCCGCCGCTCCCCTGGCGAATACCCTGGCCATCGCTCCCTACCTGATGCACTCGGTGACGGGGTGGGCCACGGACGACGAGCTTTACGGTCCACTGATGGCCGAGGCCGAGCAGATGTCGCGCGATGGGGTGGTTGCGGCCTCCGCAGCTTCGGCCGGCGGGCGACAGCTGGCTGTCTACGAAGTCAATTTGCACACCACGGAAGGCACCGCGACGCAGGCGGTGCTGGACCGGCTGACACCGTCGGCGGCTGCCGGCGTGGCTGTAGCCGGGCACATGCTGCGCATGATGCGGGAGCACGGAATCCGGGACCAGATGCTGTTCAGCCTGCCCCAATATCAATTCAAGCGGCCGGACGGTACTTTCGTAAGGCTGTGGGGAAGCGTTGTGGACATGGGTCCGACGGGCCGCAAGCGGCCTCAACTGCTGGCCGAGGGCCTGGTGAACCGCGTTGTCCGCGGCAACATGGTGCGCGTGGAGGTTACTGGCGATAACCCCACCCACGACCAGCCGGCGGGCAATGACGGGGTGCGGCTGAGTGGGGACCACGAGCTCGACGCCTACGCCTTTCAAGAGGGAAAGTGGCACGGGCTGGCGATCTTCAACTACGGCCTGCACCACTCCCGGCTGGTCCGTCTCGAAGCCCCCGGCCTGGGACCCTCTTCGAAGCCTAACCTATGGCGGCTGAAGAGTTCGGGCCCCCAGGCCGGCAATGAAGCCGAGACCCAGGTGACGGTGGAGCCGGAGAAGTTTGTCGGCAGGGAGCTGTCACTCGCACCGTGCTCGATTGCGGTGCTGGAGTGGTCGGAATAGGTTCCGCGCCGGAGTTCATCGCCTCGCGAACGGCGTGAGGCGACAGGGAAAAAGGCAGAGCGGAGTCACTTGCAGCGAGGCTGTAAGGTAATCAAATATATATTACTTATGAGTCAGTTATCTGATTCCCTATGGCGTGATCTCCTGGGCTGCAACTGCCACCTTTGAGCCATTGTCCCCGGGAATGCGGGAGGCATAGCTTCGAAAGCAACAGTTCATCCGGACCGGTGAAGATTGGTTGCTGCCTGCTTTTGCGAGGCAAGCAAGAGCTGGGCGTGTCCCGCGCGAGGTGAAGGCCGAACAAGGGACCGGAGAAACGGGCAGCCGGCAGAAGCCGGGCGATCAAGCGGTTGTCCCGTTCGCGAGGAGTCTCCGGCATCGCGCAAGTTGGCTCTTCCTGAGGGAAATGGCGGCTTAGAGCATTTTCCGGAATGGTGTAGACCTGGATTTCATTGGTGCCCCACCCATTTCCGCAAAGAACGCGGAAATGGATGGGGCACGGAAGTCTATAGCAAACGCAAAAATGCTTTAGCCTCTCGGTTTTCCCTCCGCACCAACGGGAGAACCGCGATAGCCGCAGCTTGATCAGGGTCGCCATGGGGCGCTTGGGCCAGCGGGGAACGGAAGTTCGAAATGAGCAGGGAACTCGCGCACCCAATCGCTGTTCTGGGGCTGCCTCTGGATAGCCTGACGGTCGCCGAAGCGGTGGAAGCGGTGGAGGGACTGATTGTTTCGGGTCAAACGCACCAGGTGGCGACCGCCAACCTCGATTTCTGGCTGAATTCGGTCGCCGACCCGCATTTACACCGAATCCTGGCTGGGTGCGGCCTGGTATTGCCGGACGGGATGCCGCTGGTGTGGGCCTCGAAGCTGTTGGGATGCCCGCTGGCAGAGCGCGTCACCGGCGTGGACCTGGTGCCCAGGCTCGCCGAACTGTCGGCGCGCAAGGGTTACAGGATATTCCTGCTGGGCGGCAGGGAAGGGGTGGCCGAGCGGGCCGCGAAGTTGCTGGAGAGCACCTATCCCGGCGCGTGCATTGCGGGAGTTTACGCTCCTGAAGAGAAGCTCCTGGCGATGATGGACCATGGCGAGATTCTGAACCGGATTCATGCCGCCAAGCCGGACATTCTGCTGGTTGCATTCGGCAATCCGAAGCAGGAAAAGTGGAGCTGGATGCATCGCAAGCGGCTGGGCGTGCCGGTGGCGATGGGTGTCGGGGGCAGCTTTGAGATTCTGGTGGGCGACATGCGTCGCGCGCCGCGATGGGTGCAGCGATACGGATTGGAGTGGTTGATGCGCGCATTGCAGGAGCCCTGGCGGCTGATTCCACGGTACGTGCGGGATTTTGTGGGCCTGGGACGCCGGCTTCCCATGGCGCTGGTGGCGGCCTGGACGCAGCGGCCCTATTTTGGCCGGTCGACGGTGACCTCGGTCGATACCGCAGAGGCGATGCACGTGTATGTGCAGGGCAAGCTGACCCTGGAGGCGACGCCGGCGCTTGAGCAGGCCGTGCGTTTGAGCCTGGTCAAGGGGCTGGCGGTGGTGCTCCATCTGCAGGCGGTGCGCCAGATGAATGCGGCGGGTGTTGGCTATCTGCTCGAGGCGCGACGCCGGCTGCTCGAAGCGGGGCTTTCGCTGTCCCTGGCGGGGCTGAGCCTTAAGATGCGCTTCCTGCTTCGCGCGTGGTGCGTGCAGACCCTGTTCGACGAGTGGCAACCGGCGGGTGCGCCCGGCGCGCTGGCGGCATTGGAGTCCGAACGGCTCCAGGAATTGGAAACGGTCTCCGTGATCGGCCTGAGCGGCGCGGCGGTCCGCTGGCCCGTTTGCGGGCCCTGGCCTTTCGCGGCATGAACGTGGTGCGGGCCAGGGGACGGGCGGGGCTGGGCTTTTCCACGGGCCTGTTCGGCAACGGATTTTCGCTGACGGCCGAGACCCTGGAGCGCGCGCCATTTGTGGTCAACGGCATTGCGGAAGACGTGGAATATCACGTGCGGCTGATCTGCGCCGGGCTGCGGGTGGAGTGGGTGGGAGGGGCGCGCGTTTTTGCTCCGCTGGCTCCGGCGGGCTCCGCGCAGGCGGTTCAGGAGGCGCGCTGGGAGGGCGGGCGGCTCCATGTGGCTTCCCGCTCCTGCCGGCGGCTGCTTGTTGCGGCTGTCGGCGGCAACCTGCGGGCCCTGGAGACCCTGGCCGACGTGTGCAGCCTTCCCTTGGCGCGCGGAGTCCTGGCTTTGCTGCTGACCGCGGCGCTCCCCGTGCATTGGCTGCATGTGTATGCGCTGGTTTGCGCGGCAATCGCAGGGGGCTATGTTCTGGAGGCGGTATGGCTCAGTCCCCAGCCCGTGCGGGACGTGTTCTCGCTGGCCGCCGCGCCGCTCTATCTGCTGTGGAAAGCGGCCATCACGCCGCTGGTGGTGCGCCAATCCCGACGCCGCGCCGAATGGGCGCGCACCCGGCGGGAGGCGGCACGTCCATGACCGAAGGGCACATGATTCCCGATGCACCGGACCGTGAGATCGACTGGTCCCTCGACGCCGAGGCCGTTCTCGAGATGGGCCGGGCTGCCGAGACGCCGGAGCCCTTGCGCCCGGTGGAGGGCGAGGTTGCCAGAGGCCAGTTTGCCAAGAACGTCGCGGCAACGATCGTCGCCCGGGTGGTGAATATGGCCAGGGGCGTGCTAATCGTGCCCTTTCTGCTGGCTCACATCGGTCTTGAAGCCTACGGCATCTGGACCACCATCTTCATTCTGGTGACCTACGTGGGGGTCACCACGCTGGGCATCTCGAACGTGTACATCAAGTACGTGGCCGAGTTCCACGCCCGGCGGGAGTATGACCGGGCCAACGCGCTGCTGTCGACGGGGCTGGCGGTCACCATCCCTCTGTGCGCCGCGGTGTTTCTTTTCTTTCTGCTGGGATGGAGCTGGATTGCGCCCTGGCTTCGGCTGCCGGCCGCGCACCAGGGTGACGGCAAGGAAGCGGTGTTGATCGTGCTTGGCGTCTTCCTCTCCAGCATCGCGCTGAGCGCCTTCAGCGACATGCTCTCCGGGACGCAGCAGATCGCCTCGACGCAGGTTTTTCTCAGTGTGAGCATCGTGGCCGAGTTTGCGCTGATTGTCTGGCTGGTTCTGGCCGGGCGCGGCATTCGCGGGCTGGCCGAGGCCTACTTGGCGCGGACGGCGATCAACGACGGGCTCACCATCTGGTGGGCTTGCCGGCGGCTCAAATGGCTGCATCTCTCACCCCGGCTGGCCGGCCGCGAGTCGCTCAAGTACGTGATTCATTTCGGCGGGCTGGTGCAATTGCAGAGCATGCTGGCGATTTTTCTGGCCTCGGTGGAGCGGGTCGCCGCCCTGGGACTGATCAACGCCTCGGCTGCCGGGTTGCTGGACGTGGCCAAGAAGTGGCCGGTCTCGCTGTCTTCGATTCCGACCGCTTTTTTTGCCGCGCTTTTGCCTGCCGCCGCGCACGTGGACGCCGCCTCGGACCGGGCTGTCCGGCTCAGCAACCTGCGGGAGCTTTATTTGCGCGGATCGCGCTATTCGAACTTGTGCACGGCGGCTTTTGTGGCGGCCATGGCGTTTTGGGCCAGGCCCATACTGAACGTTTGGCTCGGTCCGGAGTTACTGATGGGGGGGCGGCTGGTACCCCTGTTTGTGGTATTCAGCTTTGCGATGCAATTGCATATGCTGACAGGGCCGGGCACTTCGATTCTCCGCGGCATGGGACGGGTGTATGAGGAATTCACCTATTCAGTCCCCAATCTGCTGCTGCTGGCAGTTGCATTGCCCGCGGCCCGCTGGATTGAAGGGCGCTGGACTCCGCTGGGGATCGGCATCGCGGTCTCGGCGGCGACGGCTGTTTCGGCCTGCGCGCTGATGGGCCGGGTGCTTTTTGTGCTGGAGCTGCCGCTGGCGCGATTCCTGCGGGTGGTGATCGCGCCGGGGGCGGCATCGTATCTGGCGGCTGGGCTGCTGGCCTGGCCCGCGGCCCGGCTGGTGGCTTCGGTAAATCGCTGGCAGGGCGCGGGCGTTCTGGCGCTGGTGGGGCTGCTGTATGCCGCTGCCGTGGCGGCCATGCTCGCGAGGTGGGTGTTCACGGACGAGGAAAAGCGAAAGGGCCTGGAGTTGATGCGCCGCGGGCTCAATATCTTCCACAAAGGAGAAGCAACGGCATGAAGCGTCGAATCGGCATTGCGTGCATACTGCTGCTGCTCTCTGGAGGGGTCAGGCTGAGGGCCCAGGACCCGGCCGGGCGGCCTGTCCCGGCATGGGCTACGGCTCAACCGCGGGAGTCCGCCCAACAGATTGCCCCAGCGCCAGATTCGGGTCCAATCCAAGGCTCGGCCGAGAGCCCGGCGCAGGCGCCCGACCCGGTTCTCAAGCCCAATCCGCTGGAAGCGCTGCGCAACTTCGAGCCGCCCGCCGATGAGGAATACCGGCTCGGCAAGGGCGACGAAATCACGGTGGATTTTACCGGCCGCGCGGAGATGCAGGCCAAGGTGGTGATCGGCCCCGACGGGCGCATCTCTCTGCCTTTGGCGGGTGACATGCTGCTCGCCGGCCTGACGCGCAGCGAGGCCGCCAAAGCCATCGAAACCGCGCTTGCGCCCTATTTTTCGAATCTCGCCGTCCAGGTCACGGTGACGCGGTACACGGCCAATCGCGTTCTGCTGCTGGGCGCGGTGGATCATCCCGGCTTGATGCTTTTTGACGGCACGCCCACGCTGCTTGAAGCCCTGACCCGCGGCGGCCTGGAGACCGGACCCGGCAAGATAGGGAAGATTCCCGAGCGCTGCGCCATCTATCGAGGGCGGGACGAGGTGGTGTGGATTCAGCTCAAGGAACTGATCGATTCCGGCAACGCGCTGGCCGACCTTCGCCTGCGCCGGGACGACGTGATTTATGTTCCCAACATGGCGGAGCGCTTTGTTTCGGTTCTGGGGGAAGTGCAGCATCCGGGGGCCGTTCAGCTCAGCGCCAATTCCACGCTGGCAAACGTTCTGGCCGCGGTGGGCGGAGTGACCGGGAGGGCCGGCAACAAGCCCCACATCGAGATCGTGGACCCGGCCGGCGGGAAACCCCGGACGATTTCTTTCAATGACCTTCTGACCCCGGCGAAATGCAATGAAATCACGCTCAAGCCGGGGGAGATCATTTTTGTGCCGCAGAGCGGGCTGTATCGCGCCACTTACGTTCTGGAGCGCCTGAGCCCGTTGCTGTCGGTGGGTTCGATGGCTTTTCTGGCGGGGGATTTATGAACCTGCTGAGCGGCCGACCCGTATCCCTGGGCCCGGCAAAGGCCGGCGACGGCACTCCGGGCGGGTCTGGCGCGCTGCCAGCCGGCAGCCCGGAGCAAGCGCTCTTCCGGCTGGACCTGCGGCGCAGCCTGACCCTTCATCGCCGCCTGGCGGCGGGCATCGCCCTGGCGGGCCTGGCCGGCGCGCTGCTTTATCTGGCTTCGATGTGGCCCATCTACACCGCGGAGGCTATGGTTTACATTCAGCCGGCCGCGCCCAGGGTGATGGACCAGGGCCAGTCCATGCGCTGGCCCTTCGACGCGAACACGTACGAGTCGTTCATGCAGCAACAGATGCAGTCCATGACCCGAGCGGACGTTCTTGCCGGGGCATTGAAGAAGCTGGAGCCCGGCGTTTATCAGAAGAGCGGCGAGAGCGAGCAGGCCGCCGCCGAGCGGCTGCGTCATGCGATTGAGGTGACGAGGCAGGGCGCCAGCTACCAGGTAGGGATCACAGCCCACGCCTCGGATGCGGGAGTGGCCGCCAAACTGGCCAATGCCGTGACCGCCAGTTACATGGAGAGCGCGTCGCGCGAAGAGAAGGCGGGAGATGCCGATCGGCTGGCCATGCTGGGAGAGGAGCGCGACCGGGTTCAGCGGGAGTTGGCCGGCGACCGCGCCGAGCAGCAGGCGCTGAACAAGCAACTCGGCGTGGCGGCGGTGGGAGCCGCCGCACCCGATGGTTTCGACGACGATACCGGCCGGGTGCGCGAGGAGCTGATCAAGGCGCGCACGGCGCACGACGAGGCGGCGGCCCGTCTGACGACCATGGGCGCGGGTCATGCGGATTCGAGCGCGGCTTTGGACGCGGATGCCGAAGAGACGGTCGCCGGCGACGCCGGACTCATCAGCCTGAAGACCTCGCTGAACCAGCGCAGGGCACAGCTAACTTCGCAGATGGCCAATCTCACCGCAAGCAATCCCCAGTACAAGCAGGATGCGCAGGAGCAGGCGCAGATCGACGGCTCGCTTGAGAACATGATGAAGGAATTGCGCGCCAGGGCTATCGTGCGCGCCCAGCAGCGGCTGCAGAATGACCTGGCGCGGACCTCGAGCGTTGAGTCGCAACTGAATGCGCAACTGGGTCAGATGGCCGCTTCCGCCGGCGGGGCGACCCTCAAGATGCAGCGCGCCAGCGACCTGGCGACCGACATTACCCGCCTGCAGAATCGCTACTCCGCGGTCGATGACCAGTGGCGCAATCTGGGGCTGGAAGTGAAGGCGCCCGGCTCGGCGCACCTGAGCGCCGCTGCCGTGGCGCCGCTGCATCCATTCAAATCCGGCCCGCTGCGCAACACGCTGCTGATCGCACTGGCCGGGCTGTTTTTTGGCGGGGTGGCCGCGGTGGGCGCGCACAAGTCGGACGCCAGGGTGTACATTGCCTCGGATGTCGAGCAGGTGCTGGGTTTTGCGCCGATGGCCGTGCTGCCGGACTTTCTGGAGGTCTCGGACGGGGTGGCCGAGGAACATCTGCTGCGCCTCTCGGCGGGCATTGAGTATGCCTACCAGCAGGGCAACCTGAAGAGTTGCATTTTTACCGGGGCCGGTCCAGGCGCCGGGGTGACCACGGTTGCCACGCGGGTTCGATCGATGTTGGAGACCATGGGGCAGGGCACGGTGCTGGTGGATGCCTCCGGCACGCGGCCGTCGCAACCCGGCGCCTCCGCAGCCGGCCCCAGCGAGGCATCCAATCGGCTCGCCACCCAGCGTGGCAGGCGCTCCACCGCCTTGGTGCGGCAGTTGGCCGAGGAGACGGAGACCGGGGAGCAGACGCTGGTGCTCACCGATACGGCGCCGCTGGCGGTTTCCGCGGAGACTGAGTACTTGGCCCGCTTTGCCGATGCCGCCATCGTCGTGGTGGAATCCGGCGTAACCACCCGCGCGCAACTGAGGGATGTGGCCAACACCCTGCAGCGGCTCGATGTGGCGGCGGTGGGATTCGTGCTGAATCGCGTGGGACTGGAAAAGGCCGACCCTGCATTCCGACTATCGGTTCGGGCCGTCGAGGAGCATCTGCGCGCCCAGAGCCGTTCCCTGGCGCGAGGAACGGAGAGAAGCCGGCCTGCCGCGCCTGCGGCGGAGATCGAACGAGAGTCGAAGAGAACTGTCGCTCAACCCCAGCCAGCGCCTGAAAGGTCTGCCGTCGCGCCGGTGATTCCGCCTCCCGCGCCGGTGATTCCCGAACTGCCCGCAGCAGGGCCGGAACCGGAGTCGATTCCGCCGCGGATCGAACGGCCGGACTGGGCCGACGAGGCCGTTGAGCCGGTGCTGATTCCGGCTTCCGCAGTGGCTTCAAGGCCGCTTTCCCAACCGGCGCCCAGGCCCGTCGAGCCTCGCGCCGCCGCGCCCGCGCCACCCGAGGCGGTGGTTGGCTGGCCGGAGCCGGTCTCCGCGCCCAGGCCTGTCTCCTCAGCAGAATCGATTTCAGCTTCACCGTTGGCCTCGGTTCCGGGGGCGGTTTCAGCGCCGGCATTGGCTTCAGCTCCAGCGGCGCCGGCGGGTCGCGCGCCGCAGCCCGCCTTGATTCCGGCAACAGTGGCTGCTGCTCAACCGCCGACGGTTCAGAGGGGCCAAGCATTTGCTCCATTGCCGCTTTTGGAAGCGCGCGCGCCGCGGCGATCCGCCGCGCCGCCCGGGCCCGCAGCGCCGCCGCTGCCGGCTGCGCCCCTCCCGGCCCAGACCTGGGAGCACGTTTCCGCCGGGGTAGTGGACTTGGAGCCGGACGCCGAACCGCCTCAGCAGGCGGGGATGGACGACGAACCCTACGATGCGGCCTCGCGGCTGAACGGCCTGAGAAATCTTCTCTTCTCGCTGGGCCTGAAGAACCTAAACCAGGCGCGAGAGGCCCAGGAAAAGATCAGGGAGGAGGCGGCATCCGCGCAGGCCGCGGGGGAACCGGACGAACGGCCGATTTATGCCCGGCCTTACGCGCCCACTCCGACTCCTCCGGCTCGATTTGACGGGCATGTCACCTCGCCTACGCTGGTGACCGCGCCGCCGGAGTTTCTTCCTCCCAAGCCGCCGGCCGAGGCGATGCCCAAGGAACATAGCTGGGAGAAAGTGCCCAACACCCACCGGGATCGCGGGGATCCGTACGACGAAGTGCAGATCCTGCCCTCGTGGCGGGGGCAGTACAAGAAGAAGAAATGAAGCTCGCACCGAGAATGCCGGCTCTGGGGCGACTGGCGCAGCGGGCTTATTGCCGCCTGAGACGCAGACCGGAATTCGCCCGTTGTGACGGGTCTCCACGCGCCGCTCAAGCCTTGCCAGGCAGGCGGCCTGAAGCGGGAAGCCGGGCGCTCTATCGGGGCCGGACCAACTCGATGCGGTCCCGGGTTCGAACCCAGGTGTTGCCGGCCATGCGGCCCACGGCGTCCAAGCCGCCCGGGTCGACGCGGAAATCCTCCACCAGATCCGCGCGCAGGTGGAAGCGCATGACTTCACCGAGCACGATGACCCCGCTGGCCGGAGCGTGGCCGGTGTAGATGACCTGGATGAGGCGGCACTCCATTTGCGCCGGCGACTCGCCCACTCTGGGCGGCTTGACGGCCAGGCTGGGAATCGCGGTGAGTCCCGCCAGTTGAAACTCGTCCACCCCCGGCGCCACCTCGGCAGCGGCTGCGTTGGCGGCCGCTACCAGAGCCTCAGGGACCACATTGATCACAAACTCGCCGGTCTCCTCCACATTGCGCAGGGTGTCTTTCCGTTCGCCTGCCTGGTCTGAGCCCGAGGGGCGTAAAGCGGGGCAAAAGAGGACCGTGGGCGGCGCCGAGCCCACGCCGGAGAAGAAGCTGAAGGGGGCCAGGTTGGCCACGCCATGCGAGTTGATGGTAGAAACCAGGGCTACCGGCCGGGGCACGATGATGCCGGTCATCAACTTGTAAATCTGGCGGGGTTCGCACTCGGCCGGGTTCACGCTGAGCATGGGGGGTTCGGAAAAACGTGCTGCATCCATAGGGCTAGCGTAGTGCATTGCCGCGCGTGCCGCATGGGGACCGGAACGGTACCGCGTTCCCGCGGGGCGTGACGGTTCTGGTGCGCGCCTAGAAATTCGTCTGCTGGTAACATTGCATGATGCACAATCGTTAAAGGGGAGAATACCGTCGTGCCGCGCATTCACTTTCAACTACAGCTGGCCGAACTCAAGGACAAGCTGCTGGCCATGGCTGCACTGTCGCAGCAGGCGGTGGAGTCTGCTGTAGACGCCTACCTGCAGCGCGACAAGGGCCTGTGCAAGTACGTCAAGCAGAATGAGACGGCCATCAACACCGCGCAGCGGGAGTTGGACGAGATGGCCTATGAGCTTCTGGCCAAGGAGCAACCCATGGCCATCGATCTACGCTTCATCCTGGCGGTGATCAAGATTAACGGCGACCTGGAGCGGATAGGCGACCAGTCGATGGGCGTTGCCCGCCGCACCAAAGAGATTCTGAAGGCCGAAGAGGTGGAATTGCCGGTGGATTTCGCAGCCATGGGCGAGTTTTCCGGCCGCATGATCCGTTCGGCGGTGCAATCGCTGCTGGATGGCGACGCCCGCCTGGCCGAATCGGTTCGCGAGATGGACGACGAGATCGACCGCATGAACCGCCGCGCCAACGACGACCTGCTGAAGCTCATCCAGGAGAAGCCGCGCTATACTCAGCAGGCCATGAACGGCATACTGGTGTCGAAGAACCTGGAGCGGATTGCCGACCATGCCTCGAATATCGCCACGGACGTGATCTTCTGGATTCGCGGCGCCGATGTTCGCCACCAGTTGAGCATGTCAATGGATTGAGCGGGAGCAAGGGACCAAGGGCCATGGTGAACGGCTGGGCCGGAGGGCCTCGGAAACCCAGGCCCCGTGCCTGGCGCCGGAGACCCCCCCGATTTATTGGCGCTGCAGGGCAATTGCCGAGTTGCGACTGGAAAAGAGCGCTTCCATCTCCTCAATCCCCAGCGGCGCGGCGAAGAGATTGCCCTGAAACGAGTGGCAGCCGAGGGATGTGAGGAGATCCCGCTGCGCATTTGTCTCCACGCCCTCGGCCATCACCGACAGCCCCAATGCCCGGCCCAGTGAAATGATGGCGTCGGCAATCGCGGCGCTGCCGGCGTCGGTGAGAATGTCCCGAACAAATGAAGTATCGATCTTGACCTGGTCCAGGGGCAGGACTTTCAGGTAGGACAAGGAAGAGTATCCGGTGCCAAAGTCGTCCAGCGCGAAGCGGACCCCATGGAGTTTGAGCTCGGTCATCCTGGCGACGATGTCTTCCAGATTGTCTGCCAGCATGCTTTCGGTCAGCTCCAGGCACAGATTTTCGGCCTTCGCGCCGGAGCGCTGGAGCGCCTCAAGCACCTGTTCGACGAACTCCGGCTGGTGGAACTGGCGCGCGCTGACATTGACGGCGAGGGACAGATGGGCTGTTTCCTCGCGGTGCGCCCAGGCGGCCAGTTGCGCGCAGACGGTGTTCAGAACCCAATCGCCGATGGGCAGAATCAGCCCGGTCTCTTCAGCCAGGGGGATGAAATCGCGCGGCAGCATCACGCCGCCCCGGGGATGCTTCCAGCGAATCAGCGCCTCGGCGCCTGTGCGCCGGTCGCGATTCATTTGCGGCTGATAGCAGAGCTGGAACTGGTTTTTTTCCAACCCCTGGCGAAGATCATCTTCCATGGCCGCGCGGGCATTGACGGCGGCCTGCAGTTCGGGGGCGAAAAAGCGCATGGTGTTGCGTCCCGCGGCCTTGGCCTGATACATGGCGATGTCGGCCTGCTGGAGGATCTCGTCGGTGCTTTCCCAGCGATCCCCGAAGAGGGTGATTCCGATGCTGGCGGCGCTGCGGCAATCGCGGCCATCGAGCCGATAGGGCTGGCTGAGGGCGGCAAGGATTTTTTCCGCGACGGTTCTGGTCTGGGCCGCAGCCTCTTCTTCCGCTTCGCCCAGTCCATCCAGCATGACGACAAACTCGTCTCCGCCGAGCCGCGCCACGGTATCGGCCGCGCGTACGCAGGCGGTGAGCCGGCGAGCCGCTTCCTGCAGCAGCAGATCGCCAATCTGGTGCCCCAGGGTATCGTTGACGATCTTGAAGTTGTCGAAATCGACAAACAGCAGCGCCCGCTTGCGGGTGGTCCGGGAGCTGGCGGCCAGGGTCAGGCGCAGCCGGTCCAGCAGAAGCTGCCGGTTGGGGAGACCGGTGAGAGTGTCATAGAATGCCAGCTTCCTGATCTGGTCCGCTGCCGCCTTGGAGCCGGAGATGTCGCGCGCCAGCGAAAGCACGCAGGGTACGCCGTCCAGATCGATCATGGAAGCCGACATCAACCCCCACACGAAGTCCCCGTTCTTCTTGCGGAACCGGGCTTCAAGGTTGCGGCAGAGCGAGTTGTTCCGCAATTCTTCGATCAGCCTCAAGCGATCCTCGGGGTCTGCCCAGATGCCGAGCTGCACGGAGGTTCGGCCCAGAACATCTCTGCGCTGGTAACCCAGGATTTCAAGAAACGCCGGATTGACCTCGACATACATTCCATTGTCGAGGCGGTTGATGGCCATCGAATCAATGCTCATCTGGAAGGTGGTGCGGTAGCGCTGTTCGCTGACCCGCAGCGCTTCCTGCGTCGCGGCCAGGCGCTTCGCGGAAGCCTTGTCCCTGGAGGTATCCCGGGTGGCAATGTAGATACAGGGGACGCCGCCGACCTCAATCAGCGCCGCCGAAACCATGGTCCATATGATTTTTCCGCTCCGGGTGCGAATCTGGCTCTCGAAGTTTCTGCGCGGTGAGTTCAGGCGCAAGGTCTCAACCAGTTTCTCTCGATCCCCGGGGTCTACCCAGACGTTGAGTTCCAGCGAGGTTTTGCCGATGAGTTCGTCGCGCGCGAAGCCCATGATATCCAGGCAGGCCTGATTTGCGTCGATAAACCTTCCATCGCAAAGGCGGGTGATGCTGACCGCGTCGAGGCTGGTCTGGAAGGCGGCGCGGTAACGCTCTTCGCTGGTGCGCAACTCCAGCTGGGTTGCGGCCAGGCGCTGCTCGGCAGCCTTGCGGTCATTGATGTCTTCGATGAAAGAGATGATGTGGAGCGGGCTTCCGGCGCCGTCACGCTGCACCGAAGCGGTGAGCCTGGCCCAGGTAAGGCCCCCATTCTTTCGCAGGTAGCGCTTCTCCCAACTGGAAGCTTCGGCTTCGCCGGCCGCCAGCCGGTGGATCACTGCAAGGCTCGCCGCGAGATCCTCCGGCGCCGTGATCTGTTCGACGGTCATTCCACGCAACTCCGCCACGGAGTAGCCGAGCATTTCGGCGAAGCGGGCGTTGCAGCGCAGCAGCTTGCCATCCAGGGAGGTATGGAGGATGCCCGCGGGAGCCTGTTCGAAGGTGGCGCGATAGCGCTCTTCACTTTCTTGCAGCAATGTCGCGGCCTGCCTGGCCATGCCGATGTCGCGGGTGATGGCGGAGGAGCCGGTGACCTTGCCATTTCGATCCCGAATGCAGGAGATGCTGATAGAAACCTCGGACAGGCTGCCGTCCTTGCGCAGGTTGACGGCTTCAAACGGGGGGATCGAGGCGCCCCGTCGAACCAGTTCGAGAGCCGATTGCAGGCGCTCCTGTCTTTCGGGTCGAACCAGCATCGCGATGTTCGTCCCCACCGCCTCCTCGGCGGTGTAGCCATTCAACCTCCCGGCTTGCCGGTTCCAACTGAGAATGGTCCCGTCCAGGTCAACCGAGTAGATCGCATCCTCGGAGGACTCCACAATCGAGGCCAGCAGGGCGCGGGTTTTGTCGGCCTCGAATCGCTCCGATTGATCGCGGGCGATCACCGAGATGGCGATGATTTCACCCAGGGAGTTTCGAACCGGCCACAGGGTCAACGAGAGATGAATTCTCTGCCCGTCCTTGCGCAGGCCCATACCCTCCATGGTGGGGCAGGTGTGGCCTTGCAAGAGACATTCGGTGTATTGGATCAGGCCGGATCTCTGTTCCGGTGTGCCCAACATGGAAATGGGATGGCCGATGACTTCGCCAGCCGAGTAGCCGAAGATGGTCTCGGCTCCGTGGTTCCAGGTCAGGATGATTCCCGCGGGAGTGTAGGCGATGATGCCGTCCAGGGAGCTTTCGACGATGGAAGCCAGAAAACGGCGGGATGTCCCGGCCGCGAGCCTCTCTGTCACGTCCCGTTTGATGGCCATGAAGCCGGAGATTGCGCCCTTTCGGCCCCGGATGGGAGCGATGCGCATCTCCTCGTTGTAAAGAGCGCCGTTTTTGCGCCGGTTGATGAGCTCGCCTTGCCATATCTGCCCGGACTGGATGGTCCGCCATAACTGCTGGTAGAACTCCAGAGGCTGACGCCCGGACTTGATCATGCGAAGGTTCTGCCCCACTGCTTCGAGGGGGGAGTATCCCGTCAAAACGGTGAATGCCGGGTTCACAAACTGGATTGTTCCGCCGGGGTTGGTGATG
>Ga0302190_10000910_pt1 | contig 19665 bp, 16 predicted proteins | sample II_Bog_E2_3_FD_198784 | JGI IMG/M metagenome (GOLD analysis project Ga0302190, IMG submission 198784) | Peat permafrost microbial communities from Stordalen Mire near Abisko, Sweden - II_Bog_E2_3 | ecosystem: Environmental > Terrestrial > Soil > Wetlands > Peat | place: Sweden: Abisko... | reverse complement strand
CCGGTCTCCCCCGAAGACTTCGCCGCCCTGGCGCGGCAACCCGGCCTCGCGTCACCACAGATCTGATCGGGGGTGGCTCGGAAGGCAGTCATTTCCTGCGGCGTGAGCCAACGTCAGCTTCGCGCCTCAATTTCGGTCGTTCGCCGGCATGTGCGTGCAGCCCAACAGCGGACACGAGCATCTATTCCGTATACTGGCCCCGAATTTCTGGCCCCGAATTTCCGTGCTGGGATTGCCAACCCAGCGGGTGGGTATTTTCCGATGGCTTACGCCGCGCATCATCCGGGCCAGTGGAGCCGCACTGTTCCCATGCAATGCCAGCGAAGGTCCGGAGACCAATCATGCCCCGCACATACCAGACCCGTTCGCCTGAGGCGCTGTTTGAACCTGCACAGGTCGGTGCCCTCCATTTGCGTAACCGCATCGTCATGGCGCCACTTACACGCAGTCGCGCCGGGCCCGGGTTGGTGCCGGGGCCGCACGCTGCCGAATACTATCGTCAACGCGCATCCGCCGGGCTGATCATTGCCGAAGCGACGCAAGTCTCCGCACAAGCTCAGGGATATGCCGATACGCCCGGTTGCTATACCGACGCGCAAGTTGCCGGTTGGCGCCATGTGACAGACGCGGTCCATGCCGCGGGTGGCTCCATTTTCCTGCAGTTGTGGCATTGCGGCCGGGTCTCGCACACCAGCTTTCAGTCTGGCGGCCAGGCCCCGGTCGGCCCCTCGGCAATCCGCGCAAGGATCAAGACTTTCATCGGCCACTCAGACATCCCGAAATCCACGGCAACCGATGCGCTCGCTCGTGAAGACATACCCGGGATCGCAGCAACCGGCAGCGGGCAATTCGCCGATTGCTCCATGCCGCGCGCGCTGACGCTTGCCGAGATTCCCGACATCATCGTGGATTTTCGCAAGGCTGCGATTCACGCGATCGACGCCGGCTTTGATGGCGTGGAAATCCATGGAGCGCACGGCTATCTGCTCGATGCCTTTCTGCGCGACGGCACCAATCATCGCACGGACAGGTATGGTGGTACGATCGCCAACCGGGCTCGATTACTGGTCGAGGTCATGCAGTCTTGCGCAAGCGCGATCGGGTCCGATCGCCTTGGTGTCAGGATTTCTCCCGTTTCGACTGCGGGCGATTCGTTCGACAGCAATCCGCAGCCCTTGTTCGAACATGTCGTGGAGGCACTCAATCCGCTGGCCCTTGCCTATATTCACGTGGTTGAAGGCGATACCGGCGGGGCCAGGGACTATCTTTCGTTCGATTATGCCGCATTGCGCGATCGCTGCACGGGCATCTGGATGGTCAACAACGGGTATGACCGCGCTATGGCCATGGACGCCGTCGCCAGCGGCAAGGCTGATCTGGTCTCGTTCGGACGGGCGTTCCTAGCCAATCCCGATCTCGTTGCCCGGCTGGAGAAACGCGCGCCGCTGAACCCCATGATGGACGCAGCGACAGTCTATGGCGGCGGCGCTCATGGATATATCGATTATCCAACGCTCGAACAGGCCGGAGCGTTGATTTAGGCGAACCGAAGGTCAGGTTGCGGCACGAGCGGTCATTCACGTTACAGCCGCTGAAGGTCGTGAGTTGGTCGTGAGCTACCGAACGTTCTTCGCACTGTCGAACGGCGGCTATTTCAAGGTTGGGGCCTAAAACCCGACGTTCGGCAACCGGCCCAATTGCCGACGTTTGGGCTAAGATGATTGAGCGGCAGCTTACAGAATGCCTCGATGAGGAGCTAGCCGTCCGCTTGTGCGGCGATCCTCCCATCACAGAGCCGTGAAGAACCGCATCTTTGCGCTGCCCTGAGCATTTTGCGCTGCGTAGAACAGGATTGCGGCTTCATTCCACAACGGCGTTTGCCACTCCATGCTATCTGCCCCCAGTGCCTGCGCCACGGATTTTGCTGCCGCCAGCAATTGTCGGCCGATGGATCGCCCGCGATGTTCCTCGTGGACAAACAGGCAATCAAGATGCGCCCAGTGGCGCGCGCGCCAAAGCGAAAAATCCAGCGTCAGGGCGGCATAGCCGACAAGCACATCCTGATCAGTAGCGATGATGAGCCGAATGTCGGATGCGCGCAGAACGATGCCAAGGGCGTCACCCGTGATGGTCGCTTCCCCGCCTTCAAAGGCGGCATGGGCGGCAATCAGCCGGTGTAGCCCCGCGCAATCATCAGGACCCGCACTGCGTATGTGAAGTGACATGGCCCTTATTCTGCGCAGGCCAGAGCAAAGCCTTCATCGAGCCATCCGGTGATACCGCCCGCCATAATCTTCGCCGGTCGCCCCAGCTCTGCCAGTCGAAGCGCGCCGCGTGCCGCTCCATTGCAATGAGGGCCGGCGCAATAGGTGACAAAGACGGTATCGAGAGCCCATTGCGCCATCTTGGAAGCAATGATCTTGCCATGGGGCAGATTGATCGCGCCGGGCACATGCCCCTTGGCGTAAAGCGCGGGGCTGCGCACATCGAGCAGCACGAAATCGGCGCCCTTGGCCAAGGCGTCATGCATATCCCAGCAGTCGGTCTCAAAGCTGAATTCGGCGGCGAAATGCTCGCGTGCGGCGGCGCTGGGGGCACAGGGGATGGCGGTTACGTTGGTCGGCATGGGCTTTCTCCTTCGCCTGCAAAGTGGCGCATAGACCGCCCCGCTTGCAATTGGCGTAAATGTCAATATGCGTAGGAATTATGCCAACGCCCCAAAACCCCCTTGTCGTCGCCTTGCTCTATGACGGGCTTTGCACTTTCGAGTTCGGCATTGTGGCCGAGGTTTTTGGCCTGTTACGACCAGAGATGGGGGCAAACTGGTATCGCTTTGCCAGCGCCGCCATTGAGGCAGGGCCGCTGCGCGCCCATGGTGGGTTCTCCATCCTGCCCAGCGGCGGGCTGGACCTGCTGGAGCAGGCCGACATGGTGATTGTGCCGGGCTGGAAGGGTGTGGATGCCGCTGTGCCGGAAGATTTGATCGCCCGTCTGCGCGTGGTTCATGCGCGCGGCGGCCGGCTTGCCTCGATCTGTTCGGGCGCCTTCGTGCTGGCCGCCACCGGTTTGCTGGATGGCAAAAAGGTGACGACCCATTGGCGCTATGCCGAGGCACTGCGCCAGCGTTATCCCGCCATCGCGGTGGATGAAGCCTCGCTCTACCACGGCGAAGACAATATTTTCACCTCGGCAGGCAGTGCTGCGGGCATCGACTTGATGATCGAGTTGGTTCGGCGCGATTATGGGCCGGATGCGGCCAATTCCGTGGCGCGGCGGATCGTGATGCCCGCCCATCGCAGTGGCGGCCAGGCGCAGTTTCTGGAACGCCCCGTCCGCCCGCGCCCAGGCAGCGAGATCGCACCTTTGCTCGATCTCATCAGGCGCGATATTCACCGCCCGTGGACCATTGCCTTGATGGCCAAACATGCCGCCATGAGCCGTCGCACTTTTGAACGGCGTTTCACCGAAGGGACAGGGCAAGGGCCAGGCGAATGGCTGGCGGCAGAGCGCGTGGAAGCCGCCAAGGACATCCTCATCCGCACCCAGCGCCCCATGGAAGAGATTGCCGCCGCCGTGGGCTTTGGCTCTGCCCACGCGCTACGCCATCATTTCCGCGCAAAGGTGGCGCTCAGCCCGAGTGAGTACCGCCGGGAATTCGCAAGGCGCAGCGGGACCGTACTGGCGTCAGCCTATGAATGACCGGCAGGTTTGAGCGGTCGGATTTTTGCTCGGGAATGGCAGCTCTGGAGGCGAAATTGGCCACGCGTTGCAATTGCAAGCAAAAGGGCCGGAAGCTTACGCCACCGGCCCCATATTTCGCATTCGCGTTGATCAGAAGAACAGGATGCCGCCCGGCGCGAGGGTGTCGCTCTTGGCTTCGTTGTCGTTGTGGGCGGTGGCCGCGATATATTTATTTTCTGAAATTGCTTCGCCGTTTCGGCGGACCAGCCTGGCCGGGCGTGCGCTCCCGAAAGACGATCCGGCCCTTGGTGAGATCGTAGGGTGTCATTTCGAGATGCACTCGGTCGCCCACGACCGAGCGGATGCGAAATTTACGCATTTTGCCGGCTGTATAAGCAATAATCTTGTGCTCGTTATCGAGCCGGACGGCGAAGCGTCCATCGGGAAGAATTTCCTCGATGAAGCCTTCTATCGTCAGCAGTTCTTCTTTTGCCAAAGGTTTGAATTCCGCGATGCATGCCAACCTTTCCGCTTGTTACGCTTTCAGCGTTTACGATGCGGGTAATGGCAATGCACATACTCGACAAGAAGGGGGGATTGCTCCCGCACCCAAAGTCATCGATATGTTTGTTATATGGACCTCATAGATCGCCACAGGCTCAGCCACAGGGCAATTCGCCTGAACGATATGAGAACGAGCCAGAACGTGGCAGATTTCCAGCCAGCATAAGCCCAATTTATGGGCAGCATTTCCGGCGTATATTTAAATGGCGGCGGGTGTTAATACATCCCGCCGCCAGAAGATCATGCAGCCTGAAGATTCACTGCAGAGGTCTTGCCTCGCTGATCGGTCTCCAGTTCGTACGAAACGCACTGATCCTTGTCGAGGGTACGCATACCGGCGCGTTCAACGGCCGAGATGTGCACAAAGGCGTCGTTCCCGCCGTCGTTCGGCGCGATAAAGCCATAGCCCTTGTCGACGTTAAAAAATTTCACGGTTCCGGTGGTCATATGGATAATCCTTTATCCCATGTATGACGGGCATGCGCCAACAGCGACGCATCCCGGCTTCAGTAGTGCTAGAAAGGGATAAAGGGGGCATAGAGCTGCCAATTATCCGTCGCATGCGACGTGAGCGCAATCTTGATACCACCTTATTCAGAAATTGAAAGTCAATTCTGGTTTCCGACCGAAAGGCGATCCGCGTTGTGGTGCGATAGGGTGTCGGATTGAGAAAGTGCCTGACAACCGCGACGGCAAGGTCGTCCGTCAAGGTGCAACGGCAGCTATCTGGGCACGCCGGTTTCAAAGCAGTCATTCTCTTCACGGCCCAACTCAAGCCATCCGCAAACCGTGAATGTATGGCGGCTTCTGTCGGGGCACATGGCCCGTGAATGACCGCAATGTCGGCGGCTCCGGTCGCAGATTATGACATTGCGTCGCGTCATTCAGCTCTTTTTGCCGGGCCGATGCCGGTTTGATGCTCCGTTCAGGCCTGCGGCGTTGGCGGATCGTTGGGCAGGGTGGCCAATGTTGCGGTGAGGTGGGCTTCTGCGGCGGTGGCGTCCGCGATCAGCAGGCGCAGGGCCTTTGCGGTGTCTTGCAGCAGGCCGGGGCTCAGCGGGCGTTCGCCGTTGATGAAGCGGCGGATGGCCCGTTCGTCGATGTCGAGGCGGCGCGAGGCTGCCGTGACGCCGCCAAGCACCTGCATGCAATGGGCGAAGTGATCGCGCAGATCCTGAATCGTGAAAGGCTCGGTCATTGTTTTCCCATTTTGTTGTGATCCAGCCTTGCGGCTTTGGCATCACCGAAAAATTTGTCCACCGGGCGGCTGTGGATAGCCGCCGTTCAAGCGTCTTCGATCGGGACTTCGACCAATTCGACGATTTCAAAGGCGTAGCTTGTCCAGCCGCGCGTCCGGGCGGCATCTTGCGCGGCGGCGCGTTTTTTGCGCGCGTCGGCCTCCGATCGCGTGTGGCCCCAGAACACCTCGGTCTTGCCGTTTCCCAGCTCGGCAACGATACGCCAATAATGGGTAAAGCTGTCGGTGGTGGGGCCGATCGTCTTTACATAGCCGTCGGGCAGTGTTGCCGTGAGATAGCGACGCTTTTTACGCATGGTCGGTGCCTATCGCGCAGCCAGGGGTGTTCTGCAAGGATCGTCCGGCATGCCGTGATCGGGGGCTTTGGGTGATGGCGAGAGGCCCCACCCCAACCCCTCCCCTGAAGGGGAGGGGCTTGATCGCCATTACTTTTTCTTTGTCGCCTTGCGCACGATGGCGGACAGGCCGCGCGTCAATTGCACCAGGCCGTTGAGGCGGGCTTCGGGGGTGGACCAGGCGCGCTGGATGACCAGCTTGCTGTCGGGGCGCAGTTTGGCGACGCCGCCGAGGCGTTCGACATAGGCGATCAGGCCCAGCGGATCGGCGAAGGTATCGCCGTGGAAGCTGACCAGCACGCCCTTGGCGCCGACGTCGATCTTGCTGATCCCGGCGATAATCGCCTGACGCTTGACCTCGATCAGGCGCAGCAGGTTTTGCGTTGCCGGGGGCAGGGGGCCGAAGCGGTCGATCATTTCCGCTGCCAGCGATTCGATCGCTTCGGGGCTTTCGGCGTCGTTCATGCGGCGATAGAGCGCCATGCGCACGGCGAGATCGGGCACGTATTCTTCGGGAATCATGATCGGCGCTTCGACCGTGATCTGCGGATTGAGCGCGCCGCGTTCGCGGATCATGCCGAAATCGCCCGCCTTGGCCGCCAGAATCGCGTCTTCGAGCATCGACTGGTACAGCTCGAACCCGACTTCCTTGATATGCCCGGATTGTTCGTCGCCGAGCAGATTGCCCGCCCCGCGCAAATCGAGATCGTGGCTGGCAAGCTGAAACCCGGCGCCCAGTGAATCGAGATCGCCCAGAACCTTGAGCCGCTTTTCGGCGATCACCGACAGCGCGTTGTCCTCAGGGTAAGTCAGATAGGCATAGGCGCGCAGCTTTCCGCGCCCGACCCGCCCGCGCAACTGATACAGCTGGGCGAGGCCGAAGCGGTCGGCGCGGTGCAGGATGACGGTATTGGCGCTGGGGATGTCGATGCCGCTTTCGATGATCGTCGTCGACAGCAGCACTTCGTATTTGCGGTCGTAAAACGCGCTCATGCGGTCTTCGACTTCGCTCGGGCTCATCTGGCCATGCGCGGCAACGGCGCGGATTTCCGGCACGTTCAGCCGCAGCCATTCCTCCATCTCGGGCATGTCGGCAATGCGTGGCACGACGATGAAGCTTTGCCCGCCGCGCTGATGTTCGCGCATCAGCGCTTCGCGCATGACCAGATCGTCCCACGGCATGACGTAGGTGCGCACGGCGAGCCGGTCGACCGGCGGGGTCTGGATCGTGGTCAGCTCGCGCAGGCCCGACATCGCCATTTGCAGCGTGCGCGGGATCGGCGTCGCGGTCAGCGTCAGGACGTGGACGTCGGCTTTCAGTTCCTTGAGCTTTTCCTTGTGCGTCACGCCAAAGCGCTGTTCCTCGTCGACGATGACAAGGCCGAGGTGGCGGAATTCGATCGATTTCGAAAGCAGCGCATGGGTGCCGATGACGATGTCGATCGTGCCGTTGGTCAGCCCGGCGCGCGTTTCGGCGGCCTCCTTGGGCGGAACCAGCCGCGACAGGCGCCCGATATTGAGCGGAAAGCCCGAAAAGCGTTCGAGGAATGACGTGTAGTGCTGCCGCGCGAGCAGCGTGGTCGGGGCGATCACCGCGACTTGTCGCCCGGCCATTGCCGCGACGAACGCGGCGCGCAGCGCGACTTCGGTCTTGCCAAAGCCGACATCGCCGCAGACCAGCCGGTCCATCGGCTTGCCGGAGGCCAGATCGCCGAGCACGTCGTCGATCGCGCGTTCCTGATCCTCGGTCTCGGTCCAGGGAAAGCGGTCGACAAACGGGCCAAAGCTGGCCGGATCGGGCTCGATCACGTCTGCCTCGCGCAGCGCGCGCACGGCGGCCGTGGCCATGAGCTGGCCCGCCATTTCGAGAATGCGCTCGCGCAGCTTGGCCTTGCGCCGCTGCCAGCCTTCGCCGCCGAGCCGGTCGAGCGCAACGCCGTCGCTGTCGTTGCCATAGCGCGACAGCACGTCGAGGTTTTCGACCGGGATATAGAGCTTGTCGCCGCCCGCATACGTAAGCTGCACGCAATCGTGCGGGCTGTCGCCGACGCGGATCGGCTCCAGTCCTTCATAGCGACCGATGCCGTGCTCCATGTGCACGACAAGATCGCCGGGATTGAGCGCGGACAGTTCGGCCAGGAACGCGTCGGCGTCCTTGCGCTTGCGCTTGCGCCGCACCAGCCGGTCGCCGAGAATGTCCTGCTCGGTGATCAGTTCCAGCGCATCGCTGGCAAAGCCATGATCGAGCGGCAGGACCACCGCCGCGATCTTGCCCGTCGCGGCGAGGCCGAGCGCCTCTTGCCAGGTTTCGGCCATGACCGGTTTGGTCTTGCCCGCATCGCCGAGCAGAGTCGCGAGCCGAGAGCGCGAGCCCGGCGAATAGGCGGCCAGGATCGGTTTCAGCCCGCGTGTCGCCAGCGCGGCAAGGTGCTTGGCCGCAGCTTCGTAGACATTGACGCCTTGTGCGCGCTCGGGGGCGAAATCATGCGCGCTGGTAAAGCCGAAATCGAGCGTGCGCGGGGATTCGGGCTCGGCAAAGATCGACAGGCGATGGACCGGCCATGCCGCCAGCGCGCGTTCGAATTCGTCGCTGCCCAGATAGAGCGAGGCGGATTCGAGCGGACGATACTGCCCCGCCTGCGCCCGGGCGGATTCGACGCGCGCCTGATGATAGTCGCCAATGTCGGACAGGCGCGTTTCCGCCGCCTTTGCCGCGCCCGAATCGAACAGCACGAGGTCGTCTTCGCCGAGATGGTCGAACAGCGTGACCATGCGATCTTCAAACAGCGGCAGCCAGTGTTCCATGCCCGCCAGCCGTCGGCCCTCGCTGACAGCCTGATACAGGGCATCGCCGGTGGCATTGGCGCCGAATATCTCGCGATAGCGGCTGCGGAAGCGCTTGATGCTGGCTTCGTCGAGCAGGGCTTCGCTGGCCGGGATCAGCAAATGGCTGTCGACCGGCTGGACCGAGCGTTGCGTGTTGGGATCGAACAGGCGCAGCGTTTCCAGCTCGTCGCCAAAGAAATCGAGCCTGAGCCCGTGATCGAGCCCGCTTGGATAGAGATCGAACACCCCGCCGCGCACCGCGTATTCGCCGGCATCGACGACAGTATCGGTGCGCGCATAGCCCTGACGCTGCAACAGCGCGATCAGGCTGTCGCGGCCGATTTCCATGCCCGCTTTCAACACGCGGGTCGATTCGCGGATACGGAACGGGGTCAGCACGCGTTGCAGCACGGCGCCGACCGTGGTGACCAGCAATTGCGGCGCCGAGCGCTTGACCTGAAGCCGGGCCAGCGCAGCCAATCGCCGCGCGCTGACCGACAGGGCGGGCGAGGCGCGATCGAACGGCAGGCAGTCCCACGCCGGGAATTCCAGCACTTCGAGCTCGGGCGCAAAGAACGCGGCGGTATCGACCACGGCACGCATCGCCGCTTCGTCGGCGGCGATAAACACCGCGCGGCCCTTTGCGGCGCGCGCCAGATCGGCCAGCAGCAAAGGCTGGCTTCCGCGCGCGACCGACGACAGGGTCAGCGGCGCCGTGGCGGACAGGATGCGGGCGAGATCGGGCATGACGAAGATTGCGGCCTGTCCGATCAGCGCGGAATGTCGACGTAATCGAGCCGGATCATCGCGTCCATCATCGGCCCGGCATATTCGGCGGGCACCGACTGGGTGCCGAGCGCCCAGGCCATGATGTCGACATCGTCTTCTTCGACCATGCGTTCGAACAAGTCGATTTCGGCCTCGCTCCACCCGGTGTGATACCGGTCGAAGAAACAGCCGATCATGTAATCCGCTTCACGCGTGCCCCGGTGCCAGGCGCGGAATTTCAGGCGGCGAAGGCGGTCGTTTGTCTGCATGGCCCGCGACCTAGGCCAAAGCCCGCGCCGCCGCAATATGGCGGTGCGGGCCAAAGCGTGCCCGGACCGGATGCGCGGACCTTGCGATCGCGTCCGGTCGGCGTCCGATTATCCGTGCAACACCGCGAGAATCTCGTTTTCGTGCCGCCCGATCAGATCTTTGGGCACTTCCTTGATGATCGCGCGCTCGACCGCCGGGGTGAAATGGTGGCGCAATTCGCCCAGCACGCGCGGCGGCGCGATCAGGACGACATGTTCGACATGATGACCGATCACCTGATGATGCAGCCATTCGCCGATCGCGGCGGCGTGCGTCGCTTCGGCCAGTCTTTGCCCGGCACTGCCGCTGGCATGATGCGCTTCGGCCAGGGCCGGCGTTTCGGCGGCCACCAGCACGGGCACGGCTTCGGTCCCGGCATTGCGCAACAGGCGCCAGTTGTGGCTGTCGACAAGCGCGACAAGCGTTCCGTGGGTAAGCAGCATGGGGGATCTCCTCTCATCGTTTCCGACCGTCGGAACGGTCACAAATCCATCTCGTGCAACGCGGGGCCGGGCGTCCATGCGCTGGATCAAAATCCCCCGCCGGATTGGTCTGGGCAGTGGTGTTGCGCGGGCGCGGCGGATAAGGAGCGGCAATCATGCGGCCCGATTTGCTCAATCCCCTGTTTGCCGAAACCACCGGCCTCAAAGGCGTCGGGCCGGGGCTTGCGCGCCCGCTCGAACGGCTTGGCCTGACTCGCATCCGCGATCTGGCCTATCATCTGCCCGATCGGTTTGTGTCGCGCCGGGTCGTGACGCGGCTCGACGATGCCGCGATCGGCGAAAACATCGTCATCGCGCTGACCGTGCGCGAACACCGCGCCAGCGGCGGGCGGGGGCCTTTGCGCGTGCTTGCCGAAGACGACGCGGGCGATATTGTCGCGTTGACCTATTTCGGTCGTGCGTCCTATTCCGCGCGAAAGGCGCTGCCGAGCGGCGAGCGGCGCTGGGTCGCGGGGCGGCTCGATCAGTTTGGCCAAAGCCGCCAGATCGTTCACCCCGACCATATTGCCGAAGACAGCGCCGCGCTGTCGGGCCAATTGACCGAGCCGGTCTATCCGCTTTCCGAAGGGCTTACCCAGGGGCGTATCGCCGCGCTCGTTGCGCAGGCACTCGACCATCTGCCCGAATTGCCCGAATGGATCGAGCCGGGGCTGTTGGCACGCGAAGGCTGGCCGACCTGGCGCGAAGCGGTGCTGACGACGCACAAGGGTGACGACAAGGCCGCGCGCGATCGGCTGGCCTATGACGAACTGCTTGCCAACAGTCTTGCGCTGATGCTCGTGCGGGCGAGCAACCGCAGTCGGCGCGGCGTGCCCTTGCACGGCAATGGCCGGTTGCGCAGTCGGCTGAACCTGCCGTTTTCGCTGACCGGGGCGCAAACCCGCGCGATTGCCGAAATCGAGGAAGATCTGACGCAAGGTGCACCGATGCTGCGCCTGTTGCAGGGCGATGTCGGGTCGGGCAAGACGGCGGTCGCGCTCCATGCCATGCTGATCGCGGTCGAAGCCGGGACGCAGGCGGCGCTGCTTGCCCCGACAGAAATCCTTGCGCGTCAGCATGCCGAGACGTTGACGAGGATGGCTGCGGGAACGGGCGTGTCGATCGCGCTGCTGACCGGGCGCGACAAGGGCCGCGCGCGCGAAGCGACGCTGATGGGGCTGCTCGACGGCTCGATCCAGATCTGCATCGGCACCCATGCGATCTTTCAGGAGGCGGTCGCCTACAAAAATCTCGCGCTGGTGGTGATCGACGAACAGCATCGCTTTGGCGTGGGCCAGCGGCTGATGCTGACGCAAAAGGCGCGAACCACCGCGCATTGCCTGGCGATGACGGCAACGCCGATTCCGCGCACGCTGACTTTGGCGCAATATGGCGAAATGGACGTGTCGCGGCTCGACGAGATGCCGCCGGGGCGCCAGCCGATTGATACCCGCGTGGTATCGACCGAACGGCTTGACGAAGTGATCGCGGGCGTCGGGCGGCACCTTGCCGCAGGGGGGCAGGCCTATTGGGTCTGTCCGATGGTCCGCGAGCTGGAAACCGAGGACATTGCCGCCGCCGAGGCGCGCCATGCCATGCTGCGCGAACGTTTTGGCGACGGCGTGGAACTGGTCCATGGCCAATTGCGGCCCGAGGCCAAGGACGCCGCGATGGAGCGTTTTGCGCGCGGTGAGGCGGGGCTGTTGGTGGCGACGACAGTGATCGAAGTCGGGGTCGATGTCCCCAATGCCACGCTGATGGTGATCGAACAGGCGGAACGGTTTGGCCTGGCCCAATTGCACCAGTTGCGTGGCCGGGTCGGGCGCGGGACCGGCAAATCGACCTGTCTTTTGCTGCGCGGCGAGGCGCTGTCCGAAGTCGGGCGCGAACGGCTGGCATTGATGCGCGAGACGCAGGACGGCTTTCGCCTGGCCGAGGAAGACTTGCGCTTGCGCGGCGGGGGCGAGTTGCTCGGTACGCGCCAATCGGGCGACACCCCGTTTCGGGTCGCCAGTTTCGACCAGATCGCGAGGCTTTTGCCGCTGGCCCACGATGACGCGCGGCTGTTGATGGAGCGCGACGGCGGCCTCGACAGCCCGCGCGGGGCTGCGGCGCGCACGCTGCTCTACTTGTTCGAACGCGATTGGGGTGTGCAGTTGCTGCGCGGGGGATAAGGCCGGTTTGTCCGCAAAGGGCAGCCATGAATTCGGCAATGATGTCCCATATTACCGTTTTTACCCGCTAAATCATCGCGATGAGGCCGAAAGTCAGCGCCCTTCAATGCATCGGGCGACAATGCGCCTGCCCCATTCGTGTCCCCAATTCGGGTGAATTGCTTTAATCCCCCGCGCCCTCAAACTGACCCAATAAAGCGGGCGGTGAAGCCTGCTCTTCCAAACAGGCAGGGAGCAAATCAATGAGGGTCAACAACAAACGCAAATTCTGGTGCGGGTCGGGCTTGATTGTCCTGATGGCAGGCACGGCCATGCCGGCGAGAGCGGACGAGAGCGTGTCGGCAAAGTCGGGCGATCAGGGTATCCCGGAGATCACCGTCACCGCGCAAAAGCGCAAGCAGTCGGGGCAGGACGTCGACATTGCGCTGACGGTCGTTTCGGGCAGTTCGCTGGCCATGCGCGGGGTTGCGGCGCCCACCGAATTGACCTCGTTGGTGCCCAATCTGCAGGCCAATTACGGTTTTGGCGAAACCGCGTTCAATGTGCGCGGGATCGGGGTCAATCAGTTTTCGGCCAATCTGGATTCGCCTGTCGCGATCAATCTGGACGAAGTCTATCTGTCGAAGAACTTCATGAGTGGTCTGTTGATGTTCGACGTCGATCGCGTCGAAGTGTTGAAAGGGCCGCAAGGCACGTTGTTCGGGCGCAACGCGACGGGCGGAACGGTCAACTTTTTCACCCGGCGGCCGAGCGATCGCCTCGAAGCCGGCGGCAACGTGTCTTATGACAATTACGAAACCGTCCGCGCCGAAGCCTATCTCAGCGGGCCGTTGACTCACACCATCAGCGCCCGTCTTTCCGGCATGGTGGTCGATCAGGGCAAGGGCACGTATTACGATGCGACGCTCGCCACGCGTGAAGGGCAAGAGAAGAAGTGGGCGCTGCGGGGCCAGTTGAAATGGGCCAATGGTCCCGATCAGGCGCTGCTGACCGTTTCGGGCGGTGCGGAGAACGGGTCGCTTTCGCCCTATCAGGGCATCGGCGTGTTTACGCCCGCCTCCTTCGCCGCCGGCAAGCCGGTGCTGTGCGCGAACTATCTGGCCGGGCGTGCGATGGTCGGGGACGCAAGCTGCGTGCGCGGCACCGATGGCGGATACCCGCAGTCGAGCAATCCCTTTATCGCCTATAACAACCGGCTGCACACCGTTCACAATCGCTCGATCAGCGCAACGCTGCGCTACGAGCATGACTTCGAGACCGCCACGCTGACCTCGCTGACGGCTTATCAGAGCTTTACCCGCCGCCAGCACGAGGATTCCGACGGAAGCCCGGTCGATACGCTTGATGTCGATTACAACAACCGCATTCACCAGTTTAACGAAGAACTGCGCCTGACCTCGAAAGGGGAACGGACGTGGAACTATGTCCTTGGCGCCTATTACGAGCACGATGGCTATACCAATGGCGATTATCTGGAAGTCGGCTATGGCACGGTAGGGTATTACAGCCCCTTTGTGCAAAAAACCGATGCTTTGGCCGTGTTCTTTCATAATGATGTCAAGCTGAACGACCAACTGAGCCTTGTCGCCGGGCTGCGCTATTCGTGGGAAAGAGTCTCGTTTGACGGCGGGACATACCTGGCCAGCGGGATCAGCGCTCCGCCCGTGGCGCCGACGACCATTCTGGGCACGCTCGCATCGGCCAATACGCATCAGGCGGCTGACGATCCGACGTTCAAGGTGGGGGTCGAATGGCGCCCGCAAGTGTCCGGCGGCGTGTTCGACAAGCTGATGGTCTATGGCCATGTTTCGACCGGGTTTCGCTCAGGCGGGTACAGCGACGAATTCGCCACCGCGCAGGCGCAGTTGACGACGCTGTCGCCGGAAAAGATCACCGCCTATGAAATCGGCTTCAAGTCGACTTTGGCCGATCGCCGGATGCAGTTGAACGGCGGGCTGTTCCACTATGCCTTCGTCAATGGCTTCATCAATGTCGACAGCGCCACCTCGCCCGTGCCGATCACGATCAACGCGGCCTCGGTCAACAGTTGGGGCGCGGAACTGGATTGGCAATGGCGCCCGCTGCGCGACGTGTCGCTCGGGATGACGGCGGGGTGGTTGAGCTCACATATCAACGATGCGATTACCGCCGCCGGACAAAATCTTCAGGGCAACAGCACGGTCCAGTCGCCCAAATGGACCTATAACGGCAATTTCAATTACACCCCCGAAATCGGCAACGGGCTGCGCCTGACGGTGGGGGCGGATGCCAACTGGCGCTCGTCGCAATATTACAACGCCGAAAATACGCCATCGAGCCTTGAGCCGGGCTATTGGCTGGCCGACGCCCATGTCGGCATCGGCGGGACCAATCAGCTTTGGACGGTGACGGCGTTTATCAAGAACATCGGCAATCGCGTCTATCGCACGTATGTCAATGATCTGCCCTCGTTCGGTTGGGTTTTGAACATCTATGGACAGCCGCGCACCTTTGGCGCCGCGCTCAACGTGCGGTTCTAAGGCGATGAGCCCCGAGGCAAGCTATGCTACCGTTACGGGCAGGCGGCATAGTCGCGGCTCGGGGAGCAGAAAAATGGTAGTGTCGGCGTTCAATGGGGGCGTGCTGAGCGCGTTTACGCGCGATCTGGGCCGCGCGGTCCGGATCGAGGATAGCCTGGATGCGTTGCAATCCGTGCTGGGCAAACTGGGCTGGCGCAGGCTCGTCTATGGTTGGCATTCGGTCAGTTCCCGCTCTGGGGCCGCGTGCGTACCGGTGATCACGCGCGCGCTTCCCCGGAATTGGGATCGCAATTGGGAACGTCACAGCCCCAACGACCCCTATTTCCGTGTCGCCTTTGAAAGCCGATTGCCGGTGCTGTGGTCAAGCGTTCGCGAGTCTGCTGCGGCCTTGCCGCAAGTACAGGCCGATTGCCTGCATTATATCGACGATCTCGGGCTTGGCGAGGGGCTGACCATCCCGATCCCGGTGTTCGGTCGGCGCTTTGCCTTTGTGACGGCACTGGACCGTGATCCGGCGATGCGGACGATCTCCGCCTCGAGAGACAGTACGGCGGACACAGGAGCCGAGGCCGAAATGATCGAATTGATCGCCCATTACTTCGACAATCATGTGATCGGCCTGTCGGGGGTGCTCAACGATCTGCAAGTCCGGATCAGCCCGCGCGAACAGGAATGCCTCGATTGGGCAGCGCAGGGCAAGACCGTCGATGAAATTGCGTTGATCCTGGGAATATCTTCGGAAACCGTTCGCGTGTTTCAGAAAAGGGTCTGCGCCAAATTGAATGCCGTCAACAAGACCCACGCGGTTGCCAAGGCAATCCATATGGGAATCGTCACTGTAAATTGAATTGACGCACTGCCGCCGAATACCGTCCCGGATCGTTCGATTTCGGGCGCGGGGAAGTTTTATCTGCGCATGAGGTTTGCCATGCTTTATCCATTTCCATTGCGTGACCGCCAATTGGAGTATTACGAATGGTTCGATGCGCGCATGCGGCAGCGCCTGCTGGATCTGGTGACCGACGAAGTCGTCGCCGAACATCAGGCCAAGCCGCTTGGTCAGCACTCCGACGCGCTTGATCGCTTGCTCAATTATTTCCGGCGCGGCGGGCTTGCCAACAAAGTCGGCATTCTGAAGGATCCGGGTGATCGGAACAGCTACCGACTGGTGCGGTTTTCCGGTGTGCGCGGGGCGCCCGCGCAGGTGCTCGACGGTCCCGAATATAGCGATCTCAACGCCGCCTATCACGGCGCATTTCTGCAGCGTGTCGGTGATCTGCGCGCCTCGCTCGATGGAGACCTGCAATGACTCTTACCGGCTATGCCGATCCGCTGAACGCCCGTGCAGGCGATAGCGTCGCTTTCATGCTGCATGACGAAACTGCCGGGCAAGCCGATGTCTGCCTGGTGCGCTTGCTGCATGGTGATGAAAATCCGCTTGGCCCCGGATTTGTCGAACGGGAAATGCCGTCGGCTCTGCCGTCGGTGCTTGGCGTGGGGCCCCAGCGCACGCGCAAGGGAAGCTATGCGGTGGCGCATGATCCGGGCGGCTTGCTTGGTCGTGCATACCCTGCGGCAACCGTATTTGCCTTTATCCGGCCCAGCATCGTCGGCGGGATCGAGCAAACCATCATGGGCACGCTGGCGCCCGGCGCAGGCCATGGTTTTGCGCTGTTGATTTCGACCGAAGGCGTGCTGACACTGCGCCTCGGCGATGACGAGCGGATGATCGAAGTGGCGCTGGACCAGCGCATGGCGGCGCACTGCTGGCATTTTGTCGCTGCCGCTTGGGACGCGGCGAGCGGCACGGTCATGGTGTTGCAACAGGGGCGGGTCAATCGCTGGAACAGCTTGGTCGGCCCGGCCCCGGGTTATGATTTCGATTGTCACGCGATCCAGCAGTTCGACGGGCTTGCCGCGCCGCACGGCGGTCGTTTCGTGATCGCTGCGGCGGTCGGCCTCGACGGTGACATAGCCGCGCATTTCAATGGCAAGATCGATCGCCATGGCCTGCTGACAACACTGGCAAACGACGCGCAAATTCGGCATCTGGCCGACGGTGGCATACCCGACAGCGCCGATCTGTTGGCCTATTGGGATACGACGCGCGGCTATACCGATCGCGGTATCGGCGATGTGATCTGCGATGTCGGACCGCATGGGCTCGATGCGACCGGCGTCAATCGCCCGATCCGCGCCATGACCGGGTGGAACTGGAATGGCCGCAACGACAGTTTCCGGCTGGCGCCCGATGAATATGGCGGCATTGCTTTTCACGATGACGAATTGATTGATTGCGATTGGACGGCGAATGTTTCGCTCTCGCTGCCCGAAGATCTGCCCAGCGGAGTCTATGCGCTGCGTGTGCGCAAGGGCGGGCGCGAGGATCATGTTCCCTTCTTCGTCAGGCCGCATCAGGCCAAAGCCAAAATCGCCGTGCTGATGCCGACTTTCACCTATCTGGCCTATGCCAACGAGCATTTGGCGTTTGAGGCCCCGATTGCCCAGGCGATTTGCGCCAACACGCCGATCGTGACCGCAGAAGACATCGACTGGAAGGAGGACGAGGCTTATGGCTTGTCCACTTACGACGTTCATTCCGACTATGCCGGTGTGTGCTATTCGTCATGGCGGCGACCGATTCAGAACCTGCGGCCGCGTTATCGGTTGCCTTCGATCGGCGTGCCGTGGGCCTTTCCTGCGGATCTTTCGCTGATCTGGTGGCTCGATGCGAAAGGTTTCGAGGTCGATGTGATTACCGATCATGATCTTGATCGGGATGGCGCGGCTCTGCTTGCGCCCTATCGCGTGGTGTTGACCGGCACGCATCCCGAATATCATTCGCTGGCCATGCTCGACAGCCTTGAGGACTTCGTGAGCACGGGCGGGCGGATGGTCTATCTGGGCGGCAACGGCTTTTACTGGGTGACCGAAACGCGCGCGGACGAGCCGTGGTGCATCGAAGTGCGCAAGCTCGACACCGGTTCGCGCGCCTGGCAGGCGGCGCCGGGCGAGGGCTATCTTGCGACGAGCGGGGACAAATCGGGTCTGTGGCGGGCGCGCGGTCGCGCTCCGCAAAAGCTGGCCGCGCTGGGCTTTACCACCGAAGGGATGGACGAAAGCCAACCGTTCGAGCGGATGGCGGATTCATACGATCCGGCGGTGGCGTGGATCTTTGAAGGTGTCGAAAACGAAACGCTGATCGGTGATTTCGGCTTGGCGCTGAACGGTGCCGCAGGGCTTGAGCTCGACCGTTACGATCTGACGCTTGGTACGCCGCCGCACACGATGCTGCTGGCGTCCTCATTCAATCATTCGGACAATTATCCGTTGGTTTCCGAAGATATTACTTATGCTTTCCCGGGGCGGGGCGGCAGTCAGGATCCCCAGGTCAGGGCCGATGTCGCGTATTATACGGCGGCTGGCGGCGGCGCCGTGTTTGCTGCTGGATCGATCGCCTGGAGCCAGGCCCTGCCGATCAATGACGGGCGCAACAACGTCAGCCGGATCCTGGAAAATGTGCTCAACGGATTTGTGAAGGACGATGCCTTGCCACCGCTGTAGCGGGGCGCTCGATGCTGCCGCGCCGGTGCCTAGTGGTCCGATTCTGACATTTGCACCCGCTCTCGGCCAGGTAGTGCGCAAATGTCAGAATCTTTTCGGACCACTAGCATTACAGTTGCATTTTTTTCTTGAGATGAGCCCGTTTGGCGGCGGCTTGGTGAGCGCGCCTCCAGCACGACCACGCGATGATGTATGCTGGTTGGATCTGGCGCATCGCAAGTTTGTTGGCGATGCGGCGGACTTCCTGCATGGACCACCGGATCAGATCTTGATGTTCGGCACCCGTGGTCTTTTTGGGGGCGTCACGTCGTTGGCGCGGTAACGGATTACGGCCATCATGGCGAATGCGAGCATGACGAGCGAGACGTGGCGGTGCCACCCATGCCACGACCGGGTTTCGTTGTGGTCGAGGCCGAACTCGTTCTTGCCGGTCTCGAAGCTGTCTTCGATCGCCCAACGATGGCCTTCGACTGCAACAAGGGTCTGAATGCTGGTGCCGGCCGGGCACCATGTCGTGAAAAATGCGAGATCGCCGTCGCTGATGTTGCGGCGGATCAGCAGGCCACGGGTCCATAGCCCTGACTGGGCATCATCATATTCGCCGGCTTCGAGATCGGCGAGTTCGCAGTAAGCCCAGTCATGGAGCCGGGCACCTTTGGTGCCTTCGCCAGCGGAAAGACGCTGCCATGCGCCTAACTCGAGGTCTCTTGCAATCTCGTCAGCCCTACCGGCAACCGTTGGTTTTTCGCCCCAGGAGCCAAAGTGGTGATCCGATTTGACCCCGAGGACATAGCCTTTGCAGGCCCGGCGCAGAGCCTGCTCGACATCGCCGACGCCATACACCGCGTCCGCAGCGACCCAGGAAAATGGTACTTCGGTTGCCAGCGCACGTTGTATCATCTGAACAGCAAGCGCCGGCTTGGTGGCGAACGCGACGGCTTCGGGCACATGAGCCACAGCGAGCCGGGCGGGATCACTGGTCCAACTCTTCGGCAAATACAATGCTCGATCGATAAAGGCATGGCCACGAGCGGACACATAGCAGGCGAATACACCGATCTGGCAGTTCGTGATCTTGCCTGCCGAACCAGTGTATTGGCGAGCGACGCCGCACGATGCATTGCCCTGCTTGAGAAAGCCGGTCTCATCGATGACCAGCACCGCGTCGTTTGTGGCGAGGTTTTC
>Ga0302190_10000880_pt1 | contig 20025 bp, 24 predicted proteins | sample II_Bog_E2_3_FD_198784 | JGI IMG/M metagenome (GOLD analysis project Ga0302190, IMG submission 198784) | Peat permafrost microbial communities from Stordalen Mire near Abisko, Sweden - II_Bog_E2_3 | ecosystem: Environmental > Terrestrial > Soil > Wetlands > Peat | place: Sweden: Abisko... | reverse complement strand
CCAATTGAGACAGGATTCGATTCGTCGGCGCTCAAAAAGCGGACATTCTAAGGTCCGCACCCCCCATCGAGGAGACCCGCGTCAGCACTCAATTTCCTGGGGGTATGTCAGGAGTTCTGGATTCTGGTGTTCCAAGCCATGAAACCCTTCCAGCTACTTGTTAACAATGCATATTTAATATTCGGTCTACAAGGTGTTTTCATGCTGCTGCCACAGGTTGGGGGGACAGATTTCCTCCTGACTTGATCTCTACGATCAAACCGCTCCAAGAGCCTGCCTCATGGATCGATCCACTGGAGAAGATGGGGCGGCCCAGCCGAAATCGTCTTCCACACCCCATGAAGGAGCAGTCGATAAATCCCACCAATCAAAAACGGACTCTCTGGTGGGGCGGGATCGCGGCACTGCTGTTGTTGGGGACCTTAGGCTGCCCCTATATTCGTGTCCCCATCATGGCCAGGCTTGGGCATGTGGGTTCCATGGAGGAACTTGGTAACGCTTGGAGCAGTTTTTCTGGAGAAGGTCTGACCACTGGTTCCAACTGGGAAAGGGCTACCTATTGGTACGAAATAGCTGCTTCCAAGGGTGATGGTGCGGCTGATTATAATTTATTTCAAATGTACCAAGTATCTGGCAAGCCTGATGATATTCGTCACTATCTTGAGCGTGGCGCCTCAAATGGAAGCCCGGAGTGCGCCGCTGAATTATCCAAGGCTTACTGGCTCGGGCTTTACGGGATCATACCAGACAAACGTTTAATGAATTTATGGACGCAGAAGGCAAAGGAATACGACCAGAAGCGCGGTCACATATATATTAATTAATCAATTATTTAATGCGTGATATTGCAATTGTCGAACGGAATCCTTGGCTCCGAGGACTAGGCGTGGGTTTCCGAGCGCTGTGCCCTCATACGCTCGAACGGTGCCCCTATCCATCCATCGAAGTATCCGGAGCAACTGTGGCCTCACGTTTGTCCCGGCGGCCCATGGGGACCAATGAAAATCGGGCGGGGGGCCTTGATACAGGCGCATCTGGGTACCAAGCGTTTATTCGGGGAAAACGTCAACCTGATGGCTGCCCCCCAGCGCGCTTGACTTGCCGTTTTCTTCCCGAATACGGTTGACGACACCCATGGCATCCTGCCCACGAACCGGCCCCCGGGCGGGCCTCGTAGGCGCTATGCTATCCTCATGTCCCTACAGTCCCGGAATTCGTCAAAAAATGGCAAGGCTCTGCCGCTGACGAGCGGGCGAATAAGGACCAGTTCCTTTTGGACCTCCTAGACGCGCTTGGCCTACCTAAGCCAGGGCCGAAGGACACCTCCCCCGATTACTGCTTTGAGAAAGATCTTCACCTCACTAATCCGGACGGGTCCACGACCACAGGGTTTATGGACCTTTACCTAGCTGGCTCATTCGTCCTGGAGGCAAAGCAAGGCGGGAAGCCAGGCTCTCCAAACGCCCGGGGCACCCGGAGCCATGACCGATACTTGGAACGAGCCTTCGGCCAAACTGCACGCTACGTTCGAGAACGACCGAAACGTCCGCCATTTCTGATTACCTGCGATTTCGGCCATGTCTTCGAGGTGTGGGAAGGCTTCGGAGGGGACTTCGGCGGATATGCCCGCCGAAAGACTTTCACCATGGCAGACCTTCTCAAGGATGACGTCCAAACCCTTTTCAAAACCATCTGGGAGGACCCCCAAAGCCTTGACCCCGCCCGCCGCCGCGCCCGCGTCACCCGTGGCGTGGCGGAGACCCTAGAGCATTCCGGGCTTGCCGGCGATGCCCGCGTTGTTCACAGCGAGATGGAGTCCGCCGAACATCTGCGCCGTTCGCTGGATCGCAGCACTGATTTGCTCATAGCTGGAGACGTCGCCCTGAACCGCTAGCACTCTGCCGGGATGTTTCGAATTCAGTGCCGCGACGGCAGCGTCCAGTTCCTCCTTTCCTCGCGCCATCACGCCGACATTCGCGCCGCAGTCCGCCAGGGTCTCGGCGATGGCCTTGCCGATGCCTTTGGCCCCCCCGGTAACGAAAGCGGTCTTGCCACTCAGGTCGATGTTCATCCCCTTCTCCTTCAGACATATGCGTCAGGCCTACGCCTTTGCCGAAGCCATATCGATGACGAAGCGGAAGCGCACATCCTTGTTCATGACCCGGTCGTAGGCCCTGTTGATGTCCCCGGGCCGGATCAGTTCGATGTCCGCCTTGATGTGGCGGGACGCACAGTAGTCGATCACTTCCTGGGTCTCGGCGATGCCGCCGATCACCGATCCGGCCACACTTTTGCGTCCCATCACCAGGTCCATGCCGATGATGTCCTGAAGCGGATCCATGGCACCGACATTAACCAGGGTGGCATCCAGCTTGAGCAACTCCACAAATGGCCGCATGGGGTAGGCCTGGGGAACGGTGGAGATCAACAGGTCGAACTGGTTAACGAGCGCCTTCATGGCCGCGGGGTCGGGCCACAGTACCACCTGCCGGGCGCCCAGTCTGCGTGCGTGGGCCAACTTGCCCTGGGAGGTGGTGAACACGGTGACGTCCGCCCGGCGTGCCACCGCCAACTTTACCGCCACGTGGCCCAGACCGCCAAGCCCGATCACCCCCACGCGTTGGCCCGCGGCCAGTCGCCAATGCTGCATGGGCGAGAAGGTGGTGACGCCGGCGCACAGCAGCGGGGCCATGGCTGCCAGATCCACGCCCGGCGGAATCCGGATCACAAAGTGTTCCGGGACGACCACCTTGTCGGAATAGCCGCCGAAAGTATGCCCGCCAAGCGCCGGGGCGCTGGGTGAGTTGTAGGTGAAGGTGGCGCCCACCAGGCAGTTCTGTTCGCGGTCGGCCAAACAGTTCTCACAGGTGCCGCAGGAGTTGACCATGCAGCCCACCCCACCGATATCGCCGACCTTGAACTTGGTTACCGCCCGACCAACCGCTTGCACCCGGCCGATGATTTCGTGGCCTGGCACGCATGGGTACTGGGTCGGCATGGACGATGCCCATTCATTGCGGGCCGTGTGGATGTCGGAATGACAGATTCCGCAATAGAGCACGTCCAGAAGCACATCGTTGGGCCCCACCGGGCGCCGCTGGATCGACATCTGCGCGAGGGGACTGGCAGCGCTGGCGGCGCCATAGGCCCGAGCGGTAATGGGAACCTGGGCGGCGGCCACTGACCCTTCCTCCGCCCCGGCGGCTCGGGCGGCGGAGCCCAAGCCTCCGACCAACTGCGCTGCGAGCACGCCCGCCCCTGCCAGCAGGAGCTTGCGTCGACCGGGCTCTGCCGGCCCGCCATCTTGAGTGGACTTGTCCTCTGGATCGCCCATGGGGTGGCCTCCGTACATTTCATTCGCAAAAATGGGATTGGAACCCCGTCGGCAGGCGCCAACGGGGTTGGGTGGCACGGTGTGCGTCAGGACTTGAGCGAGGCCATATCAATGACGAAGCGGTAGCGGACATCGGAACGTTCGAGCCGCTCGAAGGCTTCGTTGATCTGGTCCATGCGAATCATCTCGCAGTCAGGCAGGATCTGCTTCTTCGCGCAGAAGTCGAGCATCTCCTGGGTTTCGCGAATGCCACCGATGGGTGAGCCGGCGATCCTACGACGACCCATGATCAACGGGATGCTGCTCGGCTCTGCCAGCGGACCGATCTGCCCCACGAGCACCAGCGTGCCGTCGATGTCCAGCAGCGGCATATAGGGATTGAGGTCGTGCTTGACCGGGACCGTATCGATGATGAGGTCGAAGCTTGACTGGGCCTTGGTCATGGCAGCCGCGTCCGTGGAGACCAGTAGCCGGTCGGCTCCCAGGGACTGGGCATCTGTCTCCTTGGCCTTGGAGCGGCTCAGCACCGTCACATCGGCGCCGAAACCGGCCGCGAGCTTTACCGCCATGTGGCCCAGGCCGCCTAGCCCAATCACGCCAACCCGGCTGCCCGGGCCGACGCCCCAGGTCCGCAGCGGCGAATAGGTGGTGATGCCTGCGCACAACAAGGGGGCCGTGCGGGAGAGGTCGAGGCCTTCCGGTACGCGCAGCGCAAACTCCTGGCGAACGACCAGGTGTTTGGCGTATCCGCCGCGGGTGATATCCCGGGTGACGCGGTCGGGGGAGTTGTAGGTGTTGGTATTGCCCTCCCGGCAAAGCTGTTCCTCGCCCTTGAGGCACTGGTCACAGTGCTGGCAGCTGTCGACCATACAGCCGATAGCGACCGCGTCGCCAACGCGGTAGCGGGTGACTTCGCTCCCCACCTCGATCACTCGACCGACGATCTCGTGACCGGGTACGACTGGATATACGGTCCAGCCCCAATCGTTGCGTGCCATATGAAGGTCCGTGTGGCAGATCCCGCAATACAGGATCTCCATGGCAATATCGTCGGGGCGCAAGTCCCGCCGCTCGAACGCCAAAGGTGCGAGCGGACTTTCAGCGGATTGGGCAGCATAGCCGATTGTTTTCATGAGAGAAGCTCCATGGATGATGATGATGAGATTGATGGCCGACCGTGTTCCGTCCGGCGCCGGTTCGAGGGTGATGCAAGCGGCTCTACCAAACCGTTCGCACTGAGGTCTTCCGAACTGCCGATAGGGCACCTCCGCGGGAGTCGCAGGCCCAGGGGTCCCGGAATTCCGGTAGGCCATCGGCTCACCAAGATAACGAAGAGCCCGGGGCCACCATTACTTCGATTCTGCAAGATCCATGCACGATTCTGCAAAAAACGAGTCTCAAGGCTGTCCAACGGTTGCCATCCAGGGCAAGCTCAGGAGCGATGTTTTTTCCTTGCCTTGCCATGAGTGGCCTTTGATGGACCGACACACCCCCCAACCCCCAGGCCTGCTGGGTCTGCGAAATGCCTCTCTCCAGGAGATGGTGTTGCTCATCGACCGGTTTGCACCGTCTGAAGGTGAGCATCGGACTGCGATTCCGGCTTTGTCCTTCTTCCGCCGGTCGTCTCCCTCCGAGTCGGAATGCAGCATCGTCAAACCCTGTTTGGTGCTGGCGGCTCAAGGCCAGAAGCGGGTCATTCTGGCCGGACAAGCCTATGACTATGGGCCGGCCCAGGGTTTGGTGACCTCGGTGCATCTGCCCGTGCTCACCCGTATCCTCACCGCCAGCGCGGAAGCCCCCTATTTTTGCTTGGTTTATGAACTAAACATGCTGCTCGTGGCCGACTTGATGACGGAAATGGGCTGCACTTTCCCCGAGGTGATCCCCAAGGCCCAGGCGCTGTCGTTGTGCCCCATTTCGGCACCACTGTTCGATGCGGCATTCCGGCTGGCGCTCCTGCTGGAGACGCCCGCAGACATCCCCTTCCTGGCGCCGCTGATCGAACGGGAATTGCTGTACCGGCTACTCGCGGGTGAGCAGGGCCTGCGTTTGCGGCACCTTGCCATGGCCGAAAGCCAGTCCTACAAGATCATGCGGGCGATCGAATTTCTGAAAGAGCACTTCCGGGAATCCCTGCGCATCGGCATTCTGGCGGACCAGGTAAATATGAGCATCTCTTCACTGCATCACCATTTCAAATCGGTGACCTCCATGAGCCCGCTGCAGTATCAGAAACAGCTGCGCTTGCACGAAGCACGCCGGCAACTGATCCGGCAGACGTCCGACGTGACGTCGACCGCTTACAGCGTAGGCTACGAAAGCCCATCGCAGTTCAGCCGGGACTACAGCCGCCTGTTCGGAGCCCCACCGACCCGGGACATGGGGATGCTGCGGAAGAACGTAGGGTGAACGAATCGACCGACCTTCGGGACGGGGCCGGACAGGGCAACAGGATAGCGCGGACAATCACAGCATAGGAGCCGACACCATGGTCACATGGCTGATTACCGGATGTTCGAGCGGCCTCGGTCGCCATTTGGCCCAGGCAGTCCTGGAACATGGCGACAACGCGGTCATTACTGCCCGGAACCCTACCACGATCCAGGACATCACGGCAGGGTATCCGGCCACCGCGCTTGGTCTGGCACTGGATGTGACCAACCCGATCCAGGTTGCCCAGGTCGTGCGGCAGGCTGAAGCCCACTTCGGCGGGGTGGATGTGCTCGTCAACAACGCCGGCCATGGCTACCGGGCCGCAGTGGAGGAAGCGAAGGTCGCTGAGGTGGACGAGTTGTTCGCCACCAACTTCTTCGGGCCGGTGGCCATGATCAAGGCCGTGCTGCCCGGCATGAGGGCCAGGCGCCATGGCGTGATCGTGAACGTTTCCTCGATTGCCGCCCGGAGTACTGGACCAGGATCCGGCTATTATTCGGCGACGAAGTGCGCCCTCGAAGGGCTGTCGGATGGGCTCCACAAAGAGGTTGGCCCGCTCGGTATCAAGGTGATCGTGGTCGAACCCGGCGAATTCAGGACCGATTTCTCCGGCCGATCACTCCTGCAAGCTGGCGCCGCCATTGCTGATTACGCCGAGACCGCCGGGCGCCGCCGAATCGAAAACGACACCACTCACGGCCATCAGCGCGGCGACCCAGCACGAGGTGCGCAGGTCATCATCAAGGCCGTGGAAGCCCACGATAGTCCTTTCCGGCTTCTACTGGGAAGTGATGCCGTCCAGGTGGTCGGTGCGGCCCTCGAAGCAGAACGAGCTGAACTGGAAGCAGGGCGTGTGGCCGCCCTATTCACCGACTTCCGGGATCGGGAACCTCCAGCGTCATGACCTGATGAAGGGGCCTCTCGCCCCCCTTAAAATAACAGGTGTCCACGGGTCGCAGTTACTTCATTCCTGCAAAATCAATGCACGATCCTGCAAATTTCAGCTGGATCCATGTGCTTACATCCGAGCAGTGGTTCTTTTTTGAATGAAATTATTGACCGACGCCGAGTTTTTTGTAGAATCGGCACAGGGCGTTTCGGCCGGCCCCTCTGCTTGGCAGCATCGGCTCCCCGCCCTGATTGTGGAGGTTTCATGCCCTCGATCAGTCACGCCACGTCCACCCTCCGGCGACCCCTCAGCATCGTTGGATTGAGGCTCTTCCTGGTCACGGCGGCCATGGTGGTGGGCAACTTGGCATTGCCCTATGCCGTTCACCGGATTCCAGACGCAGGGCGGATGCTGCTCCCGATCTTCTTCTTCACCCTGGTGGCCGGCTGGCGTTTCGGAGCCAGGGCCGGAGTGATCACCGGGCTGCTTTCTCCCCTGGCCAACCATCTGCTCACCGGCATGCCGCCGACGTCGATGCTGCAGGCCATCATCCTGCAGTCGGCCCTGCTGGGCCTCCTGGCGGCGCCCATGGGCGCCCGCGGCCTTAAGCCGACCCTGGCCCGACTGGCCGTGGTGGTGGTGGCCCACCAGATCCTGATGGTTCTGCCAGGGCTGGTCCAGACCGGGCCAGCGGCCGCCGTGGCCGGGCTACGGCTGCATCTGCCCGCGATCCTGCTGCAGATCCTCGGAGGCTACGGGGTCCTGCGCCTGCTGGCTCCGGCGAAAGCCCGAGACTGAATCACACCGAGTCGGACTAAAAGCCTAAAGGGGGGTGTTACATGGTATACAGTATTTCACGCCGGAAATTCATGCAGACAAGCGCTATTACCATTGGGGCCGTTGCTATAAGTAGATTTACAAGCACGGGAAGCGCGTTTGCCGCACAGCAAAAAAAGTCCCAAGTCTTTTTCACAAATGACATCAGTGCCGCCGGCCTCCAGAAAATCTATTCAAAAATCAATCAGAGCATCACCGGCAAGGTCGCAATCAAGTTGCATACCGGTGAACCGCACGGCCCCAATATATTGCCGCTGGACATGGTAAAAGCCCTGCAGCAGCAGATTCCCAACAGTAATCTGGTGGAAACAAATACCCTATATAAAGGTAAAAGGTCTACAACTGCGGACCATCGAGATACCATCAAGATCAACGGCTGGGATTTCTGCCCAGTGGATATCATGGATGAAGACGGGGCAGTGATGATCCCTGTTACGGGCGGGAAACATTTCAAGGAAATGTCGGTAGGCAAGCACATGCTTAATTACGAGTCGATGGTGGTACTGACCCATTTCAAAGGGCATGCCATGGGCGGCTTTGGAGGTTCACTGAAGAATATCGCCATTGGTTGTGTGGATGGGCCTATCGGTAAGAAAATGGTCCACGGCGCCCCCGATGATGTTAATTATGAGCAGTGGATCAAAGGAGAGCCTTTTCAAGAGAATATGGTGGAATCGGCAAAAGCCACGATGGATCACTTCGGTAAGAGGATCGTCTATATAAATGTGTTGCGCAATATGTCAGTGGACTGCGATTGCGCCGGTATCAATGCGGCCCCGGTCAAAGCCCACGACCTGGGTATCCTGGCTTCCGTTGATCTCCTAGCCGTGGAACAGGCTTCCATCGACATGGTATACGGGCTACCTGAAGCAGAGCTTCATGACCTTAAAGAGCGCATTGAATCACGGAATGGCTTGCGCCAGCTATCCTACATGAAAGAAATGATGATGGGCAATGATCAATATGTATTGATCAACATTTAAGATTGAGAAAACTCATCGACTCTGAAACGGATCTTGCAGCACTCATTCCCTCTTTGTTCCTGGCCTCAAATGGAGGATATTCACCATACAGGTAAATCAGAAGTTTAACTGGCTCGAGCATCCGCGTTCAGATGTTCTCCATTGCGGCGTGACCGACGTAGTCCCTCAGCCGCGGCAGGTCCGCCTCCAGAAGCAGTGCCGTCCGCTCATGTGGCAATTACTCTCCAAACCACAAGAGGCGACCTAAAGGAATGGACATAGGATTGAGCAAGGATTTCGGAGTTTCTGGCTAATTCTGGCGATGTTTGGCCTTTAAAATCAACGATACAGGATGATCGTGTGATTTCTGTATTCCCTCTGCCGCGGTTCGTGCTCCAGTTTGACTTGCAAGCATGGAAGGTGGCCTTGGAGGCGAAACCGGTGGTTGGCTGAACATGGAGGTAAGCATGATAAGGAAAGCAATCATTTTTTGCTTCGTAGCCATTTTGGGCTTATGGGGCCATGCCCAGGCTCCAAAGACCGCCGCTTCCGAATGCAAAACCCTGGTCGTCTTCTTCTCCCGCACTGGCAACACTCGCAAGATCGCAGCGATGATCCATGACGACATCGGTGGAGACTTGCATGAAATCCAAACCGTTGTCCCCTATCCCAGCGATTATGAAGCGGTGAAAGCCCAGGCCAGCCGGGAGCAGGAAACCGGATTCAGGCCGGCCCTGAAAGGCAAGGTCCCGAACTTCGATTCCTACCAGGTTGTCTTCCTCGGCTACCCCATCTGGTGGGCCAAGATCCCTCCCCCCATCGCCTCGTTCCTGTCGGAGTATAGTTTTTCAGGCAAGACCATCGTCCCCTTCTGCACCCACCAGGGGAGCCATTTCGGCCAGACTCTGTCGGACATAAGGAAACTCTGCCCACAGGCCACCTTGCTGGATGGCCTTGCCGTCTGGGGCAGGGATGCGGACAATGCGCATCAGGAGGTATCGCAATGGCTGCAGACGGTCAAAGTGGGCAAGTGAAACCGTACGTCATTTGTCACATGCTCTCCTCGGTAGACGGCAGGATCGACGGCGAAGCACTCCGGACTGTGATGCTCAGTGGCGATTACGAGGCCACCGGGGCCATGCTGGGCGGGAATGCCTGGATCTGCGGCCGGACGACCATGCAGCAGCACTTCGCCGAGGCGGAGCCGTTCATTTCGGCCACCGGCAAACCGGCTGGGCCACAGTCAGTGCACGTGGCGCGCCGGGCGGAGTCCTATGCCATCTCGGTGGATACGGTCGGCAAACTGCGCTGGGCCGGCGGCGACCTGGATGGGGATCACCTCATCTGCGTCCTAAGCGAACGGGTGCCGGAGGATTACCTTTCCATGCTGCGGGAGAGGCGCATCTCCTATGTGGTGGCCGGAGCCGCCTCGGTGGACCTGGCGGAAGCCCTGGATCGGCTTGGGGAGCACTTCGGGATCCGCACCCTGCTTCTGGAAGGCGGCGGCCACATCAACGGGGCCTTCCTGGAAGCCGGCCTGGTCGATGAGGTGAGTCTCCTGCTGGTTCCGGGCATCGACGGCCGGCCCGGCATCCCGACTGTGTTCGACGGCGTCAGCCTGAAGTTGGGGGCGGCCGTTCCACTGAAGCTCAAATCGGTGGAGCGGCGCGCCAACGATGGCCTTTGGATCCGGTACCAGGTGGCCCAGCCCTGAGCAGGCCATGAATCGGATAGCCCGAACTTCGGCTGGGAGTCATTGCGGAGCGAGTTCTCCGTACCGAACGCTGGGCATTGCTGCGTCCTTTCCAGGACTGGTTGTTTCGTTCGGCCTCGAGAAGGGTCAGATGTTGGTCCGCTTCTCCAGTTCGTCCGGATAACGGTCACCCTGGACCTGGATTCCGGAGGCCGCAGCGTCGATGGCGCGGAGTTCCCCGGCGGAGAGGTTCAGCTGAACCGCCCCCAGGTTCTCCTCGAGACGCGCCAGTTTGGTGGTGCCGGGGATGGGCACGATCCAAGGCTTCTGGGCCAGCAGCCAGGCCAGGGCGATCTGTGCCGGCATTGCCTGCTTTTCCGCCGCCACCTTGCCAAGCAACTCCACCAGGGTCTGGTTGGCCTTCCGGTTCTCCGCGGTGAAGCGGGGCACAATGGTGCGGAAATCACCCTTGGCGAACTGGGTGGTCTCGTCGATCTTGCCGGTGAGGAAGCCCTTGCCGAGCGGGCTGAAGGGGACGAAGCCGATCCCAAGCTCTTCCAGGGTGGGCAGGAGTTCTTCCTCTGGGCGCCGCCACCAGAGCGAGTATTCGCTCTGAACGGCGGTGACCGGCTGCACCGCGTGGGCGCGGCGAATGGTCCGCACCCCTGCCTCGGAGAGGCCGAAGTGCTTCACCTTGCCCTGCTGGATCAGGTCCTTGACCGCGCCCGCCACGTCCTCGATGGGCACCGTGGGGTCGACCCGGTGCTGGTAGTAGAGATCGATGGTGTCGATCCTGAGCCGTTTCAGCGAGCCCTCCACGACCCGCTTGATGTGGTCCGGTCGGCTGGTGGTGGCCGTGAGCCTGGTGGGATCGTCCGAACTCGGCGCAAAGCCGAACTTGGTGGCGATCACCACCTGGTCCCGGACCGAGGCCAGGGCCTCGCCCACCAGTTCCTCGTTGGTGTACGGCCCATAGAGTTCGGCGGTGTCGAAGAACGTCACCCCACGGTCCACGGCCGCGCGGATCAGGGTGATCATCTCCTGCTTGTCCTTGGCCGGTCCAAAACCGAAGCTCATGCCCATGCAACCGAGCCCCAGTGCTGAGACTTCGAGGTGGCTGTTCCCTAGATTGCGTTTCTTCATGGTGGTATCTCCTATCATTGGATTTGAATGGAAGGCAGTGTTCAGCGGCCAGTCAGCTTCAGTGAACCTTCTGGAAGGCGCTCACCCTGCAAAGGGATCTTCGCGGCGGCCACATCGATCTCCCCAAGGTCTTCGGGGGTGAGTTCGACGCCAGTCGCGCCAAGGTTCTCGTCCAGGCGGTGCAACTTGGTGGTGCCGGGGATCGGGACGATCCACGGCTTCTGGGCCAGCAGCCAGGCCAGTGCGACCTGGGCCGGGGTGGCGCCCTTGCGCGCGGCGAACTGGCGGAGCAGGTCCACCAGGGCCAGGTTGGCCTTCAACGCCTCGGGGGCGAACCGGGGCACCTGGGTTCGGAAGTCCGAACTGTCGAACCGGGTGGTCTCGTCCACGTTTCCGGTGAGGAAGCCGGCGCCCAGGGGGCTGAAGGGAACGAAGCCAATACCCAGCTCCTCCAGGGTCGGCAAGATATCGGCCTCGGGACCGCGCCACCAGAGGGAGTACTCGCTTTGGACGGCCGTCACGGGCTGGACCGCGTGGGCGCGGCGAATGGTCTGGGGGCCGGGTTCCGAGAGGCCGAAGTGCCTGACCTTGCCCTGGGCGATAAGCTCCTTCACGGCACCCGCCACCTCTTCGATCGGCACGTCCGGATCGACCCGATGCTGATAGAACAAGTCGATGGCCTCGACCTTGAGGCGCTTGAGGGAGGCCTCCGCGACCGCCTTGACATGGTCAGGCCGGCTGTTCAGCCCACCCCGCCGCTGACCCGTATCGGGGTCCACATCGAAGCCGAACTTGGTGGCGATCACCACGCGGCCCTTGAAGGGAGCGAGGGCCTCGCCCACCAGTTCCTCATTCGCGAATGGCCCATAGACTTCCGCCGTATCGAAGAGGGTCACGCCCCGATCCACCGCCTCGCGGATCAAGGAGATCATTGCCCCTTTCTCCCCGGCCGGACCATAGCCGGAGCTCATGCTCATGCAGCCCAGTCCAAGGGCGGACACTTCAAGTTTGCTGCTGCCTAATTTGCGCTTCTGCATGGGTTCTCCTTTGGGTCAAACCTCGGCTGTGGCTTCCGCCATGCCGACTTCCCGAAGCCTGGCGATGTCCTTCATCGGGGCGCTGCCGAAATATCGCCCGTATTCGCGACTGAACTGGGACGCGCTGAGGTAGCCCACCTGCCGGCAGGCCGAGCCCGCGTCCATCATCCGGGCCAGCATCAGCCTTCGCGCCTCGTGGAGCCGCAGCACCTTCTGGAACTGCAGGGGGCTCATAGAGGTGACCGCCTTGAACTGCTGGTGGAAGTTGGACACGCTCATGTGCACCCTGGCGGCCAGGCGCTCCACATCCAGGGGACGGTCGTAGTTGGCGCGAACCCAGGAAAGGGCCTGAGCGACTCGCTGCAGGCGGGAGTCCTCCTGGCCGATCTGGGCCACCCGCCCGCCGATGGGGCTGCGCAGCAGGCGGATAAGGATCTCATCCACCACCAGGGGGGCGATCAGCTCCGCGTCCTCGGCCTGGGCCATCAACTCCACCAGTCGAACGGCGGCGTGGATGATGGCAGGCTCAGAGGGGGCTGCGAAGATCGCCAGGTTCTTTTGGGCCTGGTGCAGGCCGTTCGGGTACACCTTCAGCACCAGATCGGCGATCCGGGTCGGGTCCAGCTCAACCTTCAGGCAGAGGAATGGTTCCCCAGGGCTGGCCTGGGTGACCTGACCGGAAACCGGCATGTCCACCGAGAAGACCAGCATGCGTGAGGCATCGTAGGCAAGCGTCTCGTCGCCCAGGAAGACCGTCTTGGCGCCCTGGGCGACGACGCACAGGGAGGGCCGCACGATGCCGTGGATCCTCTCCTGGTTGGGCTTTGAGACCCGGACCACCTCCAACCCGGGCAGGCGCAGATTGAAATGACCATCATAGGGCGCGTGGGCCCGGATCAGGTCGGCCAGGCGGGCCAAGCCACCCTGTGCGGGGTTTGGATCGTTGGTATGGAGGTTGGAGCGTTCTTGGACCATGGGGCCTCCCGCTTCCCTAGTTAAGGATTGAATTATGGTCAGTTGAAAAAGGGTGGGGGTGTCCGATGGCCATCATTGGGCACGTTTCTCGAAGACATCCTTGGCGACCGCGACCGCAGAGACGGCATTCGGCCAGCCGACGTAGAAGGCAAGGTGGGTGATGACTTCCGATGCCTGCTCCTGGGTCAGGCCATGGTCCAGCGCCCGGTTCAGGTGGTAGGTCAACTGCGGGAACGCGCCCAGGGCAATCAGGGCGCTGACCGTGACCAGGCTCCGGTCCCGGGGCGTCAGGTCCGGACGCAGCCATAGTTCGTGGAAGAGCGTCTCGTTGGTGTAGCGCACCAGTCCGGGGAAGATGGGACCGATGGTCTGCTCGGTGATGGTGGCGCGCTTGGTTTCGGCGGCCTCGTCCAGACTGAGGCGGGGACCGGTAGCAGGCGGGAGCTGGTCAATCCCGATCTTGCGCTGAGCGAAGATAGCTTTCGTGACCGCTATGGCCGACATGGCGTTGCCCCAGCCGGAATAGAACGCCAGGTGGGTGATGATGCCGGAGATCTCGCTCGGCTTGACGCCATGGTCGAGCGCCAGGTTGAGGTATGTGGGCAATAGGGTCGCCTGGTTGCGCGCAATGAGCGCGGCAAGGGTGACGATGTTTCGGTCTCGCTCAGAAAGCCCAGGGCGGTTCCAGAGATCGTCCATCAGGATGCTTTGGGTGTAACCCTCCAGAGCCGGAGCAACGTGCCGGACGTCCGCGGGCGTCAGGACCGAAATGGGACTTGGCTTGGCCTTGGAGGGCGCCCCCAGGAGGGAGACGGAAGCGGCAAAAAGGGTAAGGAGCGTTCCTGCCAACAGTCTCATGTTCAGCCCTCCTGTTTGCTTTCCGGCACGACCTCATTCAGGCAGCGCATCGCGTTGAGCGTCCTCGGGTACCCCACGAAGGGCAGCAGCTGGGTGATGACCACCATCATGGTTTCCCGGCCGTTGCCGACCTTGAGGTTGCCCTGGATATGCCCCTTCAACTGCGGTTCGCACCCGCCCAGGGCCAGGAGCATGGAGAAGGTCAGCAGTTCGCGGATCTGCACGTCCAGCCCGGTCCGTGTGTAGGTGTCGCCAAAGCAGTTGCCGGACAGGTAGCGGTTGATGTGCTGCTGGTCCGATGGCGTCACACGGTACATCGTGTCGATCGTATCCCCGAAGATCGACTTGGATAGGGCCAGCCCCTGCTCGTACCGAGTTTCGGGCGTGGTGGTGGACTGTCCTTTCAGGGGCAGATGCACGCCGCGGTTGACCAGGATCTCGTTGGTGGCGTGCAGGAAGTCGAAGACCTTACCGATGCCGCAGTAAGGTACGGCCTGGTAGACGATCTCCTTGACCTCCACCGGGGTGACGCCGAGGTTCAGCGCCGCGCCGACAAGGACCTTGTATTCGCCCAGCGCCTGGGCGGCGATGAGGGCGGCCAGGATCGTCATCAGCCGGGTGCGGTCGTCCAGGTCCCCATGGGACAGCACCTCATCGAAGGCGAAATTGTCGAACAATTCTATGAATTCCAGGTCGGTGACCTTCAAGGTCGACTTGTGGTTGGGGAACCATTTCTCGTGGTTCCGGTTGGCGGCTTCGGTGATGCTCATTTTTTCTTTCCTATGGAATGAGGCCCTTCAAACGGTCACTCGGTTCTCTTTCAGCCAGGCGGCGATGGTCTTCTCCGCCTTCCGCACGCTCCCGCCCCGGATCGCGAGCCCCCGCAGGACGCGGGCGCTGGGGCAAAGTTTCTTGATGTCCTGCTCGCTTTGGCCCAGGCCGCTGCCTTCATGGGTGCAGAACGGCAGGATCGTCTTCCCGGCGAAGTCATGCGCCTCCAGGAAGGTCCAGACCGCCATCGGCATGGTGCCCCACCAGTTGGGGTAGCCGAGGAAGACCACGTCGTAGCTGTCGAGGCTATCCACCTGGCCGGCAAGCACCGGCCGCGCGTTCTGGCTCAGTTCCTGCTGGGCGATCTCAGTGGCCTTGGTGTAGTCCGAGGGGTAGGTCTTGACGGTGTCGATGTGGAACATGGCGCCGCCGGTCAGGGCCTGGATCATCTTCGCGGCCACTTCGGTATTACCGATCGGCAGGTCGACGATGCTGCCGTCCCGGTAGTTGTTGCCCTTGCGTGAGAAGTAGGCGATCAGGTTTCTGCTTTCTTTCACGGGTTCACCCGCCTTTCCTTGATGGTTTCGGCCAAAATCATTCCCCGGGCGGGAAGTCGGTTGAAGCGGCGAGTTCGGTCTGGGCTTCAAATCCGGCGAGCCGCTTGCGCAAGGTCGTGAGGGTGCTCTCCAGGGCCACCGACCCGAGGACCAGGCGCATGGGGGCCGGCGTCACCTCGACACTCTCGATGATGCGCTTGGCCATGCGTGCCGGATCGCCAGGCGCCAGGCCGTTCTTGGGATCCAGCATGCGCAGGAAACCGTGCGCCGGGTTTCCGTCGTAGACCGGCATGGGCTCCGCCACTTGGGCGCTGCCGTATCGGAACTCGGTGCGCGCCCCGCCGGGCTCGACGATGGTCACCCCGATTCCGAAGGCAGCGACCTCCTGGGCGACTGATTCCGCGAAGCCTTCGATGCCCCATTTGGTGGCGTGGTACATCGAGTTCCCAGGGAAGGCGACCTGGCCGCCATAGGTGGAGACCTGGATGATGCGTCCGCCGCCCTGGTTGCGCAGGTACGGCAGCACCGCGCGGATGAGCTGGATCGAGCCGACCAGGTTGGTGGCGATGATCTGGTCGACCTGGGCATCGCTGAGTTCTTCCGCCGCGCCGAACAGCCCGTAGCCAGCGTTGCTGATGATGACATCGATGCGGCCCAAAGCGAATGAACGTCCGACGACCTGGCGGATGGCCACGGTATCGGTGACGTCAAGGACCTCGGCCTGGAAAGTCTTCGGATACCGCTCCATCAGGTCGGCGACCTTGCTGGTGTTGCGGACGGTTCCAACCAGGCGGTCGCCTTGCTGGAGGATCTGTTCGGCCAGTTCGCGACCGAAGCCGCTGCTGACGCCAGTGATGAACCATGTTCGTTGTGACATCGTGGCTTCTCCGGTTTAGATACTGATGCTCGTGGCATGGTACTGTTCATCACTGACCTTCTCCATCCAGTCAGCGGACTTGCCATCCTGTTCTCCCGCGATGGCAATGTGGGTCATGGCCGTGGCCGGGGCAGCACCGTGCCAATGCTTCTCGCCCGCCGGGAACCAGACCACGTCGCCGGGCCGGATCTCCTCGATGGGACCGCCCCAGCGTTGCACCCGGCCAAAGCCTTCGGTCACGACCAGGGTCTGGCCCAGCGGATGAGTGTGCCAGGCGGTCCTGGCACCCGGTTCGAAGGTGACCCGAGCACCGATAGCCTGGAAGGACTCGTTGGGCAGGAACAGGGGATCGACCCGGACCCTGCCCGTGAAATAGTCTTCCGGCCCTTGGGCGGAAGGTTGGGAACCGCATCGTTTGATTTCCATGGTGAGTGCCTTTTCGGTTGGTTGGAAGGGATGGCGGGTTACTTGGCCTTCAGAGTGGCCATGTCGATGACGAAGCGGTACTTGACGTCGCTCTTGAGCATCCGTTCATAGGCCGCGTTGATGTCCTGCATGCGGATCACCTCGACATCCGACGTGATGCCGTGCTGGCCGCAGAAATCCAGGAGTTCCTGGGTCTCCTTGATGCCGCCGATGAGCGAGCCCGCCACCGATTTCCGCCGCAGCACCATGGGGGTCGTGTTTAGGAACGGATCCAGGGCGCCCAGGTAGCCCACCAGAACCAGGGTCCCGTCCTTGGCCAGGGCCGGCATGTAGGGGTTCAGGTCATGGATGTAGGGCACCGTATCGACGATCAGATTGAACCGGCCACTGACGGCGGCCATCTGGGTCGGGTCGGCGGAGATCACGATGTGGTCGGCGCCCAGCCGCCGGGCGTCCGCCTCCTTGCCTTTGGAGCGGGTGAACAGGGTGACTTCCGCGCCCAGTGCCTTGGCCAGCTTCAGGGCCATATGCCCCAGACCGCCCAGGCCCACCACGGCGACCCGGCTGCCCTTGCCCGCCTTCCAGTGCCGCAGGGGCGACCAGGTGGTGATGCCGGCGCACAGGAGCGGCGCGGCGCCCTTCAAGTCCAGCCCATCGGGGATGTGCAGAACGAACTTGTCGGAAACGACGATCTTTTTGCGGAATACCCGCCCTGGGTCTTCGTGTGGTCGTGGCGATCCTGCCCGCCGTACGTATAGACAGCACCGTCGCAGTACTGCTCCTCGCCGGATTCGCAGGTTTCGCACTGCTGGCAGGAATCCACCAGGCAGCCGACGCCCACAGCGTCACCCGGCTTGAACCGGGTCACGTCCTTGCCGACTCCGACCACCCGGCCGATGACCTCGTGGCCCGGGACGATCGGGTAGGTAGTCCAGCCCCAGTCGTTGCGGGCCGTGTGCAGATCGGAGTGGCACACCCCGCAGTACAGAATCTCGATCTCCACGTCGTCAGGCCGCGGGTCGCGACGCTCGAAACGGAAGGGGACCAGGCTTTCCTTGGCGGACTTTGCGGCATAACCAATTACTTTCGTTGTCATCGTTTTCTCCTTAATTATTTATGAGGTATGTGGAAGTCCATGGGGGCCCGCAAACCATTTCCTCCCCTCGATAAAGGCAGGAGAAATCCGGTATCCAAACCAAGACGCGCCCAGTTGCAGGCCAATCCTTGCTCATGAGCCTTCTCTACCCAAGACCACCGCGTGCATCGCGGGGGGATGTACTGAAGTTTAGAGGCCGGCACCCTGGAATGTTTGCCTAAAAGTACAGACTTTTAGCTTGAATCTACGGAGCTTCGATCGCCAAACTCGACGTTGAACAAGCCACGTCATTAAATAAGCATTGCAATTACATTATTAAGCAAATAATTACCCCTGCCGCGCATTTAGCGTCTGGTAGAAGACACAGCGGATAATTCACAGACGAATTCTTGCACCCATGCCAGATTCGGGTCGATGCACGACTGGACAACTTATCCTTCTATTTTTGCATGGTCTGTCAACTTATGCTTCCTGAAGCTACCGAAGGCAGGGTCCAACCGGCCTGTTTGGGCTCCCAAACGGGCAACTTGGTTCCACACCCGGACAGCTTTTGCTTCACGCCACAGCCAGCTCGGGGATCAGGATGCCCAGATCCGTATTCCTCAGCTCAAGCAACGCGAAACCTAGCAATGGAATGGGAAACCCGCTCCTTCGCGATCATCAGGCATGCCAGAGCCGCCAAGTCCGCAGTCGGGGGCATGATTTCCTCCTGGCCTGCCAGGACTGCGGCTTGGGCCCATTCATCGGCGAGGCTCAAAAACCCACGTTCTACAGAATAATATGGCACCAGCTTCCCCGGCCTGGTGGTGGCGCAATCGGGATCCGTTGGAGGGAGATTGGGAGCTTCGGGCGGCATGACCTGACCCCTTGCCTGGGCACACTGGTAATGGCTGGTGGGTGGGATGCATGCAGTATGCGCCGAATGCATTGAGGGACCTAGGTGGCTCCGGGTGACTGAGCAGCGCTGGTGGGACATCGTACGCTTGGGCGACAACGCCTTCGTGGACGTGGGTTCCGTTCGCCAGTTCGACGGCCTGGGCTGGTCCAAGCCCTACACCAATACCAGCATCGGGCTGCGCCTGGGCAACCTCAGGAGTTCCATGGACCGGGTGATCCTGATCAGCCTGACGGCGCCCCTGGACCGGAAACCCTACCAGTCCCGGTTCCAGTTCACCATCGGCAATATTGCACGCTACTAGGCGGGCGCTTGCCCGGGAGTAGGCTTCTCCTGGCCGGGGCCCGTTCCGCCCCCGTCAGCGCAGCCTTCGGCCTTGACGATCGCGGCGCTGACCGCCTTCCGCCGCCACACCAGGACCGCATTGGGGGTTCCGCCCTTGGCGGTCCAGCCCGCCTGGGCGTCGTCCAGCGTGTCTGCGGCGTCCTTCAGGGCCTCCAGCAGCTCCGGCGCGGCGGCGATCAGCGCGGCATTGGCCTCGAAATTGGGGCCTTCGATCCCATGGGCCGCCACGACGCGCTTACCTTCCTTGGTGTCCTGGTCGGGCGCGATGACTCCGGCGGAGCCGGGGCTGTCCAAGTCCACCTTCCAGGGGCCTGGGGTGTGGGTGGGGGTGATGGCGGTCATGGCGTCGCTCCTGTGGAAGGTCCTTCCCGAACCTGTCCCAAGGCCAGTGCTTCCATCGGCATATCAAGCCTCGTTAGGCGGAATATACGCCAATCAACATGGTTTCAGTCGTTTATTACCAATGACCACCCGTGATTGTCGGGGGTTGACCCGGAAAGGCAAAGGGAGGCGAGCCGGGTAACCGGCTGCGTGGCCATCGCCGCAACTGGAGCGCACGGCCTCGGCTTAGGATATGGGTGGTTTTGGAGGAAGGAGTTGCAGAACCCGCTCCACCTGGAGGCACCCTATCAATGCCAGCAACCCAGTCCTTCACGGAAAGGACACGACCAATCGGGGGGCGGATATTCCTGGCTGGAACCGTCCATCCGTTATACATGGAAGGCGAGGACGGACACTGGCCGGGGATTATCTATGTCTTGTCTGTGGCCTTGTCTGTGGCCTTGTCTGTGGCCTTGTCTGCGGGCTTGTTTGTGGCCTTATCCGTGGCCTTATCTGTGGCCTTGTCTGTGGCCTTATCCGTGGCCTTGTCTGTGGCCTTATCCGTGGCCTTATCCG
>Ga0302190_10000875_pt1 | contig 20058 bp, 18 predicted proteins | sample II_Bog_E2_3_FD_198784 | JGI IMG/M metagenome (GOLD analysis project Ga0302190, IMG submission 198784) | Peat permafrost microbial communities from Stordalen Mire near Abisko, Sweden - II_Bog_E2_3 | ecosystem: Environmental > Terrestrial > Soil > Wetlands > Peat | place: Sweden: Abisko... | reverse complement strand
CCGGGCGGTGCCCGGGTTCGTCGACTTCGCCACGTTCGTGGGCGAGGAGGGTGACCGCGTGTCGTTGGTCACCTTCGCCACCCCCGAGGCCCATGCGGCCTGGCGCGACGACCCGTCCCACCGGGCGGCGCAGCAGCAGGGCCGTGACGAGCTGTACGAGTGGTACTCGGTGCAGGTGGCCACCTGCACGGGCGCGACTCTCTGGGAGCGTCCGCAGGACTGAGCAGCGCCGCTCCGGATCAGGCCGTCCCGGTCCCGCTCCGGATCAGGCCGCCCCGGCGTCCTTGACCGGGACCGGCGGCCAGGTGTCGCCGCCGATCGACGGCAGGATCTCGGTGTGGCGGCCCACGGGGGCACGCAGTCGGCCGACCACCGCCACGACGGCGGCCAGCACGAGGACCAGGAGCAGCCCGCGGCGCACGCGGGACGAAGTGGAGCGCATGCTGCCACTGTAGGAGCCTCGGACCGGTGCCGGGCCCGACCGGTGGACGGCGTCGGCGGGGCCGGAGCCCACCGCACCGCGTGTCCGTCGTCGCGGACCGCGGGCGCCGGAAAAGTGAACGTGGCCTGACGTGAGGGTTACCGGACGGTGATCATTCCCTACATCCCCCCCGACACGCCCCGCTCGCGTTGACAGCCCGTGGCCCCATGTGCCACTACTTGGCCGTCCGGGTCCTCCACGGGGCCCGGACGACACCTGATCGGTCGGTCGGGGCCGGACGGGGTGCCATGACGCCACCGGCCGTGCCCGGCTCCCGTCCCCGGAGAAGTGGACCCATGACACCCACCCGAATCGAATCCGTCGCCGGGCATCGCCGTTCCCGGGCCGCCCGCACGTTCGCCGTGGTCGTCGCGCTCGGTCTCGCCGGCGCACTGAGCGCCTGCGGGTCGTCGTCCTCGGCGACCACCACGACCGTGGCCGCCACCACGACCGCGCTCGTCAAGCCCCCGGCGACGGCTCTCCAGGACTGCACCTATGCGCCCGACGACAGCGTCCCGGCCGGGGAGCCCCAGGGCGTCCAACCCCCGTTTCCGTCGTTCACGCCGGACCAGGCCGCCCAGTCGGCGTTCCGGAGCATCACGGACCACGGGGGGACCGGCCTGGTCTACGGATTCCAGCTCCCCGCCGGAACGAAGCTCTATCCCGGTCCCGATCCTTCATCGGGCGTGGTCGGGACGATCTCCACGGGGCGGTCGGTGTTCTTCTTCGACCCGGTGATCTGGACGACCACGTCGGGTCAGCACTGGCTGGTGTCCTTCCTCGCCTGCGGCGGCGCCCACCCCTACTGGGTGGACGTCAGTCAGATCAGACAGGCGGACGTCACGGTGTACAGCGGGATCGTCAAGCAGATCTCCACCCTCCTGGCGTCCCAGGACTACGTCACCACGGGCCACGCGTCCTCGCTCCCGGTGGTGGTCGACGCCGACCACCGGTTCGCCTGGAAGAACCCGGCGGTGCCCTTCGCGCCGGCCCGGGGCGAGTACGTCGGGTTCGGCACCTGATGGCGGTGGGAACCACCCGACGGACGGGCCCCGGACCGTCCACGGGATCATCACGCAACGATCACCCGGCTATCGCGAAACGTTTGCCTGGCGTTCACTTTGACTCGGTAGGTTGCCGACTGGTGCCGGTGGCCGGGCACGAACTCGCCCGCCACGGGGCCGTACGACAGACGCGACGGACCGCCGGGAAGGGCTGAGGAAACCCAGAAGATGGCCATCGATCTCGACACGCCCCGAGCCGAGCCCCACCACGTCGCGCCCACGCCCATCGTCATCACCCGGGACTACTCGAGGCCCGACCGGATCTTCCGCAGGGGCGTCCAGCTCTCCGGGCTCAGCGTCTTCGTGCTCCTGGTCGCCATCGGGTCGTTCCTCGCCTGGTACGGCTGGCCGGCGTTCCGGACGGCCGGGTGGGGCTTCTTCACCCACTCCGGGCCGGTCACCCCCGGCTCGAGTTCGGGGTTCGGTGTCCTCGCCTCGCTGGTGGGCACCGTCGAGGTCGCCTTCGTGGCCATGCTGGTGGGGGCGCCGATCGCCATCCTCACCGCGCTGTTCCTGAGTGAGTACGCGCCCCTCCGGACCCGGCCCACCCTCATCGCCATGATCGACCTGGCCGCCGCCATCCCGTCGATCATCTTCGGCCTGTGGGCGTTCTTCGAGCTCCAGCCCAACGTCGTCGGCTTCAGCACCTGGCTGTCGCATCACGCCGCCTTCATCCCGTTCTTCCGGGTCTCGAGCCCGCCGCTCAACGCGTCGATCTTCATCGCCGGCCTGGTCGTCGGCATCATGATCGTCCCGATCGTCGCCTCGATCTGCCGCGAGGTCTACTCCCTCGCCCCTCCGGGTGAGCGCGAGGCGGCCCTCGCCCTGGGGGCCAGCCGGTGGCAGATGATCCGCACCGTGGTCCTGCCGTTCGCCCGGGGCGGCATGATCGGCGCCGTCATGCTCGGCCTGGGCCGGGCCCTCGAGGAGACGATCGCCGTATCGATCATCCTGGGCGGCTCCTACAAGGTGACCACGCAGATCCTGCAGCACGGGGGGTCCACGATCTCGCAGCTGATCGCCACCAACTTCGGCTCCGGCGGCCAGCTCGGCCTGCACGACCTGCTGCTGTGCGGCTTCGTCCTGTTCCTCCTCACCCTGGTCATCAACCTGGCCGCCTCGGCCATCGTCAACCGGTCCCGCAGCGGTGCGGGGGTGGACCTGTGACGACCCAGACCGCGCCCGAGGGCGTGCTCGTCACCACCACCTCGGCCTCGACCCAGACACCCCCGACGGCCCGGCCCCCGGAGGTGCAGCGCGGCCCCGACGGAGGGGCCGGAGCCGGCTCCGGCCCCTCCGGGCCGCCGACCGCGCCCCGACCACGCCGTCTGCCCTCGCCGATCCGGCCCAGTGCCTTCGGTGCCGAGGACGTCTTCCTCCTGGTGGCGTCCGCCTTCTCGGCCCTGTGCCTGGTCTGGATCGTCTTCTACCAGCTGACGTCCCTGTCGGGTGGCCTCGGCTTCCTGGTCGCCTGGTACCTCACCTTCCTGGCGCTCACGTGGCTGGGCACCGCCCAGGTCATCGAGCGCCAGGTGGCGACGGACCGGGTGGTGGGTGTCGTCGTGGTCAGCGCCGCCCTGCTCGTGATCGGCCTCGTCCTCTTCATCGTGATCTGGGTCGCGGCCAAAGCCCTGCCGTCGATCCACTGGGGGTCGCTGTTCACCAAGGACCAGAAGAACTTCCAGGTGGCCGACCCCAACGCGCTCGGCCAGGTGGGGGTCCTCCACGCCATCATCGGCACCGTCGAGCAGGTGCTCATCGCCGTGGCCATCGGCGTGCCGTTCGCCGTGGCCACGGCCATCTACCTCAACGAGGTGAAGGGGTTCGGCTCCCGCACCGTGCGGACCGTCGTGACCGCCATGAGCGGCACCCCGTCGGTGGTGGCCGGGATCTTCATCTACTCGATGCTGATCCTGACCCACGTCCTCAACTACTCGGGCTTCGCCGCATCGTTGGCGCTGGTGGTCATCCTCCTGCCGTCGGTCACCCGGGTGGTCGAGGAGGTGCTGCGCGTCGTCCCCAGCGGGCTGCGCGAGGCGTCCCAGGCGCTGGGCGCCCCCGAGTGGCGGACGGTCTGGTCGGTCGTGCTGCCGACGGCGCGCTCGGGCGTGGTCACCGCCGTCCTGCTCGGCATCGCCCGCATCGTCGGCGAAACGGCGCCGCTCCTGTTCACGGCGTTCGGCTCGCAGGTCATCAACTGGAATCCCTTCAGCCACGACCAGGGCGCCCTGCCGCTCGTCATCTGGTCCGACGTCCGCCAGGCCCAGCCGGTCCTCATCGAGCTGGCCTTCCAGGCGGCGTTCGTCCTGATGTCGCTGGTGCTGATCCTCTTCGTCCTCGCCCGCATCTTCAGTCGGCCCCGTGGCCGCAAGGGCGGCGGCCGGCGGGGCGACAACCGGCCGGCCGAGGACGACCTGCTGGCGCGCGTCTTCGTTCCCATCCCGATGGAGGAGCCCACCGACTTATGACGACCACCTTCCCACCCACCTCGGTCGACCCGGACCGCCCGGCCGCGTTCACCGGCACCCACGTGCCGGGTGAGCCGGGCCAGATCGACGCCGAAGGCGTCTGTGCGTGGTTCAGCGGCCGGCTCGTGCTCGAGTCCGTCGACCTCGTGATGGAGCAGTCCCGGGTGACCGCCCTCATCGGGCCGTCCGGCTGCGGCAAGTCGACCTTCCTGCGCATCCTCAATCGCATGCACGAGGTCGTGCCCGGCGCCCAACTGGCCGGCTCGGTCAAGCTCGACGGCGTCGACATCTACGGTCCGGGCCAGCGCGCCATGGAGACCCGCCGCCACATCGGCATGGTCTTCCAGAAGCCGAACCCGTTCCCGGCCATGACCATCGCCGAGAACGTGCTGGCCGGCCTCAAGTTCTCGCGGGTCTCGACGCCGGACAAGGACGGCCTCATCGAGGAGTCCCTGGCCAAGGCCGGCCTGTGGAACGAGGTCAAGGACCGCCTCGGCGAGCTCGGTGGCGCCCTCTCCGGTGGGCAGCAGCAGCGCCTCTGCATCGCCCGGTCGCTGGCCGTCAAGCCCCGCGTGCTGCTGATGGACGAGCCGTGCTCCGCCCTCGACCCCACGTCGACGCTGCGCATCGAGCAGACGATCAAGGAGATCGCCGGCGAGGTGACCGTCGTCATCGTGACCCACAACATGCAGCAGGCCCAACGCGTGTCCGACCACTGTGCGTTCTTCCTCGCCGAGGAGAACCAGCCCGGGCGCGTCATCGAGTCCGGCCGGACCGAGAAGATCTTCGGCGAACCCAGCGACCAGAGGACGTTCGACTATGTCAATGGCCAGTTCGGCTGAACGACGCGCCCGCCGGGCGCGTCGACCGGGTGTCGTCCTCGGGACCTTCGTGGTCCTGGCGGCGGCCGTCCAGCTCTGGGGTGCCGTGCCCGCGGGGGCCAGTCCCTCCATGCAGTCCACCGGCTCGAGCTTCGCGTCCGTGGCCATCCAGCAGTGGGTGGGTCAGTCGTCGATCCAGTACGGCCTCAACATCAACTGGCAGGTGTCGTCCTCGGTGATCGGCCTCAACAACTTCGGTCAGAACCAGATCGACTTCGCCGCCTCGGACATCCCCTACAGCGCCGAGCAGTCGACCTACTACCCGTCGCAGCCGTACCAGTACCTCCCCGACGTGGCCGGTGGCCTGGCGTTCATGTTCAACCTCAACGGCAACGACGGCCAGCGCATCACCAACCTCAACCTCGACCCGCAGCTGATCGACCAGATCTTCCTCGGCGAGATCACCAACTGGAACTCGTCCGCCATCGCCAAGGCCAATCCCCAGCTGGCCGGCGACCTGCCCGACCAGACGATCCACCCGGTCTACCGACTCGACGCCTCGGGCGAGAACTACCTGTTGAGCGACTACCTGCTCCACGAGGACGGCGGCAACTTCACGGCGGCGCAGAACGCGTTCCAGTCCGGCAACTCCGGCCAGCCGTCGGCGAGTTGGCCGGTGCCCTCGTCGAGCGTCCATGTGGACCCGTCGGTCTACCCGGGCTGGTCGGCCAACAACCCGGTGGGCCAGTCCGGCTCCGACAACGCGGCCAACTACGTGTCGGCGCTGGCCAGTGTCGGCTCCATCACCTACGTGGAGACCGCCTACGCCAAGGAGCACAACCTCCCGGTCGCCAACCTGGCGAATGCGTCCGGGGCGAGCGTGCAGCCCACGTCGCTCAACGTGGCGACCGCCCTCGAGGCCGCCCTGCTCCATCCGGACCTCACCCAGGACCTCACGAACGTCTACACGAACCCCCTGCCCAACGCCTACCCGCTGTCGGCCTACAGCTACATCGTGGCCCCGTGCACGCCGGCCCTGGCCGGTGCCCAGCACACGGCGTGCGCCGCCAACCCGACCGGCGTCCCGGGATCGAACCCGACCGGGCCGACGTCGCCGTTCGCCCCCCAGAAGGGTCAGGCGCTGGGGCAGTTCGTCTCCTTCCTGGCCTGCGGGGGCCAGGAGAAGATGGCCAACCTCGGCTACTCGCCCCTTCCCCCCGTCCTCGTCCAGGAGGACTTCAACGCCATCGGCCGCATGAACGGTGGCCAGCAGCCGCCACCGGTGTCGGCGGCCGACTGCAAGAACCCCTACGTCGACGGGGAGATCCCGCTGCCCGGCTCGCCGGTGGTCCAGGGAGTCATCGGCGGCGGCATCGGGGGCGGCGGTTCCCCTTCGACGACCGGTGGGGGCGCGGGCGGCGGTGGCGGCGCGGCCGCCGGAGGGAAGTCCGGGTCGAAGTCCGGCTCCAGCGGTCGCTCCGGCTCCGGCGGCAGCTCGCTGGCCGCCCAGGAGGCGGCGGCCGGGCTCACGCCGCAGCTGGCCGCCGAGGGCTACACCGTGGTGAACGGCCAGATCGTGCGGAAGCTGGGGGTGGGCGGTCCCAACCAGTACGAGCGGGCCGATGCCCTGGTGTCGGCGACGGACGCCGTCGGACATCCCCAGTTCGCCGAGTACGCCGGGTGGGCACTCCTCGTGCTCGGGCTGATCCTCGTCCCACCGCTGATCGCCATGCGCATCAACCGCCGGCGTCAGGCCGCGGTGGCCGTTACCGAGCCGCCGACCGGGAACTGAGCCGATGACCCACCGACCCGTCGACCCATCCGACGACGCGACAGCTGGCACGAAAGGAACCGAGGACACGATGTCCGTCCGCACACCGTCATCCACGGGCCGTCGCCGATCCACGGCGCGCCGCCCGTCCACGGGGCGCCGCTCGCGGAGCCTGCACGTCTCCCTGGCCGTGCTGCTGGGTGTGGCCTCGATCGTGGTCGTCGGCGTCACGGCGTCGCCGTCCACGCGCTCGGCCAGTGCCGGGGCGTCCACGCCGTGCGCCGCCGACGGCAACGCCGGCTGCCAGATCGTCCTGCCCTGTCCGGCCGGCCGGACCACGAACTGCCCGACCGTCGACGTCGAGCCGAACACGAATCTGGCCGACGGTCAGTACGTCTACCTGACGGCCACGAATTTCGACCCGACCGGCAGCATCCGGGTGGCCTTCTGCTCCGCCACCAGCTCATCCTCGGACCCCACCTGCCTCAACGGCACGTGGGAGACCCAGCCACTGACCCCGACCACGGTGCCGGTCACCGACGATGCCTCCACGAACAACCTCACGTCCCTGTCGTACCCGGTGTTCTACGACCCGGCGGGGGAGGGCAACAGCCTGATCCCGGCGCACGACATCACCAACAAGCACGGCATCGAGCCGAACTTCAACTGTGACAACGCGGCCGACCCGTGCGAACTGGTCGTCACCGGCGAGCCGGGCCAGGGCAACGCCGCCGGCAACGGGCCCGACGTGACCGCGGACAACTCCGCCGTCATCCCGCTCACGTTCGCCGGACAGTCCTCGGGGTGTCCGTCCACCGACCCCCAGGTCGACATGGAGAACGCCTACAGCCTGGAGCACTTCCTGCCGGCGGCCATCGAGGCGACGTGCACCGGCACGAACGGCGTCGTGCCCAAGACGTTCCTCTCCAACGACGACTTCCACGTGGTCCAGGACTTCGCGCAGGGCGACACGACGGTCGCCTTCGTCGACAACGCGTCGGACGCGTCGCAGCTGGGATCGCTCCTGGGCAAGGCGTACGCGTACATCCCCATCGCCCTCAGCGGCACCGCCGAGAGCTTCCTGGCCGGTGAGTCCAACGAGGGCCAGAACTTCCCGATCGACCAGTTCGACCTGACCCCCAACATGGTGGCCGGCCTGCTGACCTCGCTGTACCAGTCGCCGGGCGGCACCACGTCGCCCCCGCCGAAGCCGAAGTTCGAGCTGTCGGACAACCTCATGGCGGCGCTCGCCGCCGCCAGCCCGCCGGTCACGTGCGCCGTCCTGGCCGGCTGTCCGGCGACGAAGACCAAGAACCATCAGGTCGCCTACGAGCAGCGCTACAACGCCTTCGCGCTCTTGAACCCGGTGCCCACCGGCGACACCGGCGTGCAGACGTTCGGCTCGTTCAACTCCAACGTGGCCAGCGGCTCGAGCTACCAGGCCACCCAGTGGGTGTGCGACGCCCCCAACACGCCGTTCCAGGTGCAGCTCGCCGAGAACGGCCAGTCCGACCCGGTCCCGGTGAAGGTCACCGACACCAACGTGGGACCGACCACGCTGACCACGGTGCCCCTCGGCTCGACCGTCTGGCCGCCGTCCCCGGGGGCGACGTGGATCTTCCCGCAGTGCCAGGGCTACTCGACGCTGCCCGCGCTGGCGGACAACGGCTCCAGCTTCGGCGCCGACCAGGAGCCCGCCTTCCAGGCCAAGGCCATGCGGACATGGTGCTACGGCGGTGGCGTGCTGCCCGCGCCACCGGGTGGCCCCCAGGAGCCGTGCGCCGCCTTCGGCCTGATGGACTCGTCCGAGGCCCGGTTCCTCGGCCTGTCCACCGCAGCCCTCGAGAACGCCGCCGGAGACTTCGTGACACCGACCACGGCCAGCCTCGAAGCGGCCGCCGCCGGCTTCACGGCCTGCCCGGCGGCGGATCTGAGCTGTCCGTACGGCACGTACACGAACAACTTCGCCGACACCGACCCGGCGGCCTATCCCCTGGCCAACATCACCTACGCCATCGTGCCGACGTCGACGCTGTCCAACGCCGAGGGCACGGCGGTCAAGTCGCTGCTGACCAACCTGGTCGAGTACTCGCACTCCGACGCCGTGCCCGCCGGGTACGCCCCGCTGCCGGACAGCATCTACAAGGCGGCGCTGGCCGACATCAGCGCCGACGTGTCGGTGGCGCCGGCACCTCCCTCGACCACCACCACGACGACGGCCCCGACGACCACACCGGGCGGCAGCGGCGGCTCGTCGGGCTCGTCGGACTACTCGAATCCCGACACCGGGTCGAACTACACGAGCACGCCGTCGAGTGAACTGCCCCTGACGACGTCCTCGGGCAACGGTTCGTCGGGTTCCGGCTCGTCGGGTTCGACCCCGGTGGCGGCGCCGCCGGCATCGATCCCGTCGGGATTCCTCCTCGTGGGTCTGGCCGCCACCACCCGGTACCTGCTGCCCGCCATCGTGGTGCTGGCGGTCCTCTCCCTCCTGGGCGGCCTGCTGCTGCTGTACGGGCCCGGAGCCGCGGCCCGACGCCGTCGGTCCGACGGAGGACCGTCATGACGGGCCCGGACGCCGGTGTGGCGACGTTGGCGCCGGGGGGCACGGACCGACCGACGATCGGCGAGCCCGTGCCGGCCCAGGGCTTCGACGAGGCCTGGGTGCCCGACGAGCGCGCCGGGCAGCCGACCGGTCACACCATCACGATCCCGGCCATCCCCTACCGGCGCCTCACCGGGTTCGCCCTGGTGGGTGTGGCGGGGCTCCTGGCCCTGTTCCTGGTCTACCTCTACGCGTTCACGCCGCTGACCGCCTCGCGCGATCAGCAACGTCTGGCGGGCTCGCTCAAGGGTCAGCCGCTGACGGTGTACAAGCTGGTCAACGGGCACCTGCCGCCGGAGGGCAGTGCGGTCGCCGTCCTGCAGATCCCGTCCATCGGCGTCGACCAGATCGTCGTCCAGGGCACCAGTGCCGCCGACCTCATGAACGGACCCGGCCTGATGCCGGGTTCGGCGCTGCCGGGCTCGGTGGGGAATTCGGTCATCGCCGGCCGACGGGTGACGTTCGGCGCACCGTTCGGGGCCATCGGCTCGTTGCGCACCGGTGACCGGATCAACGTCGTCGACGGCGCGGGCAGGTTCACCTACACGGTGACCCATGTGCTCCAGGTGCCGGTCGGCCACCGGGACGTGGTCCTGCCGACGACCCAGAACCGGATCACGCTCGTCACCTCGAACTCGAGCCTGATCACCAGCGGGCGCCTGGTCGTCCAGGGCAAGCTCCTCGGCCATGCCGTCGAAGTGCCCGACGACACCATCGCCGTCCCCAGCTACGAGCTGGGACTCAGCGGCGATCCGTCGGCCGGCGGACTGGCCGCCATGTGGTCGTTCTTCACCATCATCGTGCTGGTCGGGGCCGGGTTCCTGGCCTGGCGCCTCCGCCGGCCGTGGCTGGTCTATCTCTTCGCGGCACCGGTGGTCGTGATGTGCGGCCTCTTCGCGTGCGAGAGCGTGGCCCGGGCACTTCCGGCCACCTTCTGACCCACCTCGTCGGCCGCCTGTGGCCGACGAGGTGGGGGCGACGCCCCGTCGTGGCGGCCGGTCCGTCGGGGGCCGTGACCGGTCGTTCCGCGCCGGTGGATGCGTTGTCGCGCCCGCCGTTCCACCGGCCGCGCGCGGCCCGCTCCGGACCCGTCGAGGCCCACGCGGACCGTGTCACAAAGAGTTCATCCTTGACGCACGTTGTCGTGACGTTGGGATTACCTCGGTTCCGTACAGTCGCCGATGAGGGTTACCGAGGGGCGCCGAAGCACGTGTCCTGGATCCTCATCAACCATCCACGACACTGAGGAGACACTTCATGTTCCGTTCACTGTTCAGCCGACGGGGAGCCGTGGCACTTGCCGCCGCCTCCATCGGCGTCGCCAGCCTGTCGCTGGCCGCCGCGGGGACCGCTGGGGCGGCCGTTCCCAACGCCTCCCTCATGATCGGCTCGGGGTCGCAGACCTCGTACTCGACCATGACCTCGCTTTCCGACCTGTTCAACGGTGCGCCCGGCTGTGACCTCACCGCCGCGACGTCGCTGCCCCTCTCCCTGAACTGCGGCACGTCCACGACGACCGCCGGCTCCGTCGGTGGCGAGCAGGGCTTCAACGTGTCCGGCGAGAACCCGTACGACGACTACACCGTGCAGGCTCCCCCGGTCGGCTCCGGCAACGGTGCCACCCAGCTCATCGACGCCGGTGCGAACAGCCCGACGACGACCCCGGCCATCCAGTACGCCCGTGCCTCGTCGCACAAGGGCAACACGACGGACAACGACGTCGAGTACGCCACCGACGGCGTCTCCTGGACGACCTTCTCCAAGACGGCGGCCGGCGCCACCAACCAGGCCAAGATCACCGCGATCAGCCTGGCGAACCTGAGCGCCATCTGGCTCGGTACGGAGTCCTGCGTCATCGGTGGGGTCACCTACAACATGGACTGGAAGTGCCTCGGCGCCAAGTCGTCCAGCCCCATCGACGTGTACAACGCACAGACCGGTTCGGGCACCTTCTCGACCTGGTCCGGTGCGCTGGGCTACTCGGGTGCGACGCCGGCCGGCATCACCTGCTCGGCCTGCGAGGCCGGATGGACGCCTGCCGACGTGACCGCTGACGGTCCGGCCGCCGCCGCCCACTCGAACCTCTTCGAGAACCAGATGTCGACGATCGCCTCCCGTCCGGATGCGGCCGATGCCATCTACTTCTTCTCGTTCGGCAAGTACACGACCACGTGCCCCGGCGCCAAGCTGAAGAAGGACGCCTACACGGCCGTCTGCGCCGGTACGCCCAAGGCGGACAGCACCGTCCTCGGGGCCATCATCAACGGGTCGGGTACCACCGTCCCGGCGACGCAGACGACCATCCAGGGCTCGGGCGGTGGAGCAGGCGTGACCTTCCCGGTCACCCGTGGCCTCTACAACCTGTACAACAACAGCTCGGCCACCGTTCCCTCGAGCCAGGCCACCCTCAACTTCGTGAGTGAGGACGGATTCCTCTGCAAGTCGTCGACCACGACGGACATCGACCCGCAGACGGGCCTCTCCTACCGCAGCGAGATCGAGGCCGCCATCTCGGCCAACGGCTTCTTCCCGCTGGACAAGAGCGGTGCGCCGTTCGCCCAGGGCTCGGTGACGTTCCCGGCGATCATCTCGGATCCCGCCTACACCGCCGTCGACGGCAGCGGCTCCACCGGGTTCTGCCTGGTCACCAACGGCTGACCTGCAGCACCAGAGGTACGCAGCACCGGCCCGGTGCTGACGGGAAGGGGTCCGGCTCCGGCCGGGCCCCTTCTGCCGTCCCCGGGGCCGGGTCGGTCAGCCCTCGAGGCGTACGAGGTGGAGGGCGAGGCGGGGACAGCTGACCGTCGCCCGCCGGGCCAGGTCGACCAGGCTGGGCGGCACCTCGCCCGGTCCCACGATCGGGTAGTCCCACGGGTCGAGCGAGATGATCTCGGGCAACAGCTCGGCGCACACGCCGGCCCCGTCGCAGGCCACCGGGTCGACGACGAGGCGGAACCGGGCGCGGCTCACCGGACCGCCCCGGCGGTGGCGGGCACGGGCAGGAACGGCCGGGTCGTCTGACACGGGCCCCGCTGCAGGTGGAGCGCCGCGTGGTCGCCGAACACGTCGAGCGCGCTCCGCACGAACCGGGCCACGCCGTCCGGGTGGTGGCACGCCCCGCGGCCCTCGACCAGGCCGCACAGCACGGGGAAGGCGGACGTGCCTCCGCGCAGCGAGTGCGGCCGGTGGGCCAGCAGCTCGAATTGCGTGGCCAGGACGTCGAGCCCGTTGACGCACGGGCCGCACTGGCCCGCCCCCTCGCCCTCCAGGTAGCGGACGACGCGGGCGGCCTCGACCAGCGGACAGACGCCCGTCGGCAGCAGCACGACGACGCCGGCGCCGATCGAGGTGCCGAGACCCCGGGCGGCCTCCTCGGTGAAGGGCAGGGACAGCGCGGTCGCCGTGGGCAGCCAGCCGCCCCCGTACCCGCCGAGCAGCACCGCCTGGATGCCCCCGGCGCGCGCCGGGGTGATGCCGAGTGCGCTCCCGAGCGTCGTCCCGAGGGGGACCTCGACGATCCGGGGCGACTCCCACAGCCCGGTCACGGTGACGAGTGCCGTGCCGGGGGAGTCGTGGGTGCCGACGCTCCGGAACCACCCTGGCCCGTAGCGGGCGATGAGCGCGACATGGGCCAGCGACTCGACGTTCTGGACGAGGGTGGGACGACCGGCGACGCCCTGGTCCCGCACGGGGCGCAGCGCCACGAACGACGGGATCCCGGGAGTGCGGCCGACTCCTGGCCGGAGAGGAAGCGGTCGGGCGCCACGACGACCTCGAACTGGCAGCGGTCGGACCCCCGACGCGCCCGTTCGGCCAGGGCCGCGGTCACGTCGGTCACGGAGTCCTCGCTCACGTGGACGATGACCCGCCCCGACCCGACGGCCGTGGCCGCCACCGAGGCACCGTCCAGGACCAGGTGCGGGGCGTGGTGGAGCAGGAGCCGGTCCTTGCCGCTGGCCGGCTCGCCCTCGGCACCGTTGGCCACCACCACGGGCGACCGTCCGGCGGCCACCGACCGCCACTTCGTCCCGACGGGGAACCAGGCGCCGCCGTGACCCCGCAGTCCGGACTGGTCGACGGCCTCGAGGAGGCTGGGGGCCGGAAGGTCGGGCAGCGCGCCCCACCGGGCCAGGTGGGCCTCGAGGCGGATGACGTCGGCGCTGCCGATGCCGTCGAGCAGCCGGGCCGGACCGGTCGGCGCGGTCACCGGTGCGATCCGGCGCGGCCGGTGACACTGCCCGACAGGGCACCCGACTGCTGATCGACCTGGAGTTGGATGGTCAGGGTGATCGGCGACGGCGTGGCCACCGTCGCCACGACCGTTCCGCCGTCGAGGCCGACGACCGGGCCCGACGCACCCCCGAAGTCGACGGTGCCGGACGAGAGCGACACGCCGTTGCCCGCCTGGGCGCCGACCAGCACCACGGTCAGCGGGGTCGAGGCGGCATCGGCCAGGTGCATGGCCAGCGTGACCCGGATGTTGCCCTGGGCATCGGGACCCGACTGACTCTGCGTCCCGCCCACCTGACTGGTGAAGGGCGCCGCGGGGACGGAACCGGCGCCGGTCGCCGGTGCCGTCGCCGCCGGGGAGCCGGCGGTCGGCGTCGTGGTCCCCGGGCCCGCCGTGCCGTTCCTCACGGCCAGCTGGGCGAGCAGGGAGGGCGAGGTCCCCGAACGGTGGGACCAGCCGGGGCGCAGGGGGCCGAGGAGCGCGAAGCCGGCGATGACCAGGGTCATGACGACCGCGGCGGAGGCCGCGGCGGTGCGCCGACCCGGGGGGAGCGACCGTCCCGTGGTCATGCGCCAGGCGAAGGCCCCGAGCACGGCGGCCGTGCAGACCGCCTCGACGAACAGGATCACGGGCAGCTGGGTGTCGGTCCCGGTCCCGAGGGCGTGGACGAGCGCGATGGGCCAGCAGAGGTAGGCCAGCCAGTGGACGAACCGCCACGACGGATAGCCGATGCGGTGGCGCAGGCCGCTCGTGATGAGGACGGCCAGCAGGAGGTCGACGGCGAGGGCGCCGAGGCCCACGTAGAGCGGTCGGTAGGGGGAGAGGAACGGCACGAAGACGTCCGCCACGCCGATGGGCACGTAGCCGTCGAGCACGGTCGTGGCGACGTGGATGCCGATGAACACGAGTCCGAGGAGGGAGACGTTGCGGTGGACGTCCTGGGAGAGGAACCGGGGCCAGCGCTCGGTGGTCCAACCCACCGACGCCACCACGCCGAGGACCAGGGTGGCGCTGAGCAGGACGAGAGACACGATGCCGCTGGCCCGCGTCAGGTACCAGAAGGCCTTGCCGCCCACCGCGGCCGTGGTCAGGACGGTGGGACTCACGACCGCCCCTCCCCGGTGGACAGGGTGTCGGCCGGCCACCCGGCGACCGTCACCACCGTCCCGTCGACGCGCACCAGGCGGGAGGGGAGCTGTCGCGCGGCCAGCCAGTCCGGGGCACCCTCACCGAGGACCAGGCCGGCGGTCGACGCCGTGTTGGCGTCGACACACGAGCCGGCGGCGACGGTCACGGTCCGCCAGCACGAGGCGGTCGGCAGGCCCGTGCGGGGGTCGACCACGTGGTGGACCGGCGTATCGCCGAGCGACCAGTGCCGGTTGCCGATGCCGGAGGTGGCCAGTCCTCCCGAGGAGACGGCGACCGCCGTGGGGGCGGCGGGGTCACCGCAGACGTCGGCGACCCCGATCACGAACCCGCCGACGGGCGCGGACCGGACGGCGACGTCACCCCCGAGGGAGACGAGCGCGCCGCACCCCAGTTGCTCCGAGATGGTCGACGCGGCGCGGTCGGCGGCCCACGCCTTGGCCGTGGCCCCGAGGTCGAGGATCGTGCCGGCCGGCACCGCCACGCTGCGGAGGTCGGCGTCGAGGGCGACCGACCGCCAGCCGGGAACGGGGGCCGGGGTGGGCAGGCTCCCGGCCACCCCGGCCGCCACCTCGCTGAAGTCGCGGTCGTAGCCGAGGCGGACGAGGGCGGCACCCACGGTCGGGTCGACGAGGCCGTCGGTGAGGTCGGCCGCCCGCAGGGCGGTGGCCAGGAGGTCGCACAGCAGCCCCGACACGGCGACGGTGCCGCCTCCCACCTGGTGGATCCGGCTGAGTTCCGAGTCGGGCCGGAAGCGGCTCGCCGCCTCCTCGACCCGGTCGAGCACGTCGTCGAGGATCCGCGCTGCGGCCACCACGACGGCGGGGTCGGTCACCAGCACCTCGATGCGGGTGGACCAGCGGGTCGAGTGGTGGACCGCCAGGCGGGTGCGGTCGTCGAGTCCTGACGCCGCCGGGCTCAACTCGAGCCGCTGGTGACGGGGGCCTGCTGGTAGGCGGGCGCGGGCGCGGCGGCCGGCGTCGAGATGCCCGCACCGGCGGACGATCCGCCGGACGACGACGCCGCCGACGAGCCGGAGGACGGCGCAACCGGGGTGGCGGCCCCGACGGCGCCGGAGCCGCCTGTGGACGTCGGCGTCGAGGCCGAGTGGCCCGGGAGGGCCTGGCTCAGGTACACGCCGGTGGCGGCCACCGCCGCCACCGAGACGGCGGCGATGCCCTTGGTGAGGGAACGCCCCCGTTCGAGCCCGGCGTCCCGCTGGCGTCGAGCGGCGTGGGACGGGTCCTGGCGGCCCCTGGAACTGCTGCGCCCGGTCGTGGTCATGGGTCCAGGCTACGGAGGCAACCTGACACCCAGATGAACCGAACCTAAGAATCGTCTGAGAATCGGCGGGGGGCGGAACCGGCCGCCGTGGTGTCCCGACCCCGCTTGGGGACCGCGCTCACCCAGGGGACGACGGCGGCTCCGCGACGCGTGTCGCCTGTCGCCAGGTGACGGCGAAGCGGGCGCCCCCGAGGGGCGAGGTGGACACCGACCAGGCACCGTCGGTGGTCCGGACCACGGCGTCGGCGATGGCCAGCCCGAGCCCCGTGCCGCCGGGCCCCCGGTCCACCCGGTGGAAACGGTCGAACACCAGGTCACGGTGCTCGTCCGGGATGCCGGGCCCGGAATCGTCCACCGTCAGCGTGACCCGGCCCCCCGAGGTGCTCGTGGCCACCTCGACGGTGCCCTCGCCGCCGGCGTACCGGCAGGCGTTGTCGACGAGGACCGTCACCAACCGGTCGATGTCCTCCTCGTCGGCGCGGATCCGGGCCGACCCGTGCGGGCCGCCCCGCGTGGTGAGGGTGACGGACCCGGCATCGGCGACCGCCCGGAAGCGGTCGCCGGCCGACGCGACGACGTCCGCCACGTCGACCGTCCCGGCTCCGCGGGGTGCGGCTTCCTGGCCGTCCGCCCGGGCCAACCACAGCAGGTCGTCGACGATGGCCCGGAGCCGGTGGCTCTCCGAGGCGACCCGCTCGAGCGTGTCCCGGTACTCGGGCTCGGCGCGGGGGCGGGCGAGCGCCAGGTCGACCTCGGCCTCGATGACGCTCAGGGGTGTGCGCAGCTCATGGCTGGCGTCGGCCGTGAACTCGGCCTGACGCCGTCGCACCAGTTCGATCGGCGCGGACGCCCGCAGGCCGACGATGAAGGAGCCCGTGAACGTCACGAGCAGGAGGAGCGCACCGAGCGCGGCCTCGACGACCAGGAGTTCGCCCCGGGCGTCGTGGGCCCGCGCCGCGCTCTCGCCGGCCACCAACCACCCTTTCGCCGACGGCACGGCGGCGTAGCGGAAGCTGGTGCCCCCCGACGACACGGTCACGGAGCCGGCCTGCCAGGTGCGGTCCGGTAGGCGGGGTGCCGCCACGCTGAGGGCGGTCACGGCTCCGTCGGCACCCACGCGCCAGACGAAGTCCGGGACGTCGTCGACATCGTCGCCGGAACCCCCGGACGCCAGCGGCGGCGAGCCGGTGGCCAGCGTGGAGGCCAGCGTGGCCGTCAATCTGCCGTCGACGTCGTGGTCGAGCCGCTGCAGCAGCACGCCGTTGACCGCCAGCACCAGGAGCAGGGCGACGACCGCCACGACGCCGGTGGCGGCCAGGGCCACGCGGGCGGCGTGCGCCCACCGGGCATCGCGGCGTCTCATGCGGGGACGACGCGGTAGCCGAATCCCCGCACGGTCTCGATCCGGGCGGTGGTCGGCGCCAACTTCCCGCGCAGCCGGCCGACGTGGACGTCGATGGTGTTGGAGCCCACCGGGTCGGCCTCGTCGTCCCACACCTGCACGGCGATGGTCCGCCGGTTGACCGGCGCCGGGGACCGGCGCAGCAGCAGTTCGAGCAGTGCGGTCTCGATCGCCGTGAGGCTGAGGGGACCCCCGGCCCCGGACGCCACGCGGGTGGTCGGGTCGTAGGTCAGGTCACCGCAGGTCAGCACCGGGTCGAGGGCGAGCGGCGGCCGGCGCTGCAACGCCGACAGCCGCGCGGTGAGCTCGGCGAATGTGAAAGGCTTGACCAGGTAGTCGTCGGCCCCCACGTTGAGTCCCTCGACCCGGTCCTCCGTGGCGTCCCGGGCGGTCAGCATCAGCACCGGGGTCCGGTCGCCGCGGGCCCGCATGGCCCGGACCACGTCGATGCCCGTGGTGTCGGGCATGCGCCAGTCGAGGACCGCCACCTCGTAGGTGTACGACCGGAGGTAGGAGAGTGCGGCCGTGCCGTCCGCCACGGCGTCGACGACGTAGCCGTGCTCGCGCAGGCCGCGCTCGAGCACCGACCGCAGTCCCGGGTCGTCCTCGGCCACCAGTACCCTCATCGCCCGTCATTGTGGCGCACGGTGCGGCTCAACCCCCGACGCCACCGCCGCTGAGCCAGGGGCCGACGGTCGGCGCCATGGCGACGGCGAGGAGGATGCCGGTCACCAGACACGCGGCCTGGACCCACATCCGGGCACCGGCGCCGCGTACCTGGGACCGCGTGCGGGCCATCAGGTCGGCCGGGGCCAGGCGGCTCGTCTCGAGTGCGTGACCGAGCACGTGGATCGTCATGGCGCCGAACCAGAGGACGAAGCTGGCCTTGTGGACGAACATCGTCCCCGGCCGCAGCGAGTGGGGGACCAGCAGCAGGGCGATGCCCGACCCGAACAGCAGGACGGTGAGCAGCACGACGACCGGCCCGAGCAGACGCAGCACGATCGGCGGTGCGCCCCGTCGCCGGTAGGCGGGGTCGCCGAGGTAGTACCGGGCCATCCTCCACCCCGTCGAGCCGATCTTGACGACCACGAAGGGCACCAGGACCATGCCGACCACGACGTGGGGCGTGAGCAGCGGCCCCACCCGCAGGACGGTCAGTCCCTCGGCGGCCAGCAGCACCAGCAGCACGGCGGCGGTGGCCCCGGTCAGGCGGGCGTTCCCCTCGGGTCCCCCGAGCGGCGTCCGGGCGGAGTCGGGGGGCCCGTCCGCGGGGGGCCCGGACGGGGCCCGACGGCGGGCGGGCGGCGTCCACAGCGTCATGCCGGGAGTCTGCGGAGGCAACCTGACGACGGCATGACGACCGGATCGGGGCCCGGCGAGGGGGAGCGTCCCTGTGTTGCGATTCGTGGTCGTGTATGGTCATCAACCACGGCGGAATGACACTCCGCCTGACACATCAGGTCGCCGGCGGCGACACCAGTTCGAAGGTGCGGGCGCAGGGGAGTGTCCCGTATCTCATGATCCTCCGGGTTCCCCGACGTTGGCTGCCCCCCTGCCCCTCGTGGTGGTCGGCGCCGGGGACCCGGCGGGCTCTCCGTCCTGCGGAGCGGGCGCGCCGGGTTCCGGCAGCGCCCCCGCAGGACCGGTGGCACCGGCAGTCCTGTCCCGCACGACCCGTGGTCGGGAGGACGACGGCCGGCGGGCGCGCCCCGTTCAGCGGGTGGTGGGCAGCCAGGCCGGACGGGCCGACTCGAACGATCCGATCTCGGCCTCGTAGCGCAGGGTGAGGCCGATGTCGTCCCAGCCGTTGAGCAGGCGGGCCCGGGTGAACTCGTCCATGGGGAAGGTCGCCTCGATCCCGGCGGACGGGACGTCGAGTGTGCCCCGCTCGATGTCGATGGTGATCTCGAGCGACGGATCGGCCGCCAGGGCGTCGAGCAGGGCGCGACCGACGGCCGGGTCGACCTGCACCGGCACGACGCCGGCCTTGGTGCAGTTGTTGCGGAAGATGTCGGCGAAGCCCGGCGACACCACGGCGGCGAACCCGTAGTCCTGCAGGGCCCACACGGCGTGCTCCCGCGACGAGCCGGTGCCGAAGTTCGGGCCGGCCACGAGGATGCTGGCCCCCGCGTACTCCTCGCGGTTGAGCACGAAGTCGCGGTCGTCGCGCCACTCGCTGAAGAGTCCGGCCCCGAAGCCGGTCCGCTCGACCCGCTTCAGCCAGTCGGACGGGATGATCTGGTCGGTGTCCACGTCGGAGCGGTCGAGGGGCACGCCCCGACCCGTGATGATCCGCACGGCGTCCATCAGTCGAGCTCCCCCGGGGTGGCGAACCGTCCGGCGACCGCCGTGGCCGCAGCCACCGCGGGCGACACCAGGTGGGTGCGCCCGCCCCGGCCCTGCCGGCCCTCGAAGTTCCGGTTGGACGTCGACGCGGCACGCTCGCCGGGCTGCAGCTTGTCGGGGTTCATGGCCAGGCACATCGAGCAGCCGGGTTCCCGCCAGTCGAATCCGGCCCCCGTGAAGACCAGGTGGAGACCCTCGGCCTCGGCCTGCGCCTTGACCCGGTGCGAACCGGGCACCACCAGCGCCCGCATGCCCGGCTTGACCGTGCGGCCGCGCAGGACGTCGGCCGCGGCCCGCAGGTCCTCGATGCGGCCGTTGGTGCACGAGCCGATGAACACGGTGTCGACGGGCACCTCGGTGAGCGGGGTCCCTCCCACCAGGCCCATGTACTCGAGCGCCCGGGCCGCCGCCTCGCGCTCGGCCGGCGTGGCGAACT
>Ga0302190_10000851_pt1 | contig 20254 bp, 19 predicted proteins | sample II_Bog_E2_3_FD_198784 | JGI IMG/M metagenome (GOLD analysis project Ga0302190, IMG submission 198784) | Peat permafrost microbial communities from Stordalen Mire near Abisko, Sweden - II_Bog_E2_3 | ecosystem: Environmental > Terrestrial > Soil > Wetlands > Peat | place: Sweden: Abisko... | reverse complement strand
AGTCCCGATAGATCATGCCGTTGACGCGCTTGCCCTTGATGTCCCTGGCCGTGAGCACCGCCAAGACCCCGGGGACCTTGAGCGCTTCGGAGGTGTCGACCTTGAGCACCTTGGCCCGGGGATGGTCGGAGCAGCGCAGGGCGCCATAGACCATGCCGGGTTCCTTCATATCGCCGACGAACACCCGCTCGCCCAGCACCGCCTCCCTCGCGCTGTACTTGGGGTGCCGGGTGCCGATGGCGCCGGTGCCTTCGGGGAACGTCACCGGTACGCCGGTGCGCAGTGCCTCCGCGGCGCACTCCACCGAGTCCACCACCTTCTTGTAGCCGGTGCAGCGGCATAGATTCCCGGTCAGGCCGTCCGTGATCTCCTGGCGCGTGGGCGCGGGGTTCTTGTGCAGGATGGCGGCGGCCTTCATGACGATACCGGGGGTGCAGAATCCGCACTGGACCCCCCCCTTGCACACGAACCCATCGGCGAAGGCATCCCGCTCCGTCCTGGGCAGGCCTTCCAGGGTGGTGATGCTGCGGCCGGCCACGTCCTTCATGGCCATGCGGCAGCTGAGCCTCGCCTTGTCATCCACCAGGATGGTGCAGCAGCCGCAGACGCCCTCGCCGGAGCAGCCATCCTTGGGACTGAGGATCCCCGCCACCTCCCTCAGGTAGGTGAGCAGGTTCAGCGCTGGATCGTCGTGGTACTGCTGGGTCTGACCGTTGAGCGTGAACTCCATGGTTCCGTCTCCAGGAAAACGAAGACTAAGACCGTCTTCTCTAGGCATCTTGATGATCGGTTGCTGCAACCTTCAGCGTGAGGGGCCACCCTCCGCAGGGGCGCGGCAGTTTCCCGAAACGGTTGCTATATAAAGACCTAGCAATCCATGCACGATTCTAGGGAGATCGGCGTGTATGTTCAAGAAATTTTCCACGTAAGCAAAAATTTTCACAATGAACAATACTTTACCCATTCGGTAGGCTAATGGGACGGCCGGTTTGCCGGCTCTCCCGCCAGTCCAGGCTCGGCGGCAAAGGACCCCAACGGTACCGCGCTGGCCTTGTCCCCAAGGCATAGTCGTGGGCGAGCATGGTCCAGAATCGGAAAAAGGTCTGACCGGGCAGACGCAGGCCAAATCAGGGTGAAATCCCTTCTTGGCAAGCTGGAATTTCACCCTATTTTATTGAATTTCCCATGATTCTGTTGGCTGGGTTGCCGCCGCCCAACCCCCTGGCCAGCGCCAGGCACGCCACGGCGCCCACCAGTGCGCAGGGCAGGCTCGCCTCCAGGCCGAAGGCGCCGCCGGTGAGCCACTCCGGCTGGCCATGGAACACCGGGGTCCACCACCCGCCGTTGGGGATGCCGCTCACGCCGAAGCCCAGGAGGGTGCCCTGGGCCCAGTTCCAGCCCAGGTGCAGGCCGATCGGCAGGGCCAGGCTGCGGGTCCGCAGGTAGCACAACCCGAGCAGAAGACCGGCCATGGCGATGCTCAGGCTGGCCAGGATCCGGGTGCTGCCGGTCATCCCCGGGTTGCCCCAATGGACCGCCGCGAACAGCAGGGCCACCAGCCATTGGGTTCGCCATCGGCCCAAGGCCTTTTCCAGGCGCTGGAACAGGTAGCCCCGGAACAGCAGTTCCTCGCTGAACGCCACCGCCAGGTAGAGCCAGGCCCCGGTGCCCAGAAGTCCCAGGCCCGCCGCGGGATTTCGCACCAGATGGAATCCTCCGGCCAGGAAGACGACCAGGGCGACCAGGGCCATGAGCCCGCAACCGCCCAGGGCGCCGGCCAGGAACTGTCTGCCCCAACGCCGGTCCAGGCCGAGGCCGACCGACGCCAGGGGCTGGTCTTCCACATAGAGAAAACTCCAGGTGAGGAACAGGAAGGCAAGGAACGAAAACCAGGGCGCGGGAATCCACCGGGCCGGGGCGCCCAGCCAAGGCACCGCCAGGCGAAGGCTGAAGGCGGCACCATTGCAGACTACCGCCCCCAGCGTGAACAGGAGCGCCCGCCAGCCATTGCGCAGGGTCCCGTCCGGGCCAAAAAAGGCTGTTTCCATGGGCCGCTAGAGGGGGATGTTGCCGTGCTTCTTGGGCGGCAGGGATTCCCGTTTGTTCTCCAGCAAGTTCAGGGCCCGGAGCAGCTTCTTGCGAGTTTCCCGGGGCATGATGACCTCGTCCACGTAGCCCAGGCCGGCGGCCACGTACGGGTTGGCGAACTTCTCGTTGTATTCGGCGATGATCTCGGCGCGCTTGGCAACGGGATTGGCCGCCTTGCTGATTTCCTTGGCGTACAGGACATTGGCCGCACCCTCGGCGCCCATGACGGCGATCTCGGCGGTGGGGAAGGCGAAGTTGAAGTCGGCCCGTATGTGCTTGGAGGCCATGACAATGTAGGCGCCGCCGTAGGCCTTGCGGGTGATCACCGTGAGCTTGGGCACCGTGGCTTCGCAGAAGGCGTAGAGGAGCTTGGCGCCGTTCTTGATTAGACCGCCGTGCTCCTGGTGCACCCCGGGGAGGAAGCCCGGGACGTCTTCGAACACAATGAGGGGAATGTTGAAGCAATCGCAGAACCGAACGAAGCGGGCGCCCTTTTCGCTGGAAGCGATGTCCAGGACTCCGGCCAGGTGGGCTGGCTGGTTGGCGATGATGCCGACACTGCGGCCGTCCATGCGGGCGAACCCGATCACGATATTGCCGGCGTAGGCTTCCATCACCTCGAAGAAATGCTCGTCGTCGACGATGCCTTTGATGAGCAGGCGGACGTCGTAGGGTTTGCTGGGATCTTCCGGGATGATCGAATCCAGGGCCGGATTCTCCAGGGCCATCTCCATCAGGGAGGCCTTGCGGGGCGCCTGGCTCATGTTGTTGGACGGCAGGAAGGAGAGCAGTTCGCGGGTGTGGGCCAGAGCCGCAAGGTCCGAAGGCACCAGGAAGTGGGCCACGCCGGACTTGTAGCCGTGGGCGCTGGCGCCGCCCAGGTCCTCCTTGGTCACCTCTTCGTGGGTGACGGCCTTGATCACTTCCGGCCCGGTGACGAACATGTAGCTCGTGTTGCGGACCATGGTGATGAAGTCGGTGATGGCGGGGCTGTAGACCGCGCCGCCGGCGCAGGGGCCCATGATGAGGGAGATCTGCGGCAGCACTCCGGAAGCCATGGTGTTGCGCAGAAAGATTTCGGCATAGCCGGCCAGGGAGTTCACCCCTTCCTGGATGCGGGCGCCGCCGGAATCGTTGACGCCGATCACCGGGCAACCGACCTTCATGGCCATGTCCATGACTTTGCAGATTTTGCGGGCATGGGTGAGGGACAGGCTGCCACCGACCACCGTGAAGTCCTGGGCAAAGATGGCCACCGGCCGGCCATCCACCCGGCCAAAGCCGGTAACCACCCCGTCGCCGGGAATCCGCTCGCCACCCTCAAAGGGGTTCATGGCCAGCGCGTCCACTTCCTCGAATGACCCCTCGTCCAGAAAGGCCGCGATCCGTTCCCTGGCGGTGAGCTTGTTGCCCTGGTGCTGCTTGTCGATCCGGGCCTGGCCGCCCCCCTTCAAGGCCGCCGCATAGCGGGACCTCAAGGAGTCAATCTTTTCTTGAAGGGGCATCGGCACTCCTATGCACAAAACCAACATTATATCTTTTTGCCTAGGGCCCTGGCGGGGGAATCGTCCGGGTCCCGGACTTTTGTCAGGGATGCCGCCGGAAGTTGTACGTTTCGGCCCCTCCCGGCATTCCCTGCCGGTGGCTCCGGAATCGTTCGTTCAGGTTCCAGGGTTGGCGCCGCCCCATACCGTCTTCGGTGCGGATGCGCCGACCCAGAAGTACCTCGCGGCGGAACGCGCCGCTCGGTTTGCCGTAGAAGCTCATTGGCGGGGATCCGTTGCCCTGGGGGTTCCCTGGTCCGGAGCTACATCCCTCATGAGACGCCGCAAAAGGCGACGAAACCCGTTTCCTGCGGCGACGCTCACACCGCCGCCCGCCTAGGCCTTGGAGAAGGCCTGGCAGGTGCGGTCGATCTGGGTCAGGTGGGCGTTCAGGTGGCCAACATAGGTTTCGAGCCAGGCTTCCAGCGTGATCTTGCCACGCTCGGAGTGGATGGCATACTGCTCCCAGGCCGCCTCGGGCAGGGCCCTCAGTTGCCTGGCCATCATCTCCCGCAGCAACCGGAACAGCTCCACCACCTCGTCCATGGGTTGCGCGCTGACGTCCAGGCTCTGGGCCCAGCGATCCTGGTCGAAGGCCTGGATCGTTGCGCCGGGTTCGGCGATGATGGTCCGGCCCCGCAAGTAGGCGTGCAACTCGGCTTCGGCCAGGTGGAAGACGATGTCCTGGATGCTCCATTTCCCGGGGCCGGGCTTGAAATCCAGGCTCTCCTTGGGCAGGCAAGCCAAAGCCGCCTTGAGGCGGCTGGGACCTTGGGCATATTCCATTAATAATTGGCCGCGAGCGCCAGGATTCATTTTTCACCTCGGGGCCTTTTATACGCCCCGAAACGGCGGAATTCCAGAAGAATCAGCGGCCGCTTTTCTTCCAATCGGCCAGGAATCCTTCAATGCCACGGTCGGTGAGGGGGTGGGCCAGCATCTGGTCGAACACCTTGGTGGGGATGGTGGCCACCTGGGCGCCGGCCAGGGCTGCGTCGGTGACGTGCCTGGGGCTGCGGATGGAAGCGGCGAGCACGTTGGTGGGCAGGTCATAGTTGGCGAAGATCTGCACCAGATCCTCGATCAGTTCCATGCCCACGGCGTTGATGTCGTCCAGCCGTCCCACGAAGGGGGAGACATAGGTGGCGCCGGCCTTGGCGGCCATGAGCCCCTGGGTGGCGCTGAAGCAGAGGGTCACGTTGGTCTTGATGCCCTCGGCCTTGAAGGCGTGGGTGGCCTTGAGTCCCTCGCCGGTGAGAGGGACCTTGACCACCACGTTGGGGTGGATCTTGGCCAGGAGGATTCCTTCCTTGATCATGGTCGGGGCGTCCAGGGCGATGACCTCGGCCGAGATCGGGCCGTTCACGATCCCGCAGATCTCTTCGATGATCGCTTCGAAGGGCTTGCCCGATTCCTTGGCGATCAGGCTGGGGTTGGTGGTCACCCCGTCCAGGATCCCCCATTCGTTGATTCGCTTGATCTCAGCGATATTGGCGGTGTCGATGAAAAATTTCATAGGTTCTCCGAATGCTGGGCCGATGCAAAAGTGCGCCCTGACCCGGTTCCTTGCGGAAGGGGCAGAGCGCCGGGTGCCTGCCAAGCTCTTCCATTATTGCAGATCTGAGGACAGGAAGGATGGATGATGCATGGGCGGGCTGCGGACCGCCTGGCCCAAGCCGACTCATCGGACAGGGTTTCACCAACGGGCGCACCGGTAAGGCTACAATTGACCCGATTGGAGCGACTATGCCGCAGACCGAATTGACCGTGCTGGATCGTGGGTTCGTCAGGCTCATCGATCATATGGGTTCGGACCTCAGTGTCGTAAACGCGGCCCGGGTCTCATTCGGCAAGCGCAAGGATGTATTCGATGCTGCGGATGGAAAGCTCATTAACTATCTGGCCGAGCACGACCACACCTCACCGTTCCGGCACACCGCGCTCACCTTTCACGTCAAGGCGCCGATCTTCGTCTTCCGGCAGTGGATGAAGCATCGCATCGCCAGCGAGTTCAATGAAATATCCGGGCGCTATGTGGAATTCCCCGAGGACGAGTTCTTTGTTCCCGGGAGCTTCCGCCGCCAGGCCAAGGTGAACAAACAGGGCTCCGAGGGGGAAGTGGGAGGGGCCGAAGGTGTCCAGGCCCGCGAGCTATTCCTGGCCGCCTGCCGCAATTCGGTCGCCCAATACAAGGCGATGATCGCCCTCGGTGTCTGCCGGGAGCAGGCCCGCTGCGTGCTGCCCCTGGGCCTGTACTCCGAGGTGTACTGGACCGTCAGCCTGCAGGCCGCGGCCCACTTCATCCGGTTGCGCAGCGACAGCCACGCCCAGTGGGAAATCCAGCAGTACGCCCAGGCGGTGCGCCAGGTGGTGGAAACGGTGTTCCCGGCTGGGCTGAAGGCTCTGCTCCACGAAGAGGCGTCATGATCCATCCGCCGCTCAATCCGGCCCTCCTGCACCTGGATTCCGATCATCTCTGGGTCACCCACTGCACTGACGGGCCGGTGCCCCGGTCCGTGGTGCGGATGGTCCAGGAATTCCTGCACAAGGAACTCTGGCCCTGGGAGATGAACTGGGAAGAGGAATTCCTCGGCATTCCGGAGGCCCTGCGGCAGGAGGCGGCCAAGCTGGTGGGCGGGGAGGCCGCGGATATCAGCCTGACCCCCAATACCTCCACCGGACTGGTGACGGTGGCCCAGGGGTTCCCCTGGCGTTCCGGGGACGAGGTGCTGGTGCCGCTGGGCGAATTCCCCAGCAATTTCTATCCCTGGAAGGCCCTGGAAAGCCGCAACGTCCTGCTGCGGGAGGCGCCCCTCTGGGAGGGGCACAAGGCTGGTGCTTCCTTTTGGGACACGCTGCCTCCCGCCGCGGTGGACGAGCCCGAGGCCCGGCTCATCGACGCCCTCAGTCCGAGGACGCGGGTGCTGGCGGTGTCCTGGGTCCGTTTCCAGGACGGGTTGAAACTGGATCTGGCCAAATTGGGTTCGGCCTGCCGAAGGCGGGGCATCCATCTGGTGGTGGACGGCATCCAGGGCGCCGGCACTCATGTGCCCAATCTGTACGGCGTCAGCGCCTTCAGCACCAGCGGTCACAAGGGCCTGCTGGCCCCCCAGGGCCAGGGCTTCCTCTGGACCGACCCGCTGTTCCGGCGCCTGCTCGCCCCGACCGGAACCTGGCTGTCGGTGGAGGACGGAACCAACCAGGAGCGTCCCGGCACGGACTTCCAGCGCCATTGGCTGGAGGATGGCCGACGGTTCGAGCCCGGCGGTCCGAACGTGATGGCCTGCGCGGGGCTGTTGGAATCCATGCGAACCTTGCATCTGGTAGGCATCGCCGCCATCACCGACCACGTGAAGGCCCTGCAGTCCGCGCTGCTGGACGCCATGGCCGGCATCCCCGCCTGGACCCGGGAGGTCTCCCGCCTGCGGGGACTGCTGGAGCGGGACCGGCTGGGACCCATCCTCTGCTTCCATCATGGGGAGCTTTCCCCCGAGGCCTTGCAGGATCTGCTGCACCGGGGCGCCCGCCGGGGCGTCTACGGCTCGGTCCGGGAAGGCTACCTGCGGGTGGCCTTCCACGGCTGGCACGAGGAGGCCGACCTGCACCGGGTGGTGGACTGGCTCCGGAGCTAGAGGGAGGCTACGGAATCGTACGGGTTCCAGACTTTTCCCAGGGTCGCCGCGGTCGGTTGCTGTCGCAAACGGCCGCGGCGGTACCTGAAATCGACTCCCGGCGGGCGTGTTCCTCTTCACTGGAGTGCAGGCCCATCAGACCTTTTGGGTTCGGATACAGGCTCCGCTTGGTTCCCTGTTCCAACTCCGCGTTTCGCCTGTGACCTCCTGCAACGCGGCGAGCACAGGAACCAGGCTTGGGTGGGCTTCAGCACCCGCCCGAATAGCCGCGTAGACCCTCCGCTCGGGCTTCTGCGGGCCCTTCAAGTTTCCCCAGGTTCCCGCCTTTTAAGCGGGAATCTCAACCCTCTCGCCATTCCCTTCTCCATACCGGTCACTTCCAGAAGGCCCGGTGCAGGGCGGCGATCTCCTCCTCCACCTCGGGCACCGGCCCGGTGACCTGGATCGCCTTCTGGCCATGGGCAAATAGATAACGGGCCGGAACATCAAGGGTCGGGTTTTCGCTGTGGCCGCCGGTGAGTTCCAGAAGGCGCCGTTCGTCCAGGCCATAGACCAGGCGGCCAATGTTGGCCCAGTATTGGGTCGCGGCGCACATGGCGCAGGGCTCCACGGTGGTGTAGAGGGTGCATTCCCAGAGGTGGGCGGCGGTGAAGTTCATGTCGGCGGTACGGGCCAGGACGGCCTCCGCGTGGTTGACGGTGCTCACGTTGCCCTGCTCCAGCAGCACAGTCTCATGGTCCGGACCGACCAGGAGGGCGCCGAACGGGTGATGGCCCATGGCCACCGCCCGCTCGGCAATCCCCTGGGCCCGGCGCAGGTGGCGCACCATCTGCTCCCTGGTCGGCCTTGCTCCGGATGCTACATTGATCTCTTCAGCCACTGAAGCACCTCGCCCAATAGAACCAAGTATCCCCTTGCCAGCCAGGAATCCGGGGTGGGTAAAATTTTTTTTATACAGTAAAAAAATTTTTTCCATGCAAAGTTTGGTAGTCTTTTCAACTAGAACCCAACCCTGGAGGCAGCCATGAAGAAGTCCCTTCTTGTTCTTTCCGCCTTGTTCACCTTCGCCGGCGGACTAGCCGCCGCGCCCCCCAAGACGGTGCACATCGCCCTGATCGTGGAGTCCACTGTGGACGACAAGGGCTGGTGCCAGTCCATGCACGACGCCATCAAGGAAGTGCAGAAGCAGGATGCCGGGACCTACAAGGTGGAATACAGCTACAGCGAAAAGATGAAACCGGTGGACGCGGGCTCCGCGGCCCGCCAGTACGCCTCCAAGCATTTTGAGATCATCATCTGCCACGGCGCCCAGTACAAGAACCTGGTCCTGGAAATGGCAGAGGAATTCCCCACCACCTCCTTCGTCTTCGGCACCAGCGCCGAGATCGGCCCCAAGAACGTCTTCACCTACATGCCCGAAAGCGAACAGACCGGCTATCTCAACGGCATCATCGCCGGCATGGTCACCAAGAGCAACATCGTCGGTCTGGTGGGACCGGTGGATGGCGGCGACGCCGCCCGGTATGACCGCGGCTTCGTGCTCGGCGCCAAATCGGTGAACCCCAAGGTCGACGTGAAGGTCGCCCATACCGGCAGTTTCAGTGATTTCGTCAAGGCCGGCGAGCTGGCCCAGACCCAGGTCAAGGCCGGCGCCGACTTCCTCACCGGTTCCTCCCAGCAGGCCCTGGGCGCGCTGCGCGCCGTGGCGGAATTCAAGGACAAGCCGATCTGGTGGGCTGGCCAGGACACCTCCCAACTGGGCATCCCCGAATCCTTCAAGGTGCTCGGAGCCGCCAGCTATGACTACACCGCCGTGGTGCGGGAACTGATCAAGCGGCGGGAATCCGGCGTGCTCGGCGGGGAGAACATCCCCCTCACCTTCGCCAACAAGGGCTTCGTCTACAAGTTCAACGAAAAGGTCGGCCCGGTGCTGACCCCCGACATCCGCAAGGCCGTGGACAAGGCCAAGGGCGACCTCACCACCGGCAAGCTCCAGCTGGCCTGGAAGGACGTCAAGTTCTAGGAGCCAAGCGAGACCTTCGGCCCCGGTGTGCCCAAGCGCATGCGGGGGCCGAAGGTGCTTAAGGTCTCCCCCTTCCCGGACCGGTTCTCCAGGAGCGCCCATGAAAGCAGCCGCCGAGCCCATCACTGAACTCAAGCTGACAGGCATCACCAAGCGGTTCCCCGGCATCCTGGCCTGCAACGACATCGCCATGGAAGTCCGGCGCGGTGAGGTGCTGGCGCTGGTGGGGGAGAACGGGGCCGGCAAGTCGACCCTCATGAGCATCCTCGCGGGCCTGTACCAGCCGGATTCCGGGACCATCACCCTGAACGGCCGCGAAGTGCGCTTTCACGACCCCAATGACGCCTATGCCCGGGGCATCGGCATGGTGCATCAGAACTTCATGCTGGTGCCGAACCTGACGGTGGTGGAGAACGTGGCGCTGGGGCTCCGGAAGCTGCACCGGTTCATGCGCCTGGATCTCAAGGAGGCCCGGCGCCGGATTCTCGAAGTGGCCGCCCGGCACGAACTGCCGGTGAATCCCGATGCCTACATCTGGCAACTCTCCGTGGGCGAGCAACAGCGGGTGGAGCTGATCAAGACCCTCTGTTTCGGTGCTCAACTGCTGATCCTGGACGAGCCCACCTCGGCCCTCACGCCCCAGGAGACCGACGATCTCATCGACCGGCTCAAGCGCATGTCGGGGGAACTGTCGATCATCTTCATCAGCCACAAACTGAACGAGGTCAAGGCGCTTTCCGACCGGGTGGCGATCCTGCGCCACGGCGCGGTGGTCTTCAACGGCATCACCGCCGATCATTCCCCGGCGCAACTGGCCGCGCTCATGACCGGCCGGGAGATCGTCCTGCCCCGCAACGAGGGGGTGGGCCAGGGCGGCGAACCGATCCTGTCGGCCGAGGGCCTGAAGGTCCGGGGCGACCGGGGCCATCTGGCCCTGGATGGGCTGGAGCTGACCCTGCACGGCGGCGAGATCCTCGGCCTGGCGGGAGTCTCCGGCAATGGCCAGCGAGAACTGGCCGAGGCGCTCACTGGGCTGAGGCCGGTGGAAGCGGGGGAAGTGCGGTTCCAGGGCCGGGTCATGACCAACCGCAGCCCCGCGGCCATGATCGGCGCGGGCCTGGGCTACATTCCCGAGGACCGTCACCATGAAGGCATCGTGCCGTCCTTCACGGTGAAGGAGAACCTGGTGCTCAAGGATTTCAGCACCGCCCGGTTCAGCTCCTGGTGCCTGCTGAAGTTGCGCGAGATCGCCCGCAACGCCGAACGGCTCAAGGAAAAGTACGACATCCGCTGCTCTTCCACCGCGGCGGCCGGGGGCTCCCTGTCCGGCGGCAACATCCAGAAGGTCATCCTGGCCCGGGAGCTGGCCCGGGAACCCAGGGCCCTGGTAGCGGTCTACCCCACCCGGGGCGTGGACATGGGCGCCCAGGAATTCATCCATTCCCAACTGCTCGCCCGGCGCCGGGCCGGGGGCGGCATCCTGCTCATTTCCGAGGAACTCGAGGAAATCATGAACCTGTCCGACCGGATCGCCGTGATCTACAAGGGGCGGATCCTCAGGATCCTGCCGGCCCTGGAAGCGACCCGGGAGCGGCTCGGTCTGCTCATGGCGGGGGTTTCCGATGAATAAGTTCAAGATCGCCTATTCCGGCTGCGTGATCCTGCTGGCCGCCCTGGCCGCCGCCGCGGCCGGGGCCATCGTGCTCAAGGCGGTAGGGGCCAGCCCCATCGCCACCTACGTGACCATCTTCACCGGTCCCACCCAGGATCTGTTCGGCCTCACCGAGATCCTGGTCCGGGCCGTGCCGCTCATCCTGGTGGCCCTGGGCATCGCCATTTCCTTCCGCAGCGGGATCATCAACATCGGCGCCGAAGGCCAGATGCTGATGGGGATCCTGGCCGCCACCGCCACCGCCCTGGCGCTGCCCAACCTGGCCCATGGTCTGCTGCTGCCCCTGGTGCTCCTGGCCGGCGCCCTGGGCGGAGCCCTCTGGGCCGGGATCGCAGGAATCCTGAAAGCGCGGCTCGGGGTCAACGAGATCCTCAGCACCGTGATGCTCAACTACATCGCCGCCCAGTTCTACACCTACCTGCTGCGCGGCCCCATGATCGATCCCGCCGAACTGGAAACCGGGTCGGGCACACCCCAGTCCATGCGGTTGCCCCACGCCGCCTGGCTGGGCCGGCTGATCCCGGGCACGCGGCTGCATTCCGGTCTGCTCCTGGCCCTGGTGCTGGCGTTCGGGGTCTACCTGCTGCTCTGGCGCACCACCTGGGGCTTCCGCCTGCGGGCCGCCGGGGCCGAGGCCAAGGCCGCCCGCTACGCCGGCATCAGCGTGCCCCGTTCCCTGGTGGCGGCCATGCTGTTCTCGGGCGGTTTCGCCGGATTGGCGGGAGCGGTGGAACTGACCGGCGTGCACCACCGGGCCATCGAGAACATCTCTTCGGGCTACGGTTTCACCGGCATCGTGGTAGCGCTGTTCGGCGCCCTGCACCCGGCGGGCATCGTGCCGGCGGCGGTGTTCTTCGGCCTCCTGCTGGTGGGGGCGGATATGACCCAGCGGACCGCGGGGGTGCCCGCCAACATGATCCTGGTGCTCCAGGGGGTGATCATCCTGGCCATTGTCTCGGCCAAGATGTACCTGAACAACGCCTATGCCCAGGAGAAGGCGCTGAAATGGTTCCGGCGGCTCAAGGCCGGACCTTCCCCTGACCCGTTGAAGCCTGGAGGCCGGCCGTGAATCCTGGGGGCATGCTCTACAACATCCTTTCGCTCGGGGTCCCGTTCTCGGTGGCGCTGCTGCTGGCCTCCCTGGGCGAGATGTTCAACCAGCGGGCCGGGGTGTTCAACCTCGGCTGCGAGGGCATCATGTGCATGGGCGCATTCCTGGCCTTCCTGCCACCCTATTTCATCAAGACCGGCGCCCTCGCGCCTTACGGGAACCTGATCGGATTCGCCGTCGCCATCGCCGCCGGCGTCCTGCTGGGTCTATTGTTCGCCCTGGTGACGGTGACCTTCCGGGCCGACCAGGGCATCGCCGGCATCGGTCTGCAGCTGTTCGGCTGGGGCCTGTCCGGCACCCTGTTCCGCCACTACGTCGGCGGGGTGACCGGGGTGGAAGGCCTGGCGGCCTGGGCCCTTCCCGGGTTGAGCCGGATCCCCTTTCTCGGAGGCATCCTGTTCAACCACAACCCCATGGTCTACTTCACTTTCCTGATGGTCCCGGCCAGCTGGTACCTGCTCTACAGGACACCTTGGGGTCTCAAGGTCCGGGCGGTGGGCACAGCGCCAAGGGCGGCCGACAGCATGGGCATCAACGTGAATCGGGTGCGCTACCAGGCCCTGATGCTGGGCGGGGCCATGGCCGGACTGGGCGGCGCCTACCTCTCCCTTTGCCAGGCCCGGATGTTCGCCGACGACCTGGTGGCCGGCCGGGGCTTCATCGCCGTGGCCCTGGTCTATTTTGGCGGCTGGAGCCCGGTGGGCATTCTCGGCGGTGCGCTGCTGTTCAGCTTCGCCCAATCCCTGCAACTCGCCATCCAGGTCGGCGGGATCAAATTCCCCTATGAATTTGCCGTCATGCTGCCCTACGTCCTGGTGATCCTGGTCCTGTCCCTGGCCCGCAAGTCCCGCCTGCGGGGGCCCTCCCAACTGGGCATCCCCTTCAACCGCGAAATGCGATACTGACCTCCCCGAGGAGCGATCCCATGGCGTTCGAGCTGAGCAAGCTGGTCGAGACCCTCCGCCAGGCCTATCCCACTTCCATGGTGCGGCTGCTGCCGGAGCCCGCCATGTTCCTGCGCAGCAACACCGGCCGGAGCTACCATGCCGAGGGCATGCAGGTCCTGTCCCTGGAATCGGCCCTGGCCTATGCGGAGGCGTACATGCATGGGCTGCTGGAACGGGTGCGGGAGACTGACGGCTACCAGCTCAATGACGCCCATCCCTGGATTCTCGGGATCTACCCCGGCGACCTGACCTCATCGCCGTTGATCTTCATTTTCGGCAACATCATCCGGTCCGGGAAGGAAGAATGGGTCGAAGTGGGTTACCCCCACTACGAGAAACTGGATTTCGGCTCAGGGAACCGGTCCATCTGACCGGCGTCCGAGACTACCATGAGGGAGTCTTCCGGAGCCCTCATGATCCCTCTGCTGTTGAGTCTTCTCCTTGCCGCCGCACCCGGCGCCCCTGACGGGGGGATCGTCGTGGCCAAGGGCCAGCGGTTCAAGGCCGAGGTCGCCAGCAGCCGTCCGGAGCAGGAGCGGGGACTCATGTACCGGGACTCCCTGGACCAGGACCGGTGCATGATCTTCATCTACCAGGCGGATGGCAACCACGCCATCTGGATGAAGAACTGCCTGATCTCCCTGGATGTGGTCTGGGTCAAGGAAGACGGGACCGTGGTGGAGACCAGCGAGCGTACTCCCCCCTGTTCACCGATCTGGGGCGACGGCTGCCCGACCTACGGCGGGACGGTGCCGGCCCGCCACTTCGTGGAATTCCCCGTGGGCACCCTGCGTCGGATTGGCCTCAAGAAGGGCGACCGGATCGGCTGGAACCTGGCTCTCCCCGATGGCGGCAAAGTGGTCGGGGGCCTGGCCGTGCCGGACGGCCCGAAGAAGCCCAAGCGTAAGGCCGCCTAGCCCTGACCTTTCGCTTTGGGGGGAGCATCCCGCACCACCCCGGGGGCCCGGTCGGCGGGGATTCTACCGACCCTCGATGGGTCTGCCGCGCGTGCCAAAGTCATGGTTCAACTGGCTGAGGAAGTCGGCAGGATGGAACGGCCCATCCGCAGGCTGAGGCTTTACGGACCGAAATCGAAGGCTCACCAGGCTTGGTTCCCTGGCGGCGGATCCTGATGGCCCAGCGCCGGCTCAGCCGTTGGCTGACTTTCGCCTATTTGAAGGGGAGGCGGGACGAGTTGTAACCCCGTAAATCAGCCCGCCAATGAGCATTGGTGGACGCATTCGGCGTCGTGGAAATCCAGGCTATGGCCTCTACGTGTCCGCGGGTTCACCGTCGGCGGGTTCGGGCTTGCGGGTCGAACGCAAGGGGGGTTCCACCCCGCGCCAGCCCAGCTTCCAGGCGATGTTCAAGAAGATGGTGATCACCAGGTAGAGAGTGCAGAAGGGGAGGAAGAAATTTTCCTTGAGGATGACCAGCAGGGAAAGCAGACAAAGGATCCCCAGGGTGGTCCACTGGCCGGAATGGGGATGGTGGGAGCGCTTCTTGAAACTGGGAAAGCGCACGCTGGAAACCATCAGCAGGCCTACGACGAATAATTCCGCGGCGAACATATAAGCCCAGAGGATGGTGGTGGGCGAAGCCGGCCAGCACAGGATGACCGCGGCCACGCAGGCCGCCCCGACCGGAATGGGCATGCCCACGAAGAACCGGGAGTCCACGAAGCCCACCTGGACGTTGAACCGGGCCAGGCGCAGGGCGCCGCAGGCGATGAAGAAGAACGAGGCGGCCCAGCCCACGGCCCTCAGCCTTGGATCATCCATCCCCAGCTGGAAGAAGGCGTAGCGGTAGGCCAGGATGGCCGGAGCCATGCCGAAGCTGAGCACGTCCGCCAAGGAATCCAGCTGGACCCCGAATTCGGTGGCGGTGTTGGTGGCTCTGGCCACCCGCCCGTCCAGGCCGTCGAACACCCCGGCCAGGACCAGCAGGCCCGCGGCCCAGGTGAAATAGGTACTCGGGTGGTCGCCGGCGGCGTTGATGGACATGACCACACTGGAAAAGCCGCAAAGTACCGAGATCAAGGTGATGGTGGAAGGCAAGGCGAATTTGGAGCGCGCCACCACCCTGCGCCGACGTTCCCTGCGTTCCTCATTGTTCAGGCGAGTTCTCATGTTGTCATTGTCCATCAAATCCGAGCTCTGTTGCCCGGCCTTTTGAATGCCGGAGAGCTTTTCTCCGTTCAACGCACTACAGTTAATGTTGACCGAGGAGATCCCATGGCGACGTGGCTGCAAATCATTCTGGCGATTGTCCTGCTGGGGCTGAGCGCTTTCCTGGTCCCCCTTCTGCTCCAGTTGCGGCGCACGGCCGCCGCCGTGGAGCAACTGGCGGAAAGCGCCAGGGAGGACCTTAAACAGGTGGCGGGCGACGTCCACCACCTGAGCACCCGGGCCGACGCCTTGGCCGATCTGGCCGTGACCAGCCTGCAATTCCCCCTGGGCCTAAGCCGGATCGTGGCCGGAACCGCCCAGGCCCTGGAGACATTCCTGGGCAAGGCGGAGGTGCCTTGGATGGGGGCCCTATTGGCAGGGGTTAAAATAGCCATGAACTTTTTTCGCCGGCCGGGTAAAGCGGCCGAAACCAAGGAGGAGACCCATGAGTGAAGACAGGGGAGCCCTGAGCACCAACCTGCTGCTGTTCCTGCTCGGCGCCGCCGTCGGGGCGGTGGCCGTGGCCCTGACCACGCCCAAGAGCGGCCCGGATCTCCGGGCGGACCTCAAGCACCTTACCGGTCGCCTCAGGCGCAAACTGAGGGCTGCCGGCGAGACCGTCTGCCCGGAATGCGGCCAGGAAGGTCAGCACGACCACGAGGAAACCGGGGTCTAGCTTTTTACAATAATTAAGATATCTGGCCGGGGCGCCATTGGCGTTGCCGGGTCGTACCCCCTAGACTGACCTGCTGGGGGGGGATTATGCGTGTGGTGGTCATCGGAGGTGGACATGCCGGGATCGAGGCCGCGAATATCGCGGCCCGGATGGGCATGGCCACGACGCTCCTCACCATGAACCTGGACCAGATCGGGCAGATGAGCTGCAATCCCAGCATCGGCGGGGTGGGGAAAGGCCATATGGTGCGCGAACTGGACGCCCTGGGCGGGGCCATGGGCCGGTTGACCGACGCCACCGGAATCCATTTCCGCATCCTCAACGCCAGCCGGGGCATCGCCGTGCGCGGCCCCCGGGCCCAGGCGGACCGGGTCAAGTACCGGATCGCCGCCCGCCGCCTGCTGGAACACCTGCCCAGTCTCAACATCTGCCAGGGCATGGCTTCCGCCTTGCGCTGGGGGGAAGGCACCCGGGGATTCCAGGGGGTCGAACTCCTGGATGGCTCCTTCCTGCCCTGCGAGGCGGTGGTCATCACTTCCGGCACCTTCCTGAACGGCCGGATCCTCATCGGTGAGCGCAAACTGGAAGCCGGCCGGGCCGGGGAGCCGCCTTCCACCCACCTGGCCGAGCAGCTCCGGGCCCTGGGCTTGCGCGCCCGCCGGCTCAAGACCGGCACCAGCCCGAGGATCGCAGCCGGATCCATCGATTTCAGCCGGATGGAAACCCAGCCCGGGGATCCCGTACCCCGGCCGTTCAGTTTCTTCAGCCCCGGTATCGGTCTGCCCCAGGTGTGCTGCCACATGGTCCACACCACGGTGGAAACCGAGCGGGCGGTGCGGGAGAACCTGCACCGGTCCGCCATGTACGGCGGTCATGTGGAGGGGGTGGGTCCGCGCTACTGTCCGTCCATCGAGGACAAATTCGTGAAGTTCCCCCAGAAGGCCAGCCACCAGATCTTCGTGGAACCCGATTCCCTGGAGACGGAGGAGGTCTATCTGGCAGGACTTTCCACCTCCATGCCGCCCGATGTCCAATTGCGCATGGTGCGCAGCCTCCCGGGATTCGAGGCCGCCGAGATCCTCCGGCCGGGCTACGCCATCGAGTACGACAGTTTCGATCCGTTGCAATTGCGCCGGGACCTGTCCATGGAAGGCCTGGAGGGCGTCTGGTTCGCCGGGCAGATCAACGGCACCACCGGCTACGAGGAGGCCGCCGGCCAGGGCATCATGGCCGGTATCAACGCGGTACGCTGGTTGCGGGGCCAGGAACCGGTGGTGCTGGGCCGGGACCAGGCCTACCTGGGAGTCATGATCGACGACCTGGTGACCAAGGGCACCGACGAGCCGTACCGCATGCTCACCGCCAGGGCCGAGCATCGGCTGGGGCTGGCCTGCGATCTGGCGGACGTGCGGCTGCTGGAAACCGCCCGGACCGTGGGCGCCCTGACCGGCCGGGAAATCGCCCGGGTGGAGGCCACCCAGGCCCGCCGGACCGAGGTGCGGGAACAGTGCGCCGGGGCCTGGGTGGCAGCCACCTCCCCGTTCGGCGGCATCGCCCTGGAGGCCGGCCTCACCCTGGCCTCGGGCATGACCCTGGCTGACCTTTTCCGGCGCCAGCAGATTACGGAACCCCTGGCCGATGCGGCGCTGGCGCTCCTGCCCGGCTGGTTTGGTTCCGAGCCGGACCAGGACGGCTGGGATCCGGCCTGGGAACGGGACCTGCTTCTGTTCGAGCTTCGCTACCAGGGATTCCAGGCCCGGGAAGCCCGCCTGCTGGAAGGCCAACGGGCCTGGGATCACGTGCGCATTCCGGTGGATTTCCGGGTGGAGCACCTTCCTGGCCTCAGCAACGAGGTGAAGGAGAAACTCCAGCGCCATCGGCCGGAAACCCTGGGCCAGGCCGCACGGATCCCGGGGATCACCCCTGCGGCGGTGACCCTGCTGCACATGCTGCTGGAGCGTGGTTGAAGCGAGCCACCCTTACGGGCGGCTGGCCACCAGTTCTTTGAGGTAGGCCAGGAACGGCCCGCCCAGGTCCTCGCGCTTCAGGCCGAACTCCACGTTCGCCTTCAGGTAGTCCAGTTTGTCCCCGGTGTCGTAGCGCTTGGCCGGGATCGGCGCGGCCACCAGTTGGCCCTGAACGGCCATGGCCGCCAGGGCGTCGGTGAGCTGGTACTCGCCCCCCACCCCGGGCTTCAGCTTCTTGAGATGGTCGAACACCTCGGGGGTGAGCACGTACCGCCCCACCACCGCCCACCGGCTGGGCGCACGCCCGGGATCGGGCTTTTCCACGATGTGGTCCACGTTCCACCAGGGCTCCGCGCCGGGCTCCGGGGGGTTCACGATGCCGTAGCGGGAGACGTGGGCCAGGGGAACTTCCTGGACCCCGACCACCGACTTGCCGGTGGCTTCGAAGGCCGCGAGCAGGGCGCCCAGGGCCGGGTTGGCCTCGTCGAACACATCATCGCCCAGGAGCAGCGCGAACGGTTCGTCGCCCACGGTATTGTGGGCGCAGAGGACCGCATGGCCCAGGCCCAGAGGTTCCCCTTGGCGGACATAGGCGAACTGTCCCAGACGGGTGATGCTCTGGATCTCCTCCAGCTCTTCGGTCTTGCCCCGGCGGCTGAGGGCGTCCTCAAGCTCATAGGCCACGTCGAAGTGGTTCTCGATGGCCTGCTTGCCCCGGCCGGTGACCAGGATGATGTTCTCGATGCCGGCATGGATGGCTTCCTCCACCACGTACTGGATAACCGGCTTGTCAACCAGGGGCAGCATCTCCTTGGGTTGAGCCTTGGTGGCGGGGAGGAACCGGGTTCCGAGGCCGGCCACCGGGATTACCGCTTTTCGAATTTTGCGCATGGGCCATTATCCTTGAGCTGGGTTGCGGGGAAATGGGAAAGATGGGAAATCAAACTTCCGAGGACCCTGGGGCCAACGGTTCCGGGAACTCCGTCCCGGGTACGGCGGGCAGGGAGAATCTCATGGTGGTGCCCCGGCCCTCCCCGCTTTCGATGGCGATCTCCCCTCCGTGGGCCCTGACGATCTCCCGGCAGATGGCCAGCCCCAGGCCGGTACCTTGGCCTTCGGGCTTGGTGGTGAACATCGGTTTGAACACCTTGCCGCGGATCTCCGCCGGGATGCCGGTTCCGGTATCGCTGAGGCTGATCAGCCAGCGCGAGCCGCCGGGGTCCGGCCTGGCCGCCAGATGCAAGGTCCCGCCTTCGGGCATGGCGTCCACCGAGTTGTTGACCATATTGATGAAAAGCTGTTCCATCTGTTTACGGTCCACGAAGAGGACGCAGGGATTGGGCGCCTCCCAGTCGAACACCACGTTGTGAATGGCCAGGGTGGGGCTCCACAGCCGCTGGAGGTCCGCCACCAGCGGGCCCAGGGGAACCGCGTCCTGCTGGATGCCGGGCCTGCGGGTCAGGTCCATCATCTTGCGGACGATATCCCCCACCCGTTCGATCTGGGCATGGATGACGCCGAGCCGCTCGCGGGTCTTGTCATTGACGTCGCTCTGGCCCTGGAGCAGCTGGAGGTGGCTGTTCACCAGATTGAGCGGGGTTCCCACTTCGTGGGCGAAGGCGGCCGTGAGCTGCCCTGCCACCGCCATCCGCTCCTGCTGGCCCAGTTCCTCGCGCAGCAGGGCGTTGCCTTCCATGAGCTTTTCCAGTTCCTGGTTCTTGCTCTGGAGGGCGGCCAGGGCTTCCTGGATCCGGCCCTGAAGGCCGGTGTTGAGCCCGCGGATCTCATTGATGAGGGTCTCCCGCTCCTCCGCGGCCCGCTGCAGTTGGGCCGCCATGAGATTGAACCGGTTGGCGATGAGGCCCAGTTCATTGTTGCTCATCACATCGGTGCGGGCCGAGGGATCCCCGTTCTCCAGCCGGGTCATGGCCTCGGCGATGGAGGCGATGGGTTCGCTCACCACCGAACCGAGGATCACCCAGAGCAGGATGAACTCGCCCAGGATCACCATGGGCAGGCGTAGCAGGGTGTTGTTCAGGTTGTTCTGCCAGACCACTTCCCAGCGTTCCAGGTCGCAATAGGCGCGGATGAGGCCCAGGGGCGGCCCCTTCGGCCTCGGATTGCGGATGGGCAGGTAGATCTTCCAGGCACGGGTGCCGGTGTTCAGCTCCACCAGTTCGGATTGGGGGCTGCTGATTTCCATGTGGCTGCCGATTTCCTTGCCCCACTCCACCTTGTCCTCATCCTCGGAGGAGGACACCAGGGCCACTTCGTTGTTGCTGGGCAGGCGACGGAAGACATCGATCTGGAAGATGCTCCGGTCCGGCCCGGCCAGGCTTTCCAGGAGCTCCTTGAGCTTCGCGGGATCCTTGAAGTCGTGGAAATCCTTGTTCCAGCGCTGGAGGATTTCCGTCTCCACCGCCTGG
>Ga0302190_10000848_pt1 | contig 20275 bp, 17 predicted proteins | sample II_Bog_E2_3_FD_198784 | JGI IMG/M metagenome (GOLD analysis project Ga0302190, IMG submission 198784) | Peat permafrost microbial communities from Stordalen Mire near Abisko, Sweden - II_Bog_E2_3 | ecosystem: Environmental > Terrestrial > Soil > Wetlands > Peat | place: Sweden: Abisko... | reverse complement strand
CCAGCCCCCGGTGGTCAAGTGCCTGGAGTGCCACCCCAAATTCAAATTCACGGCGAAATAGCTTATTGGAGCCGGACCTTACCGGTTTAAGCGCTTCAATGCGATACTCATGAATTCCACCGGCCCCGGCAGCAGGCCCACGTCCGCCACCGCATTCTGTCCCTCCTGGGCCAGGATGAAGTGCAGCGCTTCGTTGACCGGCAGGTCCACCGGCTTGCCCGGAGCCCGGTTCAGGTAGCCGTAGAACAGGCGGGGCATGGGGTACTTGCTGGTGGTCACCATGTCCTGGGTGGGATAACGGGCTTCGGTACCGTGGTAGGGCACCACGGGAAGCGTCTTGTTGGTGGCGAACCAGGAGGCCATGGGGCCGAAGGCGATGCCGGCCACGTCGGTGCTCACGGCTTCGGCCAGGGCCGAGGAATCCTCGCCATCGATGATGCCGGCCCGGTAGGCGCCGTTCAGCAGGACCATGGCGCCGAAGGAGGCGCGGGTGGCGGTTCCCTCGGCCCGGGAATAGGCGTTGATGGTCCGTTTGGCCAGTTCGCCCTTGACCCCGAGATCCCCCCAGACCACGGCCGGCGCCGGCGCCCCCCCCAGCCGGCTCCTGGAGTAGATCGCATCCAGCTGCTCCATGCTGATGCTCCCGATGGGGTTGCTCTTGTTGACGAACACGATGGTGGCGTCCATGCAGACCGGGATCCGCATGGGCTGGTAGCCGTACTTGTCCTGGAAGGCCTTCATCTCCCCGGGGCTGAGCTCTCGGGCCAGAATGACCAGGGGCGCGGTTCCGTCCTGAAGGAATTTGACCGCCTCGGAGCTCAGCTTGGCGAGGAAGACCAGGCTTCCTTCCGGGTGGAATTTCCGGAACCCCTTGTTCCACTCGTCCCCCAGGTCGGACAGGGCGTCGGTACATGGGATCTCCAGGGGACCCTTCACCTGGACCCCGGGCTGGTAGTGGGGCAAGGCTTCGGAGACTCTGGCCCGGATCTGCACGGTCTGGGCCCGGAGCACCGGCGCGGTCGCGGCCAGGAGAAGAACCACCATGATGCGGTCGACCCGGTTTTCCATCGGATTACCTCAAGCACCAACCCTTTACGGATTGCAGGGCTAAAATAACTTGAAATTGCCAAGGCCACCATCAACTATTGCCAGTGGAGTTTCCATGAAAGCCGTGCTTTTCCTAATATTTCATTGCCTATGCTTCGCCGTGAGCAGCCCGACCTGGGCAGCGGACGGGGCCAAAGCCCGGTCTCTGCCGCCCCAGCATGCCAAGGCGGGCGTCATCTGCTTCGACTGCCACCAGGAGGAGAACCCCACCAAGCCCGCCGTGGCCAGCGATTCCTGCATGGCCTGCCACGGGGATTATCCAGCCATGGCGGACCTCACCAAGAAACTCCCGGTGAACCCCCATGCCCCCCCCGCCGCGCCCCATCCGGGGCCCTTCACCTGCACCGAATGCCACCGGCAGCATCAGCCGCCGGTGGTGAAGTGCCTGGAGTGCCACCCCAAGTTCAAGCTCACGGCAATCTAGTCGTCCGGATCCGGGCCCAGACCTTTTTCCAGGTGAATTCGTCCAGGATGTCGAAGAACACCGGGATCACGATCAGGGTCAGCAGGGTGGAGGTGATGAGGCCGCCCACCACCGCCCGGGCCATGGGGGCCCGCATCTGGGCCCCGGCGCCGATGGCCAGGAACAGGGGCAGCATGCCGCCGATCATGGCCAGGCTGGTCATCAGGATCGGCCGCAAGCGGGTGGTGCCCGCCTCGATCAGGGCTTCCCGCCGGGTCATGCCGTGCTCGCGGATGTTCTGCAGGGCGCGGTCCACCAGCAGGATGGCGTTCTTGGTGACCAGGCCCATGAGCAGGATCAGGCCGATGCTGGTCATCATGCTCATGGCGTCACCGGTGATCAGCAGCATCAGCACCATGCCCACCATGGAAAGCGGCAGGGACAGCATGATGGTGATGGGCAGCTTGAAACTTTCGAACTGGCTGGCCAGGACGAAGTAGATGAACGCCACCGCCAGCAGCATGGCGGTGCCCATGTAGCCTGCGGTCTCCTTGTTGTCCTTGGCCGATCCGGTAAACGCCACGTCGACCCCGTCGGGCAGGACCCCCGACCGGCGCAGGGCGGCCAGCTTCAGGTTGGCGTCGTTCACCACCTCCTGGAGGGTCTTGCCCTCCTTGTTGGCGGTGATGAGGATCTGCGCCTGCAGGGCCCGGCGCTCGAGCCGCGCGGGGGCCGTGGTCTCCTCGAACCGGGCCACGCTGCTCAGCTTCACCTGGAGGTTCTGGTCGAACTTGTCCTTCTTGGTTGAGCCCACGGTCATGGTTTCCAGCTGGCCGGCCCGGGACCGGTCCCGATCCGAGAGGCGCACGGTCACGTCGTATTGCTCGCCGGTTCCGGGGTCCTCGTATTTCGCCACATCCACGCCGTCCACCAGGGGACGGACCAGGTTGGCGACCGCCATCGGCGAAACGCCCAGGTCCGAGGCGCTGCGCCGGTCCATGGCCAGCCTCAGTTCGGGTTTGCCCTGGTCCCGGCTGCTGGAGACATCCACCGCCCCGTCGACGCCGCGCAGGGCGGCCAGGACGATGGGTTCGGCCTGTTCCACCAGCCGTCGGTCGGGACTCATGACCGCCAGGGCGATGGGCTTGCTGTCGCCGAAGTCGGACACGGCGGAAACATCGGTCTCCACCCCGGCCACATGGCTGAGCCGTTCGCGCAGTTCTCGCCGGATCGGGATCAGGCCCCGGCGGTGGCCATCGGTGAGCTTCACGTAGATGGCGCCCTCGGTGATGGAGCCGTTGAGTCCGGAGCCGATGGTGGTGTAGACGTGCTGGATTTCCGGGCTGGGTTGGCCGTCGGGGCGGGTCCGGATCAGGTCTTCCAGTTGCTTCGCCTTGTCCTTGGCCGCGGCCAGACTGGCGCCCGCCTCCACCTTGAACCCGACCTGGAAGTCGCCCCGGTCGTAGTCGGGCATGAAATCGCTGCCCAGCATGCCCATGAGGCCCATGGCCAGGGCGAAACTGCCGAAGCCGACGGCCAGCACCGTCTTGCGGTGATCCATGGCCCAGTGGATGGCGGTGGTGTAAAAGGCTTCCCACCGTTGCAGCTGGCCGTCGAACCAGTCCACGGCGCGCATGATGAATCTCCGGTGGCCATGGTGGGACTCCTGGTAGCCCTTCTCGTGCTCGGGATCGGGCCATACGGCACTGAGCATGGGGTCCAGGGTGAAGCTCACGAACAGCGAGACCGCCACCGCGAAGGCCACCACGATCCCGAAGGAGAAGAAGAACCGGCCGACGATGCCGCCCATGAAGGCAACCGGGATGAACACCGCCAGGATGGAGAGGGTGGTGGCGATGACGGCGGGGCCGATCTCCGCGGTGCCCTCCCTGGCGGCGGTGATGTGGTCCTTGCCCATCTCCGCGTGGCGGGTGATGTTCTCCCGGACCACGATGGCGTCGTCGATGAGGATGCCGATGGCCAGGGAGAGCGCCATGAGGGTCATGGTGTTCAGGGTGAAGTCCAGGATCTTCATGACCGTGAAGGTGCTGATCACCGAAACCGGCAAAGTGAGGCTGGTGATGACGGTGGAGCGCCAACTCTTGAGGAAGAAGAAGACGATGATGATCGTCAGCAGTCCGCCCAGGAGGATGGACACCACCACGTCATCCACCGAGTCGTTGATGAACTTGGAATTGTCCTTGGCCTTCACGGTGGTGACGCCCAGTTTCGCCAATTCCGGAGCCAGGCCGCGCACCACCTGGTCCACCGAGCGCACCATGGCCACGGTATTGCCGCCGATCTGCTTCTGGATTTCCAGGGCGACCGCGTCCTGGCCGTCCAGCCGCGCCAGGGTGCGCTTCTCCTTGATGCCGTCGACCACGGTGGCCACTTCCGCCAGCTCGATGGGACGGCCCTTCCGGTTGCCCACGATCACGTGGCTGAAGTCCTCCACCCGCCTGGCCTTGGCATCCACCCGCACGCTGATCTCCCGGGTCGCGGTGAGCAGGTTGCCGCTGGGCACCGCCACCGTGTCCTGGCCGAGGGCGTTCATGACCTGGGGCAGGGTCAGGCCCAGGGACTCGAGCTTCAGGGGATCCACCTGGACCAGGATGTCCCGGGTGGACCCGCCCACCACCTCCGCCTTGCCCACGCCCGAAATGTTTTCCAGCCGGCGCTTCAGGAATTCGTCGGCGATGCGGGTGAGTTCCCGGTCGGTCATGCCGGCGTGGGCTTTATCGGGCCTCACCACCAGGGAGAGCACCGGCAGCTGGGCCGGGTCGAACTTCTGGATGATCGGTTCCTTGATGGTGTCCGGGAGGTCCCGGCGGATCTGGCCGACCTTGGAACGCACATCGTCCAGGGCCTTGTCCACATCCCGGGAGATGTCGAACTGGATGGTCAGGGTGCCCACGCCTTCCTGGCTGGTGGCGCTGATTTCCCGCACCTTCTCGATCGGGTTCACCGCCTCCTCGATCTTCTTGATCACATCCTGCTCGACCGCGTCGGGGCTTGCGCCAGGATAGATCACGCTCACGGTGATCACCGGCATGTCGACCTTGGGGAAGCTGTCCAGCCCGAGCCCCTGGATGGAAAGCAGGCCCATGACCACGAGCGCCAGCATGACGCAGGTGGTCAGGACCGGCCGCTTGATGGAGAGATCAGATAGGAACATGAATCATTTCCCTTCGGGAGCGGTGGCCAAGGCAACCAGCAGGGGGGTTCCGTCCACCACCAGGTTCCGGCCCTGGGCCACCACCTGGGCCCCAACGCCAAGACCGTCCACCGGGCGCCAGCCGCCCTGGTCCGGCCCGACCGTGATCCGTGAGCGGCGGGCCACCCCCCGCTCGGCAACGAAGACATCCGCGTCCCGGCCGACCGTGGTCAGAATGGCCGAAGGCAGGGCGGCATGCCGGGTATCCGCGCCGCCCAGGATCTCGCCCTCGGCGAACAGCCCGCTTTTGAGCCGGCCGTCGGCATTGGGCACTTCCAGGCGGACCCTCAGGGTCCGGCCGTCCTGCTGGACCGAGCCGCTGATCTGGGTGAGGGTGGCCTGGAAGGGCTGGTCGAAGCCCGCCACCCGGAACCCGGCGCTCATGCCGACCTTGAGCCTTGGCAAGGATTCCGCAGGGAGGTCGGCCTGGATCTCCAGCTTGCGATTGTCCACCATGGTGAAGGCGGTCTGGCCGGGGGCCAGCATCTCCCCGGGCTGGACCAGGCGCTGGGCGACCTCCCCGGCGAAGGGCGCGGTGATGCGGGACTTCCGGAGGTGGCTCTGGGCCAGGCCCAGGTTGCTCTGGGCGGCGTGGACCATGGCCTGGGCGGCATTGAAGGCGGTCTCGGCCTGCTGGGCGGATTGCCGGGTCACGCTGCGCTTTTCCAGCAGGGTCTGGGCCCGGTCGTTGTCGCGGCGGGCCTGGTCGGCCTGGGCCTGGGCCTGGGCCAGCTGGGCCTGGGCGGCCTGCACCGAAAGGGTGAGATCCTCTTCCTCCTGGGCGGAGAGCACCGAGCCGGCGCCGACCCGGTCGCCTTCCTGCACAGTCACCCGGGTGACCCGGCCCGATTCCTCAGCCTTGAGCTCGGCCCGGTTGACCGCCAGCACCGTGCCGGTGAAGGGGATGGAACCGCGGAAGGCATGGTCCTCCACCGCGACCAGGGTCACCGCCACCCGGCCCGCTTCCTTCTGGATCCGCTGCCTTCCCAGCTCCTGGTCGCGGCGGTAGCGGTGCAGGCCGATCGCTCCCACGCACAGGAGCCCCGCCAGGGCGGACACGACGATCAGTTTCCATTGGGTCATGCTTTCACCTCGAACCGGTCCAGCTATTTCAAAGGGGCGGAAGGCCGTAGGAGCGGCGATAGTCGAACAGCGCGGTCCAGGTGGCCAGCTCGGCCCGGCGGCGCTGGCTGTCCTGCTGCCGTTCGGTGTGCTCGGCCTGGAGCAGATCCAGGGAGGTGATCAGCCCCTGTTCGAAGAACTCGCGGCTGGTGCGCAGGGCTTCCAGGGCGGCGTCGTAGGCCAGCTTCGCCGCTCTACGGAAGGCCACCGCCTTCTGCAGTTCGCGCTCCGCGCTGCGGGTCTCCACGGCGATGGCGCTCTCCTTGTCGATGCGGGCTTCCTTCACCTGCTCGAGCTGGGCCCGGTTCTGGGCCCGCTTGCCGGAGGTGCGCATGCCGTCGAACACCGGGAACTTCAGGGAGACGTTCACCTTCCAGGTGTCGTAGGGCTCCTTGAACAGGTCCGAGGCCTCGCTGGTCTGGTAGCCGTAGGCGGCATTGAAGTCGAGCTTGGGCCTCAGGTCCGAGCGGATGATCCGGTCGTTGGCCTGGTACATCGCCTCCTGCTGCTTGTACTGGGCGATCTCGCTGCGTTCGGTGGGCCGCAGGGAAAGGCTGGTGTCGGGGGTTCCCGGATCGCTCAGCCGCAGCGACGTCTTTGGATCGAGCGCCAGTTGGCCGTCCAGCAGTTCCATGGCGTGCTGATAGTTGGCCTCGGCCTGGAGGTTCTCGGGAATGACGCCCAGGTAATCGCTTTCCGCCCGGAGCAGATCCAGCTGGGTGGCGGTCTGGGCCTCCAGCTTGGCCTTGACGTCGGCCAGGAACTGTTGGGCGGTCTGGAGCCGGGTCTGGATCACCTCCAGGTCGGCCTGGGTGGCCAGGACGGCGATGTAGGCCTTGGCGACGCCGTGGAGCGTGTCCAGCTCGGAGGTGGTGTAGGCGAGGCCGGCCTCCCGCTCGCCCATCTTGGCCACCTGGATGGCCGTGCCCAGCTTGCCCCAGTAGAACAACGGCTGGGTGAGTGTGGCCTGGGTGCTGTAGATGTTGTATGGCGCCACCAGCTGGCTAGGGCTCACGTTGAAGGCGCTGGCCAGCAACTGCCCCGTGTTGCCCAGGATCAGGCTGTCGTCCCTGAGCCGGGTGAAATCGCCGGTGAGGGTCACCTGGGGCAAGGCGTCAGCCCTCGTGGCAGTGATCAGGCCCTGGCGTTCCTCCACCCGGGCCCTGGCTGCCTTCAGCATGGGATTCTCGGCCCTGGCCCTTGCCAGCGCCCCGGCCAGATCGAAGGCCATGGCCGAGGTGGCGGCGGGCTGGGGCGCCGGCGGCTGGGCGGCAGGCTGCTGGGCGACTTCAGCCGAAGGGGGAAAGAACAGCATGCTCAAGCTCCTGGGTTCGCTTCGGGAATACCGATTCCCCGAAGGCTGAATTCGGTGATGTGCCGCGCCACGGCCTGGAGGTCCTGGGGGTAGTCCGGCTGGTTGCGGGTCAGACGGATCAGCGCAAGGTGGTGGTGCAGGTGGACCACCTGGCCAAGGATGCTCTGGCTGTAATCCATGGCTCTGAGCCAGTCCAGATCGGGCCGGAGGATCTTCAGGCAGGCCATCATGTGGTCGGTGAACGGCCGCATGTGCTCCAGGATCAGCGCCGCCACCGCCTCCCTGGGATCCTGCAGTTCGCGGGTGACCAGGACCAGGCTGGCCTTGTCCAGTTCCGAACCCTCGCTGCAGGACATGAGCTGGTTCAGGATGCTTTCGATCATGTCGCCCAGGAACTGGATGGCCTTGGCCCTGGCGCCCGGTTCCTCGGCATCTTCGGGGGGGCTGGCCACCTTGACCGGCCGGCTGGCGAAGATGTGCCTCAGGGCCTCGGCATAGAGCCCGGCCTTGCCGCCGAAGTGATACTGCACCAGGGCCGAATTGGCTTTGGCTTTCCGGGCGATTTCCCGAATGCCGGTGGCGTTGAAGCCCTTTTCCGCGAAGCAGAGGATGGCGGCTTCCAGCAGGCGGGTGCGGGAGGAGGTTTCCGGATCAGCGTGGGCCATGGTCAACCTTGAAAATCTTAATCAAACGGATGATCAAGATGTTTTCATCTTAATCAACCGATTGATTGAGTCAAGGTATTATGGCCCGGCCATCAGTGAGCGCTTTGCGGGCCAGTTCCAGGTAGGCGCAGGCGGCCGGCGACAGCCGGGAGTCCCGCCGCCAGGCCAGGGCGATGCGCCAGCGGAGCTCGGGATCGGTCAGCAGGGAACAGGTGACGCCCGGCAGAACCTGGCCTCCGACCACCAGCCGGGGCAGGAACGCCACCCCCAGCCCGGCGGCCACCAGGGCCTGGATGAAGTCCGCCTGGCCGCTGTAGGCTGCGATCTGGGGCAGGAAACCCTCGCGCTGGCAGGCGGCCAGGATCTGCGGATTGAGGGCAAAGCCGGTTTCGAACAGGATGAACGGACTTTGGGCCAGTTCGGCCAACGTGCAGGATGGGCGCCCGGCCAGGGGATGGCCCGTGGGCAGCAGCGCCATCAAAGGGTCATCGTGTACCAGCTGCCACTCCAGGTCGTCGGCGATCGGCAGCAGGCACATGGCCAATTCCAGTTCCCCCTCGCGCAGGCTCTGGGCCAGGTGCAAGGAGCCGTGCTCCATCAGTTCGATATCGATCCCGGGATAGCGGCCGCGGAATTCGGCGACCAGGCCGGCGAACAGGATGCTGCTGCCCAGGCGCGACAACCCGAGCCGGAGCCGGCCTCGCTTCAGGCCGCGCAGGTCGGCCAATTCCGATTCCAGATGCTCCCGTTCGGCCAGCATGGCCACGGCGCGCCGATGGACCCGTTCGCCCACGGCGGTGAGGCGGATCTGGTGGCCGAGCCGGTCGAGCAGGCTCGCCCCCACTTCGTCCTCCAGCAGCTTGACCGCCTTGCTCACGGTGGACTGGGAGGCGAACAGGGTCTTGGCGGCGGCGGAAAAACCGCCCTGTTTCACCACTTCCACGAACATCCTCAGGGCACGCAGTTCCATCGTCACTCCAGCACGGATATAAAGCGGTTGTTCAGCGCAGGCACAGCGCGATCACCGGCGCGGCCAGCACACTGACCAGCCCGGCCAGGATCATCGTCAGCCCGGCCACCGAGCCTTCCACCTCCCCCAGTTGCCGGGCCTTGGCCGTCCCCACCGCATGCGCCCCCATGCCGAACATGGCGCCGCGGGCGAAGGCGGAGCGCAAGGGCATCCACTTCAGCAGCAACTCGCCCATGGAGGCGCCGACCAGGCCAGTGACCACCACGCAGGTGGCGGTCAGTTCGGGGATGCCACCCACCCTGCCGGCGAAGGCCAGGGCGAAAGGAGTGGTGACCGAGCGCGGCAGCAGGCTGACCCGAAGACCGAACGGCAGACCCAAAGCCCAGGCCAGCAGCCAGGAGCTGGCAAAGGCGATGGTCGACCCGGCGGCCACCCCGATGACCAGGACCGGCCAATGGCGGCGGATGAGCTGGCGTTGTGCGTAGATCGGCATGGCGAAGGCCATGGTGGCCGGCCCCAGCATGGCCACCAGCCACCCGGTGCCGCGCAGGTATTCCCGGTAGGTGGTGTGCAGGGTCAGGGCCAGGGCAAAGCACAGGGCCCAGGTCATCAGCAGAGGGGAGGTCCACCACCGCGGGTGGCGGTGGTGGAGGGCGAGGGCCAGCCCGTAGGAGCCCAAGGTCACGGCCGCCCAGAACAAGGGTTGCAGGTTACCGGACATCACCCTGCCTCCAGCGGAAGCTCGCGTCCACCACCAGCGCGGTGCCCGCCATGACCCCGAGGGTGCTGCCGACGATGACCGCGAACAGCTTGAATCCGACCATGCCCAGCAGTTCCCGGTGATTCAGCAGGGCCATGACCGCCGGGACGAAGAACAGGACCATGTGGTCCAGCAGACCGGCCGCCCCGCGCCGAACCCACGGGGCGGGCAGCCCGCCGCCCAGGAGCAGGGCGAGCAGCACGGCCATGGCGAGGATGCCGCTGGGCACCGGCAGGGCCAGAACATGCACCACCCGGGCGCACAGCCCCCAGAGGCCAGTCAACGCCAGGGCCTGAAGCCAGCTGCTGCGCCGAAGGATGATTCCATATTTTCGAAGCATATCTTCCCCCCCTTGGGGACAGCCTCAACTATGGGAGCTTCAGATCCATGAGTAAAATGAATAGAAGTAATACAAACTATTCTAAAATGGAATGTAAATCCGACGTGCCCCCCGAGGGGCCTATTTTTACTGAGGCGTCCGTGTCCCGACCCGGCTGGGCCTGCCGGCGGCCCCGGGGGCGCGGTCCGTCCTTTGGGTGTGGGCGCCGCCCTTGGGGCCGCCGGCGGGCACGGTCGAGCCGGGACCCGGACGCCCCAGGGGTACTATGCGGAAATGGGTCGGCGCCTTGGCTTGGAAATGCCGATCAATGGCCATGCCCGTGGGCATCCTGGGTCGGCGGCGCGGGGGTGTAGTTGATCTTCCGGCCGAACACCAGCCAGAGGCCATAGACCGCCAGGGAAGCGAAGCCCAGGTTGCGCAGGGGGACCAGGACGCCGGCGAGCCAGGGGCAGACGTGGCTGCAGATGCCGGCCAGGGCCAGGACCGTTCCGTAGGCCACCAGGTAGCTGCCCCACCGGGTGGCCGGGACCGGCGCGGGTTTCACTTCCGGCGGAATGACCTGGGTGGGGGAGGATTGCTCGCCCAGAAGGTTCACGCCCTGAAAGAGGAGCACGGCCGCCAGAATGTATACGAAAAGATACTGAAGCACGGAGGATCTCCTTTAGGACGCGGGCGTGGGGGCGGCGGTGACCGTGGCGGCGGCGGTGGTGGTCACCGGCACCGGGGTCGCCGCAGTCCCGTCGGCGTTGCTACCGGTCAGGACCGAGGTGGTCAGGGTCACGGTCACCGGGCCTGGAGCAACGTCCGCGCCCACCACCGCGGTCAGCTGGTCGGGATTGATGTAGGTGAAGGTGGTGGCGCCGGGCTGGCCCGGGGTTTCGGTGCCAAAGGTGAGGCTGGAGGCGTTGTAGAATCCGGTGCCGGTCAGGGTGGCGAGAAGCACCGGCACTTTTGCGTCGGTATTCCAGGTCAACTCGATAGTGGTGATGGCCGGGGTCACGATCAGGGAGGCGTAGGAGGTGCCGATGCCGGCCGGATTCTGCACCATGATGGGCCCGGTGATGGCCATGTCAGGGACCACCGAGAGGATCTGGAAGCCGCTGGTGACATTGAAGTCAACGGAAGGCTGCCCGCCGAAACTCACGTTGGTGATGCCGGAGAAATTGGAGCCGCTGATGGTCACCTGGTCGCCGACCGCGGCCGCCTGGTAGACGGTGGCGCCCACGGCGACCTGGGAAGTGCCCACGAAACTGGGAACGTAGGGCTGGGTATAGCGGTTCTTGCCACTGCACCCCAAAGCCGCCGCCAGACAGAAACCGGCAAGGACGGCCGGCACCATGATCCCCGTTTTACGATTGTCCATTGCCTGTCTCCTCCGTGATTGTATTCGAGCAGGCCGTTGATCCGCCCTGGTTTTGTTCCGCAGCCGGGCCGGTCAATCGTCCCGGCGGCGGAGCAGCAGCTCCAGGAAAACTTCGCCATAGGATTCCAGCTTCTTGGGTCCCACCCCGCTGATGCCCAGGAGATGCTGGGCGGTAGTGGGCCGGAACCGGGCGATATGCTGGAGCGTGGCATCGCTGAACACCAGGTAGGCCGGAAGGTTGCGCTCGTCCGCCAAGCGCCGGCGCAGGGCCTTCAGTTCCAGGTAGAGGGCCTCTTCCTCGTCCTGGGGGATGTAGGGGGCGGCCACGATGGCCGGATTGGGCCCCTTCTTCAGCTTGGCCCGGCCCAGGGATCTGGGCGCCTCGGCCAGCACGTTCCGGCCGCCACAGATGTCGCAGGCGTCCCGGCAGGGCTCGATGCGCTCCTCGAAATGCCCCACCAGGGCCCGGTGCCGGCAGGAGGTCACTTCGGCGAAATCGAACATGGCCCGGATCTGTTTGCGCTGCAGGTTGGCCGCGTCCGGCTCCAGTCCGTCCAGGAACCGCTCGAGGCTCATCACGTCGGCCCAGGAGTAGAACATGACGCAGTCGGCATCGGCCCCGTCGCGGCCGGCGCGGCCGATCTCCTGGTAGTAGCCCTCGATGCTCTTGGGCATGTCCCGGTGGATGACATAGCGGATATTGCTCTTGTCGATGCCCATGCCGAAGGCGATGGTGGCGGTGATCACGTCGGCGTCATCCCGGCGGAAGGCCTCCTGGGCCGCCTCCCGGTCCTGGGGATTGAGCCCCGCGTGGTAGCTCCGGGCCCGAACGCCCTTGGAAATCAGATACTCGGCGGTGGATTCCGCGGACTTCCGGGACAGACAGTAGACGATGCCGCTCTGGCCGGGCCTGGCCTGGATCAGGCGCAGGATGGCCTCGCGCACCGCCGGGCCATCGCCGCCCTTCTTCACCGCGTGCAGCTTGAGGTTGGGCCGGAAGAACGAGCCCAGGAATTCGAACGGCGTCTCCATGCCCAGCTGACCCAGGATGTCCCGGCGCACGTCCCGGGTGGCGGTGGCGGTGAGGGCCAGGACCGGCAGGCCGCCGAACCTCGCCTTCAGGCCCTTCAGGTTCCGGTAGGCCGGGCGGAAATCGTGCCCCCACTGGCTGATGCAGTGGGCCTCGTCCACCGCGATGAGCCGCAGGTCCAGGCGATCCAGGAGCGGTCCCACGCTCTGTTCGATCCCCTCCGGCGCGGCGTAGACCAGTTCGATCTCACCCCGGTGCAGGGAGCGGATCCGTTCCGCCCGCTCGCCGGGTTCCAGCGAGGAATTCAGGAAGGTGGCCCGCAGGCCCGCCTCCTGCAGGCCATCCACTTGATCCTTCATCAGCGCGATGAGCGGGGAGATGACCAGGGTGGTTCCCCCGAGCAAACGAGCGGGCAACTGATAGGTGAGGGACTTGCCGGCCCCGGTGGGCATCACGGCCAGACAGTCCCGCCCCGCCAGCACTGCCCGGATCACCTCCTCCTGGCCTGCCCGGAAGGTATCGTAGCCGAACACGCCCTTGAGCTGGCCGGCCAGGTCCGGCGGGGATTCCCTCAGGTTCCTGAGGGCTGGCACAGTCTTCAGGGCCTCGGCGATGTCGCGCAGGGCCTGGATGGAACCGGGGTCGAAGGATGACGGCTGCTGCCGGTAACGGTCCCGCAGCCCGGTCAGCGCCCGGGCGCAGCCTGCCCGTTCCCCGGCATCAAGCAGCGAACGGAGGGTCAAGATTTCTTGGTCGAGTTGCATCTGTGCCGCCTGGAACCTTCCATTGTCAGGCCTGGGGGCCCAGATACCAAGCGTGGGGAATACCGGGGCCGGATCTTGCCGCCGGAAATACCGCTTAAACTAGCTCCTATGAGTACCCAAGACCGCGCTGCCCTGAACGACCTGCTCCGATTGCTGGACGCCCCCACCCTGGCGCTGGCCGTGGAGGGGGCCCGGTTGCGCTGGACCTCTCCCACCGCCCTGGCCTTGATCCTGGCCCGGTGGACCAGCGAGGGGGGAAACCAGCGCTCCCTCTGGGTGGACGCTCCCACCGAGCTGGAGGCCCAGACCCTGGCCCATGACCTGGCGGTGCTGCTGCCGGAGGCCCGGGTCGCCCATTTCCCGGGCTTCGCCCCCTTCGCCGGAGGGGAGTCCAGCCCGCCGGGGGTGGTGCTCAAGGACCGTCTGGCCACCCTCATCGGCCTCCTGGAATACAAGGTCCAGGTCCTGGTCACCGGGCCCCTGGCGGCCCAGGAACGGCTGCCCCACCCCACCTGGTTCGAGAAGCAGAAGCTCGAGTTGCGCCAGGGTGCGGAGGTGCCCCGGGAGCTCCTGCTGGAAACCCTGGACGCCCTGGGCTACCGGCGCACGGACCTGGCCGGGAGCCAGGGCGAGTTCAGCGCCCGGGGCCTCGTGGTCGACCTCTGGCCGGACCACCTGGAAAGCCCCCTGCGCCTGGAGTTCTTCGGCGACGAACTGGAAAAGCTCAGTCCCTTCGACCCCGACAGCCAGCGCCGCACCGGCGAGGCGCTGGCTCAGGTGACCCTCTACCCGCGGTTCGAAGGCGCCCGGGGCGATGGCTCCCCGCTGCTCCGGGCGGTGGAAGCCGCCGCCGCCCGCACTCCGGAGCCCGAAGACGATCTAGCCTTCCGCCGTTCCCGCCTGGCCACCCAGGGCCATTTCCCCGGGGAGGAGTTGTTCTACCCCCTGCTGGACCAGCCCAAGGGCCAGCTGGCCCACTGGATGCCTCCCTGTCTGCGGGTCCGGCTGGAGCCCCAGTGGGCGGACGCCATCCAGGACCAGGAACGGGCCCGGATCGAAGCCAACCTCGAGGCCCTGCGCCGGGGCGGGGTGGTCTGCCCGCAGTTCGAGGATCGCTTCCTGGCCTCGGATCCCAGCCGCATGACCCTGACCCTCACCGAGTGGCAATCGGAAGCCACGGTGCCGCTCCAGGCCCAGCCGGTGCGCGACTTCCAGGGCCGCCTGGGGGAGCTGGCGGAGTACCTGAAGGAGCTCGCCCTCACCGGGCACCGGGTGTTCCTGGCCGGCTCCACCCCGGGCATGCGCGACCGCCTGGGCGAGATCCTGCAGGAATACGAACTGCCCGTGGCCTACGGCACCCAGGCCGGCTGCCGCAGCACCCACCTGCCCCTCTCCGCCGGCCTCTACCTGAAGGAACCCAGGATCCTGGTGCTCACCGAGCGGGAGGTGTTCGGCCGCAAGGCCATGCCCACCCCCCCTAAGCGCAGCCGCAGCAACCCCTTCCTGTCGGACCTGCGGGACCTCAAGCCGGGCGACCGGGTGGTGCACCTGGACCACGGCATCGGCGAGTTCGTGGGCTTCTGCGCCCTGACCGTGGGCGGCGAGGAGCAGGAGGTGATCCAGCTCCGCTACGCCGATGGCGGCATGCTCAACGTCAGCCTCGAGCGGGCCGATCTGATCCAGCGCTACGTCTCCCCGGACGGTAGCGTGGTGCCCCTGGACAAGCTGGGCGGCGCCTCCTGGGCCAAGGTCAAGCGCCGGGCCAAGAAAGCCATCCGCGACATGGCCGAGGAACTGCTCAAGCTCTACGCCCAGCGCAAGCTGGAAAAGGGCCACGCCTACAGCAAGGACGGACCGGAGATGGCGGAATTCGAGGCCACCTTCCCCTATGAGCCCACCGCCGACCAGATCGAGGCCACCGAGGCGATCAAGGCCGACCTGGAAAGCGAACGGCCCATGGACCGCCTGCTGTGCGGCGACGTGGGCTTCGGCAAGACCGAGGTGGCCATGCGGGCCGCGGCCAAGGTGGCCCTGGACGGCTTTCAGGTGGCGGTGCTCTGCCCGACCACCATCCTCTGCTTCCAGCATTTCCGTACATTCAAGGAACGCTTCAGCGGGTTCCCCCTGCGGATCGAGATGCTGAACCGGTTCGTGGACCCCCAGGAGAGCAAGCACATCCTCCAGGACGTGGCGGACGGCAAGGTGGAGATCGTCATCGGCACCCACCAGATGCTGGGCGCCAAGGTCAAATTCGCCGACCTGGGACTGGTGGTCATCGACGAGGAGCAACGGTTCGGGGTCAGCCACAAGGAGCGGTTGAAGAAGCTGCGGGCCAACGTGGACGTGCTGGCCATGAGCGCCACCCCGATCCCCAGGACCCTGCACATGAGCCTCACCGGCCTGCGGGAGATCAGCCTGATCGAGACCCCGCCCAAGAACCGGCTGGCCATCGAGACGGTGGTGGCGCCCTGGAGCGACGAGCTGATCGCCACGGCGATCCAGTTCGAGCTGCGCCGGGGCGGCCAGGTCTACGTGGTGCACAACCGGGTGGAGTCCATCGTCAGCGTGGCCGAGCGGATCCGCACCCTGGTGCCGGACGCCCGGGTGGGAGTGGGTCACGCCCAGCTCACCGACGACGGCCTGGAGGCGGTGATGCTGGCCTTCATGGAAGGCCGGATCGACGTGCTGGTGGCCACCACCATCATCGAGAACGGCCTGGACGTGGCCAACGCCAATACGCTCATCGTGCACCGGGCCGACACCTTCGGCCTGAGCCAGCTGTACCAGCTCCGGGGCCGGGTCGGGCGCAGCGACGTGCCCGCCTACGCCTACCTGCTCATCCCGGGCAAGGGCGAGATCACCGAGGAGGCCCGCAAACGGCTGCAGGCCCTGGAGGATTTCTCCGAGCTGGGGGCGGGCTTCCGGGTGGCGGCCATGGACCTGGAACTGCGGGGCGCCGGCAACCTCCTGGGCGGGGAGCAATCGGGGCAGATCCACGAGATCGGCTTTGAGCTCTACGTCAAACTGCTGGAGGAGACCCTGCAGGAACTCCAGGGCCAGCCCAGCGGAACTTTCGAAGTGAAGATCGACCTGGGCCCGGCCCAGCTCTCCCGCCGGTGGATCGACCAGGCCAGCGAACGCCTGGTGGCCTATAAGCGGGCCTCCCGGCTCCACTCGGACCGGGATCTGGAACTGTACAAGCTGGAACTGGAAGACCGTTTCGGCCAGATCCCCGGCGAGGACGAGGAGAGCTCCCGATTCTTCGAGCTGCTCAAGGTGCGGATCCGGGCCCAGGCCCTGGCGGTGAACGAGGTGTCCACGGAAAAGGGCCGGCTGAAGGTGCGGGTGAGCCCCCAGACCCCGCTGGACCCGGTCAAGCTCATGGCCTGGGTGAGCCGGCAGAAGGGCGCCCAGTTCAACCCCGACGGCACCGTGCTCATCCCCGCGCCGGCGCCCGGGGCCGGCACCATCCTGCAGGCCCAGGAACTGCTTGCCGCCTGGGCACTGCTTTGATTATCCGGTGGCAGGCGCGGGCATGGCCGGTCCCCCATCCGGGTAGCCAAGCGACTGGGGGGCCTGGAAGGCCGGGTCCAACGGCAAGCCCAGCGCGGGTCCGGTCCAGGGGAGCCCTCCCGCCAGGCTTGAGGTCTGGCCCGGGATGCCGCTGAGGCCATGCAGCATGAGGGCAAAGTCGACCGGATTCAATGGCGTCCCGCTGAACACCGACAGGGTATTTTTCAGGATGAGGTTCTGAAGCGCCAGTTGCTGTTGCAACAGAGCGTTCTGCGCCGCCAAATCCGGGGTGCCCGGTTGCGGGTGGAACACCCCTTGGGGAAGTGGAGCATCCGAGGTTTCCATGGCATTCGCTGCGGCAGGCAAAGAGAAGGGCACCAAGGCGTATCCGGCGCCCGAGCCCGACTGGGCGTCCAGGCGCGCGCGAGGCCCACGACCAGCCTCATCAGGGGTTGGGGAGGGCGGACGTTTGACCCCTCTGCGATCCCCTGGCGATAAAGCCATTTGGGCCGGCGCAGCGGATCCCCCGGAACCGGGACCATCCCTTGTATTTGCTGGCTCCGTTAGGGTTGTTTTGACATCCAGAATCTTGTGACAACCAGGGCACCCGACCAGGCGGTGCGATTTATAAAATGCGAATCTGAGCTGACAGCCATCACACTGTCCCTCTGCCAACTCCGAATCCGGGGGGTTCTGGTCAAACAGAGGTCTGGCGGGCAGGATGGCTCCGGCCAAGGCGTAGCCTCGGCCGGCCGCACCTGGGTCGGCCGCGCCGGGCAACCCCGAACCCGACTGGGGTGCGGGTGAAGGCGTGGTCGATCGGCTGAACCTGGGGCCAGGTGCGGAGTCCACGGAGGCGGGAACGGCCGGCCGGCTTGGGATAGGCGCAGGATGGCCGGATCGGTGGCCGAGCGGGGCCACCTTGCCGGCCGGTCCCGGGGCGAACCTCCCGAGCCCCATCCTGGAAGGGCAAGGCGTCTCGGCCAGCGAAAACGCGAATGGCCCAGGCAGGACACCGATCTCTGGCGCATCTTCCCAGTCGAGCCCTTCGAAGTGGGGCTCCGGGGGCCCGGGGGGAAGGCTCCGCTCGATGCCGGCGAATTCGTAGACCGGAATGCCATCCTCCATCCCCACCGGTTCCAGATGGACTGCGGGGCGTCCCGCCCCTGGCAAGGCTTTCAACGTCCCAACCCAACGGCCCTGGGAAAAACGGTGTAAGAAAACCAGCGGGAAGCCTTCCTCGAGGTTGTCCGGATCCCCGGTGAGATGGAGGTAATAAATGCAGTCATGGCAAACCGGTTCATGGCCGTGGGCAGGTTCGGCCGTCAGGAATGACTCGAAATCATGAAAACCGAGGGGCGGGATTTCGACCGGTCTGGCGAGTCCGCCATCCAGGTGCGCCTGGAGCGTGATGGGGGAATCGGAAGGATTCCGGAGCCGGGCCAGCACCGAGGCGTGCAGGGGGAGCAGGCTGGTGAGCAGGACCAGAATCCAGCCACCTCGAAGGTATTGGAAACAACTACGGTTCATGGTTGGCACCTGGGCAATGGCAAACGATTGATGGCTTCATCCCAATAACAGAGGGTGATTCAAGACATATGATGATTTATAAATAAAGGTTCCCGCTGCCGGTCATCAACCGCCATACCAATGTGCCCATCAGCGCTGGCGGCCATGCTGCTACGCTTGCATCCATTGGGAATGGTTACCCATAGGGCATCGGCGCATGAAAATCGGAATCTTCGACTCGGGCGTGGGCGGGCTGTCCGTCCTGTGGGAGGCTCTCGGGACTCTTCCCGATGAGTGCTACCTGTACTATGCCGACACGGACCACGTACCTTACGGCAACAAGACCAAGGCCGAGGTGCGGGGCTTCGCGTTCGACGCCATCCGCTTCCTGGCCGCACAGGGCGCCAAGGTGGTGGTGGTGGCCTGCAACACCGCCACCAGCGTGGCCATCGAAGACCTGCGCGCCCATTTCGACTTCCCCATCATCGGCATGGAGCCGGCGGTGAAGCCCGCGGTGCTGGCCAGCGGCGACAAGCGGGTGCTGGTGCTGGCAACCGAGATGACCCTGCGCGAGCCCAAGTTCCACAACCTGGTGGCCAAGGTCGACCGGGAGGGGATCGTGGATTATCTGCCCATGCAGAAATTGGTGGCCTTTGCCGAGCGCCTCGAGTTCGGCCCGGAGAAGATCCTGGCCTACCTGAAGGAACGCATGGCCGGCCTCCATCCGGACGCCTACGGCACCGTGGTGCTGGGCTGCACCCACTTCCTCTTCTTCCGCACCTTGATCCGGAGCCTCTTCCCGCCCGCCACCGCCATCATCGACGGCAACGCCGGCACCATCCAGCGCCTGGCGGCTCAGGTGGCGGACCTGGCCCTGGAACCGCCGGGCGCCGGCGGCCTGACTTTTTATCGCTCCGGGCTTGCGGCTGCCCCTGAGGCATTCCAGAACTACTTGGCCCTGCTGGAACCAGGGTCCTGAGTCAGGCTCCCATCGGTTCCTGAGCACCCCTCCCCGCTTCGGGCTCCGGCGGCCCGGGGCTCAGCTGGGACAGGACCATGCCCGCGAGCATGAGCACCCCGCCCGCCATCAGCCGCCCGGTCAAGGGTTCCTTGAGCAGCAGCACACCCCCGATCCCGGCGAACAGGGCCTCCATGGACAGGATGATCGAGGCGTGGGCCGGGTGGGCCGTCCTCTGGGCGACGATCTGCAGGGTATAGGCGATGCCGATGGAAAAGAGTCCGCCATAGAGGATGGGGATGGCCGCGGGGATGATCCCGGCGAAGGGCGCGGGCTCCCGCAGGACGGCGGCGATGAAGCTCAGGATGGCGCAGGCCGCGAACTGGCCCACGGCCAGTTCCAGGGCTTCCATGCGGGTGGCGAGCCGGTTGATGAGCAGGATGTGCCCGGCCCAGAAGAAGGCGCCGATGAATTCGAGGATATCCCCAGGGGCCATGGTGAAGCCGGCGCCGATGCTGAGGATGTAGAGGCCGGCCAGGGCCAGGGCGGCGCCGATCCAGATCCGGATGCCGGTGGAGCGTCCGGAGAAGAAGCCGATTACCGGAACCAGGATCACATAGAGGCAGGTGATGAAGCCGGCGTTGCCGGCGGTGGTGGTCACCAGGCCGATCTGCTGGAGGTTCGAGGCCAGGAACAGCACGAGTCCGGCCAGGGCGGCCCAGGCCACCTTCGCTCCCGGAGCGAGGGCGTCCGGCCTCGTGGCTCCCCGCCGCTGGCCCAGGACCAGAAAAGGCAGCAGCGACAGGGCGCCCAGGGCGAACCGCACCGCGTTGTAGGCGAACGGCCCGATCACCGCCATGCCGCTGCGCTGGGCCACGAAGGCGAAGCCCCAGATGATGGCCGTGAGCAGCAGCAGGCCGTCCGCCTTGACCATCTCGCCAAACGATCTCATGCCAACCCTTGCTCCCCGCGCTGGGCGGAGGAAGTGCGGACGCGCCGCAACAACTTGGAACCATGGCTGACCAGGGACTCGCCGGCCCTATGCAGAACAAGGGTTAATTGTAGCCTTAGTGGGCGTCGATGAACGCCTGGATCTCTCCATGCCACGCATCGGGCTCGAAAGTGCCGATGGCGGTGGGCTCCCCGAACAGCAGGTCGACGATATAACGGGGACGCTTGCCGCCGATGTGCATGGCCTTGGAGCAGGAGACGCAGTAGACCACCACGTCCTGGCAAGGCATT
>Ga0302190_10000845_pt1 | contig 20289 bp, 22 predicted proteins | sample II_Bog_E2_3_FD_198784 | JGI IMG/M metagenome (GOLD analysis project Ga0302190, IMG submission 198784) | Peat permafrost microbial communities from Stordalen Mire near Abisko, Sweden - II_Bog_E2_3 | ecosystem: Environmental > Terrestrial > Soil > Wetlands > Peat | place: Sweden: Abisko... | reverse complement strand
CTCGAACCTGGCCAGCTTTGACACCACGCGGGGAAGCCTGCAGGTGTGGATCACGACCATGACCCGCAACCTGCTGGTCGACAACTTCCGCAGGACGCGCAACCAGCGCGCGACATCTTCGCTGGACGATGGCTGGGACAACACCGAAGAGCTGAAGCCAATTGACCGGCTCACCGCTCGCGGTCCCTCGCCGCACGAGTCGGCGGCTCGCCAGGAATTGGCAAAAATGGTGCAGGAAGCCTTGGCGCGCGTCTCCGTCGAGCTGCGCGAGGCTGTGATTCTAAGGGATTTGCAGGATTTGGACTACAAGGAGATCGCTCAGGTTTTGGGCATTCCCGAGGGGACGGTTAAGTCCCGCATCAGCAGAGGCCGCGCGGAACTGGCGCGACTGCTGGAACGTAATAAACGGGAGGTAATGTAATCATGGCAGAGCGCACACACATTCCGAGTTCCCCCGCCTGCGGGCAGTGGGAAACACTTTTGGCCGATGCGCTGGACGGGCTGTTGAAGCCCGAAGACGAAGCCGCCTTTGCCGCACACATGGCCGTCTGCCCGGGTTGCGCCGCACTGTTTGAAGAAGCGCGACGGGGCCGCGAGTGGCTGGAGTTTCTCTCGCCTGAGCCGGAAGTGCCGGCTGGCCTGCTGGACAAGATTCTTGCCCAGACCGGCCCCGGACAGCTAGCCGGATACGGCTTGGCCACCGGCAGCGGCAAGGTGATGCCCGTGCCCGCCAGCATTCCGGCCTGGCAGCGTCCCGGCCTGGTGGGCCACGTTCGCCGTTTTGCCGAGCCGCGCTTGCTCATGACGGCCGCCATGGCCTTCTTTTCCATCGCGCTCACGCTCAACCTCACCGGCATTCGCCTCACCAGCCTGCACCTTGCCGACCTGCGACCCTCCGCGGTGCGCTCCTTTATGGAACGGCGGCTGACCATGGCCTCGACGCCCATCATTCGCTATTACGACCACCTGCGCTTCGTCTACGAGGTTGAGTCCAGGATGCGCGAATTGAAACGCGCTACCCAGGGCGAAGGCTCAGACAGCCAGGAGAAGCCGAAAGACGCATCGCCCACCGCGCCGGGCGAATCCAAACAGACTCCCGGCGGCCAGCACAATCCCGGCGGCAAAGATGGAGGCTCTCGCGTCGATCCTCCACAGCAGTCGGTCAACCCGGTAACCAGCGATTCAAACGAGTATATGGAAGTTTCCCTGTCGATCCAGGAACGGCCCGCGCATTCCGGCGGCTCCGCTACGGCACTACGGGAAAGGAGCACAGTATGGACTGCGTAAATCACAGTGGTGTTAGCGCTACGGCCTTTTGCCAAACCTGTGGCAAACCTCTCTGCGCCAGCTGCGTGCGCAGCATGGCAGGAGGACAAGTCTTCTGCGATGCATGCCAGGCTTCCTGGCAGGCCTTTCAACAGCCGTTTGCCGTGCCTCCACCGGACGGACCCAACCCCACGGCAGCCGCCGTGCTGGGCCTGATTCCCGGTGTGGGCGCCATGTACAACGGCCAGTACTTCAAGGCCCTGATCCATGTGGTGATCTTCGCGGTGCTGGTCAGCATGGCCGATCACTATGGAATCTTCGGCATCTTCATCGCAGCGTGGGTCCTCTACCAGTCGTTTGAGGCCTTCCACACCGCCAAGGCGCGACGCGATGGCCTGCCTACGCCCGATCCGCTGGGCCTGAACGAGGTAGGCAACTGGCTCAACCTGGGCGCCAAGCCGCAATATCCCGGCCAGCCGGCCCCGCCAGCGCAGGCAGCCTATCAGCCGCCGCCCGCCGCCGGGCAGTATCAGACGCCGTATCAGGCTCCCTATCAGCAGGAGCCCTACCAGACGCCGTATGCGCCGCCGCCCGGCTATGTCGATCCTGGCATCCCGCCCGTGCCTCCCGTGCCGCCGTCGTTCTATTGGCGGCGCAAGGAGCCTATCGGCGCCATCGTCCTGATCGCCCTGGGTGTGTTGTTTCTGCTCGGCCAACTGGATCTGTTCCACGGCCGCATGTTTGAGTTCACCTGGCCGTTGCTGTTGATCTGCCTGGGTATCTGGCTGGTGGTTCGCCGTCTCAGAGAATCGCAAGGAGGTTCCAAATGAGCCGTTATATTCTGATTCGCCGCCTGCGCGGCCCCGCGTTTCTTCTTCTGGTCGGCGCGCTCGCGCTTCTCAATCAGGCTGACCTCATGAGCTGGGGCAAAAGCTGGCCGCTGTTCCTCATCCTGGCGGGCGTGCTGGCGCTGGCTGAGCGCGCCGCCATCGCCTCCGATGGACCGTATGCAGCAGCGCCGTATCCCGGCGCACCCTACCCCGGCGCGGTGAATCCCGCGGCGGCACAGGCCCCTGTACAGGAATCTTCCGCCATCGTTCCCGCTCATGCGCAGGACTACGGCAAGGACTCAGAGGGAGGACAATCATGAGCAGCGTACCTCCGAACATGCCTCCGGGAGGCGGCGTTCCGCCTCCAATTCCGCCCTATGATCCCAAGACCCAGTGGCGGGTCTACCGCGAACAGCAAAAGGCCGCCTGGCGCGCGCAGCGCGACGCCTGGAAGGCCCAGCAGTACAGTTGGAAGGCCGGCTACGTGGGCGCTTACGGCCCGCGCGTTCCCTCCATCGTTGGCCCCGTCATTCTCATCGGCGTGGGCATCGTGGCCCTGTTGATGCTGACCGGCCACATCAACGCAGGCGAGTTCTGGACCTGGTATGGACGCTGGTGGCCCCTGTTGCTCATCGGCGCCGGCCTGGCCCTGCTAGGCGAGTGGGCGCTTGACCTGCGCCGTGAAACCCCGGTCCGCCGCGGCGGCAGCTTTGTGGGCATCCTCATCCTGCTGGCTTTTCTGGGCGTTAGCGCGGCCGGATGGAACAACTTCTGGGGTCCGCTGCGCGCTCAATGGGGCGACCAGGGCGACAACTTCTTCAACGCCTTTGGCCTGCCCGAGCACGACAACGACCAGGTGGTGCTGAACTCACAGATTCCCGCCAACGCCACCGTCGAGATTCAGAATCCCCGCGGCGACGTGAGCATTACGGCGGGCGACCAGTCCACCATCCAGGTGCAGGCCCATGAAATGGCCTTCGCCAGCGACGATAACGAGGCCAAGAAGATCTTCGACGCTGAGGCGCCGCACCTGACCGTCAGCGGCAGCGCCGTGCTGGTCAAGTCCGACAGCAGCAACAGCGGACGGCTCAACCTGACCATCACCGTTCCCCGCACCGCCAAGGTCACGGTCAACTCCGCCCACGGCGACGTCACTGCGGCTGGCCTGGGAGCCGGCATCAACATCACTGCCGCCCATGGCGACATTCACCTGGGCACGCTCACCGGGCCGGTCAACGCGCACTTCTCTGACCACAAGGGCGACTTTTCTGCCCATCAGGTCGACGGCGACATTATCGCCGACGGCCATTGCAACGACATGACCCTCTCTGAAATCAAGGGCCGGGTCAACATCAGCGGCGAAGTCTTTGGCGATGTGCACATGGAGAACGTCTCCGGGCCAATCAGCGTGCACACCTCGATCACCGACCTGCAGGTGGCCTCGCTTCCCGGCGATCTAACCCTCAATCCCGACGACCTGCGGGTCACCGAGGCCAAGGGACAGGTGCGCGTAACCACCCACTCCAAAGACGTTGACCTGAGCCAGATCTACGGCGACAGCTACGTCGAAAACCGCGATGGGCGCATCTCCGTTGAACCGGCCGGCGTCTACGGTGTAGAGGCCAAAAACGAAAAGGGCGATGTGGAAGTGACCCTGCCCCCCAACGCCTCGGCTACCGTGGATGGGCGCACCCGCAATGGCGACATTGTCACCGAGTTTGCGCTGGCCGTCAGCGGAGAAGAAAGCAAGACGGTCAACGGGCGCATCGGCTCGGGCACGTCGAAGATCTTCCTGAGCGCGCAGAACGGCGACCTGCGCATCAAGAAGGGCTCCGCCTTCCCGGCCACTCCGCCGCCACCGCCCAGCACAGCGGCTGCGCCCAACGCTCCCGCCGCGCCCAACGCACCGCACCTGAAGGCGCACAAGGTGCTGCCGTCGCAGCCGATCACGCAGTAGACGCAGCACCCAACTCCAATGCAGCAAACCGGCGCGAGAGGACTCCTCACCTCCCGCGCCGGTTTCATTTTGATACTACAGTTGTACTTGCCCCAGTCGGCCATGGTCCGGGCCTGAAGGCCGCACTGGTTGGGCCTGTCTTCAGGGGGTTAAAACCCCCTGCTCCCTCCGGATTTCCCGATTCACAACTGTAGTACTAAGCGCCACTGCAAATGCCCCTTACCCCATCAACCGCTATTCCATTCTGAGCGCCTGCATGGGGTCCAACCGCGAGGCGCGCCACGCGGGAACCAGGCAGGCCAGCACCGCCACCAGCAGCAGTGTTGCGGCCACCGCGGTAAAGACGGCCGGATCGAGCGGCTGTGTTCCGTAGAGCATGGACCGGATGAGCCGCGCTGCGCCGGCGCTGGCCGCAAGGCCGAATGCCAAACCAAGCAGCGCCGGCCGCAGCCCGTCCAGCAACACCTGCCGCAGCACCTGTTCCCGTTGCGCGCCCAGCGCAATGCGAATGCCGATCTCGCTGGTCCGCTGCGCCACAATGTACGACAGCACGCCGAACAGCCCTACGCCTGCCAGCACCAGCGACAGCACGGCAAAACCCAGCAGCAGCGTGGCGTTGAAGCTCGCGTCCAGGGTCGCCTTGCCCAGCAACTGATCCATCGTCTGCACATTGGAGACGGGCAGGTCGTGGTCCAATCCGCCCACGATGCGCTGCACCGGCAAGGCCAGCGGTTCCACGTCGCGGCTGGAGCGGATCACCAGCGTCCCGTTGTTCTGTACGCCCGCGAAGAGCGGGTAGTATTGCATGGGCCGGGGAGCCTCCGAGGCCGTATAGCGCGTATCGCCAACCACGCCCACAATGGCCATGCTGTGTCCCTGCACGCGCAGGTGCTTGCCCAGTGGATCTTCGCCGGGAAAATACTGCTCCACGAACGACTTGCTCACCACCGCTTCATCGGCGCGATCGAGGCGCTTGCTGGCGTCGAAGCTGCGCCCACGCAGCAGCGGAATACCCATGGCCGCAAAGTAGCCCGGATCGGCAAAGCGCGAGATAGCAAATTGCAGCTGCCCTTGCGGCAGAGGCGGGTGCTCGGCAATCTCAAATCCAGCGTCTCCCCAATAGCCCTGGCCGGGGACCGCCTCCACAAAGCCCGCCGCCTCCACGCCGGGCAGTGTGCGCACCCGCTCCAGCAGCGTGGCAAAAAGGTTGACCTGTTGCGCCGGATCCGCGTAGCGCCCGCCAAACAGCCCAATGCGCATGGTCAGCACGTTCCTGGTCGTGCAGCCCATTTGCGACGAGCGCAGTTGCGCATAGCTCTTCAGCAGCAGCCCGGCAGCCACCAGCAGAACCACCGTCAACCCCACTTCGGCGGCCAGCAGCGACCTGCGCAGCCGTGCCCGTCCCTGGCCGGCGCTGGCGCTGCGCGACGACTCCTGCAGCGCCGCCAGCAGTTGGCTGTCCCTGGTGCTCAACGACGAAATCAGTCCGGCAAAAAGGGCGCACAGAACAACAAGCCCCACGGTAAACGCGGCCACAACGCCGTCGATATGAATCGCTTCCACGCGGCTCATGTCCTGCCGCGTGTGCACCAGCCACTGCACGGCGCCGTAGGCCAGCAGCAGTCCTGCCCCGCCGCCCGCCGCCGCGAGTAACAGGCTCTCCATCAGGCGCTCGCGCAGCAGACGGAAGCATCCGCCGCCCATCGCGGCGCGAATGGCCAGTTCCTTGCGCCGGGCCGCGGCCCGCGCCACCAGCAGGTTGGCCACGTTGAGGCACGCAATCAGCAACACGCAAATGGTGGCCGCCAGCAGCACATAGAGCGGCTGCCGGATCTCTCCCACAACGCTGTCCAGCAGCGGCCGGATGTTGGCTGCTTTGCTGATGGAAGGATTGTCGAGATGCTCGTCGTGCAGGCGGCGCGTAATCACCGACAGGTCGGCCAGCCCCTGTTCCTGGGTAAAGCCGCGCTTCAAGCGCCCGATGCTCTGAAAATTATGATTGCCCAGCTGGGTCATGTAGGCCGGAGGCTTGTCATGGTAAATCGGCGTCCACACCTGCATCGAAGCCTCCGGATAGGCAAACCACTCCGGCAGAATGCCGATCACGGTATACGACCGCCCGTTGAGATGAATGCTCTGATTCAGAAGGGCCGGGTCGCCCCCGAAGCGCCGCTTCCACAGGCTCCAACTGATCAGTGCCGTGCCGTTCGCCGCGTGCTGGTCGTCGGCAGCGGTAAAGTCGCGTCCCAGGGCCGGCCGCACCCCCAGCGTGCTCAGCAGATTCCAGGTGCAGTTGACGCCGCGCAGCTTTTCCGGGAGCTGTCCTCCCGCTGCGGAAAGATTGAAGTCCTCCTCGCCAAACATTGCCAGATCGCTGAAGCTGCGGTTCTGTTTTTGCCACTCCGCAAAGACGCCGCCCGCCACGGCGTTATACGCGAACTCGCCGTCGTTGCTGTGCTCGTAAAGCATCACCAGCCGGTTGGGGTCGTTGAAGGGCAGCGGCTTCAGCAGCACGCTGCGCACCACCGTAAACAAGGCCACATTGGCGCCGATGCCCAGCGCCATCACCAGAATCGCCATGGCCGCAAAGCCCGGCGTCCTGGCCAGCGTGCGCACGGCAAAGCGCACATCCCGCAGCAGCAGCTCCAGCCCGTTCCAGCTCCAGGTGGCGCGCGCCTGTTCCCGCAGCAGCGCGGGATTGCCGAACGCCCGCAGCGGCGCGCAGCGCGCCTCTTCCCGGCTCATGCCGGCGGCCATGTTCTCGGCAATCTGCTGCTCCAGGTGAAAGCGCAACTCCTCATCCAGCCGCGCTCCCGCCTTTCCCCGTGCAAAGAGCATCTCAATCCGCATCCGTAACCGCGCCAAACCCCGCATCGCTTCCTCCGCTTTCGAAGGTCCGAGCCATTCCGCACAGGCAACCCCTCTACCGGTTGGGCTGCCTTCCGTGAGGCATCACCCCTTCAGGCTTCACCCATCACCAGGCCGATCGCCGCTGAAAGCCGATTCCAGTTGGCCGTCTCTTTCTCCAACTGGCCCCGTCCGGCCGCGGTCAGCGAATAGAACTTGGCCTGCCGTCCCGTATCGCTCTCTGCCCATTTGGCCTCGATCCAGCCCTGCTGCTCCAGCCGGTGCAGGGCGGGGTAAAGCGAGCCCTGCTGCACCTGCAAGACGTCGCCAGAGATTTGTTGAATTCGCTTGGCAATGGCCCACCCGTGCATCGCTGCGGGAGACAAGGTCTTCAGGATCAGCAGGTCAAGCGTTCCCTGAACAAGATCGATTGATTTACCCATACCTAGATTATCTACAACAAAGTTATGTAGACCGTCAAGGTATGCGTGTCCTATTTTTGTCCGTCCCGTTCTAGCCCGGCAAAGAGAATCTGCTGGAACCAGATGCGGCGACAGCACTCCAAATTACTGGGAATGGGCCGAATGCACTGCGCTCTTGCCCGTTATCCCCGTTGCCGTTGTATGCTCCATTGGCGGGGGAATGAGGGACATGAAGCAAGCGCCTGTCCGGGTGATTACGGTGGAGCGTGAGTACGGCTCGCGCGGCGGAGAATTTGCGCATGAACTGGCGGCGCGCCTGGGCTGGCGCCTGCTGGACTCTGAACTGGCAACCGGCGCGGCGCACGCCGCCGGAGTGGACCCCAAACTGGCCGCCCGCTTCGACGAGCGCCTCGATCCCTGGTACTACCGCTACGGCAAGATCCTTTGGCAGGACTCGGTCTTCCCCATGGCCGGCCTCGCCGAAGATCAGTTTTTCGACTCCGAACGCATGCTGTCGCTTGTGCGGCAAGAGATTGTGAACGCCGCTCGGGAGGGCAACTGCGTTCTGGTGGGTCGCGGTGCGGCCTGCGCGCTGGCCGGCCAACCGGGCTGCTTCCACATCTTTGTCTACGCCACGGCCCGGGACAAGCGCGATTGGTTCATGCGCGCCTTTCCCAACCAGGCTGCGCACGCCGACCAGCTTCTGGCCGCCTTCGACAAGCGCCGCGCCGCCGTCATCCGCAAGTTCTATCAGCAAAACTGGAGCGCGCGCGGCCTCTATCACCTGCTGCTGAACTCGGCCATCGGTATCGTTGGCATGATCGCCGCAACGCAGGGCGCGGCGGCACTGCAGGACGCGACGAAAGCGCCCGCTGCCGAATAGCGGCATAAACTGCTCTGGGAATGCTGGCCTTGCGCCGCCCTAGCTCTTCAGCGCCACCCGAATGTGCAGTTCCTTCAACTGCTGCGCGCTCACCGTGGTCGGCGCTTCGGCCATCAAATCAATGGCTTTGGCCGACTTGGGGAAGGCGATCACCTCGCGCAGACTGGCCGCGCCCGCCAGCAGCATCACAATCCGGTCCAAACCGAGCGCGATGCCGCCGTGCGGCGGTGTGCCGTACTCCAGCGCATCCAGGAAGAACCCGAACCGCGCCCTTGCTTCTTCGTCCGAAATCCCCAGTGACTGGAAAATCAACTGCTGCACGTCCTTGCGGTGGATACGGATGGACCCCGAACCCAGCTCCAGCCCGTTCATCGCCAGGTCGTAGCAGTTGGCGCGCACGCTGGCCGGATCGCTGACCAGATTGGCCATATCCGCCTCGTGCGGCGCGGTGAAGGGATGGTGCGCCGGAACCCACGTGGACGTCGCCAGGTCGTACTCGAACATCGGGAAATCGACAATCCAAATGGGCTGAAAGGCCAATGCCCCGTCCACGGCCGTGCCTGTCCGCTCCGCGGCTTCGCGAACCACTGCATCCGTCACGCCAAACGCCCCGTGCCGGTCGGCGTACTTTTTGGCTAGCTCCGTTCTGAAATTGCCGGCGGCGGAGTACACATTGATCTCCCGCTCGCTCAGCCGCCCTGGGAACTTGGTGTCGCTGGCCTTCACCGGGTGCGCCGGGTCGCCGGCCACGATGATCACAAAGTCGCCCTCGGCGGCTCCTGCCAGCTCGCGCACCTTCGCCGCAGCCTCCGGAAAGCCCTTGGCCAGCCGCTTGAAGTCGTCAATGAACTTGGCGCCCTTCTTCAGGTCGAACTGCGGGTGGTTGTCTTCGCGCTCCTTGCGGCTCAGCTCGCCCACCTTGGGAATGCGCAACGCCACCACCGGAAGCGCCGGATCGATCAGCAGCTTGCCCAGGTCTTCATCCGTGAAAGCTGCGCGCACATCGGTCAGCCCGGGCAGCCGCATGTCCGGCTTGTCGCTTCCGTACTGCCGCAGCGAATCGTCGTACGTAATCCGCGGAAACGGCGTGGGCAGCGTGACCCCGGCAGCGGCAAAACCCGCCACCAAAAACTTCTCCGCCACCGCAAACACCGACTCCTGGTGCGGAAAGCTCATCTCCAGATCGACTTGCGTGAACTCCAGTTGCCGGTCGGCGCGCAGATCCTCGTCGCGGAAACAGCGGGCAATCTGGAAGTATTTGTCGAACCCCGAGCACATCAAAATCTGCTTGAAGATTTGCGGCGATTGCGGCAGCGCATAAAACTCGCCCGGATGCACGCGGCTCGGCACCAGAAAGTCCCGTGCGCCCTCCGGAGTGCTCTTGGTCAGGATCGGCGTTTCGATCTCCAGAAACCCCTGCTGGCTCAGGCTCTCACGAATGGCCAGCGTAACGTCGTGCCGCAGGCGGAAGTTGTGCTGCATCTCTGGGCGGCGCAGGTCCACGTAGCGGTACTTGAGGCGCGTCTCCTCGTTCTGAATCGCCTCTTCCGACGGCGAAAACGGGGCCAGGCGCGCATCGTTCAGCACCAGCAACTCGGTCGCCTCAATCTCCACTTCGCCGGTCGGCATTTTGGGATTGATGGCGTCGGCGTCGCGCAGCCGCACTTTGCCCACTGCGGCCACCACATACTCGGGACGGATTTGCTCGCCCTTGGCGTGGCCCTCGGGAATCAAATCCTTGTCCAGCACAACCTGGGCAATACCGGTCCGGTCGCGCACATCCAGAAAGATGAGGCTGCCGTGATCGCGGCGGCGGTTCACCCAGCCCATCAGAACCACTTGCTGGCCAGCGTTCGCGGCGCGTAGTTCGCCGCAGAGATGCGTCCGTTCGAGGCTACCTAAAAAATCAAGCACGACGTGTGTCCTTTGCTTACTTGCGAATCTTCAAGAAATAGTTGAGTAACCCATCCCTGGCTTCCATTCGGAGCCCCCTACTGAGGCTGTCATCCTGAGCGACCGGAGCGAAGCGCAGGGAGTCGAAGGACCTGCTTTTCGGCTCTCTCAGCTCACAAAAGCATGGGTGGGAACCCCGAAATTCCGCCCGCTTATTCCGAAAGAAATACGACCAGCTCCGCGCGCGGAACCTTGGTTTGCAGGCCGGTCGAGAAGGTCTTCACTGTCAGAATACCGGATTGAAGCTCGTCTTCGCCCAGGATCACGATGCACCGGGCCGTCTTGTCCGCCGCATCGAACGACTTTTTCAGCCGGAAACTGCCGTCGCCGAGCTCAACATGCAGCCCCGCGTGGCGCAGTTCCCTGGCCAGATTCAGCGCGGCGGCGTTCATCCCTTCGCCCAGCGGCGCAACGTAGGCGTCCGCCTTCATGTCGAGTGCCGCAGTCTCCAGCGCCAACAGCGTCAGCACCAGCCGGTCCTCGCCCATCGCGAACCCAATGCCCGGCGCTTTCGGCCCGCCAATCATCTCGCTCAGCCCGTCGTAGCGACCGCCGCCCAGCAGAGCATTCTGCGCGCCCAGCCCGCCGTGTGTGAACTCGAACGTCGTCCGCGTGTAGTAGTCCAGTCCCCGCACCAGCCGGTGATTCCTGGTGTAAGGCACTCCCGCCGCATCCAGCGCCGCCGTCACCGCGGCAAAATGCGCAATCGACTCCGCATCCAGCGAGTCGGCAATCCGCGGCAGCGTCTCAATAATCGGCTGATCCGCCGGAACCTTGCAGTCCAGCACCCGCAGCGGATTGGTCACCGCGCGCCTCTGGCAGTCCTCGCACATCTGCGGAGCCAATGGAATCAGCGCCTCGCGCAGAGCGTCGTTGTAGCGAGCGCGATCCGCGGCTGACCCAACGGAGTTCAGGTGCAGCGTCCAGCCGGTAATGCCCAGCTCGTCCAGCAGCGTGGCTAGCATCTCCAGCACTTCCGCATCGCGCAGCGGCGATTCGCTGCCCGCGGAAACCGGACCGATGACCTCCGCGCCAATCTGCGAGAACTGCCGGTAGCGGCCCTTCTGCGGCCGTTCGCGGCGAAACTGCGGCCCAATGTAATAGAGCTTCTGCAACTGGCCGGTCTCGCCCAGCTTGTGCTCGATATAGGCGCGCACCACCCCGGCAGTGTTTTCCGGCCGCAAGGTCAGCGACTGGGCCTTCTCCGACTGCGCTCGCGCGCGGTCTTCCCAGGTGTACATCTCTTTCGAGACAATGTCGGTTTCCTCGCCCACGCCGCGCGAAAACAGCGCCGTATCCTCGAAGACCGGGGTGCGAATCTCGCCGAAGTTGTAGCGTGCAAAAACCGACCGGGCCGTAGCCTCAATGCGGTTCCACAGTGCGGTCTCCGGCGGCAACAAGTCGCGCGTCCCGCGAATGGCTTTCAGTGTGCTCATATCTTCTTTAGTCTAAATGGGCGGGGAAAGTGCGGCGGCATTGCGCGATTACGAATCCTCATCCAATATCGTCTCCATGTTGCGTGCGCCATGCAGCACTTGGACAATCAGGATGGCTTGTTCCTGGGGTAGATTCCGATAGAAGACCATGTGCTTCGAAAAGCCTGGAACGAATATCCAGCGCAGTCCCGCAAGGGATGGAGATCGAAAGCGGCAAGTGGCTCCGCGCTCTGGCCAACTCAGCAATGAGTGAATCGCCTCATCAACAGATGCCTCCCACCGAAGGGCCAAAGTCAGATCTGCGGCCTGCTGGTAATAGTCCGCCTGCTCGACAATCGCGAGTGCGGCAGCCTCGGAGATGCGCAGTTCGATCACTATCGCGCGAGTTTCTCCCGCAGAACGGCAACCAGGCTGCGCCCGTTCAGCTCTTCCGGTGTAATCACCAACTCTTTTGTTTGCAACGCATCCAGCAATTCAGCTTCAAGCCGCGAGCGCCGCTGTTCCTTATCCTGGCGGATCAGGTTGCGTATGAATTCGCTCGGTGTGCCGTAGTCGCCTGCGGCAACCTGGTCTTCCACATAGGCCTTCAGAGGGTTGGGTAGCGAAATGTTCAGGGAAGTCATTGCCATACCTTCATTTTATGCCAGTTCCTGTCATGTGAGACGCATTTTGTGCGGATTCAGGGTTGGCACGCGGGCAAGAGCCTCGAAGGGGTGTTGTAGTCTGCTAGCGAAAGGTCACTTCGTAGACCCGCCAAGCGCCCGCTTCCTGATCAAAGACGATTTCTTTGAGCGGAGATGAGGACGGGAACTTGGTCACGGCTCCAGGGCTATGCTTTTCCCACCAACGCATCGAATCGTCCGCTCCCTTCATCTCCGGACCCATGGCCAGAACGGCTCTCGAAGCACGCTGAAGACAGACGGAGATTTTGCTTGTTGGGTCTGCGAGGGCGTCTCTTGCCGGGCCTGATTGTGCATCGAAGAAGTCCTCTGGCCAGGAACATTCAATTTCCCCTGAGGACATCTCCATGATCTTTTCAATATCTCGCGCCTGAATCGCAAGGGCAAACAATCGCGCTTCGGCACTTCCAGCAAAACCCGCTGGGCCGCTTCCCGGCTGATCTAGGATTTGAATACTATAGAGCTTGCGATCCGGCGTGAATTCAAGGGAATAATTATCTTGCTCGTAGCCCCACAAATCGACATTGGAATCGTCTTCGTGGCTTATTTTCGTAGGCTTGCCGAGAACGCGTTCGACCTTTTCTGCTGGGTCGCCTAACTGTAAGCCGAAAAATCCAGTAGGTCCAGAAGGCTCCGGCCCTGTCAGTTCTAGTTCCACGGCCTTGCCATATACTTCGGAGCTCTTGTTCTCGGAATAGAAAGCAACCAGGTAGTCCTGTTTGAGTCCGTGTAAATGGTATCCAGATGCCGTATTACCATTTGGCCTCTTCTCTTCATGAAATGGCTTGCCAAGGGAGGTTTCGAACGCCTTGCGGTCCTGCCGCAAGAGGAAGCCCTTTAATTCATGCGCACGCGGCTTTGCCTTCTGCACTGACTGCGCAGGCAATTGCAGGCAGACCAAACCAACTAAGGCAAGGATGAAGGGCGCTCTCATGTCGAAGGAGAATCCTAACATGAGTTAGGACCGTCGCCGTCTGGTTCTCGACGCCCCATTCAGAGAATTGTCCATCTACGCTCTCCGCTTGATCACCTCGATCAACGCCCCATCGATCCGCGTCTGCCACCCCGGCCCGGTCGCTTTGAAATGCTCAATCACTTCGGGCGACAACCGCAGCGAAACCAGCTTCTTCGTCGGAGCCTTTTGCGGACCGCGCTTGCCTCGGCGCACCACCTTGCCCTTGCGAATCAGATCGGCCTGCGCCAACCACGCCCGCGTGGCCTCGGCGTCGTTCGGGTCGTAGGGGCCGTCCTCCGGCTCGTAGGGGATGGGGTCGCCCTCTTTGATTGCCTTCACGCGCTCCCAGTCGGTTTCACTCTTTGTCTTGTTCATACTGTTTGCGCTCCTCTCGGCTGGCGGGCCGGAATGAGATCACCCGAACATCGTCCCCGCGCTCGGTGTAAACCAGCGCCAGCAACCTTCCGTGGATAACGGCCATGGCGACGTCCATCAGGCGAAGCTCGCCGTGGCGGCTGGAATCGTAGGTGCATTTCTCCGGGTTGTCGTAAACGAGATGCGCATCCCTGAAGTCGAGCCCGTGTTTCCTCAGGTTGGACTCCCGCTTAGTAGCGTCCCAGACGAACACGGTTTAATTGTAGCTACAATATATTTGAAATACAAGTAGAATCGTGGCTCCTTTGCCGAGCGCTTCCCGAAGCACCCTCAAGCCACCGCCGGGCAGACATTGCGCACCCGCAGGCCGACTTTTCTCCAATATCAAACATCGACCGTAGATCGCCTTATGGGGCAACCTGTCTAGTGCGTCCAGGCCCGGTGATGCTTGCGGTAGACGTAATGTCCCACCAGCCATCCGACCGCGCTCCCCACCAGCACATCGGAGGGAAAGTGCTCCTGGCCCAGAACGCGCGTGACGCTGACGCCAGTCGCCATCGAATAAACGCCCAACTGGACCCAGCGCGACGGGTACTCCCCGGCGATCACCGCTGCGGACGACCAGGTGAGCATGCTGTGCGAGGAGGGAAACGAAGAATCGACGCCGACGCTTGTCTGGAAGAACCGGCCCCGCCCGCGATCCGCTGAGGGCCGCTCACGCCAGAAGACCAGCTTCATGCCCTGCTCCACCACCAGCCCATCCAGAATCGCTTCGCCGCTGAGAATGCCGGCTTCCTGGGCGTGCGCATCCGCATGCAGATGGCCCATTCCATACAGCAGCACCGGGGCGGCGATCAGGCCCCCCGTCAATACGTTCGAGGCATCCACATTGGCGTGATTGAAGGTGGCATCGTGGGAGACGACCGACGACAAGGCGCGATGGTCCGTGGAGATGGCCGCGCCGGTGGCCAGGGTGAGGGGCACCAGCCATTCCAGATCATGTGCCTCCATGCGAAACGGGCTGGTCCAGATTGCGGCTTGATCTTTCAGAAAGTGTATCGGGGTATTGCGCAGGGTCACTGCCTCCCGGTCATTGGCATGGATCGGGTCAGCGGATTGCGGCAAGGGTGCATCCGGCAGGGAACCCGCCGCGGGTTCGGAAGGCGGTTGCGGGTTGGGGCCAGAAGCGGTTTGCCCGCCTGCCGAAGCGCAGAAGGCCAGAACCAGGGCCGCAGACAGGAAGCCGAGCAAGCCCACATGCTTCCCATGCGCTCGACGAGGGAGATGGGACGCGAAACCACCGGGGATGGATGACCTCACGATTCACCGTCCATTCATGCTCGACTCTAAACTAATTCCAGCTGTCGTCGGAGTCTGACCTGTATAGCTCGCAGGCTCCCGGAGATCAATCGCCACGCAGTCCCGTAGCTCTTTGCCTCTTCGTGGAACAGGGCGCCGTTGGAAACCCGGTGATGTGGTTGCCGGGCGAGGCCAGCAATTCACGAATCGTGATGTTTCGCTCCTGCAAAGCCAGGGCCAGCACCTCTCCGGCCACCCGCGCATCCTCCAGCGCGTCGTGCGCCCGATAGTCGATCCGGAAGCTCCGCGCCAGCGTGGGCAGCTTGTGGTTGGGCAGTTGCGGCCAGGCGCGGCGCGCCAGCCAGCAGGTGTCAATCCATTTGGAGTAGGCAACCGCGGGAACCGCGGCCCGCAGGCACGCGCCGCTCAAAGCCCCGCGATCGAAATCCGTATGGCTGGCTACCGCCGCGCCGTTCAGCAGGGACATGACCTTGGGCAGCACCTCGCACCACGAGGGAGCCCGCGCCACCGTCCACGGCCCAATGCCGTGCAGTTCAATGTTGAACGCATTGAACTCGTCGTGTGGATTGATGAGGCTTTCCCACCCATCCACCATCTTGCCGCCTGCAAAGAATGCAATGCCGATTTGGCAAATGCTGTGCCGCGCCTGGTTGGCGGTCTCCACATCCACCACAAAATAGTCCACGGGTCCGGCAGCGATCATTTGCTTGGTCACTTTGAGGGATCCAATCCGCCGTTCAAATAGATTTCCACATAGTCCAGGTAGTTCTGTGCATATTCGCGAATACTGGCGCGGTCCGCGTCGCCCAGTTCCCGGCGCATCCTGGCGGGAACCCCGGCCCACAGCGTCCGTGGCGGAACGATCGTGTTTTCTGGAACCACAGCTCCGGCGGCAATGATGGAACCCGTCCCGATGCGGCAGCCGTTCAACACGGTCGCGCCCATGCCAATCAGCACCTCGTCCTCCACCACACAGCCGTGCACCGTGGCGTTGTGCCCAATGGTCACCCAGTCGCCCACAATCACCGGAAACTTGTTGCGCTGGCCATGCAGCACGGCGCAGTCCTGCACGTTGGAGTTGGCGCCCACGCGGATGGAGTGAACGTCGCCCCGCAGGACGGCATTCATCCACACGGAGGAGCGCTCGCCGAGCGTCACGTCGCCAAGTACCTGGGCGGAGATATCCACATAGCAACTGGCGGGAATTTGGGGCAGACGGCCCTGGTAACTGCGAATCATAGTGGGTGCAACCTTCCGCGGGAGCCTGTTGCGGCCCCCTGGTGAAAGTGTAAAAGAGAAGGGCAGGGTGAGTACCAGTAGGGGAATTTGCCCATCTTTTCCCGAAAAGGAACACAAATTGGTGCAGAATCCCCTGAGCTACTCACGTTCCAGTACCACAAACCGATTGTTTCCAGTATCCTAAAGAAGCCCGTTGGCAGGTTTGGAGGTGGGATTCTTTGGCAGAGGTTCGCGTACAAGAAGGCGAGCCGCTCGAAAATGCGTTACGCCGGTTTAAGCGGAAGGTACAGCAGGAAGACATCATTAAGGAAGTCAAGCGTCACTCCTACTACCTGAAACCAGGCGAGAAGAAACGCGTAAAGGCGGCTTTGGCGCGCAAGCGCAATCGCAAGAAGGCTCGTAAAGAGCAGGACTAGTTCCAAACCGATCGCAACATGCGCCGCCCGGCGTCTCCCGCTGAGTTTCGGCAGGAGACGCCAGGCAGCCACGCAAGGCAGTGGCGGCCAGTTGCGATTTTTTACGTTTTACCTTTCTCGCTCCGCATCCGCAGAACGGAAAGTTTTTCACTTGCTCTTCCGATAAATCGGAAAGCCGTGTTCTTTGCCGCTACACCTGTTGCGGCGCGGGCCCTGGTGGTGGATTCGCGTACGAAGACAGGGAAGCGGGACCGGCACGTTCTCATGGTTCATAGCCGATTCGGAGTTTCCCCGTCTTGGGGAAGCCGACCATGGAATTTGCTGACAGAATTTTGACGTGCATCGACTGCGGAGCCGAGTTCGTGTTTACGGCCGGCGAGCAGCTCTTCTTCTACGACAAACAATTCACGAACGACCCCAAGCGCTGCAAGCAGTGCAAGGCGAAGCGCGCCAGCGGCGGCCCCAAAGTGCGTCCGGAAACCCGCACCACCTGTTCGGCGTGCGGCGAGCCCACCACGGTTCCGTTCAAGCCCACCCAGGGCAGGCCCGTCCTGTGCCGATCCTGTTTTCAAAAGAACCAGGTGCAGTCGGCGCCGGCGCCCAGACCTGCGCTGGAAGCTAAAACAGTGCCGAACTAAAAAGCAGGTCCCCTTGGAATTTTGTTGGGAATCCCGCTGCACGAAGCAGCGTAGCCAACTGTGCCCAATGGCGCTGGCTATGCACAAGAGCGTGTGCCATAACCTTGCGTCTTGAGAAATCTCTTGTCTCCGGCGGCAGCCAGTCATAGGCCAAATGGATCGTTTGATCCCAGTCTTGCGCGGGGTCGCTGAGGAGCGTGCGGAAGATCTGCGTGGCTTCAAGGTGCAAGCCGAACAGCGCTTCCAGCGGACCAACCGGCGTCTCTTCCCGTGAAAGTACGGGTAGGCCCGCAATGCGTTGTCCCCAGCGCAACTCCACTGCCCAAATGTGGCGCACAAACTCCTGAACGTCCATCGCACCGCCAATGCCACAGGGCAACCGCAACAGCGCCTGGTTGGCCTCCAAATACGTCTTCCAGAAAACTGCCGACTCGTGGTCCCAGGCGACGAGTTCCTCCAGAGTGATCGCAGGTGTCATGGCTTCTCCTTCAATGCGCGGTGGCCAATGTCGTGGCGATAATACATGCCGTGAAAATGGATCTCGGCCATGGCCTGGTAGGCGCGCGCCAGCGCTTCCTCCAGGGAGGGCGCGGCGGCGGTAACGCCCAGCACGCGGCCTCCTGCGGTCACCAACTGGTTATCCACCAGTGCGGAGCCGGAGTGGAAAACCTGCACTCCCGGAACCCGGGCGGCTTCCTCGAGGCCGGTGATGGGGAAGCCTGTCTGGTAGGCGCCGGGATAGCCGGCGGAACTGGCCACTACGCAGGCCGCTGCGCCTGGAGCCCAGCGCATCTCGGTCTCGGAGAGCCGGCCGTCGATGCAGGCCTCCAGGGTTTCCACCAGGTCGCTTTCCAGCCGCAGCAGGATCGCCTGGGTCTCGGGATCGCCGAAGCGGGCGTTGAATTCCAGCACCTGCGGACCGCGCGCCGTCATCATCAGCCCGATATAGAGCACCCCGGCAAACGGAGTATCCTCCTCCGCCATTCCACGCACTGTGGGCAGGGCAATGTGGCGCAGAATCCAATCCTTCATGCCCGGTTCGAGCATTTCGTCGGTGGAGTAGACCCCCATGCCGCCAGTGTTGGGGCCGGTATCGCCTTCGCCAATGCACTTGTGGTCCTGCGCCGGGGCCAGCGGCGTCACATGCTTGCCGTCGGTCAGGCAGAGGAAGCTGATCTCGTCCCCTTGCAGGAACTCCTCCACAATGACCTGCTGCTCCACAGAGCCCAGCAGCTTGCCGTTGAACAGGTCCTGCGCGGCCTCCATGGCGATGCGGCGCGACTGGCAAATAATGACGCCCTTGCCGGCGGCCAGCCCATCGGCCTTGATCACCAAGGGCGCATGGAAGATTTCGATGGCCTTTTCCAGCTCCGCCACGCTGTTGCAGATGGCGTAGTTGGCGGTGGGAATCTGGTGCCGCTGCAAAAAGCGCTTGGCAAAGCCCTTGCTGCTCTCCAGCATGGCCGCGGCGCGCGTGGGTCCAAACACGCGCAGGCCGTGCTCCTGCATGGCGTCCACAATGCCCAGCGAAAGCGGCACTTCCGGTCCAACAATGGTCAGGTCCGGCTGTTCGGCCTCGGCCAGGCGCACCATGGCGTCCACGTCTTTCAAATCGACGGGAACGCAGCGCGCAATCTGGGCAATGCCGCCGTTACCCGGCGCGCACACCACCTCAGTCACCCGCTCACTGCGCTTTACCGCCCAGGCCAGAGCATGCTCACGGCCTCCCGAACCCAAGATCAGGACTTTCATTGCACCACTCCCATCGCTCCGGCATCGCCAAAGCTACGAATGTTAATCCTCCGCAATGCGGGTTGGGAAGTCAAACCGGAAGTTCGACAAACCGTATTCGACGTATAATCCTGCCATGCTGAAACGCATTTATATCGACAACTTCCGCTGCTTCGTCAACTTCGAGTACAAGCCGGAACGGAAGCAACTGCTGTTGGGCGCCAACGGCAGCGGCAAGTCGTCGCTGCTGGATGCAATTTTGTTCGTGAAGTGGTTTATTGAGGGCGATGAAAGCCGTTTCACTCAATCGACGCGGACCCGTTGGCAGGATCGTCCTCTGCAAGTATTTGAAATTGAAGCGCTTCTGGATGAAAAGACCTATCAGTACAGACTGGAGATTCGGTACGCACCTGAGTCTAAACTTCCGTCGATTAGCGCGGAAAGATTGACCGTCGCCGGTTCACCAGTATTTGAATTCGCCGACGGTAATATACACTTCTTCCCCAACGAGGGGACTAAAGCAACTGTACTGCCATGGGAGTCGAAGCAATCCGCACTGCTTCTGGCGCAATTCAGCAATTTGTATGTTGGGCGTTTTGTATCTTGGATAAAGACACTGCATTGCTTTCAGATTGATCCGTATCCAGACCAAATGGCTGAGACAGCAGACGGCGAAGATGAGATGCCTGAATACAATCTCTCGAACCTGGCTCCGTGGTATCGCCACCTATTGCAGGTAGAACCGGAGAACAACGCACGCTTTCTTATTGCCCTGAAGGAAACGTTGACGGGCTTCCAGTCGTTGCGGTTCTCTGCAGTGGATGACGGGGTGAGAAAGCTGCGGACATATTTTGATGCCCCACAGAAGGGGGGGATGACATTTTCAATATCCGAACTTTCTGAGGGACAGCGAATGCTGATTGGCCTTTACATGGTCCTTCATTTTGTGATCGCCAAGGGGCAGACGGTCATTCTCGACGAGCCGGATAACTTCGCTTCCTTGCGCGAGATTCAGCCATGGCTATTGGCAGCTGAGGAGGCTGTTGACGATAGCAAGGGACAACTGATTCTTATCTCCCATCACCCTGAGATTTTGAATCAGTGGGCGCAAGAGTATGGTGTGAATTTTGTTCGTGAAGAAAATGGGCATGTAAGACCACCTGCGAGATTCAAGACGGATTATGACGGCGTCCTTAAGCCATCTGAGGTTATTGCGCGGGGATGGGAGGATGAGTAATTCCGCACCGGTAGTTATTTTGGCGGAAGACACACGTCAGGCGCGTTTGGTTCGAGCCTACCTGCGAGTCAAATATCCGAATCTGCACCGGAGAGAAATCCATG
>Ga0302190_10000843_pt1 | contig 20307 bp, 20 predicted proteins | sample II_Bog_E2_3_FD_198784 | JGI IMG/M metagenome (GOLD analysis project Ga0302190, IMG submission 198784) | Peat permafrost microbial communities from Stordalen Mire near Abisko, Sweden - II_Bog_E2_3 | ecosystem: Environmental > Terrestrial > Soil > Wetlands > Peat | place: Sweden: Abisko... | reverse complement strand
GGCCCCCCCCGCCTGGGACCGGAGCAGGGCCTGGCTGCTGCCCAGGATCTGGCTCGTGGCGAACGACCACGCGATCCACAACCTGGTCTACAACGCCGTGTTCCGCGTCCGCGACCGCCTGGCCGGCCGGGAGCATTTCACCCCGCTGGCCCTGTTTCCCCCGGAAATCCGCTCCGCCGAAGGCCACCCCAGCGCGTATCTGGAACCCCATGCCCCCCCCGGGGCCTTGCAGTACCAGTTGCGGTTGCTGGAAAGCGATCGGCTGTCGGTGCCGATCGACCCCGCCCTCCAGAGCCGCCAGATCCTGTCCCTGCTCCGGATCCTGCATCATCTCCAGGCCTTCCATACCCGGATCCTGGTGGTGCTCCCGCCTGAAGCGAGCTGGCTCAGGCGGCATGTGCCGGCCGAGGATGAGGCCTGCCTGAAGGCCGCGCTCAGGTCCTCCGGCCTGGATATCCCGATCTACGATCTGCGGGATCAGGTGCCCGACGGACTGTTCTATGACCTGGTCCATGTGAATCCCGCGGGCCGGGACCTGGCTTCCCATTACCTTTCTGAAGGGTTGCAACATGAGCCTCCATTCCGTCCAGGCCAACCCTGACCCCGCGCGCGAGCCGGCCGGCCCCATGGCCGAACTGATCGCCCTGCAACTCCGCACCTGGCCAGAGCATGGCAAATTCCTCGAGGCGTCCTTCCAGGGGCGGGATCCGCAGCTGCAGGCGACCCGCGAGCGGCTGGCGGAACTCATCTGGCGCCTGGCCCGGACGGATCCGGCGGCCTATGCGGCGGGCTACCGGTGGACCTGCGAAGCCGTCCACGAAGAGACCTTCCATTTCCTGCGCTCCGGAAGCTACCGGCGGCAGACCTTCGCCTCGGCCCGGCAGGAGGTCTACGACAACCCGCGGATCATGGGCCAGTATATGCGCGGCGTGCTCTTTTCCCAGCTGTTCTGGCCCAACCACAGCCGGGTCATGGACAGCTATATCCGGGAGTTCCTGCCGCAGCAGCCGGAGGGCCACAGCCTCCTGGAGATCGGTCCCGGCCATGGCCTCTTCTGCGCGCTGGCCGCCCAGGATCCCAGGACCGGCGCCATCGAGGCCTGGGACGTGAGCCGGACCTCCCTGGCCCAGACCCGGCAGCATCTGGCCCGCCTGGGCTGCCCGGGCCGGGTGCGCCTGGTGCGCCGGGACGCTTGCAAGCCCGACCGGGAGCGGCCCGGCACCCGCCCCCCCTTCCAGGGCCTGGTGCTCAGCGAAGTGCTGGAGCACGTCGAGGATCCGCTGGCGCTGCTGCGCGGGGCCGCGTCCCACCTGGCGCCCGGGGCCAGGCTCTTCCTTGGCGTCCCGGTCAATGCCCCCGCCCCCGACCACATCTATCTCTTCCGCACCCCCGAGGAGGTCCAGGACCTGGTCCGGGCCGCGGGCCTGGAACTGGAATCCTGCCGGGCCTTCCCCGCCGCCGGCTACACCGAGGCCCAGGCCCGGCAGAAGCGCGGCGCCATCTCCTGCGTCATCATCGCCCGCACCGGGGAAGCGCCCTGAGGGCCGGTCGCCGCCAGTCTTCTGGAACACCGCGGAGAACACCGTACCCCGCCGGGACAGAACGCCATTGAAGCAGCATCGGTCCAGGCCATCCAGGATCGCCTCGACCGTCCTCGGGGCCACCCCAAGGCTCAGGAAACCCGCCCAGTGCACCGCGGGCGCGGCCAACGAGGCATCCTCTGGCAGATCCGGAACGAGGCAGCGACTATAGCCACGTCGCGCTGACGGAAATACTGGGGGGACAGGGCCCATGATCCTGTGGCAGCAATCCAGGCTATCGGACGCCTGCCAGATAAGCCGCCGGTGAAAGGACCGGCACCCCGGCCCGGATGGCCTCGGGGAAGTCGGCGAGGTTCCCGGTGACCAGAACGGCCTGCGAGGCCTTGGCCAGGGCCAGGAAGACCAGGTCGTCCGGGTCCGGGCCCGGGAAAGGCCAGGGCGCGGGTTCCACTTCCAGAAAAGCGACCTGGAGCAGGCGGGGCAGCCATAAGGGTGGGAGACCCTTCGGGCGGAATTTGGGCCGGTTCAGGACCTCATGATATTCAAGGATAATTGAAGGGCAAACGTGGAGCGGCACCTGGCGCATGAGCACCCGTTCGACCAGCTTGGCCAGGTCACCGCCCGGTTTCAGGGCAGCCGAAACCAGGATGTTGGTATCCAGGATGAGGGCGCGACTCATGCCGAGTGGCCGCGCCGGTGCAGCTCCTTCCGAGCGCTCCGGATCTCTGCCTCGATCTCTCCCAGGCCGAGCTGGTCCAGGCCGACCTCGACGGCCCGGAGCTGATCCTGCCGCAGGGCCATCACGGCCGCCAATCCTTCCGCGAAGTCCATCACCGAGGACCGGTTGTCCGCCGTCACGGGCACCAGCAGGAATTCCTGTCCGCGGCCCGCGAGGAGCCAGGGCTCGCCCTTGGACGGAATCCCTCCCAGGGCCTTGGCGCCTTCTCTCTGGAAATCGCGAAGCGGAAGGGTCTTCATGGCGCTCCTCCTTGCAGCAATTGTCGTCATTTCGGCGACAACCGCAAGGAGGCTGGAAGCCTAACCCCAGACGCGCTTGCCTTCCACCCAGGTGCCCAGCACCCGGCCGGGCAGGTCCCAGCCCTTGAACGGGGTGTTGAACGACTTGCTCTGGATGAACTCCCGGTCCACCTTGACCTTGCCGTCCAGGTCCACCAGCGTGAAGTCCGCCGGGGCGCCCACGGCCAGGCTGCCCAGGCCCTGGCGGTCCAGGTGGAAGGTCCGGGCCGGGCCGGCGGTGAGCAGCTCGATGGCCCGGGCCAGGCTGATCACCTTGCGGTTCACCAGCAGTTCCAGCGCCAGCGGCAGCGCGGTCTCCAGGCCGATCACCCCGAAGGCGGCGCTGGCCAGCTCCACTTCCTTGTCGTCCCAGCCGTGCGGGGCGTGATCGGTGGCGATGGCATCCACGGTGCCGTCGGCCAGGGCCTCCAGCAGGGCGTCCAGGTCCGCCTGGCTGCGCAGCGGCGGATTCATCTTGAAGTCCGCGTCGAACCGCTTCAGTTCCTGGTCGGTGAGGGCGAAGTGGTGCGGCGTGACTTCGCAGGTCACCCGCAGGCCCCGCGCCTTGGCTTCCCGCACCATCCGGAACGAGCCCCGGGTGCTCAGGTGGGCCAGATGCAGATGACCGCCCGTGTGCTCGGCCAGCACGATGTCCCGGGCCACCATGGCCTCCTCGGCGGCGGCCGGAATGCCCAGGCAGCCCAGGGCCGCGCTCACGGCGCCCTCGTTCATGTAGCCCTTGGCGGCCAGGCTGCGTTCCTCTTCGTGGGCGACGATGGGCACGTCCAGCCAGCCGGTGTATTCCAGGGCCCGGCGCATGATCGCGGCATCCATGACCGGCAGGCCGTCGTCACTGAAGGCCACGCAGCCCGCGCCCTTGAGGGTGCCGTAGTCGGCCAGCTCCTCGCCGGCGGCGCCCTTGGTGACCGTGCCCAGCGGGAAGTAGCGGCACAGCCCGGTGGCCCGGGCCCGGGCCAGCATCATCTCCGTGATGGCGACCGAATCGTTCACCGGCTTGGTGTTGGCCATGGCGCACACGGAGCTGAAGCCCCCCGCCACCGCGGCCCGCGAGCCGGTGGCGATGGTCTCCTTGCCGGTCTGCCCAGGCTCCCGGAAGTGCACATGCAGATCGATGAGGCCGGGACATAGCAGCTTGCCGCCCGCGTCCAGCAGCTCGGCCCCGGCGGCGCGCGGGTCCGCCTGGACCCCTTCGCCGATGGCGGCCACCCGGCCCTCCACGACCAGCAGGGCCCCCAGGCCGTCGCGGTGCTGGGCAGGATCCATCAGCCGGGCATTGTTCACGAGCAGAGACATGCACACCTCGAACGATGCTTCCATGCTACCGGAGTACACTGGCCTTTTGGGAGGTTCAGGATGGCCACTGCAGTGGTTTGCGCCTACTCGTCCGTGGGCAGCGCGGCCCTGGCCGGGCTTCTGGAGGCCGGCGTGGAGGTGCTCGCGCTCTACACCTACGCCCAGGGTCCGGACGAAGCCTGGTTCACCCCGCCCGCGGTCCTGGCCGGCGAACGCGGCATCCCGGTGCGCATGGCAGCGCGCTTCAACGACGACGCGGTGTACGCGGCGATCCGCGACCTGCGCCCGGACTTCCTGTTCAGCTTCTACTTCCGGGAGATGATCCAGGCCCGGTTCCTGGAGCTGCCCCGGCTGGGCGCCTACAACCTGCACGGCTCCATGCTGCCCCACTACCGGGGCCGGGCCCCCATCAACTGGGTGCTGGTGCGGGGCGAGCGCGAAACCGGCATCACCCTGCACGCCATGACCCCCAAGCCCGACGACGGCGATATCATCGGCGCCGCCCCCCTGCCCATCGCCTGGGACGAGACCGCCCTGAGCCTGACCCAGCGTTCTGCCGAAGCCGCCCGGGACCTGGTGCGCACCCTGGCGCCGGGCCTGGTTGCCGGCACCGCCACACGGACCCGCCAGCAGACCCTGGGCCCCTCCACCTACTTCGGCGGGCGCAAGCCCGAGGACGGCCGGCTGGACCTGCGGGGACCGGTCCGGGATGCCTTCAACCTGGTGCGGGCCGTAGCCGACCCCTGGCCCAACGCCTTCGTCGCCACCGAGGCCGGCCGGGTGCTGGTGAGCTGGGCCCTGCCCAGCGCCGAGCCCTGCCCCTGCGGGCAGTACCGGGAAACCCCCGAAGGCGTCCTGCTGGGCTTCCAGGACGGCGCCCTGCGGCTGCACGCGCTGCGCCGGGACGGGGTGCGGAGTGAGCGGCCGACGGAGCATGCGGTATGGCTGCGGGAGCTGGGGCTGGAACGTGCCTGAAGGTGTTAGGAGATCGTCCAAGGCGGATGAGCTTCCTAGACATGAAAGCTGCCAAGCGGGCGGGCGTGGCCCAAGCGGGTTGATCACCTTCAGGACCGTCGCGAACACCGGACTGATCAGGTTATGCGATGTTCGTCAGGCTCTCGCCATCCCAATCGAAGGCGACCAAGCACGCTCCACCAGTCTTACGCTGCGGAAAGAACACGGTCTACTCGATCTAATTCCGGGACAAGGGGAGCATCTTTTCCACGCCAGCCGTCAGCACGGTCGCAAGCTTGATGAGCTTGCTCATGGTCATATCCGCTGGGTGTTGGTACCGGCGGACAAGCTCAAGGTGCGCTGCTGGCCAAAGAACGGCCCCACTGCCTGGATCCTCCCATGGGTATTCAAGCTTGGGCGTCTTGCCTTGCGAGTTGGAAGGGTGGAGGCGCTCCAGCTCTCGCACATTGGCAGTCAGCCCAAACACAGAGGCCGGTTGTTCCAATTGTTCGCGCAGCACCTTATCATTGCGCAACAGGAGCATGAATGAGGTCGCTGCCTTGTGGGACTTCTGTATGGCTTCTAGGTCATACCCCTGGCGGATAAGGGCCGCTTTCGAAAGCTTTTCGAAAACCATCTGAAGTAACATGCAGATGACTGCGTAAGATTTTGCCGGTGGGATCGCCAGCGCACGTGCAGCCTTTAGATCATCTTTGGCCTGTTCCAGGAAGGCACTGGACCAATCTGTCCGTGAGGCCATCAGCAAGCCTTGGGCAAGGGGATGAAGCTGGAGTAATCTCCCCAGGATTCAGGCAAAGCCAGCAATCCGGATTGAACGCTATCCCATTCCTCGGGGCTCAGTAGGATCACCACAGAAGGATAAGGAATGCCATCCTCCGGGGCAGCCTTAAAACTAATGGCTAAGACCTCGTTCGAGTTCGGGACCTCCTTAGAGACCTCGATCAACCGAATTTCACTCTGGGAGGGAGACAAAAAAATTTCGGAAGTTGAGGGATCAGCCGACCGGTGATATTCAGCGAGTTTCTTCGCAATCTCTAGCATTTGAGCATTGGTGGCCATAGAAACGCCCCTGGGGAATGATACCGATTGACCCAACGGCGTCAATGTAATGTTCGAAATTGCCTACTTTCAACGCCCGATTCGCCAACTTATACTTTCTTCCTTACGATGTCCACCAACGGGGCGGACTTTGTGCGGGCCAAGCGCCACCCGACCCCATGCTCGACCTTCCAGGGGGTCCATAGAAGCGCACTCACGACCAGAGCGCCTCGGCTGCCCTGGCAACATGATGCACCGCCAGCAGATCCTCCATGCCACCCTTGAGCATTCGATCCAGCGGACGTATTCCTTCGAAAGTCGGGTGGGTATTGGGGCGAGTCAGCCATCCCTTGGCACCACCGCCTCCGGGAAAGGCTGTTCCCGCGTAATGGTAGATGGTTAAGAGGTAGGCCAGGCGGTCCCGCTTGTCCCGATCCGTCGGTCCGACGCCGTGGGTCACCCAGCGGTGGTAAGTGGTCCGTGGGACGGCGAGGAGGAGACAACGCTGGTCCCAGGTCAACCCCAGCAGGTCAGCCATAACGACGAAAGCCTTGAATGCTAGGGCGGTTTTTGCGCTCTCGCCATCGCTTACATGGACCAGGGCCATCGATATGCCTCCTTTGCCAAGGGTAGGTGCATTTGGAACCATAACAATCGTTTGGAACCGATCCTGGGCAGGTGGCGGGTCTGGAGGGGATGCCAGTGCTCGCCCAAGCAAGTGCGCCGCGGAAGCGATCCGATGCAGGTTTTCGTTCAATCCGAGGTCAGCTTGCCCGCAGCTTGAGCCCAAGCGCGTTGATCACCTTCAGGACCGTGGCGAACTCCGGGTTGCCCTCGCCCGACAGGGCCTTGTAGAGGCCCTCCCTGCTGATGCCGGTGTCCCTGGACAGCTGGGTCATGCCCCGGATCCTGGCGATCTCTCCGAGCGCCTTGGTGAGGAAGGCAGGATCGTCCCCGCCCTCGATCAAGCAGGCAGCCCAGTATTCGCCAATGTCCTCCTCGGTTCGGAGGTGGTCCTCGATCTTCCATTTATTCAGCTTGAGTCCCACGGCTTCCCGGACCAGTTCGTCCGACTCGAAATCGTCCAGGCTCATCCCCTGTGTCCAGTTCTGGATCTTGCTGATGGCCACCAGGATGTCGTTGAGGTAGAGCCCGGGATCACGCGACATGGATGAGATCCCTGGCGATGGACGGGCGGGTCAGGGGCTTCAAGGCCTTGGGAGTGGTCAGGTCCACCTTGACGCCCAGCCGTTCTTCGAGCGCGAAGCCCAGATCGATAAGGTCGAACAGGTCGCCATCCGACCCCAAGGTCACGAGAAGGTCCACGTCACTGTCAGGCCCAGCCTCATTCCGGGCCACAGAACCGAAAAGAGCCAGATCCAGGATGCCGAACCGTTCCTTGAGACCCGGCAGAGCCTCGTGCAGGATCCTGATGGCTTCTTCGCGGGTCACGGCGAACCTCCCGACCATTCTGCGTTCGGAACCGGGCGAAGGCAAACCCCCCCATTCCCGGATCGATGTCAATGTCGAAGGTGTCCCCCCTCCCGCCCTCAATGCCCATGCGAGTGGTCGTGCCCCTCATGCGGATCCGCCTCATGCTCGTGCACGAACCGGTGGCTGTGCGCCCCCGCCATGCCCTTGGTCTCGAAGTGCATGGTCATGTGCCGCACATGGAACTGGTCGGCCAGGACCTCCTCGATCGCGGCCTCCAGCGGCTGGGTGTCGGCCAGCCGCTCCACGTCCACCTGCACGTGGGCCGTGCACACCACCAGGTGGCTGCACAGCCGCCAGCTGCGCAGGTCCTCCACCCCCGACACCCCCGGCAGGCGCATCAGCGCGCGCCGGGCTGCGTCGTGATCGAAGGCGGCCCGGTGCATGAGGATGCCGATGGCGTCGGACCCCAGGCTGAAGGCGCCCCGCACGATAAAGGCGACGATCACCAGCGCCACCGCGGGATCCAGCCAGCGCCAGCCGGTGAACCGGATGACCAGGGTGCAGCCCAGCAGGGCGAAGCTGGCCAGGGAATCGTAGAACGCGTGCAGGTAGGCGCTGCGGAGGCTGGCGTCCCGTTCCATCTGGCCCGCGTCCCGGGGCCGCAGGACCAGGGCCGCGGCCAGGTTCAGGGCCAGCCCGCAGACGCAGAAGGCCAGTACCCAGCCGGTCTGGATCGCCGGCGGCGCCTTGAGGCGGCGCACCGCCTCCCAGGCGATGGCGGCCGCCAGCGCCAGCAGCATGGCCGCCCCCAGCAGGGTGTTGAACACCTCCAGGCGGTGCCAGCCGTAGGTGAACCGGTCGTTGGGCTCGCGCCGGTTGGCCACCACCAGGCTGGTGAGGCTCAGCAGGTTGGCCACCAGATCGTTGAGGTTCTCCAGGCTGTCGGAGATCAGCCCCAGGGAGCCGGTCCAGGCGCCGCCCAGGCCCTGCACCAGGGCGCTGAGCCCGAAGATGGCCGAACTCCAGGCCAGCCGGGCCTGGGTGCCGCCGGCACCGTCCCCGGAGGCCATCAGGGGACCGGAATGATCATGCCCGCAGCCGCCGTGGCCATGCTCATGATGCTCAGCGGCCGGCCCGTGGCCGGTCCCGTGCGGGGTCTGGGGGTGCAGGTCCATGGGCAGTCCCGGGCTAGATCAGTCCTCACCATCACCCGGATGTGCCGCCACCGCAAGCCCTGCGCACCGGAAGGGAGGCCCCTCGACCGATGCGCGCCTGCGCCAACGGCCGGCGAAGGCCGCCCGGCCCGCGTTCGCAGGCCCAATTATTAGGGGACTCATATCGATCGACGACTAGTCGATCTCCGCCAGCTCCACCAGGTCGTCGTCCTCTTCGGCGAAATCGCCTTCTTCCAGAAGGACATGCTGGACCTTCCCCGATTCCGGGGCGCTCACATAGAAAGGAGTGTGGGTGGCGTCAGTGCCTTCAAGAAGCATTAGCGTCTCATCTTCTTCCACTTCCTGGCCCGGCGTGACCAAAACGTCCACCACATACCCCGGCCACTCTGCCCGGATGATCATACCCCCCTCCATTTGTCTTGGTGGAAAGTATGGTAAAGAGCGCATCCGCGCAAGGTTGAATCGTACATTTCTCATGATTTTTGAATGACTATTTTTTGGGCAACATCCCAAGCAGAGTCAGCCATACGACCCCTCCAAACTCTTTTTTCCACGTGCTATGATGACTCTGCCGATCCTACCTGCTCCCATCGGCAGCGACCTCTGCAGGAAGCCCACCTCCCCCCATCCATGCCGGCGGAGGGTTTCATGGAGGGATCGCATTACCGGGAGCCGCTTTGGGACCCAGGTCCCGGGAGAGCACATGAACGCCCTTACTTTCCATCCCACGACGGTCAGCATCGACCTCGACGGCACCCCCATCAGCATCGAGACCGGCCGCATCGCCAAGCAGGCCAATGGCTCGGTTATCGTCCGCCAGGGCGGCACCATGGTCCTCGTGGCCGTGTGTCGGGCCGAACCCCGCGAAGGCATCGACTTCTTCCCCCTGACCGTGGACTACCGCGAGCCCGCGTTCTCCGCCGGCAAGTTCCCCGGCGGCTGGTTCAAGCGCGAAGGTAAGCAGACCACCAAGGAAACCCTGACCTCCCGCCTCATCGACCGCCCCCTGCGGCCCCTGTTCGAGGAAGGCTACAACGGCGACACCATGATCACCGTGCAGGTGATCAGCTTCGACGGCGAGCACCAGCCCGACACCCTGGGCATGGTCGGCGCCTCGGCCGCTCTCATCATCTCCGAGATCCCCTTCCACAGCCCCGTGGGCGGCGTCCGGGTCGGCCGGGTGAACGGCAAGTTCGTGGTCAACCCCACCGTGTCCCAGCGCCCCCAGAGCGATCTGGACCTGCTGGTGGCCGGCACCGACGAGGCCCTGGTGATGGTCGAGTGCGGCGCCCTGGAGTTCCAGGAGGCCGAGATGGTCCAGGCCCTGGAGTTCGGCCACGCCGCCATCAAGACCCTGGTCAAGCTGCAGCTGGAGCTGCAGGCCAAGGTCGGCAAGACCAAGCTGGTGCCCGCGAAGCCCCAGCGCAACGAAGAGATCTACCAGCAGGTGGCCAAGAACTACGCCGAGAAGCTGCTGGCCGCCCTGACCATGAAGGTGAAGATCGAGAGCTACCAGGCCATCGACGCCCTGAAGAAGGTCGTGGTCGCCGACCTCACCGCCGAGAAGCCCGAGCTGAAGAAGGACGTGGTCGAATGCTTCGACCTGCTCAAGGAGACCCTGTTCCGCAACGCCATCCTCAAGCAGGGCGCCCGGCTTGACGGCCGCAAGTTCGACCAGATCCGCCCCCTGAACATCGAAGTGGGCGTGCTGCCCGCCGCCCACGGCTCCTGCCTGTTCACCCGCGGCGAGACCCAGGCCCTGGTCACCGCCACCCTGGGCACCGCCGAGAACATCCAGACCATCGAGGGCCTGGAGGACGAGGTCAAGAAGAGCTTCTACCTGCACTACAACTTCCCCGGCTACTCCGTGGGCGAGTGCAAGCCCAACCGTGGGCCCGGGCGGCGCGAGATCGGCCACGGCATGCTGGCCGAGCGTTCCATCGCTCCCATGCTCCCCGGCAAGGAAGAGAACCCGTACACGGTCCGCGTGGTCTCTGAGATCACCGAAAGCAATGGCTCCAGCTCCATGGCCACCATCTGCGGCGGCACCCTCGCCCTCATGGACGCCGGCATCAAGCTGAAGTCCCCGGTGGCCGGGGTCGCCATGGGCCTGGTGAGCGACGGCGCCAAGTTCGTGGTGCTGACCGACATCGCCGGCCAGGAAGACCACTACGGCGACATGGACTTCAAGGTCGCCGGCACCACCACGGGCATCACCGCCCTGCAGATGGACATCAAGATCGGCGGCATCACCACCGAGATCCTCACCAAGGCCCTGGACCAGGCCAAGAAGGGCCGCCTGGAGCTGCTGGCCGCCATGGGCGACATCCTGGCCGCGCCGCGCGGCGACATCGCCGGCAACGCCCCGCAGATGCACACCATCCAGCTGCCCAAGGAAAAGATCCGCGACGTCATCGGCAAGGGCGGCGCCACCATCCGCAACATCATCGAGGTGAGCGGCTGCTCGGTGAACATCGACGACAACGGCTCCTGCCAGGTCGCCGGCGCCAACCAGGAGAAGCTGCAGGTGGCCCTCAAGATGATCGGCGACCTGATCCAGAGCGCCGAAGTGGGCCAGACCTACCTGGGCCGCGTGGCCAAGGTGGTCGAGTTCGGCGCCTTCGTCACCATCCTCCCCGGCATCGACGGCCTGCTGCACGTCTCCGAAATGGCCCCGCACCGGGTCAAGAGCCCCGCCGACGAAGTCAGCGAAGGCCAGGAGATCATGGTCAAGTGCATCGCGGTGGACGCCAACGGCAAGATCAAGCTCAGCCGCAAGGCGCTGATGGCGGCCGAAGCGCCTGCCGAACAGCTGTAACGGAAGCCTGTCCTGACTGACCGACCGGTGAAGGCCATGACGGCCTTCACCGGTCTTTTCGTGCAGGCGCCCAAGGCTGACCCACGTGCCCTTTTCCGCAAGGCGCTCGGCGAGGGCTGGCCTATGATCGATGGCAACCCGGACACCCTCTCGGGGGATGGTGAATGGCGAACCTGGCGGGGAGCCGGGCTTGGGCGGCCGGAATGAACGGGCTGCGGCCGTGGGGAACGAGCTTGAAGCGACAGGAGCGACGGTGAGCCTTCCTCGCCTGAGACATCCGGGATACACCCTCGAGGATTGGCGGTCCTGGGAGGGCCGCTGGTAGCTGATCAACGGGGTCGCCTATGACCTGACCCGGGCTCCGGGTACGGAGCATCAGCGGGTTTCGTCCAGGCTGCATCTGGCCATGGGCAACGCGCTGGAAGCGGCCGGACGCCGCCCAGGTGGCGGTGGCTGCGAGCTTTTTGCGGCTCCCACGGATGTCTTCCTGGAGGCCGGTGTCGTGCAGCCTGACCTTCTGGTTGTCTGCGATCCGGCGAAGGTGACCCCTCGCGGCTTCGAAGGTGCGCCGGACCTGGTGGTGGAGATCCTGAGCCCGAGTACGGCCAGCAAGGACACGGTTCGCAAGCGTTGGAGCTATGAGGCTGCGGGTGTGCCTGAGTATCTGATCGTGGATCCCGAGGAACGGATCGGGCTGTTGCTGCGTCTGGAAGGGGGGCTGTACGTGGATGCGGCCCGGATTGGATGGGGGGCCGTGGTGGCGCTTCTGGACGGCAGGATCTCTGTGACGTTGGGCGAGCCGCTGGATAGGTGAGTCTCGATGGAAGGTCCGGGGGGATGGGGGGGATGCCTACGGCAAGAGCCAGCTCAGACGCAAGGCGCTGATGGCGGCCGAAGCGCCTGCCGAAAAGCTGTAACCGAAGCCTGAAAAGCCAGACCGGTGGAGGCCTTGACGGCCTTCACCGGTCTTTTGCTGCATCCGGATGCCGGGTGAGCCCGGCAGCGCTGTGGATCAGGCCTTGGCCCGACGTGCCAGTTCGTCCAGCACAAAGGGATTATTGGGGTCGGCTTCATGGCGAATCTCATCCACCGGTTCGCGCTTGCCCTCGCCCATGAACAGACGGTTCGGGCAGTTGAGCACCAGGCCGGGCTCCGGGCCGAGGCAGCGGTAGCCGTGCACCACGCCGGGGGGCACCAGGACCGAGCCCGGGTGGCTGGCCCCCATGGGCAGTTCCATGCGGTTGCCATACGTTGCGCTGCCCGGCCGGTTGTCCCACAGGGACAGCAGGAACTCGCCAGGGCCCACCCAGGCGAACAGGTCCGTCTGGTCCACATGCTCGTGAGGTCCCCGGATCACGCCGGGAACCGTGAGGCTCAGGTAGGCCATGGCGGGATGGGAGACCTGGGGCAGCTCATCGTGACGAAACGCTTCCATCAGCCAGCCGCGCTCGTCCTGGAATTTGCGGAATGGGGTGACGACCACGCCCTCGATGGGACCATCGTTGAATATCATAACTATCAAACCCTTTCATGGAGAATCACGGAAGGCTAGCCCACGCGACCAGCGCACGTCCATTGAGCTACCCAGTGTACGGCGGGTCGGGAAGGTGGGGTCCACGATTTCCCGGGTGCTGCCCTGAGGCCCAAGATTTGTCAGTCCAGAGAGGGAGCCTGTGGCCTGAACGCCACTGGCCACGCGCGGATCCAAATCAGAAGCACAGGGCCACCTGCAGGCTTCGTGAACAGGAAGGTAATTCAAGCCCGCCAATCGTTGCAAGAATTCCTGCCGATGCCTGTCTGATAGGATATGCAGCAGGAGAAACGAATGACTGCTACCCCCCGCACCCTTTTCACGTCCGAATCCGTGACGGAAGGCCATCCCGACAAGATCGCTGACCAGATCTCGGATGCCATCCTGGATGCCGCCCTCACCGGCGACCGCAACAGCCGCGTGGCCTGCGAGACCCTGGTCACCACCGGTCTCATCGTGGTGGCCGGCGAGATCACCACCGACTGCTACATCCCGGTGGCCCAGCTGGCCCGGGAGACGGTGCGCCAGATCGGCTATGACAATAGTTCCAAGGGTTTCGACTGCAATACTTGCGCCGTTGTGGTCACCCTCGACCAGCAGAGCCCCGATATCGCCATGGGCGTGAACACGGGGGGCGCCGGTGACCAGGGCCTCATGTTCGGCTACGCCACCCAGGAAACCCCGGAACTGATGCCCGCCCCGCTGCACTTCTCCCACGCCCTCACCCGCAAACTGGCGGAGGTCCGCAAGAGTGGCCAGATCGACTGGCTTCGCCCCGATGGCAAGTCCCAGGTAACGGTAGAATTCGACGGAGAGAAGGTGGCCCGGATCCACACGGTGGTGATCTCCACCCAGCATGCGGACTCGGTGGAGAACGCCGAGATTCGCGAGCGGATCATCAAGGAGGTCATCCAGGCGGCGCTGCCCGCCGAGTACCTGGACCCCAATACCATTTATCACGTGAACCCCACCGGCCGGTTCGTGATCGGCGGCCCCATGGGCGACACCGGGCTCACCGGGCGCAAGATCATCGTCGATTCCTACGGTGGTTCGGGCCACCACGGCGGCGGCGCCTTCTCCGGCAAGGACCCCAGCAAGGTGGATCGTTCGGCCGCCTACATGGGCCGCTACATCGCCAAGAATATCGTGGCCGCAGGTCTGGCCCGTCGGTGCGAAATCCAGCTGGCCTACGCCATTGGCGTGGCCGAACCGGTGTCCATCGCCGTGGACACCTTCGGCACCGGTGCGGTGCCCAACGCCGAGGTCGTCCGGGCGGTCCGGGAGGTGTTCAGCTGCACCCCCAAGGCCATGCTCGAGATCCTGGACCTGCGTCGGCCCATCTACCTGCCCACTGCCGCCTATGGCCACTTCGGCCGGGATGGCTTCAGCTGGGAGCGCACCGACAAGACCGAAGCCCTGAAGGCTGCGCTGCGATAGTTCGCGGGAAGTGACGCAAGGTCCAAAGCCGGCGAGGGGATGACTCCTCTCGCCGGCTTTGGAACTTGTAAGGGCCTTGCTTTCCCTAATCCGGGCTCAGAAGCGCAGGGCCGCCTGCAGGCCGCGGTAGCCCGGGCGCACTTCCGGGACCACGCTAAATTCCAGCCCGGCGTGATCGTTCTCCCGGATGCGCTGGTTCATGCGCACCACCGCCTTGCCCACCACCGTGCCCAGGATGCCCCCGGCCACCACGTCGGAGGTCCAGTGGGCGTTCTGCTCCAGGCGGGCGATGCCCACCAGAGAGGCCATGCCATAGGACGTGACCTGCACCCAGGTATCGGTGTAGTGCGAGGCGATGACCGAGGCCAGGGTGAAGGCCTCGGTGGTGTGGCCGGAGGGGAACGAATTGTCACCGCTGCCGAAGGCCTTGAACGAGGTCGGTCCGGCACCGGAATCGGGCGCGGCGCGGCCGATGATGTACTTGGAGGCGGGCACGATCAGCGCGCCGGTGATCAGGCTGGCGGAGATGGCGTCGGTGCCCATGGCCCGGACTTCGTTCTTGCCGGTGGCCCAGCCCGTGAGGTAGAAGCCCCCGGCCAGGGCCACGGCATAGCTGGTGCCGAGCTTCTGGATCTGCTGGGCGGGCTGGTCCCAGGAACTCCGGGCATTGCGAACCATCAGGTTATGGACCGGCCGGTCCAACAGCATCGCCGAGCCGGCCACCGCCGCCACGGCCAGACCGCAGTACATCCAGTCCTGGCCGTCCCAGGCCACGGGGGCGGTGAACACCGCCACCGTGTCCTTGAGGACCAGTCCGGGCACCTGCAGAGGGCGGTCCGGGTCGGTGGCCAGCGCCGTGGCCGACGGGGCCTGAGCCAGCGCCGCCGGAGCCATGACCAGCAGGGCCAGGACGTGGAAGGCGAGGCACGTGAGCGAGATGCGGGTATGGATCAAAGGAAACTCCAGGGAAAAGCCTAACATCCGCAAGATACGCCTTCAGCTAGGGACTGGATGAGTCATGCATTTAATATCCGAAAGCCATAGCCCTGGCGCGAAGGGCCCCAAGCTTACGGGCCCTTGCGCGCCAAGTTAAATCATTTGAACGCGTTGATCAGGATCGCCAGGGGCGTGAGGGCGGCCAGGGTCGACTGCCACGCCACATCGTTCCGGATCCGCTGCGGCACCAGCACGGCATCGCCAGGTTCCACCCGCTTGCCATTCACCCAACTGTCCACGATACGGCCGTCCGCCTTGAGTAGCCGGATGTTCCCCTTGTCGGCGTTGCGGGTGGGTCCGCCTGCCATGGCCAGCAGATCCTTGACGGTCATGCCCTGGGCCACTTTAAAGGCGGCGAAGGGACTGGCAGTCTCGCCCACCACATAAGCCACCTCGGTGTGCCGGGGGATGATGATCTCGTCGCCGTCCTGGAGTTGCACCTCGGCAGAGGGGTCGCCGGCCATGATCGCCGGCCAGTCCACCACCAGCCGGTTTAGGGAACCGGCGGTCAGGCCATGCAGCAGCGGGTTGATCTGCAGCGTACCGATGGCGCTCCGCTTGGTTTCGTTTAGGCGTGCCAGGATGTCATTGATGCCGTTGGAGGTGGGGTCCGCATTGTCCAGCCCAGCGAGCGCGTTGGCGCGCAGCTTGTCCGCGTTGGCCCCGCCTAGAGAGCGCAGGAAGATGCCCGCCTGGGGCATGGCCTCGGGCGTGAAGCCACCGGCCCGCTTGATGACTTCCAGCAACCCAGTCTGGGCCGAGTCCAGCTCATAGACGCCCGGACGCGCCACCTGTCCTTCCAGCGTCACGGTGCGGTGCTGGCGGTAATCGGGCTTGGAAAACACCGAAAGCTGGTCGAACGGGGCCAGGCTCGGATTGATATGTTCGTCCTTGAGGTCAACCGGACTGCCACCCGCGTTGGACAGCAGCCTGGACAGATCGAGCTGCCGGACTTCCGTGCGTCGGCCACCCTGGACATGGGCCAGTTCGGCCACATAGCGGTCGGCACTGTTCAGGGGCACACCGGCCCGGAACAGCAGATCCGAGGCCCGCATGCCCTCCATGAACTCGAAGGTGCCAGGCTTGGTCACCGCGCCCTGGACCGTGAGGGTCTGCGGGGTACGCAGATCCCCCGCCCGGTAAAGTTCCACCGCATCGCGCTTCTCCAGCATCAGGTTGTGCTCGGGATCCCCCGCCATGGCCTTGGCCACGTTGAAGGCCTGGTAGTGCCTGGAGCCATCCGGCTGGGTACGTACTAGTTCCGCGCGTTCCAAGTAGGTATCGGGCAGCACCAGGGACATCTGCTTGAGGAAGTCCCCCACCCGCTGGCCAGGATCCAGGGCGAACACCCCCTGCACCCGGGTCCAGCCGCCGATGGTCACCGCGCCTTCGTTCACGTCCCGCAGCGGCAGCGCCGTAAGCACGTCCCCCCTCTGCAGGGTGCACGCGGCCATGGCCTCTCCGGCCGGCACGTCTACCACTCGCATGGAACCTGAAGGGTCGATGCGGCGCAGAGTCACCGCGCCGGAGAACGCCTTCAGGGCGAAGCCGCCGGCGAATTGCAGGGCGTCATTCACGGTCTCGCGGGGCAGCATCTCGAACTGCATGGAGGGCGCTTGGCCTTCCAGCAGCCAGCCTGTCAGCCAGTCCGGCTGACCCTGGAACTCGTTGGGGCTGAAATCGCCTTCCGCGCTGATGCGCTTGTCACCGCGGCCCCGTGCCTTGAGATCGACCAAGTGGCGCTGGAGCAGGTCCACTTGGCTTTCCAGCTGGCTGCGCTCGCTGGCGGACATTGGGCGGGGTGCCACGGGTTCGCCGCTGGTATTGGATACGCCAGCTCCGTTCGCAGTGCCATAGGGCATCTGACCGTAGGAGGACATGCCCATGCCACCCTGGCCAAGGGTCGTCTGGCCGAACGCCTGGGGGCCGAGGCCGATGGCCGCCCCCCCCGCCATGGCGGCTCCGCCCTGCTGCTGGGCATAGAGCTGCTGGGCGTAGGCCTGCTGGGCGGAACCGGCTTGACCTTGGGCCTGGAGGCCATTGCCGGACAGCCCTGCGACCGTAGCCCCAGGCATTTGCCCATAGCCATTGGCCCCCGCCCCCGCAAGGCTACCCTGGCCGGCTGCATTCGGCCCTTTGCCCTGGGAGGTTCCCCCCTGGTCCGCAGGTCCGGGCCCTATATCGATCATTTGCGCCAGAGGCACACCCAGCTTCGCCTGCGCCTCCCGGATCCGGCGCTTGGTGCGCCGTTCCTCGTCGGAATCCTGGGCCCGGACCGGCTGGCCGATCTGATCCCCCACTGAGGCCACCACCCTGGTGAAGGCACCTTCCAGCTTCACCTGGTTCTGCAGCAGCGGCACAAACAAAGTGTCGCCGTTCTGGAAGCTGAGATTCAGGTTGCCCTTACCCTCGGCCCGCAAGGGATAGAGATCCAGGGTATGGATGACTCGACCGCCCCGCATCACGCGGATTTCCCGGAAGCTGCCGATGGACGTGGGTCCGCCGGAAAGGCTGAGCACGTTCACCACGCTGCTTAAGCTCGGCACCAGGAAGGCGCCCGGCTTGTAAACTTCGCCCAGGACGAAGACCCGCACCTCGCGCAGCTTGGTGACCGCCAGATCGACCGCAGAGCGGGAGAACAACTCGCCGATCTTGCTCTGGATGGCCGAACGGGCCCGGCCCAGGGTCAGGCCAGCCACCGGAACGGTCCCCACCTTGGGGATCACCACCGCCCCGCGACCGTCCACCTTGAGCGGCAGGCTGAAAGTGGCACTGCCGAACACATTCATCTGCAGCCGGTCCCCAATGCCCAGGATGTAGTCCTCGGCGATGCCGCCATCGGTAACCGTGCTGCCGTACTGCCGGGTGTCAAACAGGTCCGAAGCGAAACGCAAAGGGCCCTTGTCCTTCGCCTTCGCCTCCCGGACCTCCTGTTCCAGGCGATCGTTTTCGGCCTTTTTGGCGGTTAGATCCTCGGGTTGGTCCATTGCTGAACCATCGGCCTTGGGGATCACGTCGGCCATCACCATCTGCCCGGTGGAATTACTGGAACTATCCATGCCCTGCTTAGCCTGCGCCGCCTGCAACATCGAGGCAGCGTCCTGGCCCATCATCTGGACGGCCACCAAAGCCCCGATCCAGTACCTTGCACGACCAACCATTTGCTATCTCCATTTTGTTCAAAAGTTAGCGCACGAACAGCAACAAATCCCGTTCTTACGATACCATGCGGTCATTCTACCTCGCCGGGCGCTCCAGACCTTTCATGCAATTGAATCTTCCTGACCGCAACCTGACGTACAGAGGCACCAACGGCCATTCTTCCATCGCAGATGGCCAACCGCGCCACCGAGACCATCCGGCAATATGTCGCTTCCGTCCGGCGGTTCGAAGATTTCGCCGGGATGGAACAGGACCAAAGTTCATACGCGTACCAAACGAAAATCGGGTCATCCGGCAAATCGTGAGATGGACGGATAGGCTTGGGGCGTGGTAGGCCCCACCCGGCCCAGCCCTGCTGGGCCTTGCCTTTGTACAGGATCGCCGCCAAGTGCCCTATCGTTGTTCTTGCGACAGAAAACGGGAGGGCGCCCTTGGCGACGACGAGCTACTTGTACCATGCGATGGGCCTGGAAGGCTATCGACACCTGCGAACGGAATACCGGGACGGCAGGATTGTCTTCCACATTGAGCGGACCCCAAGGAAACGGGTCTGCGCCGAGTGCGGAGCGCGGGCGAGCCAAGTGAGGCTGGACGGTCGGTTCGAGCGGACTTTCCTGGGCCTTCCGGTGGGCTTCAAGCCCCAGGAGATCGTCCTCCATGGCCACCTCCAGATCTGCACCCAGTGCGAGGCCCGGGTGCGAGAGCCCATCCCTTTCGCAGACGGGAAAAGCCGCTGCCTGCGGGCCCTCGGCCGATACATCGTGGGGATGTGCAAGGTCATGACGATCAAGCATGTAGCGAACCTCCTGGGTTTGAGCTGGGACGTGGTGAAGGACCTGTTCAAGGCCAACCTGGAGAAGCGCCACCAGCGTCGCCGCCTCGGCAAAGTCCGCTACCTAGCGGTGGACGAGTTCTCCACCCACAAGGGGCACAAGTACATGACGACGGTGATGGACCTGGAGACCGGGGAGATTCTCCATGCCCAGGAAGGCAAAGACGCGTCAGCTCTCATCCCCTTTCTGCAACGCCTCAAGCGGGCCAAGGTTCCCCTGAAGGCCGTGGCGATGGACATGTCCAAGTCCTACGCCAACGCCGTCCTCGAAGTCTTCGGCGGTTCGGTGGACATCGTCCACGACACGTTCCATGTGGTCGCTCTGGCCAGCAAGGCGATCGACGAGACCCGCAGGGAAAGACCCGGCCAAGCATCCGCCCAGCAATTTCGAGCTAATCGGCTTTGGGAGGTAGGGAATGGCAGGGAAGGGGCATGAACGTTTACTTTTTTCCTAAACCCATGCTACATTTGGTGGAAGATTTCTTTGGTCTTCCTTTCTTTCATCACATGGGTTGGCTATTTACTCTCTCAATTTGGCCGACGTCTAATAATTTATTAAATGGAGTGATATTGAAAGGCATCTTGGTAACCGATGAGGTGCGGTTCATTGGAAGTTTTGATGTAGCGTCACCGATCGCCGGAGGCCACAAAATAATGGCCTTGGACCTCCTTTCCTTCGGTAGCATTGAGGTCCTTCCGCGCCGTGCCCTCTTTGAACAGTGTTGTAGCGAACCGGAAGAGATCCTTGGCCAACCCCAAACATTCCAATTAGAAGCGATCTCTCACTTCGCAGCAATGAGGACGGTGTTAGGCTGGAAAGTAGCAACCACCGTTGAAGCCGGCCACAAAAACCCGGTCCTCAGGTTCTCCCAAGCTGGGATGTCAGCAATTTCCTCCCTCGAAACCCAGAGTGTGCTCTAATGGTTCCTCCAGATAATCGTAAGTCTATCCTCTCCCTTGAGTTGCCGGCCATGGGCGCCCAAGCACGGCGGGCGGAATGTGCGGTTGAACGGGCCAAGTCTGGCAATACCACAGAT